>CEQK01019691.1_pt1 | contig 48547 bp, 53 predicted proteins | sample 531051 | NCBI WGS metagenome assembly CEQK01 (sample SAMEA2621229, study PRJEB7988) | marine metagenome | biome: marine biome (ENVO:00000447); feature: deep chlorophyll maximum layer (ENVO:xxxxxxxx); material: "saline water (ENVO:00002010), including plankton (ENVO:xxxxxxxx)" | depth 150 m
CGTGAGACCAAGAAAACCTACTGGTCGCTGGTCAAGGGCATTCCGCGCAAGCATGAGGGCCGTATTTCGACCTGGCTCATCAAGGAAGCCACGCCGGACGGCGACCGGATGCGGGTTGCCCAGCACGGCGAAAAGGGGGCCGATCACGCCATTTCCCATTACCGGGTGATCGAGACCGCCGGGCAGCGTTTGAGCTGGCTGGAGATGGAGCCTTATACCGGCCGTACGCACCAGCTGCGCATTCATGCTCTTCACATGGGCACGCCGATCATCGGTGACCCGAAATATTTCGAGGACGATCCCAACTGGGAATTCCCCGGGGGCGTTCAGAAACGCCTTCACCTGTTGGCCCGCCGCATCGTCGTTCCCCATCCCAAGGGCGGCACGCTCGATATCACCGCTCCGCTGCCGCCGCATATGGTCCAGAGCTGGAACCTGATCGGGTTCGACGAGGCGACCGGAAACGAAGAATGAAGCTTATCCTGTTCGATTGCGACGGCACGCTCGTCGACAGCCAGCACATTATCCACGCCTGCATGGCGAATGCCTTCACGGATTTCGGTTACGACGATCCGGGCGGGGAAACCGTCCGCTCGATCATCGGGCTGTCTCTCGATCGCGCGGTGGCGCGGCTTTTGGCCCGCGATGTCGACGACGAGGTCAACGCGATTGCTGCGCGCTACAAGGAACATTTTACGGTCTACCGCGCCAATGGCGGGCCGATGGAGCCGATGTATGACGGCATGGAGGCGCTGGTACGGGCGCTGGCAGCCGAGCCGGAGACGATCCTCGGGGTCGTGACGGGCAAGTCCCGCCGCGGTCTCAACGCCATTCTCGGCCACTATGGAATGGAGCGGCTCTTCGTGACCACCCGGACCGCCGATGATTGTCCGTCCAAGCCCAATCCAGCGATGGTGCTAGAATGCTGCCGTGAGACAGGGTTCGATCCGGCAGACACGTTCGTGATCGGTGACGCGGTGTTCGACATGGAAATGGCGAACAATGCGGGTGCCAGAGCAGTGGGCGTTTCGTGGGGCTATGCGCCGCTCGATCATTTAAAACGGGCCGGCGCGCACCATATTGCACATAACGCCGAAGAACTCGGCGATATCCTCGCATTCCAGGGAGCCAGCGATGCGCGACTTGCTCAATGATCTCGAAGACGGCACGGCCCAGGAAAAGGATCCGGTGCGCCGCGCACAGTCGGCCTTCCAGCGCGACATGCCGAAACGTTTCTACAAGGAAGTGACCGTCGGCGAGGCGCCGGACGGTTTCCTGATCCTGCTCGACGGGCGCGAACTCAAGACGCCTTCGCGCGGTCTGTTCCATCTGCCCGCCCGCGAACTGGCCGACGCGGTGGCGGACGAGTGGGACGCGCAGAAGACCCATATCGATCCCGGTGCGATGCCGCTCACGCGCATTCTCAACACGGCACTTGATGGCGTCGTTCACGTCAAGGACGAGGTGCGTCGGGAAATCCTCGCCTATGGCGGTACCGATCTGCTCTGCTACCGCGCGGATTCTCCCGAAGGGCTTGTCGCGGCGCAGAATGAAAAGTGGAACCCGTTTCTCGATTGGATCGAACAGACCCATGGCGCGCGCTTCCAGCTGGCCGAGGGCGTGATGCACGTCGAGCAGTCGGATGAAACCAAGTCGATCCTGGCCGGCCTGGTGGCTGCGCGGGATTCGGCGATTGTTCTGGCAGCCCTTCATGTCGCAACCAGCCTGACCGGTTCCCTGATCATGCCGCTTGCCATTCTCGAAGGGGCTGCGGAGCCGGATGAAGTCTGGGCCGCCACACATGTGGACGAGGACTGGAATATCTCCCAATGGGGCGAGGACGCCGAAGCGACGCGGCGTCGCCATGTCCGCAAGCATGAATTCGACATGGCGTGCCTGGCGATGCGCTCGATCACGCGCTGAGCCAATTTAGTTTCCGCGTCAGGCGAAGAATCGGGCACACTCCGGCGTGTGCCAGTCGCATTCGCCGGAGCCCGCATTGAAACCGCAAGACAAGACCGCCCGATTTTCGATCAGGAGCATCTGCGTGGTTCTGATTGCGTGTCTGGTCGCATCCTGTACAACCACGCCGCGCCCCGTCGTTAACCCGTTTCGCGTGACTATCATATCGGTTGTGGTTAGTTCGGACTTCGGCGTCGATCCGGTTTTCGTCTCCCAGCTTGGGCCTGCCCTGAGAAACTCAGTCGGTGGGTCTGCGGGCAACATGACGCGCTTTGCCGAACTGAGGATATTCGTCCGCTGGATCAAGCAGGGCATCTCGACCCTGGGTAAAACGAATATTCGCTACGACATCGTGCTGACTGCAACGGACAATGGCCGCATGCTCTATTCCGAGCCGGTCAGCCTGAACGTCGAAAGCAGCGAAGATCTGATCCCGGCGATGATCGAGGATGTGCGGCGGCTGACCGGGATTGCCGACCAGCCGCCAGCGCCGGTGACCGTTCCCGTCCGGCCGGTCATTCGTCCTGCCAAGCAGACGTTTGTTGTCCATCCAACACCGCCCCCGGTCAGTCTGGCGCGCAAGGAAATGGCGCGTGAAGCCAGGGATGGCGACATCATTTCCGGCAATGAGCCCTGCGTCGTTTCAGTCGCCAACGATTGCACCGTCTTCGACGCAGCGGATTGAGAGCTTTCACGTTCGGATATGAAAAAGCCCGATCCAGGGACCGGGCTTGTTTCTTTTTCTGATCAGGCCTTGAGCCGTTCGGCATGCCAGTCGAGGTGATCGTACATGAAGGTGGAGATGAAGTAGTAGGAGTGGTCGTAGCCCTCCTGCATCCGCAAGGTCAGCGGAATGCCTGCCGTCTTGCAGGCCTCCTCAAGAAGCCACGGCCGAAGACCGTCCTCCAGAAAGCCGTCCGCAGTGCCCTGATCGACCAGAAGCTCAGGAAACCTTGCGCCGTCCTCGATCATGGCGACCGCGTCGTGGCCGCGCCAGGCTGTCCGATCCTTGCCGAGGTAACGTTCGAACGCACCCTTGGACCAGTCAGCGGTCGAGGGCTGCACAATCGGTGCGAAAGCCGAGCAGCTCTTGAAGCGGTCAGGGTTGGCGAGCGCGAAGGTCAGCGCACCATGACCGCCCATGGAATGGCCGAAAACACTCTGGCGCGACATGTCGGCGGGGAAGTTATCGGCGATGAGCGCCGGCAGTTCCTCGAGAATGTGCGTCTTCATGTTGTAGTTGACGTTCCAGGGCTCTTCGGCGGCGTCGAGATAAAATCCCGCGCCCTTGCCGAACTGCCAGTTGGTGGCGTCGTCGGGCACCTGGTCGCCCCGCGGGCTGGTGTCGGGGCAGACGATGATCAGTCCCAGTTCAGCGGCGCGCTTGCGGTATTCGCCCTTGTCCATGACGTTCTGGTGTGTGCAGGTCAGGCCCGAGAGATACCATAGAACGGGGCAGGGACGTTCAAGTGCCTGCGGCGGCACGAAGACCGCGAAGGTCATCTCGCAGGCACAGGCGTCCGACCAGGTCGTATAGACGCCCTGCATGCCGCCATGGGCCTTGGCGGTGGAAACCACCTTGAGCGTGTCGTGAGCCATTCCTAGTAGACCACCACGCCGCGGATGCTCTCGCCCTTGTGCATCAGGTCGAAACCTTCATTGATGCGGTCGAGCGGCATGGTGTGGGTGATCATCGGGTCGATCTCGATCAGGCCCTGCATGTACCAGTCGACGATCTTGGGGACGTCGGTGCGGCCGCGGGCGCCACCGAATGCCGAACCGCGCCACGACCGGCCGGTCACGAGCTGGAAGGGGCGGGTGGAGATTTCCTGCCCGGCGCCGGCGACGCCGATGACGATGGATTCGCCCCAGCCCTTGTGGGCGCATTCGAGTGCCTGGCGCATCACCTTGACGTTGCCGATGCACTCGAAGGAGTAGTCCGCGCCGCCCTTGGTGAGATCGACGAGGTAGGGAACCAGATCGCCTTCGACTTCGCTCGGATTGACGAAATGGGTCATGCCGAAGCGCTCGCCCCATTCCTTCTTGTCATTGTTGAGGTCAACGCCGACGATCATCTCTGCGCCGATCATCCGCAGACCCTGAATGACGTTGAGCCCGATGCCGCCGAGACCGAAGACGACCGCGCGGCAGCCCGGCTCGGCCTTGGCCGTGTTGATCACCGCACCAATGCCGGTGGTGACACCGCAGCCGATGTAGCAGACCTTGTCGAAGGGGGCTTCAGGATGGATCTTCGCCAGCGCAATCTCCGGCAGAACCGTGAAGTTCGCGAATGTCGATGTACCCATGTAATGGAAGATGGGCTTGCCGCCGATGGAGAAGCGCGATGAGCCGTCGGGCATTACGCCCTGACCCTGCGTCGAGCGGATCGACTGGCAAAGATTGGTCTTCGGGTTGAGGCAGTATTCGCACTCGCGGCATTCCGGCGTGTAGAGCGGAATGACGTGGTCGCCTTTCTTCAGCGACGTCACGCCCGGACCGACATCGACGACGACGCCTGCACCCTCATGGCCGAGAATGGCCGGAAAGATGCCTTCCGGATCGGCGCCCGACAATGTGAATTCGTCGGTGTGGCAGATGCCCGTTGCCTTGATTTCGACTAGGACCTCGCCGGCACGGGGGCCTTCAAGCTGAACGGTTTCGATCTCGAGCGGTTTGCCGGCCTGATAGGCCACGGCTGCGCGTACATCCATTGGTGTTTTCCTCGCGGAGTGTCATTCTGATTTGTTTCCCGGCGACTTTGTCACGCGCCGGTTCGGGGCTCAAGCAACCTGCCGGTGCTAAATTGTGTGGCTCAATTGCCGGAGGCTCGCAGAAGCGTATCGATGCGATCGCGCAGCGCCGTGATGCCGGTGGTGACTTCGTTGTTCAGTTCGATCAGCCGGTCCAGTTCGCTGGCAAGTTCCGTGAGGCCGGCGTTCAGGATGGACTGATCGGGTCCGTCACCCGCACCGGAGATCAGCCATGCGGGCGTGACGGACAAAACGCCGGCCAGCATCATGAGCTTGTTGGCGCGCGGTTCCGAACGATCATTCTCCCATTCGGTGAAGGTGTCGAGGGTGACGCCCAATCGTGTCGCCGCATCCTCGATTGTCATGCCGCACATGTCCCGGGCCTTGAAGATGCGGCCTCCGAGCGTGTCTTCATCGAGAGCAGTCATGTCCATCGATTGATTCATAAGTGGAACCTTTTTGAGTTTTGTCCGTTTTAAGAACGACTATCTCTGAGAGGGGACCCAGCAATTCGGTCGTTCCGGATTGGCCCCATTATATAGCGGGGCAGGGCAATGATTGACACCCCCGGTTGTCCTTCTCGTGACAGTTCGGAATTGATGAAACGATGAAATTATGAGGTCCATTGCCCGTCGCGGCGCACCGATCAGGTGAAGCGGGAGTATGTTCATGAGTGAATTGCGTTTGTTCTACCCAGCCTGTCTTATGATCGAGAAATCCGACATAACCGCTGGAGATGTGGATTTGCTTGAGCGTACTCCGCGTGATCACGAACCATCCGGCCGGGAGGACTTTACGCTTCTTCTGGCCATTCACCATTCGAAATCACGCAAATGCGTTGAATGGGAGCCGTTCTTCATTGATGAGGTCGTTGCCGAGATCATCTCGAAAGTTGCCCTCCTTGGGCCGGGCAACTCTTTGATCGAATGGGTTCGGCATAGTTTCTGCCGCAATGGAATCATCGCGAGTCGCGCCGAATTCGAGGCGGTCGTTCATGTCGTTGAGATCTTGCGCGATCGGAGCGCTGAACTGGCATCTTTCGCCCTCGAGCAAATCCACATCGCGACAGTAGAGCAGGAAGGGCCGCTCGCCGTTCGCCGCGGCGGTTTCCGCTTATCGATCGCGCCCGAAAATCTGGATTTCGTCAATCGCATCCTGATCGCACTCGGCAACCAGAAAAGGCTGAGCCTTTCGGAAGCGGACAAGCTTTGCGATGTGGTTGGAAGGCTGTCGCGCCGCGGCGGGACGCCGTTCGATGACATCGTTACACGACTGGCATCCGGCGGTCAGATCGCAGCCTGACCGCTTGAGAGAGAACTACGTGCGGGTGTGTTGCGTCGGTCCGAAAATCTTCTCGAACACCTCACGCAAGCGGATGTCCACATCCGCCATTGTTAGCGGAAGTCCCAGATCGACAAGGCTCGTTACGCCGTGATTGTCGATTCCGCACGGCACGATGCCGGTAAAGTGGTCCAGATCCGGCTCCACATTGATGGCGATGCCATGATAGCTCACCCATTTGCGCAAGCGCACTCCGATCGCGGCTATCTTGTCTTCGGCGACGGCGCCTGACGCATCGCGCGGCTTCTCCGGGCGTTGCACCCAGACGCCAACGCGGTCTTCGCGGCGTTCGCCCTTCACATTCATTTCCGCAAGCGTTCCTATCGCCAGCTCCTCGAGAGCCGCGACCAGCGCTCGCACGTCGCGGGTACGGCGTCTGAGATCGAGCATGACATAGACGACCCGCTGGCCGGGGCCGTGATAGGTGTATTCGCCGCCGCGTCCCGTCTTGAAGACCGGGAAACGATCGGGCGCAAGAAGATCCTGATCTTCCGCGCTTGTGCCGGCGGTGTACAGCGGTGGGTGCTCGACAAGCCAGACAAGCTCATGGGCTTCGCCGGCCGCGATCTTTGCCACGCGCTCTTCCATGAAGGCGACTGCGACATCGTAGTCAGTCAGCCCGTCGGAGATCTTCCACTCCACGGGAGGCGCGTCCTCGTCGGCGAAAAATGTGGTCGGAAGTTCTGCGCGCTCAAGCATGGTGGCTCTCTACGCCGATCAAATTGCGAAGGCAATCGGGAGAGAGGGGCGAGGTGAGGTGCACTTCAACGAACAGAGAGGATCGGAAAGCAAAAAAGCGCCTTGCGGCGCTTTCTAGGCTCTCTCCGGGAGAGAATGGTGCGGTCGAGAAGACTCGAACTTCCACGGGTTGCCCCACAGCGACCTCAACGCTGCGCGTCTACCAATTCCGCCACGACCGCCCGTGGTAGAAGCCGGAACCGGTCCGGCGGGGCTGCATGTAGCAAAAGGATTCGGAGGTAGCAAGCGATAAGGTGACAAATTTGTGAGCGAATGCCTAAAGGCCTGTGTGCGAAAGTTTTCAAGCCCTGCAAACGCTGGCTTTGCTCTTGTTTTCAATCCGCATCAGCTGTTTTCTGGTCGCCCGAAATTCGGCAAGCTTCCGGGGAGGAACCATGAAAAGAGCCAGCTATCCGAGCCTTGAGGGGCGTACGGTGTTTATCTCCGGCGGGGCGTCGGGAATCGGGGCGGAAATGGTTCGGGCTTTCGCGGGTCAGGGATCACGAGTCGGCTTCTTCGATTTCGATGAAGAGGCGGGCAAGGCGCTGGAGGCCGAGATCGAGGGAGACGTCTCGTTTGCGTTTTGTGACTTGCGCGATATCGATGCGCTGAAAGATGCCTTTGCGGCAATGGCTGGGCGCATCGGGCCTGCCACGGTTCTCGTCAACAACGCCGCCCGCGACGACCGGCATGACTGGCGCGAGGTGACGCCCGATTACTGGGACGAGCGGATGGCGACCAATCTGCGCCACATGTTCTTTGCCATTCAGGCCGTTGCGCCGGGCATGATCGAGGCCGGTGGCGGCTCCATCATCAACATGGGATCGAGTTCCTGGTGGGAAGCGGGTGGCGAGATGCCTGCCTACACGACGAGCAAGGCGGCCGTGCACGGACTGACCCGCACCATCGCCCGCGACCTCGGGGAGCACCGGATCCGCGTCAACGCGATCGTGCCAGGCTGGATCATGACCGAGCGACAGAAGCAGCTCTGGGTGACGGATGAGGCGATCGCAGGGCGGCGCGCCAAACAGTGCCTGCCGGACCTCATTGATCCCGTTTACGTGGCAAACATGGCGCTGTTCCTGGCCTCAGATGATTCGGCCATGTGCACGGCGTCCGATTTCCGGGTGGAAGCTGGTTCAATCTAGTGAAATCAGCAGCTTGGAGGGATTCGCTGCGAGCCTGAATCATGACGTTGGCGTAATGATTCACGTCGTTCATGTGGTGAATCAGTCTGCGTCGAGGTGCTTCATCCAGAACTGCATCGGCTTTTCGCTCTCTGCCGTGCCGCCGATATCGGTCCACGAAAAGCCGGTGACGAGACCCTCGACCGGCGCATAGCCGCGCTTGCGCCAGAATGCGTCGAGCGGTGTGTAGCCCTCCGGCCGATGAGGGTGGTCTTCGGGGCGGACCACCGCACAGAAGGTGCATATCGATTTGCCGGCGTCTCTTGCCGCAGCCTCCCGGTGATCGAAAAAGGCGTGCCCGATGCCTTGGCCCCGATAGGCGGGCAGGAGCACCGATTCGCCGAAATAGAAGATCTCGGACGGACTGTAGCCAGCCTCTGCAAAGGGCTTCTTGAACTGGCTTTTCTGGCTCTCCATCGGCGCGCCAGTGGCCGCTCCCACGATCCGGTCGCCATCAAAGGCTGCCACGAGTACCGCGCCATCGCTGGCTGCGAATTCCTCGAGATAGCCGCGCTCGTAGTCGAGGCTGCCATCGTAAAGATAGGGATAGGCGCGGAAGACCTCGATGCGCAGCCGTGCGAGATCGTCGAGTGCCGCCTCGCGGTCCGTCCCGGAAAGGGGGCGAACAGCGATGGTTTGCCCGTTCACGCTCATTTGGCGTTTTCGACCTGCGCGATCCAATCCTGCAGATTATAGTAGGTGGTGACCCGGCTGATCTTGCCGTCGTCGATCTCGAAGAACGTGCCGGCCGGCAGGCTGTAGGTCTGGCCATCGGCGGGCGGCAGTCCTTCGTCGGTGGCGAGGTATTCGCCGCGGACGGTGAATTCGGCAGCCGCGCGATTGCCGTCTTCCGAAACCATGATCACCATATCGCTCAGCTCCTCGCGGTAGCTGCGCTCCATGTGGATCGAGAATTCCTTGAATTTGGCGAGGCCGATGCGCCGTTCGCCCTGGTTGACGTCGTGGGCGACGTCTTCGTGAAGGCAGGCGAGCATGCCCTCGATCGAGTGATCGTTGAAGGCGGCGAAGTAGCGTTCTATGAGATCGCGGGTGGCTTCTTTGGACATGGTGACTCCGGGAAAAACTGATCGGCTCATGACTATCGGAATGTCATGCGGGCAATCAAGTTCCCGCTAACCCGCAAGGGTAGACAAACGCACAAGCTTTTTGGCCGAAAACCTTGTCATTCAATTGCATTCCCCCATCCTTTGTGACCAATTGCGCATGAATTCGGGATGGGTCGATGCCTTTCCCTCTGGCCTCTGGAAACGAAAGCGTCGAAATGTCCGAAGAAGACAATCGCGAGTGGGAAACGGAGACCGAAGCCCCGGCAACGGAGGCGGGAAGTCACAGTGATATCTATGCCGAGGATGGCTCCGTCCGGCATGATTTTCTGGCTTCGCTGGGTGCGGCGATCGCCGACCGAGATACGCTCTGGCTTCACGATAACATCGTCAGCCTTCATGAATCCGAGCTCGGCGACGTTCTTGAGTCGATAAATACGCCGCAGCGCCAGGCGTTGGTGCGGTTGCTCGGCGACGCGTTCGACTTCGCGGCACTTACGGAGGTCGATGAGGCGATCCGTCTCGAGATTGTCGACGGACTGCCGAACGAGAAGATCGCCGAGGCATTGGGCGAACTCGATTCCGACGACGCGGTCTACATTCTCGAGGACCTGGACGAGGAAGACCAGCAGGAAATTCTCGCCCGCCTGCCGTTCACCGAGCGTGTTCGGCTGCGCCGGGCGCTCGATTATCCCGAGGACACCGCCGGCCGCCGCATGCAGACGGAATTCGTCGCGGTACCGCCATTCTGGACCGTTGGCCAGACCATCGATTACATGCGCGACGACGAGGATCTTCCAGGCTCCTTCAGCCAGATTTTCGTCATCGACCCGACCTTCAAGCTGGTCGGCTCGGTCAATCTCGACCGGATTCTGCGAACGAAGCGCGGGACCAAGATCGAAGAGATCATGGACGAGCCTCGCAGCCCGATTACCGCCGAGATGGACCAGGAAGAGGCGGCGCAGATTTTCGAGCAGTATGACCTTCTCTCGGCCGCGGTCGTTGATGACAACAACAGGCTCGTCGGTGTGCTGACGATTGACGACGTGGTCGACGTGATCCACGAGGAGGCCGACGAGGACATCAAGCGCCTTGGTGGCGTCGGTGACGAAGAATTGTCGGACAGCGTAGCCGCCACGGTGCGTTCACGCGTGGTCTGGCTTCTGGTCAATCTGTGTACTGCGCTGCTTTCCTGCACTGTCATCGGCCTGTTTGATGCGACCATCGCAGAGATGGTCGCACTCGCCGTTCTGATGCCGGTCGTCGCGTCGATGGGCGGCAATGCGGGAACTCAGACCATGACCGTGACGGTGCGCGCGCTCGCAACCCGGGATCTCGACATATACAATGCCGGGCGCATCATTCGCCGTGAAGCCACGGTCGGTCTGATCAACGGGCTCATCTTTTCCGTGCTGATCGGAACAGTGGCCGCGCTCTGGTTTGCCAATCCGGGCTTGGGCGGCGTGATTGCTGCCGCCATGATCGTCAACATGCTGGCCGCCGCCCTTGCCGGCATATTGTTGCCGCTGCTTCTCGACAAGTTCGGTGCCGACCCGGCAATCGCGTCCGCGGTCTTCGTGACGATGGTGACGGATGTGGTCGGCTTCTTCGCCTTTCTCGGGCTTGCGAGTCTCTGGTTGGTGTAAGTCTTGCGCGCAAGCATTTGCCGTTGATGGCGTTTGCGCCTTTGCCCGAAGATGGGGCAAAAGCCCCGCGCTTCTGGCCATCGGCAAAAAATTGACTTATACGTAAAAGTCAAAGGGCTCGGCTTGAGCCGCGACAGGAATGGGATCCAGTGAACCGCTTTTACACGATTACGGAACTGACGCGGGAATTCGGTATCTCCACCCGCACATTGCGCTACTATGAGGACGAGGGGCTGATCCAGCCCGAGCGCCGCGGGCGCACGCGTCTTTACCGCTCCGCTGACCGGCACCTGATCCAGGAAATCCTGCGCGGTCGCCGCGTCGGGCTGTCGATTGCCGAGATCCGGGAGATCATTCAGGTCTACAAGGATCCGCCCGGTGAGGCAGGGCAGTTGAGGCTGCTCATGCGCAAGGTGGAAGAGAAGCGTGAGGAACTGCGCCAGAAGCGCAAGGATATCGACGACACGCTCACCGAACTCGACAATATCGAGGATTCCTGTCTGGCGCGTCTCGCCGAAATCGGTGTTCGGAGTTAGGGCGCTTCAGACCCAGCGGCGCACTGCGCGGCAGTAGGCTTCGTATTTGTAGCCGAACTTGGCGATCAGATGGTTTTCCTCCCGCCGGATGGCGAGGAAATAGGTCAGCGCCGCATCCGCGATCGCCAGCGGAGCGAACCACATGTTGCCCAGCAGCAAACCGGCGCCCAGAAGCAGCATCACGTTCGACACGTAGATCGGGTTGCGGGTGTAGCTGAAAGGGCCGTTGACCACGAGGTGGCTGCAGGACCGGTTCGGCCAGATCGTCGTCCTTGCTTTTCTCAGCGCCGCCATGGCCCATACATCAATCGACAGTCCTGCGATGACAAGCGCGATACCCAGAGGGCGCGCCATGGGAAAGGCGAGTTCGAAGGGGGCGTTGTGACCGAGCACAAGGCCGGTAATCATGGCGGCGACCAGCAGGACCGGCGGCCAGGGAAAGATGGTCGGCCGCTGTCTGTACGCGTTCCTGGCCATCACTGTCCTGCGTGCCTGACGATAGCTCGGCTCGGTCGACTGTGCTACTTGATCAATGCGTAAGTCGGTCATTGTCCCGTTCCCGGTCCCCATTGGTACCCGTTTCAATTCCACGCATTACTCAGTCATCCAACGCGCTTGCGGTGCACATGCGTGCCATTTCCATGATCTCCGGATCATCTTCCGGATTGATTCGCCCGCTCTGCACGGCATCCAGCTTGCCTTGTTCGGCAAGTCTTTCGGCGGTGCAGGCACAGAATCGATCGCACATCGCTGCTTCCTGATTAGCAAGGCAACCTTGCCGGCAACTGGAGAGATACGCCTCTGTCCGGTCCGGCGGCATGACCTGGCTCAAACTCCAGACCAAAGCGATGAGGACCGGTTGGTGGAGGAGGTAAAAGGCAAGACTGTGGCGGCCGATGAAATCGAATGGTCGCAACCAGGTTTTCCACCGCGGATTCTGACCAGGCTGCCATTGCGCCATCCATCCGATCAATCCGCGCGACTTGGCAAAACGGCCTGCGGCGACGCCGATCAGCACCGGTCCGAACCACGGAAAGAAGGGCACGAAATCGAGTGAGCGGGGCAGGGTCTCCGAAAGTCCCGTCCAGACGAGCCAAGGCGCATCAAAGGCAGGCGAAAAAAAGTAGAACGGCAGCGCGATTGCGGCGGCACCGGCGATCAGGGTGATCAGCGGCGGCAGTCGCAGAAACAGGAGTGCCGCGACGCTCGACACCGCGATGGAATGCAAAATGCCATAGAAAACAAAGACGTCAGGGAAGGCAATGTAAGTGCCGATTGAAACGAGAACTGCCGCACCGACAACCATCGCCAACCGTTCCAGAAACTTCCTCGGCTTGAAGACGGGCCAGTGCGCAAGCACCAGGGAAAAGCCGACGAGGAACAGGAAGGTGGACGCGATGCACCGGGCATAGAATTTGGGCCAGCCGCTGCCGGCCGTTCCGGGGTCGAGATACCCGAAGGTCTCGAGATCCCAGATGAGGTGGTAGTGGGCCATGGCCAGGAGGGCGATGGCGCGCGCGAGGTCGATGGCTTCCACGCGGCCCGTCTTGCGGATCGCGGAGGCTTCCCCCGTCGCCGGCTCGATTGTCATTCCCGTTCCCCGATTCGAATGATCTTTTCAGCCGAGTGTCATAGCGGCTGATTCGTGACCGGATGGAAAGATTGCAAAATGGCGCAACTAAGGATTTTGGCGCGATGCGACCTGGCGATTGCGTTTCGATTGGATTACAGCCCCGGTCAGGGAGCGCGTTGTGCGGGTCGACGCCTGGCCCGGTACCGGGACGGCACGGAACGGTATTTTTCCGCGAACGTCGCGTTGAACTGACGAACGCTGCCAAATCCGGCCTCGAAAGCGATGTCCGCGATCTTGAGTTCGCTGGTGTCGAGCAGGCGCTTGGCATGCTGCAGGCGCAGGGTTCGAGCGGTCTGAAGCGGGCTGGCGCCGACATGCTTGCGGAACAGGCGCGACAAATGCCGTTCGCTGATTCCCAACCTTTCGGCCAGCGCCCCCACATGCCCGCCGTTCAAGGCTCCCGTCTCGATAAGCCTGATGGCGCGCACCACGGTCGAGAGCGTGCCATTCCACGCCGGTGATTGCGGTGCGGATTCCGGGCGGCATCGCAGGCAGGGCCTGTATCCTTTCGCCTCCGCCGCGGCCGCCGTGGGGAAATAGGCGACATTCTTCGCCAGTGGCTGCCTGACCGGGCAGACAGTCCGGCAGTAGATCTTCGACGTGGTGACACCGACGAAGAAAACGCCGTCATATTTGGGGTCACGTGCCAGTCTGGCTGTTTCGCAAGTCTGAAAATCGAGCATGCCCGGACAGTAAATCATCGCCGGAACGATGTCTAAAAACACATGATTTCGAGGTCCGAATCCCGCCAGAAAGGCGCGGCTCTTTGTGCGAGAAGATTGGTATCCCAACTATCGCGTGAAGTTATGGAGTTACCGTCATGAAGGGGCTGGGGCTTGAGCACCGAGCGATGGCTGCAACGGCCTTGTCCGGCTTGATTTGGGGAATCTACTGGATCCCGCTGCGGGCGCTGGATGGAGCCGGCATTACCGGGGTGTGGGCGGTGGTGCTCTTCTATCTCGTGCCCGCAATCCTCTTGGTTCCTCTCTACCTCAAACGTGCCGGACACCTGGTATCCGGTGGCTGGGCGGTTCACGTCGCGGGCATTTTCGCCGGTAGTGCGATGGTGCTTTACGCCGGTGCACTCGTTTTCACCGACATCGTGCGCGCGCTTCTCTTTTATTATCTGACGCCGCTCTGGAGCACCTTGTTGGCCTGGCTCGTGCTCGGAGAGGCGATTACGCGCATACGATGGTGGGCGATGGGGCTCGCATTTGTCGGACTGATCATCATTCTCGACCTTCAAAGCGGTTTCGAGCTGGCGTTGAACACAGGCGACTGGATGGGGCTCCTCGCCGGTATGGTCTGGGCGGCCGCCTCGGTCCGCATCAGGTCAGATGGCGACGGCAACCCTCTCGATTTGACGCTGAGCTATTTCTTCTGGGGCAGCGTGGCGGCTCTTCTGCTGGTTCTCCTTCCAATAAGCGCAGCAGGGCGCGTCCCGCATTTTTCGGAGATCGGCGCGGTTCTTCCGTGGCTTGTTCCCGTGGTAATACTTGTCGTCATACCTCCGGCGCTCGCCATCATGTGGGGCGCCAGTATTCTCAGTCCCGGGCTTGTGGCGATCCTGTTCATGACGGAGATCAGTGCGGGCGCGATCACTGCAGCCATCTGGGCGAACGAAGCATTCGGTCCACGGGAGGTTGCCGGCATCGTCCTGATCACGACCGCTGGCATGCTCGAACCCTTGCTCGGACTGATGCGCAGCAGGAAGGTGAAAAGAGCTACTCTCTGACGATCAGGGCTGAGTAGCTACCGCCAGTTCGACCACGCGCAGGCGGTAGACGCCCCGCAGCTCTTCCGGTGCGATGGGCTTGCCCTTGCGCAGGAATTCGATTTCTCCGTCCTTCGCCATCTGCACGAGGAGCGGGCGCAGCGGTTTCATCACCTTGCCCCATGTGTCGGGATCGGAGCCGACGAGTTGGCGCGCGATGGTGCCGGGATCAATGGAGCTTTCCTTGCCATGCTTCCCGATCTCGCGGATTGCAGCACGGACATTTTCAGGCGTGAGCGACGTCTTCACGATCGGAACTCTCTTCCAGGTTCAATGGCCGCGTCATGGGCGGGGGAGAAGAACTGGCGTCGTACCAGGACGACAATGACCAGTAGGCTCGATGCCATCAGAAACAGCGGGCCCGCAAACCAGCCCAGATAACCGATCGACATGAAAATGGTTCTCAGCCCTGCATTAAAACTCTGCCCGGCGAGAATGTTCATGTCTGCGGCATGATCCGCGGCTGCATCGAGTGTTTCCGGCTCGCTCTCGACGATCTTTGCCGGTGGAATGGCGCCAAACAGGATCGATGAGTAGTTGAAGAGCCTGTAAGCCCAGCCGAATTTGAAAAAGGCATAGGCAAAGAGGGCCGTCAGCCCGATTACCTTGATTTCGAAGGCGACCGGCGAGGGTTCGATCTCGAGCGGCAGGGTCCGGAAGACGGTGAGCACTTCCTCTGTGGCGCCGAGTAGCGCGAAGCAGCCACCGATCGCGAAGATGGTGGTTGATGCGAAAAAGGCTGTGCCGTTCTGCAGCCCTCCAAGAATGGCTGTATCGATCATCCTCAGCTCGCGGCGGGCGGCCACCCGGAACCATGCGCGCCGGTGCGCATTCATTCGCTGCGACAAGCTTTTCCGGCCCAGGGCATGCCAAGGCTGCGTCGATTGTGAAAAAGTTCCCCAGAGACACAGGAACCAGAGGACGGCGATGATGTCTAAATTACCCATATGAGTCCTTTTGGCACGAAGCGTCCGGGCGCGCCAGCCGAAGTCAAACCGGGTGTCCAGCCCCGCACATGGTTAATGGGTCATTCATCCTTTTGTCTCAATTGTGGACATGGCGCGTGCACCAGTTTGGTGGCCTGACCGTGGAAGTCATTGGATTATTTGAGGGGCCCGGATTCGACATGAGAGGTATGCGAAAATCGGGCCCGAATTCGGCCACTTTTGCACTTGCGAAGAAATTACCGAAGGATTAATACCCGCAGCCGTGCTCGCGATATGAACGATTTAATTCGAACACTCCCACAGCGGGCGCACAGGGGTAAATACGGAGCTTAAATGGACGATAGCGTGAACAAAAGCTGCTGGGGTATTACCGTGCGTGCGGTAATCGGTTTCAGCGGCATCATCGTACTCGCATATCTGATCGGCGGCTTCTGACCGTCAGACCAACGAGATTTCAGTTCAAGGGCAGCGCGTGAGACATTATCCGCGCTGCCTTTTTGTTTGCGCGTTCCACATCGGCTGAGATGCACATAAAGCCTCATCGTACACGAAGCGTTTTTGGCGCCATTCCGAATTCCGTCCGGAATGCGCGGCTGAAATGAGCCGCGTCGTTGAAACCCCAGCGAAACGCGATCTCGGTGATGGTTTCGCGGCAATGCGGGCTGGACAAATCGGAATGGCAACGGCGAAGCCGTTCGCGACGCATGAAATTGCAGCAACTGTCATTGTTGCGCGCGAAGACCGAATGCAGATAGCGCAGTGAAACGCCATGGGCGTCGGCAACAGCGGCGGGATCGAGCCTGCTGTCGGCGAGATTGTCGCGGATGAAGCGACAAAAGGATGTGAAATGGTCCCGGTGCGCGACGGACATTTCCGGCGGCGCGTTTTGCGTGGCCAGCGTCGCAGTAATAAGGCTCAGGATGGGCCGCATCACGGCTTCCGCTTCGCTTTTGTCGATGGTGGTGAAATCACGGGCGAGGCGGCCCAGCGCCTCTGCCGAAATGCCGGTGACGGCCGTCGAGTTTTTCACCACCGTGCCGGCGAAGCGCTCGAGATCCCATTCCAGCCGCCTGGCGCGTTGCTTGGGAATCAACAGGGTCAGCTTGTGCAGCCTGCTGGTCACCCGGAAGTCCATCTCCCGCTCGCTGTCCCACAAGACGAAATCGCCCGCGGACAGTTCCGCCTCGCGGTCGCCCTGACGGATGAGTTCATGGCCGCTGAGTTCGAAGAGGACGCCAAAATAGGCGTCGTTGCTCTGTCTTAGCTCCGGCTTGCGACGCGACCCTTCACAGGGATCGCAAATACACTCGATCACGCTGATGCCGTCCAGCGTGCGCTGGCGGGTTTCGGCATGGAAGCCCTCGTTGTCGTTCGACTTCAGATCCCACTCGAGATGCGTCCGGCTTAGCGCATGGCGCCAGGCTTCGAACTGAGTGGCGTGTTGATCGGCCCGGGTGGACCAGAACTCGGCGTCAGTCATGATCGTTTCTCCTCCCAAGCGCGCTCCTCAACGCGACTTGTGCGCGGATCGTCAATTTCCTGCGCATTGGCGGACAAGACGGGAAAGTGTCCGCTGCGGGATCATGAATGCGATCCGAAAGCTAACCGCGACGTGAGTTTAGCCGAGCACATCAGGATTACCAGACGTGGTGGCTGAGGACGCGTCGTAACAGCAAGGAGGAAGCAGATGCGCAAGGATATCGAGTTCAAGACCGAGGACGGTGTGAGCCTGCGAGGCTGGCACTATATTCCGGACAACGCATCCGGTCCGGTGCCGACGATTGTAATGGCGCACGGTTTTTCAGCGGTGAAGGAGATGTATCTCGATCGCTTCGCCGAAGCCTTCGCCGCCGCCGGGTTTGCGGCGATCGTATTCGACAACCGTAATTTCGGCGCTAGTGACGGCGAGCCGCGCTATGAGATCGATCCATGGCAGCAGGTTCGCGACTACCGCGACGCCATCACATGGGCCGAGACGCTCGACGAAACCGACGCAACCCGTATCGGTATCTGGGGCTCGAGTTACAGTGGCGGTCATGTGATGGTCGTGGGAGCGCTCGATCGCCGTGTAAAGTGTGTGGTGGCCCAGGTGCCGCTGGCGAGCGGTCATCGCAATGCGCGTCGGCTGATCCGGTCCGACGTTCTCGCCGGCGTGCAGGCGATGTTCGACGATGATCGCCGCGCCCGCATGAAAGGTGAGAAGCCGGCGATGATTCCGGTCGTTGCCGAGGATCCGGCAGCGCCGTCGGCCCTGCCGACACCCGACAGCTGGACCTGGTTCACGGAGACCGGCAAGTCGCGCGCGCCGTCCTGGCACAACGAGGTGACGCTTCGTTCGGTGGAGATGTTCACCGAGTACGAACCGATCAGCTACGCCAAATATGTCAGTCCCACGCCGATGATGATCGTCGTTGCGCTCGGCGACGTTCTGACAGTCTCCGATCTCGCGCTGGAAGCCTATGAGGAGGCGTTGGCCCCGAAACGTCTGGTGACGCTCAGCGGCGGCCATTTCGATGCTTACACAGGCGACTTCGAGGCCTCATCCGGACCAGCGGTTGAGTGGTTTAAACAACATCTGGGCGCCTGATTTACACCCTTCGTTCTGCTGGCATTCCACCCCCTGTGGTACCTCCTGGCGGAACGAAACCCGGGCGGCCTTCTGGCCGTCCGGGTACTATCTTTGCGGCGGTCTGCTCCTGCAACCTTAACTCCCGGTCGCTTCAGGAGCGATGCGCTGCGCCGCGCCGCCTGTTTCTCAAACGTCCGTCCTTGGGCGCGTGCAGTTCCACCCAAGCCATGTAAGCTTCCCGGACAATCCGGAATCGGGCCGTCGCGAAATGCTGGTTGGAGGACCAGCAGTGCCCGAACCGGCCGAGCCGCGACAGAGAGGACTGGGAGGTCATCATATGAAGGCGCTGTTTCTGGAGGATGTCGGCAAACTGGCACTGCGCGACATCGAGAAGCCGGTTCCGAAAGCCGACGAGCTTCTCATTCGTATCGAGGCCTGCGGCATTTGCGGGACGGACCGCCATCTGTTTCTCGGAGAATTTCCCTCCAAACCGCCCGTCACACCCGGTCATGAGTTCGTCGGCGTCATCGAAGCGGTCGGTCGCGATGTGACCGACTTCGAGCCCGGTATGCGGGTGACGGGTGACCCCAATATCGCTTGCGGGCACTGCGCGGAATGCCAGCGCGGCCGGGTCAATCTCTGCGCCAACCTTCAGGCGATCGGCATCCATCGCAATGGGGGTTTCGCGGATTACGCCGTTCTGCCTCACAAGCAGGCGCACCTCTTGCCGTCTTCTCTGAACCCGCTGCACGGTGCATTTTGCGAGCCGCTCGCCTGCTGCCTTCATGGCGTGGACCTCGCGAAGCTGAAGGCAGGGTCTTCCGCAATCGTTATCGGTGGAGGGGTGATCGGATTGCTGGTGGTTCAGCTGGCGCGGCTCGCGGGTGCCACAGATGTCGTTCTCATCACCCGCAACGTAGAAAAGCGCCAACTCTCCGAAAAACTTGGCGCGACGGCAACACTCGATCCTTCGTCGGGTGGGGATGTGGTCGAGCAGGTCACAGGTTCTTCGGGGCTGCTTCCAGGTGGTGCGGATGTCGTCTTTGAATGCGCAGGCTTGAGGCAAACCGTCGAAGAGGCGCCTTTCCTGGCCCGGCGGGGTGGCATGGCCATCATACTGGGCGTGTTGCCGCAGGGCGAGAAGGCGGAAATCGAGCCGTTTGATCTTCTGTTTCGGGAGGTCGCGCTTGTCACTTCTTTTCTCAACCCTTTCACCCATCGCCGCGCTGCTGAGCTCATTGCTTCCGGCATGATCGTCGTCAAACCGCTTATCAGCCGGACAATCGGGCTCGAGGAGGCGGCCGGCGTGATCTCAAATCCCGCGATTGCGGGGGAGATCAGAACCCTGGTCGTGCCGCAACACTGAGGCAGTGGCTCCCAAAGGTCGATGATCTTGGTTGGCGGATGTCGTCTTCCGGCTTTCGCGCGTCGGAGTTCTGGCCTTTCGTTGCCGTCCAAGCCATGTAAGCTTGCCAAAATTCCGGAATCGGGCTCAGTTCATGTTTCTATCCGTCTTTGACATCTTCAAGATCGGCATCGGGCCGTCGAGTTCCCATACGATGGGACCGATGGTGGCGGCCAAGCGGTTTCTCGACGAGCTCGCCGGCAATGACTGGCCAAGGCCCGAGGGCGCTCGTGTCGCCGCGGTCAAGGCGAGCCTTCACGGTTCGCTTGCCTTTACCGGAGTCGGACACGCGACCGACAGGGCGGTGATCTTGGGGCTCACGGGCGAGAGCCCGGAAACGATCGATCCGGACAAAATGGATGCGATCATCGACGAGGTGAAGCGGACCCGGAAAATCTCGCCGCCCGGCCACCCGGACTACGATTTCGATCCGGCGACCGATCTCGTCTTCGACCGCAAGCAGCCGTTGCCAGGCCACGCCAACGGGATGACGCTCTCCGCCCATGATCGCGACGGCGGACTTCTTCTCAAGCGGATCTATTATTCGGTCGGCGGCGGCTTTGTCATGACCGACACGGAGCTCGAGGCCGATCGCGCGAAAAAGGGCGTGCCGGAACTCAAGTCGGTGCCATATCCCTTCGCCAATGCGACGCAGATGCTGGAGATGGCCGAAAAATCCGGCCTGTCGATCGCCGAGATGAAGCGGGCGAACGAGATTGCGCATCGCAGCGAGGAAGAACTCGATGCGGAACTTGATCGTGTGTGGGATGCGATGGATTCCTGTGTCGAGCGCGGGTTGCGCGGCGAAGGGATCCTGCCTGGCGGGCTGAAGGTCAAGCGGCGTGCACGGCTGATGCACGAAAAACTCGAAGACGACTGGAAGTCCAACCGCATCAATCCGCTGCAGGCCAATGACTGGCTTTCGGTCTTCGCCATGGCCGTCAATGAGGAGAATGCCGCCGGCGGACGGGTCGTCACTGCGCCCACCAATGGTGCTGCCGGTGTGATTCCGGCCACCTTGCGCTATCTCGGACGGTTCCACGAGGATTTCGACGCCAAGGGCATGCGCGACTTCCTGCTCACGGCTGCCGCAGTCGGTGGCATCCTCAAGCACAACGCCTCGATCTCGGGCGCCGAAGTCGGCTGCCAGGGGGAGGTTGGTTCGGCCTCCGCGATGGCGGCGGCAGGATGTGCCGCCATCATGGGCGGTACGCCGCAGCAGGTGGAGAACGCCGCCGAGATCGCGCTCGAACATCATCTGGGCATGACCTGCGACCCGGTCGCGGGCCTCGTTCAGGTTCCGTGTATCGAGCGCAATGCGCTGGGCGCGGTCAAGGCGGTGACGGCTGCCTCGCTCGCCATGCGCGGCGATGGCACTCATTTCGTCTCGCTCGATGCCTGTGTGGAAACCATGCGCCAGACCGGGCGCGACATGAGCGAGCACTACAAGGAAACCTCGACCGGCGGTCTCGCCGTGAACGTGCCCGAGTGCTGAGCAGACCGGCAACGCCGCCTGTGGATTGAGGCAGGGATGCTTGACCGCACGCACGGGAGCGGTGAAGACGGGGCATGGCACTTCATCTGATCAAATTGTGCGTAGGCGCGGATTCGCTAGAGGATCTCGAAAGCTGGATCGCCCGTCGTGTGGATCTTCAGCGGGCAGCGGGGCAGTCCGCCAATCAGTTTCATGTCACACGCATGCAGCCCAAGCGCGCCGACGAACTGCTCGATGGCGGCTCGCTCTATTGGGTGATAAAGGGCAACGTCCAGGCCCGGCAGAAGCTCGTCGGCATCGAACCGTTTACCGACAATGAGGGCATTGCCCGCTGCCGGCTGGTTCTCGATCCTGTGCTCGTGCATACGCGCTGGCAGCCCAAGCGGCCTTTCCAGGGCTGGCGCTACCTGAAGGACGACGACAAGCCCGCCGATCTCGGTGACGACGAGGGCATTGAGGATTTGCCGCCCGAACTGCGCGGGGAACTGGCTAGCCTCGGGCTGCTGTGACAGTTTCCGCACTTGCAGTCGCGCCTCCGATCGCCACATTAGTTTTCAGGTAGAGGAGGCGACCGGGTCCATGGCGGACAAGAAAACCGACAAGCGCGACATCTCGAAATTCGACGTCGACACGGGCTCGGCACCGGCTCGATCGTCACGCCAGGAGATCGCAGCCTTCATGGAGGCCGCGCGGCGGACCGCGCCGGTGAAAGGCTCTGGCCGTCTGATCTTCGCGCTGGATGCCACGATGAGCCGTCAGCCGACATGGGATCTCGCCTGCGAACTGCAGGCCGAGATGTTCAAGGTTGCCGGCGGTGTCGATGGTCTCTCCGTCCAGCTCGTCTATTTCCGCGGTTTCGGTGAATGCAAGGCGTCTCGCTGGTCGCGCGACGGCAATGATCTCGCAACGCTGATGCAGAAAATCGATTGCCGCGGCGGTCGCACACAGATCGGCAAGGTCCTCAAACATGCGTTGCGCGAGAGCGGCAAGGAGAAGGTGAGCGCGGTCGTCTATATCGGAGACGCGATGGAGGAGAATATCGATCTTCTCTGCGAGCGTGCCGGTGAACTTGGGTTGCGAAAGGTGCCGTGCTTCGTATTCCACGAAGGACGCGACGCGATCGCCGAGGGCGGATTCCGTGAGATTGCGCGGCTCTCGGGTGGGGCCTATGCGCGCTTCGACCGGTCGGCCGCTTCCGAACTTGCAGCCCTTCTTCGGGCGGTGGCGACCTATGCCTCGGGTGGACGCAAGGCGCTTGAGCAATCCGGCGGCTCTGCGGCCAAGCTTCTGCTCAGCCAGTTGCCAGGCCAGGGAGACAGGTGATGGTGCGGCTGGTCCTGATCATCCTGCTGCTCGCCGGCGCATTTTTCCTGATTGCGATGGTTCTGAGGATGAGGCCGGAGAAGGTCGCTCACTCCATGCGCTTCGGCGGCGCGGTTGTGGCCGGGCTTATCGGTCTCTTGTTCCTGGTCACCGGAAAGGCGTTTCTCGGAATGCCCTTGCTCGCGGGCGCGGCTGCACTTCTGCGCCATGCGTTCGCCAAGTTGGCGACAACCCGCAAACCGGGGCAGAAATCGCGCGTCTATTCGGACGCGCTGATGATGGAGCTCGATCTCGATTCAGGCGAGATGAACGGTCTGGTTCTGAAGGGAGATATGAACGGCTCCGAACTCAACCAGCTCGACGAGGCATCACTGCTGAAGCTTCACGCCGAACTGGCTGAATGGCCGGAAAGCCGGGACTTACTTGAAACGTATCTTGACCGCCGCGTAACCGACTGGCGTGACCGTGTGGATCCGCATGCTGGCGCGGGGCTGGGAGGAGCGCAGCGCTCGGGCTCCATGACAAAGGAGGAGGCCTACGAGGTCCTTGGGCTTGCTCCGGGAGCGGGAGAAGCCGAGATCCGCAAGGCGCATCGCAGCCTCATGAAGCGGGTGCATCCCGATACGGGCGGGTCGGCTGCGCTTGCCGCGCGGCTGAATGAGGCCAAAGACCTTCTCTTGCGTCGACATGTGTGAATTCCCCAATACGAAAAACAAAATTTGAGGGAGTGGCGGCGGCTTTGTCGGGAGCCGCCACCTCTGACAGTTGGACGGGCCTCAGTTCGGTGTGGCCCAGCAGGCAAAGCCCTTCTTCTTCAAGGTGCGGCATGCGTTGACCGCTGATGTCTGGCCCGAGAAGCCGGCGAAACGGGCGCGGTACAAATCGTTGTAGGCCATGGTGAAAGGTTCGGTGCCCGACAGCGTGTTGCCTGCGACCGACTTGGCGCGGCCCAGAAGCTCCTGTGCGGCACCCTGGTCGGGCGTGGCGCCGATCTGGATCTGCCATCCGGAGCGAACGGTGGGCGCGGAAGCTGCTGCGACCGGGGTGGTCGAGGCGGTGGTCACCGGATCGATAACGGCCTCAACGGCTTCAGCTGCGCTGCCGACGCGTGCCGGCGGAACATAGGCCGGGGCAGGGGTCGGAACGGCGACCTTCTGCCTGGCAAGTTGAGCTGCGAGCGCCTGGCGACCGACAATCGGTTCCGAGGTCGCGGTGCCTGCATAGGCCATGTCGATGCGGCCATTGCCCCAGCGGTTGAGCTTCGGGACCGGGCCGACATCCGGCAGGTCGAGATTGGCGACGGCGACCGGAATGGCCGATCCGCCGATCTTGGCGATGTTCAGGCCGCCCCCACGGGTCGAGGCCTTCGGCAGATACTGGGCAATCAGCTTTTCCATCTGGGCGTTGCGGGACGCGCCGGTGCGACCGCCCATGACCACGGCGACGATCGAACGGTCGCGGTCGACAACGGAAGACACGAGGTTGAAGCCCGAAGCGCGGGTGTAACCGGTCTTGATGCCGTCGACGCCACGTACGCGGCCGAGAAGCCGGTTGTGGTTGCCCATGCGGGCGTTGCCGAATTTGAACGAGCGGGTGGAAAAGTACTTGTAGTACTGCGGATAATGCTCACGCAGCGCGATACCGAGACGGGCCATGTCGCGCGCGGTGGTGACCTGCTGCGCATTCGGCAGGCCGCTGGCATTCTTGAAGACCGTCTTCGACATGCCGAGTTGGCGGGCCTTGTTGGTCATCATGCGGGCAAAGCCTGCTTCGGAACCGCCAAGAAACTCGCCGGTCGCGGTTGCCGCGTCATTGGCCGACTTCGTCACCAGCGCCAGGATGGCCTGCTCGACGGTGATCGACCGGCCCGCGCCGATGCCGAGCTTGGTCGGCGGCTCGGAGGCGGCATGCTTGGAGAAGGTGATCTGTGTGTTGAGCGAGATGCGACCGGCGTCGAGAGCCTCGAACACCATGTAGAGGGTCATCATCTTGGTCAGTGAAGCGGGGAAGCGGTGCGCGTCGGCGCTGCTCTCGTAAAGGACGCGGCCGGTTTTGGCATCGACGACGATGCCCGCATATTTCGAGTTTGCGGTCGCGGGGGAGGCCGAAAACACAAAGCCCGCTGCGATCGCGAGAGCGACGGCTGCCTTGCGGAAACGGGTGTGACGGTTGGCGGTCTGGGTCTTCTGGTTACGCTTGAACACTTGTGTACTCATTGAACCGGGATTCACATTTGCGGCCCTGTTAGCCGCGATTTCACACCAGACTACCCAACCGTCGTTACCAAACTGTTTATGATAAACGCTTCCTTTCCAATACGTGGAAATCTAGATGGGTCGTTCCGCATCGGGACATTTCCCCTACGTCATTTGTGCAGCGCACAATAATCCTTGACATCATGCTGCGACGCATATAAATGAGAGCCATCCCGCACGGAAAACAGAACTGGACAGAGTAATGATGAATTTTGAATCGACTCAGAAAATGACCAAGGAAGCCATGGACAACATGCTGACGACTTATTCGTCCATGACCAAGGGTTTCCAGCAGATCGCAGCCGAAGCTGCCGATTATTCGAAGAAGTCCTACGAAGACAGCGCCGCTGCTTTCGAGAAGCTCGTCACTGCGAAGAGCCTCGACAAGGCGTTCGAAGTTCAGTCGGACTACGCCAAGACCTCCTATGAAGGCTTTGTGGCCCAAGCAACCAAGATGGGTGAACTCTACACCGATCTCGCCAAGGAAGCCTACAAGCCCTTCGAAGACGCCGTCGCCAAGGCAACTGCCTGAGGCTTGACGCTCTTCTCCCGTTGACCCGTTTGGGGCGGGTTATGGACAGGGTGGCCCGGTCGCGTTTTTCGCGGCCGGGTTTTTTCGTGTTTGGCGCCCGGCACAGCGGCGCGATGCCCTGTGTAACAAGCGGTATGGTTGCGCTTGCGAACAAAATTCCGTGCCTGTGGAGATTGGGGGCTTAAAATCGCCTCAGGAAGGATTAAATTACGCATTCAAGCGATTTGCACGGTCCGGACCGCTTCCGGGCCGAGGAAGGTGACCGACGGGAATGCGGATTTTGATGAAACCAGCCAAACCCCTCGTCATGCAGGCCGACAAGAAGACCGGGAACACGCCGCCTGAGCGCGGCACTCAGGTGATCACCAAGACACGCCCGGATATCAAGCGCCCCAGCCTTTATCGGGTGCTGCTGCTCAATGACGACTACACGCCCATGGAATTCGTGATCCATGTGCTCGAACATTTTTTCCAGAAAGACCGTGAACAGGCGACACGCATCATGCTTCATGTTCACAATCACGGCGTCGGCGAATGCGGCGTCTTTACATTCGAGGTGGCAGAAACCAAGGTCACTCAGGTGATGGATTTCGCCCGGGAGAACCACCATCCGCTGCAGTGCGTGATGGAAAAGAAGTGAGGTCTGAACGTGCCAAGTTTTTCTCCCAGCCTTGAAAAGGCAATCCATCAGGCGCTCACACTCGCAAACGAGCGTCACCATGAATATGCGACACTCGAGCATCTGTTGCTCGCGCTCATCGAGGATCCCGATGCGGCAGCCGTCATGGGCGCCTGCAATGTCGATCTCGACGAGCTGCGCACCACGGTGATCGAGTATGTCGACAAGGAACTCAACAACCTCATCACCGGCTACAACGAGGATTCCAAACCCACCTCGGGCTTCCAGCGCGTGATCCAGCGCGCGGTCATCCACGTCCAGTCGTCAGGTCGCGAGGAAGTGACCGGCGCAAACGTGCTGGTGGCGATCTTCGCCGAACGCGAGAGCCATGCGGCCTATTTCCTGCAGGAGCAGGAGATGACCCGCTACGACGCGGTCAATTTCATCTCCCATGGCATCGCCAAGCGTCCCGGCGCCGGCGAAGAGCGCAGCGTACGCGGTGCGGAAACCGAGGGTGAGGATGACAAGACCATCGGCGAGGGCGAGGATTCGGCCAAGAAGAAGGGCCAGGATGCGCTGACCGCCTATTGCGTCAATCTCAATGACAAAGCCCAGGACGGCCGTATCGACCCGCTGATCGGCCGCATGGACGAGGTCAACCGGACGATCCAGATCCTTTGCCGTCGCTCGAAGAACAACCCGCTTTATGTGGGCGATCCGGGCGTCGGCAAGACCGCGATCGCCGAAGGTCTCGCCAAGCGTATCGTCGAAGGCGATGTGCCGGAAGTGCTCAAGGACTCGACCATCTATTCGCTCGACATGGGTTCGCTTCTGGCGGGCACTCGCTACCGCGGTGATTTCGAGGAGCGCCTGAAGCAGGTGGTCAAAGAACTCGAGGACATGCCGGGTGCGGTCCTGTTCATCGATGAGATCCACACCGTGATCGGTGCGGGTGCCACCTCGGGCGGCGCGATGGACGCGTCCAACCTGCTGAAGCCGGCGCTTTCTTCGGGTGCGATCCGCTGCATCGGTTCGACGACCTACAAGGAATATCGCCAGTTCTTCGAAAAGGACCGGGCGCTCGTCCGCCGCTTCCAGAAAATCGATGTGAACGAACCGACGATCGACGATGCGGTCGAGATCCTCAAAGGCCTGCGCCCGTATTTCGAGGACTATCACAAGGTCAAATATTCAGATGAGGCCATCAAGGCCGCTGTCGAACTCTCGGCGCGCTACATCACCGACCGCAAGCTGCCGGACAAGGCGATCGATGTGATCGACGAGACCGGTGCATCGCAGATGCTTCTCGCGGAATCCAAGCGTCGGAAAAAGATCACGGATACGGATATCGAGGCGACAATCGCCACGATGGCCCGTATCCCCGCCAAGACCGTGTCGAAGGATGACGAGACCGTTCTCGCCAATCTCGACAAGGAATTGCGGTCCGTCGTCTATGGCCAGGATCCGGCAATCGATGCTCTGACCGCGGCGATCCGTCTCGCGCGTGCGGGGCTTCGCGAACCCGACAAGCCGATCGGCAGCTACCTGTTCTCAGGTCCGACCGGCGTCGGCAAGACCGAGGTTGCCCGTCAGCTTGCGTCTTCGCTGGGCGTGGAACTCCTGCGCTTTGACATGTCGGAATACATGGAGCGGCATACGGTATCGCGTCTCATCGGCGCGCCCCCCGGCTATGTCGGATTCGACCAGGGTGGTCTTCTGACCGATGGCGTCGATCAGCATCCCTATTGCGTTCTTCTCCTCGACGAGATCGAGAAGGCGCATCCGGATCTGTTCAATATCCTGTTGCAGGTGATGGACCACGGCTCGCTGACCGACCACAACGGCAAGAAGATCGACTTCCGCAATGTCATCCTCATCATGACGACCAATGCGGGTGCCGCCGATCTTGCCAAGGCCAATATCGGTTTCGGCTCGTCCAAGCGCGACAGCGACGACATGGAAGCGATCAACCGGCTGTTCACGCCGGAATTCCGCAACCGTCTCGACGCAATCATTCCGTTCGGTCCGTTGCCGCCGCAGGTGGTCAACATGGTGGTGCAGAAGTTCGTCATGCAGCTGGAAGCCCAGCTCGCCGAACGCAACGTCACCTTCGATCTCGGCGAAGACGCCATCAAATGGTTGGCCGAGAAGGGCTATGACGAGCGCATGGGCGCCCGTCCACTCGGTCGCGTGATCCAGGAGCACATCAAGAAGGAGCTCGCCAACGAGCTGCTCTTCGGCAAGCTCAAGGACGGCGGTACGGTGAAGGTGACCGTGGGCACGCGTGACAACGGCACGCGCGGTCTCATACTCGAGGCGATCCCGGCGGAAGCGCCGGTGAAACCTAAGAAGGAAGAGCCGGGCAAGTCGACATCGAAGTCGAAGTCGACGACCAAGGCCAAGACCACACGCAAGGCCCCGGCGAAAAAGACGCCGCCCAAGAAGCCCGACGCGGAAGCGACCGCCGAGAGCGATGCGTCGAAGGCGTCCGGAGACGAAGGCGAGAAGAAGCCCGCCGCCAAGCGCTCCGGCACGGTGCCGAAGGTGCCGCGCAAGAAATAATCGCTTTTTTGCGGTACAGAATGCCCCGGTCATCACCGGGGCATTTTTGTTTGCGCTAATGGATTGGAAGATGGCTTATCCGATTTTGAGGGGGATGTTTGATGACGCGATTTCTGCTGGCTTCCGTAGCACTTCTGGCAATCGGGGCCTCGACGGCCCTTGCTGAAACGCGGGTCGTTTGCACGCTGGCAAAAGATGCCGTGAGCGGCGACGTGCTTGTGGAGGAGGGCGATTGCGCGGGCCGCATGGCACCTGCATCCACCTTCAAGATCGCCATTGCACTGATGGGCTTCGACAGCGGCATTCTGAAATCGCCGGACGCGCCGGAACTGCCGTTCAAGGAAGGCTATGTTTACTGGCGGCCTGAATGGAAGCAGCCGACCACGCCGGCGCGCTGGATGAAATATTCCGTCGTCTGGTACTCCCAGCAGGTAACGCAAAAGCTCGGCAAGAGAGAATATCAGCGCTACGCAGAAGCGTTTGAGTATGGCAACGCCGATGTCTCGGGCGATCCGGGCAAGAACAACGGCCTCACGCGGGCCTGGCTGAGTTCGTCTCTGCAAATTTCACCGCACGAGCAGGTGGATTTCCTTCGCCGGATGATCGGCGGTCAATTGCCGGTCAGTGCCGACGCGGTGGAGAAAACCGCAGCCATCACCGATTACGGCACGAAGGGCGACGGCTGGCATGTGCACGGCAAGACCGGTGCCGGCCTGCCGCGTGGCAGTGATGGTGAACTATTGCGCGGCCAGCCGTTCGGCTGGTTTGTCGGCTGGGCCGAGAAGGATGGCCGTGAGGTTGTGTTCGCCCGGCTGATCAGGGACGGCGAGAGGCAGAAAACGGCGCCCGGTTTTCGCGCGCGCGACGGGGTGATCGAGGCGCTCTTTGGCCCAAACGGTGCGATCGATTGAGCTGCAGATCGCAAACCGATCTGAAATTGCTTTTGCGGGCGCGCGAAAAAAGTTCTACCAAGCTTGCATGCAGTCACCCGCCACTCCGGCCGGCGGTTCCTACTGGTTCTTCCGGGGGATGCGCGGCATCATCTCGCTTCCGGCCTTCATTCTGTTCTGTTCTTTTGTCGGCTTCACCGGCTTCGCGGTGGAATCGGGAATTACGCGTGCGGAAGCGGTGTTCATGACCGGCTCGGTCTGGGCTCTGCCGGCAATGGTTCTGCTGGTCACGTCCGCGCTCGGCAGTGCAGCGCTTCCCGCGGCTTTTCTTACAGTCACCCTGTCGTCGATCAGGCTGATGCCGATGGTGGCTGCGCTCATACCGGAAATCCGCACCAGCAAGACGCGGACGATCGCGCTGCTGGCCGTTTCGCACTTCATTGCGGTGACCTCATGGGTCTTCACCATGGAGCGGATTGCGCAGGTGCCACCGGAGCACCGGGTGAAATTCTTTGCCGGATTCGGAATAACGTTGACGAGCTGCAACATGCTGATCGTGGGGTTCGGCTACAATCTTGTCGGCGCGCTACCGCCGCTTGCCGCGGGTACGCTGTTCTTTCTGACGCCGGTCTACTTCATCACATCGATCTGGGCATCCGCGCGCGACATGTCGGTCTATATCGCGATGATCGTCGGAGTGATCCTGGCGCCGATCTTCCATCAGTTCGCACCCGAATTCGACATTCTCTACACCGGCATCATTGGTGGCACGATCGCCTTCGGGATCGAGCGGCTGATCCGCGCACGCAAGGCCAAAAAGTCCGGGAACGCGGATGATGCGGGGAGGGCGGAACCATGACCTGGGATTCGCTCGATGCCTGGTGGTGGCCGTTTCTCTACATCGTGATTGCAGGCTGGATCGCGACCGACATGTGGCGCTGGCTCGGCGTTCTGGTCGGCAACAAGCTGCGCGACGATTCGGCATTCCTGATCTGGGTCCGTTCCGTGGCCACCGCGCTTGTGGCAGCCGTGATCGCCAAGCTGATCATTTATCCGAATGGCGAGCTTGCAAACTTCCCGCTGTGGCTGCGCATCGGTTCGGCGGCGATCGGCTTCGCGGTGTTCCTGGTAGCCGGGAAGAAGCTCTGGGTGGGGATCGGCACCGCGATCATTCTTATCGTGATCGGGCGCGTTCTGACCGCCGGCTGAGAACGCCTAGTCTTCGAAGCGCCTGACGACCCAGGAATAGCCTTCCCCGGCAAAGCGGATCGGCGCTGTGACCACATCCTTCACGCTTTCCTTTTCAGGCAAAACCGAGCGAATCTGGTTGAGCACCGTCGTGGTGATGCCCTCGTCCTTCTGAGCCTCTTGCTGGCTTGGTGGCGGCGCGACTTCCGTCATGTCGGCGGCTTGCGGCTCATCAGCCGGCGGCGTGGTAGCGGCGTCAGCCTGTCCGCCCGTGGCCTCGGCGATCAGTTCGTTCGGATTTGTCGGTGGCTGGCAGATCGCGATGACGACGGGGTATTCATGGCTTGAATAGGCCTTCAGGCGTTCCTCGGTCTCCGCGTCGCAGGCGCTCACGGTTTCCCAGCGCTTGTCGCTCTGATCAAGATAGTGGCACTGCGTGGCGCTGTCGTCGCAGCCGAGGATCATCATGGCGATCATGGCGACTTGCATGGGACCTCACTTCTTTCTTCTGGACGGGGGCGGGGTTGGGTCGCGACTCAGAACCGTTTTTACAAAGAAAAGCCGGGACATGGCGAAAGCATGGCCCGGCCTGGTGTTTTGCCGGAAATCCCGACAGGCACTCAGAGTGCTGCGCGGATTTTCTCCGCATTGGCCTGCAGAACCTTCACGTCTTCCATGCCGCCGGTATGGGGCTTCAGATCCTGTCCGTCATGACGCGGGATCACATGGAAATGGAGATGGAAGACGGTCTGGCCGGCTGCCGGCTCATTGAACTGGGCGATAAATACGCCATCAGCCCCGAAGGCGGTCTTGGCGGCCTTTGCCAGTTTCTGGACCACCGGAATGGTCTTGGCCAGCGTGTCGGGATCGGCGTCGAGCAGGTTGCGCGACGGCGATTTCGGGATCACCAGAAGGTGGCCGGGTGCCTGCGGCATCACATCCATGAAGGCGAGCGTGTCGTCGTCCTCATAGAGTTTGACCGCCGGGATCTCGCCGCGCAGGATTTTTGCGAAAATGTTGTCGTCTTCGTAAGCGGGCGTGGTCATCCGGAGCTCTCCTCGTCTCGATCGGTTCGGACTGCCGTTCTATCGCTCGCAGGAGGCAAGTCAATCAAGCCGATACTTGTGCGGATCAATCGTCGCCCGAGAGTTCGCCTTTGCGGAACGGTCCGTGTTGCGTCAGGGCTTCGCTGACCATTTCGACGTCGCGGCGCTCGTGTTCGAGATAGTTTGCGACCGCATCGCGCAGGCCGGGATGGGCAATGAAATGGGCCGAATGCGTGGTGACCGGCAGGTAGCCGCGCGCGAGTTTATGCTCGCCCTGGGCACCGGCTTCCACCGTTCTGAGCTTCCGGTCGATCGCGAAGTCGATCGCCTGGTGATAGCAGACCTCGAAGTGTAGATAGGGGTGATCCTCGATGCAGCCCCAGTGGCGGCCGAAGAGCGTGTCCGAGCCGATAAAATTGATCGCTCCGGCAATGTAGCGGCCGTCGCGCCTGGCCATCACAAGCAGAATATCGTCCGCCATGCGCTCGCCGATCAGCGAGAAGAACGTCCGGTTGAGATAGGGCCGGCCCCATTTGCGGCCCGCCGTATCCATGTAGAAGGCGAAGAACGTATCCCAGATGTTTTCGGTGAGGTCAGAGCCGGTCAGCCATTCGATCTCGATGCCGTCCTCGAGCGCCGTGCGGCGTTCCTTTTTGAGGTTCTTGCGCTTGCGGGAGGCAAGGGTTTCGAGAAAGTCGTCGTAGGTTCCGTAGCCCTCATTGGTGAAATGGAACTGCTGGTCGGTCCGGTGGAGAAATCCTTCCTGCTCGAAAGCCGGCAGTTCGTCTTTCGGCACGAAGGTCGCGTGCGCCGATGACAGGCCGAGACGCTCGGTCAGGGTTCGCGCGCCGGCTGCCAGCGCGTGGCGGACGGGATCCGGGTCGATACCGTTCCGGGTGATCAGCCGCGGGCCGGTCGCCGGCGTGAAGGGAATCGATGATTGCAGTTTTGGATAGTAGCGTCCGCCCGCGCGCTCATAGGCGTCTGCCCAGCCGTGGTCGAAGACGTATTCGCCCATCGAGTGGCTCTTGATATAGGCGGGCAGGGCGCCGAGCAGCTTGCCGTTCTCATCTTCAAGAACCAGGTGCCGCGGCATCCAGCCGGTCTCGGCGGATACGGCGCCCGACTCCTCAAGTGAAGAAAGATAGGCATGAGATATGAATGGGTTATAATATTCTGCTGAAGTTATGAATCTACTTGAGCCCGCCAGGCTATCCCATTCGTCCCGGGCAATATCGGAAAAATCCGCAGCTGTGCGGAGCGTGTATTCGACGGGTTCGGAAGTCATCAAGTGTCCGTTCGGGAGGCGGGTCTGCGGCGACCGTTCCATTGGAATCTAGCCCCCCGAAATGTGAATGCAAGTCGTGAGCGACGGCGCGCGGGTCACGATCGCGCCATCGCATGTTGTGTGTCAGGCGGCGTCCGGGTCGAAGCCTTCGAACGTCATCTGGTCGGCTTGCGGCTCGCTACGCTCGCGCATGTCGGGTGTGCGGACGGTCCAGGTGATGACCGGCGTGCCGCCTTGTCTGACCTCGGTGACGAAGCGGTTGGGCATGTGGAGAATGCCGTAGGAGACGAAGTCGAGCCCGAGCTTCATCATCGCCTCATGCTCGGCGAATTTTTCCTCGCGTACGCCCTCGGCTGTGAGGCCGACCGGATAGGGGCAGTCGAGTTCGATGAGTTCCTCGAGGAGCCAGTGGTCGAACGACATGATGGCGACCTTGCCATCATAGTCCTCGAGCTCCTCCAGAACTGCACCTACGAAACCGTCGTCCTCGTCCTTGCGACCCTTCAGTTCCAGAACGATCGGGACCTGACCTGCGACGCGGTCGAGCAGTTTCTTGAGCGTCGGGATCGCGTCCTTGGTCCTGCCGATGCGCTTCATCGCCAGTTCCTGAGACGTCAGAAGACGCACGTCGTCCTTCAGTCCGCAGAGGCGGCTCAGATCATCGTCGTGAAAGACCACCGGCACGCCGTCATTGGCGAGTTGCAGGTCGCATTCGATGGAGAAGTTCTTCTCGATCGCACGATCGAACGCCGAGAGGGTGTTTTCCCAGACCTCGTTGTTCATGTCGTGATAGCCGCGGTGCGCGATCGGGCGCGCCGTCAGCCAGGTCAAATCGCCTGAATAGCGTCCCATCGGATCATTTCACCTCGATGACGGCTTCGATTTCAACGGCGGCATTGAGCGGAAGGCTGGCCACCCCGACTGCGGCGCGGGCATGCTTGCCCGGCTCCCCCAAAATATCGGCGATCAGATTCGAGGCGCCGTTGAGGACGAGGTGCTGCTCGGTGAAATCCGGTGTCGAGGCGACGAAGCCGGTGATCTTCACGACGCGGGCGACTTTCTCGAGGTCACCGCCAAGAGCCGCCTTGGCCTGGGCGAGAATGTTGATGGCGCAGATTTCGGCAGCCTTGGCGCCCGCTTCGGTGTCGACATCCTTGCCGCAGAGGCCGGTGGCAACGAGCTTGCCATCCTTAAGCGGAAGCTGGCCGGAGATATAGACTGCGTTGCCTGTCTGCACGTAAGGCAGGTAGTTGGCTGCGGGGGCTGCGGCCTCGGGCAACTCAATCCCTCGGTCGGCGAGCCGTGATGCGATCGTCTCGGACATGATTTCTCCGCTTTTATGCTGGCAATCAGAATTGGTTGGCGAATACGACCTCGCCAATCCGGGCATTCTCCATATATCATCCGGGTCGGGATTCGACAGGAGCAAAACGCATGCGCTTGATGATGATGTGCTGCGCCGCATTGGGCGCCGGTCTGACGCCGGCCCTGGCAGGGCCTTCAGACCTTGTGCCGCACCGGGCGGTCTACGATCTTTCTCTCAAGGAAGCCTCGGAGCGCTCCGGCATCGACAATATGCGCGGGCGGATGGTCTACGAGTTCAACGGCTCGCAATGCGACGGCTATACCGTCCAGTTCCGCTTCGTCACGCAGATCGATACGGGTGAGGCGGTGCGCGTGACCGACCAGCAGACGACCACTTACGAGGATATCCGCGACCACCGCTTCGATTTCGTGACCAAATCCTATGTGAACGATTCGCTCGACCACGAAATCAAGGGTACGGCGAACGTCGAGGGTACCGATCTGAAGGTCGATCTCGACCAGCCGAAGAAGGAAGAGATCGATCTTTCGCCCGCCCTGTTCCCGACCGAGCATCTGCTGGAACTTCTCGACAAGGCGGAAGCGGGCGACACGTTCTATCAGTCACGTATCTATGATGGGTCGGACGAGGCCGACGAATCTCTGATGACGACGACCGTCATCGGCAAGGAGCAGAGCGCTCAGGCCGATGACCCGGAACTGGCGAAAGCCAAGCCGCTTGAAAAGGAACGCTTCTGGCCGGTCTCGATTTCCTATTTCAACGAGGAAGGCGAGGGCGACGGCCTGCCGATCTATTCGATTGCTTTCAAGCTCTATCGCAACGGGATCACCCGCGACCTGACGATGGACTACGGCGAGTTCGCGCTCGAAGGCGAACTGGCGGAACTCGAGTATCTCGACGCCGAGCCCTGCGCCAACTGAGCGCTTGAAGGCCTCACGTCCATCTTTCCCGGCCTTGCAGGCTTGCAGTGCCGGGGTTTTTTCTGTATGGCCAGCCGCATTCCACACGCGGAGCATGGGACGGTCCGGGAGAAATCCGGCTCGTTCCGCCGGTGGCGGCTGAATGGTTCAGGCGCTGACGTTCCGCGGAGGTCCAACCGGAAACAGGAGAAAAGGCATGGCATTGCCTGATTTTACCATGCGCCAGCTTCTTGAAGCAGGCGTCCACTTCGGCCACCAGACTCACCGCTGGAACCCGAAGATGAAGCCGTACATCTTCGGCGATCGCAACAATCTTCACATCATCGACCTCGGCCAGACCGTTCCGCTCCTGCACCAGGCGCTGAAGGTTGTCTCCGACACCGTCGCTTCGGGCGGCCGCGTTCTCTTCGTCGGCACCAAGCGTCAGGCAGCCGACATCGTTGCCGATGCAGCCGAACGTTCGGCTCAGTACTTCGTCAACGCCCGCTGGCTCGGCGGCATGCTGACCAACTGGAAGACCATCTCGAACTCGATCCAGCGTCTGCGCAAGCTCGACGAAATTCTCGGCGGCGACGCCCAGGGTTTCACCAAGAAGGAACGCCTGAACCTCGAGCGCGAGCGTGAAAAGCTGCACCGCGCCCTCGGCGGTATCCGCGACATGGGCGGTACACCTGACCTGATGTTCGTGATCGACACCAACAAGGAATCGATCGCCATCCAGGAAGCCAAGCGTCTCGGCATCCCGGTCGTGGCCGTGATCGACTCCAACTGCGACCCGGACGTTGTCGATTTCCCGATCCCGGGCAATGACGACGCTTCGCGTGCCCTGTCGCTTTACTGCGACCTCATCAGCCGCGCCTGCATCGACGGTATCGCCCGTCAGCAGGGTGCAGCCGGTGTTGACGTCGGTGCAGCCGCTGAAGCTCCGGCCGAACAGGCCATCGAGGAAGCTCCGGCCGCCGAAGCCAACAACGCCTGACACACAGGCTTCATACGGTTCCGGCAGTAAGCCTGCCGGGACCGATATCCGGATGGCGCCTTGAGCGCCGATGTTGCGGGCGCGCCGACAATGGCAGCCCCGCCTATTCTACAAGAGGCAATTATGAGCATTTCCGCTGCGATGGTGAAGGAACTGCGCGAGAAGTCCGGCGCAGGCATGATGGACTGCAAGAAGGCGCTCGAAGAGACCAATGGCGACATGGAAGCGGCCATCGACTGGCTGCGCGCCAAGGGCATCTCGAAGGCTGACAAGAAGGCTGGCCGCACCGCCGCCGAAGGCCTGATCGGTATCGCTTCCGGCGCCACCGAAGCCGTTGTCGTCGAAGTCAACTCCGAAACCGATTTCGTGGCCCGCAACGATGCCTTCCAGGCGCTCGTGCGCGATGTGGCACAGGCTGCTCTTCCGACCGACGGTTCGGTCGAAGCCGTTTCGGCTGCGACGGTCGCTTCTTCGGGCAAGTCGGTCACCGACACCGTCAAGGACGCCGTCGGCCAGATCGGTGAAAACCTCAATTTCCGCCGTTCGGCCAAGCTTTCGGTCGAATCCGGTGTCGTTGCCACCTACATCCACAACGCTGTTTCCGACAATCTCGGCAAGCTCGGCGTGCTGGTGGCACTGAAGTCGACCGGCAACAACGAAGCGCTGAACGCCATCGGCCGCCAGGTCGCCATGCACGTCGCCGCGACCGCACCGCTGGCTCTCGACAAGGATGCCGTGGATCCGGCGATTGCCGACCGCGAACGCAACGTCTTCATCGAGCAGGCACGTGAATCGGGCAAGCCGGACAACATCATCGAAAAGATGGTCGAAGGCCGCATGCGCAAGTTCTACGAGGAAGTTGCTCTTCTCTCGCAGGCTTTCGTGATCAACCCGGACCAGACCGTCGGCGAAGCCGTCAAGGCCGCGGAAGCCGAAGCCGGCGCACCGATCGAAGTCACCGGCTTCGTGCGTCTCGCCCTCGGCGAAGGCGTCGAAAAGGAAGAGAGCGATTTCGCCGCAGAAGTCGCTGCTGCCGCCAAGGGCTGAAGCTTTGCGCGAACCGCGCACAAGCGTTTGAAAACCGAAGGGCATCGCGTGACAACGCGGTGCCCTTCGTGTATCCGGGCTCAAACAGAATGAAAGAAAAAGAGATGACCCAGCCCACCCCCCTCTACAAGCGAGTTCTTCTCAAGGCTTCGGGGGAGGCTCTCATGGGAGAGCAGGGGTTCGGGATCGACGTGACCGTCGCCGACCGCATGGCGAGCGACATCGCGGAAGTCCGCGCCATGGGTGTGCAGGTCGGCGTTGTCGTCGGTGGCGGCAACATCTTCCGCGGCGTCGCAGTGGCCTCCAAGGGAGGCGATCGCGTGACCGGCGACCACATGGGCATGCTGGCGACCGTCATCAACGCGCTTGCGCTCGCCACATCCCTGCGCAAGCTCGGTGTCGATTGCGAGGTCCTTTCGGCGATCTCCATGCCGGAGATCTGCCAGAGTTTCTCGCAGCGAGCCGCGCTCCACCATCTGGAACGCGGCAAGGTCGTCATTTTTGCGGGCGGCACCGGCAATCCGTTCTTTACCACCGATTCGGCGGCAGCGCTCCGCGGCGCCGAGATCGGGGCCCAGGCGATCCTCAAGGGTACCCAGGTCGACGGTATCTATTCGGCCGATCCGAAAAAGGATCCGACCGCGACGCGCTTCGACACGCTGACCCACGAGGAAGTCCTGCAGAAGGGGCTCGCTGTCATGGATGTTGCGGCCGTGGCGCTGGCACGCGAAAATTCCATTCCGATCATCGTGTTCTCGATCCACGAGAAGGGTGCGTTCGCCAAGATTGTCGCCGGCGAGGTTCGTGGCACGATCGTCAAGGACAAGTAGACCCGGCGGGCGGAGGAAACCGGAGAGGGCTCCGGTTCACAATGCGGTTACGCCGGAAGACAGAAGGAAGAGAAGCATGAGTGAGGGAATTGATTTCAAGGACATCCAGCGGCGCATGGATGGCGCGATTGCAGCGTTCAAGAGCGATCTGGCATCGCTGAGAACCGGCCGCGCATCGTCCAACCTTCTCGATGTGGTGCAGGTTGAAGCCTACGGCTCGAAGATGCCGCTCAACCAGGTGGCCAACGTCACCGTGCCTGAGCCGCGCATGATTTCCGTCTCTGTCTGGGACAAGCAGATGGTCGGCGCGGTCGACAAGGGGATCCGGGAAGCCAATCTGGGCTTCAATCCGATCGTTGACGGCCAGAACCTGCGAATTCCGCTGCCGGAACTCAATGAGGAGCGCCGCAAGGAACTTGTGAAGGTTGCTCATACTTACGCGGAAAATGCCAAGGTTGCCGTGCGTCATGTTCGCCGTGATGGTATGGATGATTTGAAGAAGGCTGAGAAGGACGGCGACATCAGCCAGGACGATCAGCGCCGCGATTCCGATCGTGTCCAGAAGATGACCGACGACGTGATTGTCGAAGTCGATCGTCTGCTGGCCGAGAAGGAAAAGGAAATCATGCAGGTCTAGTCGTCCGGCATCCGGGCGGTTGCCAGGATTCCGGGGAGGAATGGTTGATCATGCAGGGGCTCGACCCGACCAAGCTGCCGCGTCACGTCGCCATCATCATGGATGGCAACGGACGCTGGGCGCGCGCGCGCAACCTGCCTCGCACTGCGGGCCACAAGGCCGGTGTCGAGCGGGTACGCGAAGTCGTTCGCACCGCGCAGGATTTCGGTATCGAGTACATCACGCTCTACGCCTTCTCGTCGGAAAACTGGAACCGCCCCAAGGAAGAGGTCTCCGACCTGATGGGGCTGTTGAAGCTCTTCATCAGGCGCGACCTCGACGAACTCCATTCCAACAATGTCAGGGTGCGGGTGATCGGCTGCCGTTCGACTGTGCAGAGCGACATTCGTGCGCTTCTCGACAAGGCCGAGGAGCGGACGCGGGACAATACAGGGCCGAACCTGCTGATCGCATTCAACTACGGTTCGCGTGACGAGATCGTGCGTGCCGCCAAGGCGCTCGCGGTCGATGTTGTCGAAGGCCGGTTGAAGCCGGAGGAAATCTGCGAAGAGGCGTTCGAGGGTGTTCTCGATACCGCCGGCATTCCCGATCCGGATCTTGTAATCCGCACGAGCGGTGAGCAGCGGCTTTCCAATTTCCTCTTGTGGCAGGCCGCTTACGCGGAGTTCGTGTTCGTCTCCTGCCTGTGGCCGGATTTCGATCGTTCCGAGTTCCGCGCCGCTCTCGAGCAATATTCCCGTCGCGATCGCCGGTTTGGCGCCGTGAATACACCAGATATGGCTGTGGGCTCATGATGAGCCGAGAGCTGCGGCTCCGAATCATTTCCGCAGTTCTTCTGGCGATCCCGGTTCTCCTGATCACATGGGCCGGTGGGATCTGGTTTCGCGGTCTTTCCGCCTTGCTCGGGCTCTTGATATACTACGAGTTCTCCACGATCACCGGCCTCGCCACACGCGAGCCGGCGGAGCGAATCGTCGGCTGGGTGACTGTCAGCCTTGCGGCAATCCTCGTCATCATCGCCTGGCCGGGCTATGCGCTGGCGGCTGTGCTGATCGGCGCGGCGATTGCAGTGCTGCCGGCCTGGCGCAATCGCACGGCTCCCTGGGCATCTGTCGCGATCGTCTATTCCGGACTGTTCGCCATTGCACTTGCGGGGCTGCGCGGCGTCGGCGTTTACGGGCTCTACGCGATGCTCTTCATAATCGCGATTGTCTGGGCCACTGATATCCTTGCCTATTTTTGCGGCCGTGCCATCGGTGGCAGGAAGCTTGCGCCATCCATTTCGCCTGGCAAGACCTGGTCGGGCGCGATCTTCGGCACGGTGGCAGGCATCGGAGCCGGGCTTGCGGTGGCGCTCACGCTCAGACAGGGCGGCGGCTTTGCCATTCCGCTTTTCGCGCTTATTCTCTCGGTTGCCTCGCAATGCGGCGATCTGTTCGAAAGCTGGGTCAAACGCCGGTTCAAGGTGAAGGATTCCAGTCAACTCATTCCGGGCCATGGTGGTGTGATGGATCGCGTCGACGGCCTTGTGTTTGCCGCTTTTGCGGCCTTTATTCTCGCTGTTGCGTTGCCGCCGATGACAACTGGACAGGCAAGTGGGGAGCTTGCCGCAAGGTTGCTCGGCAATTAAGGGCAGCGCGCAAAATTTGGATTGCGATAACCGCCGCCTGCAGGTCGGCGTTTGCAAGACAGGACGGGACCTATGGAATTTCTCACCAGTATCTGGGGGTTTCTCGCCGGATATATCCTGCCGTTTCTGATCGTTCTGACGATCGTCGTGTTCTTCCATGAGCTGGGCCACTATCTGGTGGGTCGCTGGTGCGGAATTCGGGCGCAGGCCTTTTCGGTCGGCTTCGGCTCTGAGCTGATCGGGTTCAACGATCGCCATGGAACACGCTGGAAGATCTGCGCCATCCCGCTCGGCGGTTATGTGAAGTTTCTCGGCGACGAGAATGTCGCCAGCGTTCCTGATTCAGAAGCCGTCAGCCAGATGTCCGCCGAGGAGAGGGCGCATTCCTTCCCCGGCGCTTCGCTGTGGCGGCGCGCGGCAACCGTTGCAGCCGGTCCCATCGCCAATTTCATTCTCGCCATCGCGATCTTTGCGGTCTTCTTCAGCGTCAACGGCCGGATGATTGCCGATCCGGTGGTCGCCGAAGTGCGTCCCGAAAGTGCCGCGGCCGCCGCCGGCCTCGAGCCGGGCGATCGTTTTGTCACGATCGACGGCGAACCCATGCGTACGTTCGAGGATGTGCGGCGCTATGTGGCGCCACGTCCTGGCGTGCCCATGGATCTCACCATCGAGCGCGACGGTCAGATGATCGACGTCGAACTGACTCCGGTGCGCACCGAGATTGAAGACGAGTTCGGCAACAAGATGGAAGTCGGCCAGATCGGGGTGATCACAAACCGTGACAGCGGCGACTTCCGTGTCGAGCATTACACGCCGGTGGAAGCGGTAGGCGAGGGCGCCAAGGAGAGTTGGTTCATCGTCGCGCGCACCTTCGGCTACATCAAGAACATCATCGTGGGGCGCGAGAAGGCCGACCAGCTTGGAGGGCCGATTCGGGTCGCCCAGGTTTCGGGCCAGATGGCGACCCTGGGATGGGTGGCACTCATCCAGCTCGCGGCCGTGCTTTCCGTGTCAATCGGACTGCTCAACCTGATGCCTGTTCCAATGCTCGACGGTGGACATTTGGTGTTCTATGCCATAGAGGCGGTGTTGGGTCGGCCACTGGGTGACGCCACCATGGAGTGGGCGTTCCGAATCGGTCTGACGGCGGTTGTTTCACTGATGCTGTTCGCGACGTGGAACGACGTCAGCATGCTGATCGGCTAGGAATCGGGGACGTTCCTTAGTGGCTTGTTAAGCTTAAAGAAAAGTAGGCGTGGCGTTTTGGTCACGGCTGCAGACGAAGTAAACAGAAATTAACCAGCAGTCTTGCTTGTGGGTTAAAAGCAGTTAAAACGGCTCTTGAGTGACTCAGGGCGAGCTCTCGCTGCCGGGGACATTGGGTAAAAAGGTAAGCAGATTCATGAAGGCCGGTTCAAATCTCTTGAACGCAGTGTCGGCGGTTGCGCTGTCGGCAGGTATTGTCGTCTCCGGAGCAGGCATCGCGACCCTCTCTGCGGTTGCAGTCGCGGAGGCGGCGGTCATCAACCGGATCGAAGTCCGCGGCAATGAACGCGTCGACGCTTCCACCATCCGTAACAATGTCACCATTCAGCCGGGCAAGTCGTTCAACAACAACGACATCGACGAATCGGTGAAGCGGCTGTTCTCGACCGGTCTCTTCTCGGATGTTCGCATCAGCGTGTCCGGTGGAGCGCTGGTCGTTTCGGTCTCGGAAAACCAGATCGTCAATCAGGTCGTTTTCAACGGCAACAAGAAGCTCAAGGACGAGCAGTTGCAGCGCGTCGTGCAGATGCAGCCGCTGGGTGCCTATAACGAGGAAATCCTCCAGGCCGACGTCCAGTCCATCAAGGACGCTTATGACGCCATCGGTCGCTCCGATGCGACGGTGAACACGCGTCTGGTTCCGGTCAATGGCGGCCGTGTGAACATCGCTTTCGAAATCAACGAAGGCGACCGTACCAAGATTTCGGCGATCAATTTCGTTGGCAACCAGGCTTATGGCGACGGTCGTCTGGCCGATGTCATTGCCACCAAGCGTTCGGGCCTGTTGTCGTTCCTGACCCGCAAGGACGTCTACGACGAAGACAAGCTGCGCGCCGATGAAGAGCTGCTGCGTCGCTTCTACTACAATCACGGCTATGCCGATTTCCGCGTCCTGTCCTCCTTCGCGGAGCTGGACGAGGCGCGCAACGAGTATGTTCTGACGATCACCGTCGAGGAAGGCGAGCGCTATACCTTCGGTGACATAAACATCGAATCGACGGTTTCGGGTCTCAACACCGACGATCTTCGCGGTCTTCTGGAAACCCGTCCGGGCAAGGTCTACAGCGCCGAAGACGTCGAGGACTCGATCCTTGCCATCTCCGATCGTGTGGCCGGCATGGGCTATCCCTTCGCGCAGGTCACGCCGCGCGGCGACCGCGATTTCGCGAACCGCACCATTTCGGTGACCTATCTCGTCGATGAAGGCACTCGTGCCTATGTCGAACGCATCGAGATCATCGGCAATACCCGTACACGTGACTACGTCATCCGCCGCGAGTTCGATCTTGCGGAAGGCGATGCGTTCAACCAGGTTCTGGTGCGCCGTGCCAAGAAGCGCCTCGAAGCGCTTGGCTTCTTCGAAACAGTCGATATCTCGACCCGTCCGGGCTCCGAGCCTGATCGCGTGATCCTCGTGGTCAACGTCAAGGATCAGCCGACCGGTGAATTCGGTATCGGTGGCGGTTACTCGAACACCGACGGTTTCTCCGCCACGCTCGATATCACCGAGAAGAACTTCCTCGGTCGCGGTCAGTTCATCCGCGGCTCGATCGGCAAGGGCGAGAATACCCAGACCTACTCGATCTCGTTCACCGAGCCTTATTTCCTCGGTTACCGTCTGGCCGCGGGCTTCGATGTCTACAAGAACGAAGATTCGAGCTACGACGGCTTCAACCGTATCGACCAGGGTGTGAACCTGCGTATCGCGGCTCCGATCACTGAAGATCTCACCGCGTCGCTGGCCTACAAGTTCAACCAGACGGATTACGACGGTGAAACGCCTACCGCGATCACCAGTAATCCGTACCGCAATACCGTTGCTGCGGGCGAGTATATCACCTCGTCGCTGACTGGCGGTCTGGTCTACAACACGCTCGACGACAACCAGCTGCCGCGTGAAGGCATCGCCGCTCGCTTCGCACTGGAATATGCCGGTCTCGGCGGTGACGCCGAGTATATCAAGGCGACCGGTAAGGCGACCTATTTCCAGATGCTCAGCGAGAGCCAGGACATCATCGGTTCGGTTTCGGTGGGCGCCGGTCATGTTGCTGCCACCGGAGACAACCTGAATGTCTTCGACCACTTCTTCCTCGGTCAGGATGTCATCCGTGGTTTCGACAGCCGTGGCTTCGGTCCGCGCCTCTACAACGGCACGACCTACAGCGAATCTGCTGGCGGTACGACCTACTTCAACGGCTCGCTTGAGGTCTCGGCACCGCTGCCGATGATTTCCCGCGATCTGGGTCTGCGCATGAACGTCTTTGCGGATGCAGGCACGCTGTACGGCAACGACATTGCTCCGGCAGCGTTGACCTGTGCGACCTGTACGCCTCAGACAGTCGTCGGTGCCGACATGGAATGGCGCGCGTCGGTCGGCGTTGGCCTGACCTGGGCATCGCCCTTCGGTCCGCTGCGCATTTACTACGCAGAGCCGGTCGTCAAGGAAAGCTACGACGAAACCAAGAAAATCGGCTTCGGAGCGTCTACACGCTTCTAAGAGGCCGAGGCAGGCGCCGCGAATTATGTTCGCGGCGCAAATGCCTTTTACCACTGCACTGGTCCACATATGGCCCCCAATAACTATTTTTCCGGTTCCGCAGGCCTGAGCATTTCGCAACTGGCCGAAGCTTGCGGAGCCGAACTTGTTCGCCTCGAGACAGGCGACACGCAGATCTTTCGCATTGCACCGCTGGCGCGCGCTTCCGAGGGCGAAGTCACTTTCATAAAGTCGCGCAGGTCATTGGAAAGTCTGGAAAAGTCGGTCGCGTCGGCAGTCTTCTGCACCGAAGCGCTGGCTGACAAGGTTCCGGCTAATTCTGCTCCGTTGGTCGTCGGCAATCCGGAATCGGCTTTCGCCATTGCCGCTGCACTTCTTTATCCCGAGGCAATGAACCTGGTTCGCATCACCGGTGAGAGCGGCATTTCCCCGCATGCGGTGATCGACCCTGACGCCCGCCTGGAAGACAATGTGACAGTCGAGGCCGGCGCGGTGATCGGCCGTGACGTGGAGGTCGGGTCCGGTTCGGTCATTCTGGCCAATGCGGTGATCGGTCCGGGCACGCGTATCGGCCGCGATTGCACGATTGGCGCCGGAGCCTCCATTCTTCATTCCCTTCTCGGCAATCGGGTTATCATTCATGCCGGCGCGCGGCTTGGCGGCGACGGCTTCGGCTATGCGGCCGGTGCCCGTGGTCTGGCGAAGCTGCCGCAGGTCGGGCGTGTGGTCATCCAGGACGATGTCGAGATCGGTGCCAATACGGCGATCGATCGCGGCGCGATGGACGATACGGTAATCGGCGAGGGGACGAAGATCGATAATCTCGTTCAGATCGGCCATAATGTGCGTATCGGTCGCCATTGCGCGCTGGCAGGCACGATCGGCATCGCCGGAAGTGCGACGATCGGCAATGGTGTGATGATCGGTGGCGGGACCGGCATCAACGGCCATATTACAATTGGCGACGGCGCGGTGATTGCCGGCTTTACCGGCGTTCACGGCGATGTGCCGGCGGGCGCGCAGTGGGGCGGCATACCGGCCAGGCCGTTGCGCGGTGTCATTCGCGACGGGCTGGAAGCCATCGCGCGCGCCAAGCAACTCGAGACCGGAAAAAAGGGCAGGACCGAACAATGACGGACACGCCGAAGACCGAGCTGGGAACAGCCGATATTCTTGAAATCATGCAGCTTCTGCCGCATCGCTATCCGTTTCTGCTGATCGACAAGATCATCGAGATCGATGGCGACAATTCGGCCATCGGCATCAAGAACGTGACGATGAATGAGCCGCATTTTACCGGTCATTTTCCGAGCAACCCGATCATGCCCGGCGTCTTGATCATTGAAGGCATGGCCCAGACTGCCGGTGCCATCTGTGCGCGGATTTCGGGCGGCGGTGCGAAGAACGTGTTCTTCATGACGATCGACAACGCCCGCTTCCGCAAGCCGGTCGTGCCGGGTGACCAGATCGAGTTTCACGTGACCAAGATCAAGCAGCGCGGCAATATCTGGAAGTTCCATTGCGACGCCATGGTCTCGGGCGTCAAGGTTGCCGAAGCCGATGTCGGTGCCATGCTCGCCGAACAGGAAGGCGACGCATAATGACAATCGCTGCAAGCGCCCGTATTCATCCAACTTCCATTGTCGAGGACGGCGCGACGATTGGCGAGAATGTTTCGGTCGGTCCCTTCTGCCTGATCGGTGCGAAGGCCACCATCGGCGACAATACCAAGATCATGAGCCATGTGGTTGTCGAGGGTCGCACGACCATCGGTGAGGGCGGTCACGTCTTCCCGCAGGCCGTGCTCGGCTGTGCACCGCAGAACGTCCATTACAAGGGCGAGGATACCGAGCTCGTCATCGGCAAGAATTGCGTTATCCGCGAAGGCGTGACGATGCATCCGGGCATGCCGGCCCATGGGGGCAAGACCACCGTCGGCGATAACGGCCTGTTCCTGGCCTACGCCCATGTCGCGCACGACTGCCACGTAGGTGCCAACGTCATTCTCTCCAACAATGTGATGCTGGCAGGCCACGTCACCATCGGTGATCGCGTCATTATGGGCGGCGGTGCCGCGATCCAGCAGTTCAGCCAGGTCGGCCACCATGCCTTCATCGGCGGCTTGTCGGCGGTCACTGCGGACGTTATTCCCTATGGCATGGTCAATGGCGGCCCGGCCTATCTGGGCGGCCTCAACGTGGTGGGGATGAAGCGCAGTGGCATGGACCGTGCGGCAATCCACGAGGTTCGCAGCGCCTTCAAGACGATTTTCGAGACCGCGCCCACCATCAAGGAAGGCGTGGAGCAGCTCAAGACTGCCGGTATTTCCAACGCCGCAGTCGCCGATATCGTCGCCTTCATCGAAAGCGATCGCAAATGCGGACTGACCTCGCCCGCGCGGAGCCACAAGAACTGACCTCTGCCCGCGCTCAGGGCCGCCTCGCGCTTATCTGCGGCTACGGCCGCATGCCGGTGGAGGTGGCCGAGGCTGCGCGTGCGTCAGGCGATGACCCCGTTATCGTGGCACTCAGGAATGAAGCCGACCAGGATTGGTCAGGCTTTACGCACGAGCATTTCTCGATCGGCGATCTGAGCGGCATCAGTCGTTTTTTTCGCAAGCATGGCGTGACCCGTCTGATCATGACCGGCGGGGTGCGCCATCGCCCGGAACTGCGTGATCTGCGCCCGACATGGAAGACACTCGGTCAGGCCGGCAACGTTATCCAGGCCCTTGCCGGCGCCGGTGACGACAAGATCCTCCGCATTGCGATCAGCTTGTTCGAGGCCGAGGGTGTCGAGGTCATCGGTGCCCACGAAGTTACGCCCGGTCTGCTGGCGTCTCCCGGTGCGATCGGTTCGGTTCGCCCGACCGAGGCCCACTACAAGGATATTGCCGTAGCCCGTGAAGCGGCGTTGACGCTGGGCAATCTCGATATCGGCCAAGGCGCGGTTGCCGTTGCCGGTCGGGTGGTGGCGCTCGAAGGCCCGGAGGGGACTGACGGCATGCTTGCCCGTGTGGCCGAAATGCGCGCGAGCGGCCGCATCAGCCGCCGGCATCAGGGTGTTCTCGTCAAGATGTGCAAGCCGGCGCAGGACATGCGCGCCGATCTTCCCTCCATCGGGCCTGGTACGGTCAGAAGCGCGAAAGCGGCGGGCCTTGCCGGGATTGCGATCGAGGTCGGCCGGGCGCTCGTTCTTGAGCGCGAAGAGGCGATCAAGGCGGCGGACGACGCAGGTCTGTTCATCACCGGTATCGACGCACGTGAGGATCTCGGCACATGATCGGCCGCCTCGCCATTATTGCCGGAGAACATTCCGGAGATTTGTTGGGCGCGGGGCTTGTCCGTGCGCTCGGCGAGAAGCAGGGTCGCGCACCTGAGCTCATCGGCGTCGGTGGTCCGGCGCTCGAGGCGCAAGGCCTCAAGAGCCTGTTCGATTACTCCGAACTCTCGCTGATGGGCATCAGTGCGGTTCTGGCGAAACTGCCGTCGCTGATCCGGCGTATCCGGCAGACGGCGGATGCAATCATCGCGGAGCGGCCCGATTGTCTCGTGATCGTCGACAGTCCTGATTTTACCCACCGTGTGGCGAAACGCGTGCGAAAAGCACTGCCGGATCTGCCGATCATCAACTATGTCTGTCCCACGGTCTGGGCCTGGAAGCCCGGGCGCGCCAAGAGCATGACCGGCTACATCGATCACGTGCTTGGCGTCTTTCCGTTCGAGCCCGAGGTGGTGATGGAACTGGGCGGGCCGCCGCTCACCTATGTCGGACACCGCCTGACCCGCGTGCCTGAACTTGGGGAAGCGAGGGAGCGGCAGCTCAACGGGCGCGAGACCCTTCCGGGAACCGAAACGCCGGTGACATGTCTGCTGCTTCCGGGTTCGCGGCGCGGCGAGATCTCGCGGCTTGCCGATGATATCGGCAAATCGGCGGAGGTCCTCAAAGAGCGGCTCGGCGAGAATGTCCGCTTTGTGCTCCCTGTCGCGCCAGGACGCGAGGCGTTGATCGCGGAGGTCATGGCGAACTGGTCCTTCGACGTCGAGACTGTTGTTGGCGGCGAAGCCAAGTGGGATGCCTTCGGTCGGGCGGATGTCGCCATCGCCGCGTCAGGCACGGTGCTGCTGGAGCTGGCGCTCGTCGGCATTCCCGCAATATCGCTTTATCGCCTCGATTTCATCGCCAGCCAGATTGCACCACATGTGATCAAGACATGGTCGGCGGCTCTGCCGAACCTGATTGCCGACCGCGTTATCGTGCATGAATATCTGCAGGACCAGATCCGCCCCGAGCGCATCGGGCGGCTCGCCTGGCAGCTCGTCGCCGACGAGAAGACACGGGCGGCGGTGCTCGCCGATCTCGACATCGTTCATGGCGAGATGGCGGTGGAACGGCCACCGGAAGAGAATGCCGCCGAAACCGTTCTCGCGGTCGTCGATCAGCTGAAAAATCCCTGAGACCCCAAAGAAAAAGGCGCCCTGAGGCGCCTTGATCGTTTCTGGCTTGTCATCCGGATCAACGCTTGTTGATCGGTACGTATTCGCGCTTGGGCGAACCGGTGTATAGCTGGCGCGGACGGCCGATCTTCTGGTTCGGATCCTCGATCATCTCGCTCCACTGGGCAATCCAGCCTACGGTGCGGGCGAGGGCGAAGAGCACGGTGAACA
>CEQK01120678.1_pt1 | contig 46377 bp, 71 predicted proteins | sample 531051 | NCBI WGS metagenome assembly CEQK01 (sample SAMEA2621229, study PRJEB7988) | marine metagenome | biome: marine biome (ENVO:00000447); feature: deep chlorophyll maximum layer (ENVO:xxxxxxxx); material: "saline water (ENVO:00002010), including plankton (ENVO:xxxxxxxx)" | depth 150 m
AATTAAGTGAGGCGGCGCAGCTTGCCAAAGCAGCGATGGCGCATCCGGCAGTGATGCAGCTTTTGTCTGATCTGACTGGCTGGGGCGACATGGACATGGAGTTTTCAGCAGAGAGGAAGGCCGGATTTGAAGCAGCGTTTCGCGCCGCATCGATCATGGTTGAGCTGGGTGTAGAGATCTGATGGACGCCCGCATTTCGCTCGAACTGCCGCGTCATCCGAAAACCAAAAAGCTCATCCGCCGCATTGGTGAGGGTGGCGCGTTCAGGTTGGTCTGCCTATTCCTATGGGTGGCTGGCAACCGATCATCTGGCGATCTGGAAGGCTTGACCGACGAGGACATCGAGCTCGCCGTTGACTGGACTGGCGAGCCTGGGGCTTTTGTCGCCGCGCTTGCTGATGTCGGATTTCTGGATGGCGCAGAGGGCACGCGAAGCGTCCACGACTGGGCAGAACATAACCCTTGGGCTGCGGGTGCCGAAGCGCGCTCAGAGAAGTCTCGGTGGGCTGCGCTGTGCAAGCAACACGGACGGAAATCTGCTGCCAAGCTCATGCCCGACTATGCAGAAAAGTTGCTAGAAGCAAGCTCGACGCATGCGGGTAGCACCGAAACACAGTGCCAAGATAGTGCCAGTGGCATGCCATTGGCAGGTTTTGGCAGTGCCCCGTCTCCGTTACCGTCTCCGTCTCCGTCTCCGTCTCCGTTACCGTTTCCAAAAGAAGAAAAAGCAAAAGACACGCGCACCGAAGTGCGCTTGCCGCCTGATGGCGGCGATGATTCCCCAACGCCCAAGAAATCCAAAACCGTGACGGCCAAGCAGATGGCGGCGGAAGGGGTGAACGACCAGCACGCCGTGGACTGGCTGGCAGTGAGGGCGAAGCATCGGGCGCCGCTGACCGTGAGCGCATGGGAGGCGGTGAAGCGAGAGGCGGCTTCCGCCGGGCTTTCACCGGCTCAGGCCGTGAAGATGGCTGCGGAGAATGCTTGGCGCGGGTTCAAGGGCGATTGGTGCAAGGACCAGCAGGCAGCCGGGCAGGCTATCCCCGAGTGGGAGCAGCGCATCATCGACGAAAACAACCGGGCATTCCCCGGACCAGGGGCCGCCAATGCGAGCCACTGAAATCGCACAACGCCTGGCCGGGGACGTGGAGCGGGCCTGCCTGCACCTGCTGAGGGACGGCAAGCGCAAGGGCCACGAATGGATCTGCGGCGACCTCGACGGCAGCGCCGGGGAAAGCCTGAAAGTTCACCTGACCGGCGAGAAATCCGGCGTGTGGTCCGACTTCGCAACCGGCGAAAGCGGCGACATGATCGGCTTGTGGATGCAGACGCAGAACGTCGATTTGCCGACCGCTTGCCGCGAAGCGATGGATTGGCTTGGCATCAAACAGCCGAAGGTCGAAGCCCCAAAGCGCCGATTCAGCAAGCCCGCCAAGGAGGGCGTTAGCTCGCTGCCGCCGCAGGGTGCCGAGTGGGTTCGCTCAGTGCGAAAGATCAGCGACGCGGCCATGGCGGCGTACAAGCTGGCATTCAAAAAGGGCGCGCTGATGTTCCCGTATCTTCGTGACGGGGACTTGATCGCGGCGAAGTACCGGGCCATTCCGGAAAAGAAATTCTGGACCGATGCCGATTGCGAGCCTTGCCTGTTCGGCTGGCAGGTGATCGACCCCGGACAGCGCCGGGTGATTCTGGTGGAAGGCGAGTTCGATGCGTTGGCAATGTGGGATTACGGCATGCCCGCGCTATCGGTTCCGTTCGGTGGCGGCGACAAGGGCAAGCAACAGTGGATCGATAACGAGTTCGACCGGCTGGCCTGTTTCGATGAGATCGTTTTGGCGCTCGACAGCGATGCAGCGGGCGCCCAGGCCACCGAAGAAATCGCCAAGCGTCTTGGCCGCGAACGTGTCCGCGTGGCCGTACTGCCGCGCAAGGACGCGAACCAGTGCCTGATCGATGGCATCCCCGCTGATGAGATGCGGCGGGCCGTTGACAGCGCGAGAAGCCTTGACCCTGAGAACCTGAAAAGCGCGGCGGACTACGCCGATGCGGTGTGGGCCGAACTGAGCAAAACGGGGCCAGAGGCGGGCATTCGGCTGCCGTGGAGCGGCAAGGCTCAATCGCTTGTGTTGCGGCCCGGCGAAACCAGTCTTTGGGCTGGAATCAACGGCCACGGGAAGTCGCAAGTTGTCGGGATGATTGCCGTCAGCGCTGTAAAGATGGGCCACCGGGCTTGCATTGCCAGCTTGGAGTTCACGCCGCCCAAGCTGTTGCGTCGGTTGCACATTCAGGCCATTGGCCGTCGCGAGCCGACCGAGGGTCAGTCCCGGATGCTCTCGCAAAGTTGGCGCGATTCGCTTTGGGTGTTCGACCCCGGCACGAAGGACAAAGCCGACACGCTGATCGAAACCATGCGTTACGCCGTGAAGCGCTACGGCGTGGAATTGTTCGTGATCGACAACCTTTCCAAGCTGGGCATCAAGGACGACGACTACGCCGGACAGCAATCGTTCGTGGATCGTCTGTCGGACTTCTCGCGCACCGAAAACACGCACGTTGCCCTGGTGCACCACGTCCGCAAGACCGAGAAGGGCGAGAGCCAACTGCCCGAGAAGGGCGACATCAAAGGTTCCGGCGGTATTGTGGACATGGTGGATACCGCCGTCATCGTCTGGCGCAACAAGCCAAAAGAAGCGGACGTGCGAAAGGCCGGACGATTGACGCAAGACCTGATCGTTAGGCCCGACTGCATGTTGGGCTGTGTGAAGCAGCGCAACGGAGACGAGGAGCCCTTCATCTCGCTTTGGTTCGAGTGGCAGACGTACCGCTATTTCGACAGGCCGCCGACCTTGCCGGAATACGCGGATGGAAGCCCGTCATGGCATGACCAGGAGGCTTTCACATGAGCGCCGATGACCTCGTTGACGGCCTCACCAGCGTTCAATGCCGACAGGGCATGCGGCTGTTTATGCGGGCAATTCAGCGCCACGACGAAACGATGGATCACGCCAAGCTGGTGAAAGAGCTTGAGCGGATTGTGAGCGAGGTGGAAGTGATGGCGGTGACGGCATGAGCGTGCGAATCATCACTGGCGATTGCTTGACAGCAATGCGTGATCTGCCGGATTGCAGCGCCGACGCAGTGGTGACCGATCCTCCATACGGCCTTTCGTTCATGGGCAAGAAGTGGGACTACGACGTGCCGAGCACTGAGATATGGGCCGAGTGCTTGCGCGTGCTGAAACCGGGCGGCCACCTGCTGGCGTTCGCTGGCACGCGCACGCAACACCGCATGGCAGTTCGCATCGAGGACGCCGGTTTCGAGATTCGGGACATGATCGCGTGGGTCTATGGCTCCGGATTCCCAAAGTCGCACAACGGCGAGTGGGGCGGGACCGCGCTGAAGCCCGCGCTAGAACCGATCACCGTCGCCCGCAAGCCTCTCATCGGCACGGTAGCAGCGAACGTGCTGGAGTATGGCACCGGGGCGATCAATGTTGATGGGTGCCGGGTAGGCACGGAAGGGGCGACGAAGCGGTCAGGGCAAGCCGAATATCCAAAGAACCCGGACGGGACAGAAGATCGAAGCGGCTCGTGGGCGCGAACCGGACACGCTATCGAAAATATCGACGCTGGCCGCTGGCCCGCCAACCTGATCCATGACGGCAGCGACGAGGTTCTGGCGGCGTTTCCTGTGACGGGGGCTTCGAGTGGTGCGCCGCGCAATAACAACACCTCGCTCGGCTCCAGTGGCGCCAACGTGTTCGGCAAGGGTGGTGCGTTTGTTGGTGCTGGCCATGCAGACAACGGCGGCTCAGCCGCCCGTTTCTTCTACTGCGCCAAGGCCAGCAAGCAGGATCGGGAAGAAGGGCTGGAGCATCTTGACGCAGTGCATCGCCCAAACGGGAACAAGTGGACGGATCAGGATTACCGTGTGGCTCGTGGCGAAAGGCCGCCGAGTGCAGAAAGCGGTCCACGGCGAAACACCCACCCTACCGTGAAGCCTACCGACCTGATGCGCTACCTCTGCCGTCTGGTGACCCCACCGGGCGGCGCGGTGCTCGATCCGTTTATGGGCAGCGGCAGCACTGGGAAAGCTGCGGTGATTGAAGGCTTTGGGTTCGTCGGCATCGAGCGCGACGCTGAATACGCGGAGATCGCCAAGGCACGTATCGCGGCCGCGACGATGCCCCTATTCGCCGAGGTGGCCGCATGACCACCCTCACAGCAACCCGCGAAAGCCTCGCCCGCGTCTGGCGCCAGATCATGGAGGCCGTCGAGACGCAGGGGCCGCAGGACATCACGCTCAAGGCGCACCGGGACACGCGGAGCGCGGTCCAAAACCGACGAATGTGGGCCATGTTGGGCGACATCGCCCGGCAGGTGGAATGGCCGGTTGACGGCCGCATGCAGCGCCTCACGCCGGATGACTGGAAGCATGTGCTGTCGGCTGGCCTGAAACGTCACCAGCGCGTCGCCATGGGAATCGATGGCGGCTTCGTCATTCTCGGGCAGCGCACCAGCAAGATGACGATTGCGGAGATGGGCGACTTGATCGACCTCATGTATGCGTTCGGCAATGACCGTGGCGTTGTGTGGTCCGACCCTGAGTTTCAGTCGCTGATGCAGGCTGAACAGGAGCGGGCGGCATGACCCTACACAACAGCACCGGCAAGGCCACGAAGGCCCAACAGGCCCGCTTCGAGCGGATCAAGGAAATCGGTTGCATCTGCTGCCTCAAAACGCTGTACGTATATGAGCCGCCAGAGATCCATCACATCACCGACTGTGGCCGCCGCCGTGGGCATGACTACACCATCGGCCTTTGCCCATGGCATCACCGCGGCGTTTCGATTCTGCCGGTGCAGATGGCAGAGCTTGCAATGGGGCCGAGCCTCGCGCGTGGCGCGAAGCCATTCCGGGCGCATTGGGGCACCGATGACGAGCTGCTGGCCGAACAGAATCGGTTGATCGGGGTGGCGGCATGACCCCCCTATCCCTAGACGTGAGCCGCTGCGCCGGTCGCATCGGACTGGGGCCGTCCGACCCGATCTGTGATGAGCGCGAAAGCTGCGCCCGGTATCGGACGATTGAAATCGATCAGGTGCCGGACTACCGGGTCGTGTCGTTTGCGACGCACATGCGCGATGACGATGGTGTGTGCCGGGGCAAGATTGAGGTGGTGGGATGAGCCTTCGAGGAATCACAGACGGAAGCGATCAATGCGAGTGCCATCGGTGCATTGATGAGCAACGCAAGGGCGCCTCATTTGGTGGCTTCTTTGCGCCGCTATCCGCGACGAAGATGATCTTGTGCGGCACTTGCGGTTGCAAGCGCTGCCCGAAGGCTAGCGACCACCGGCTTGATTGCACAGACAGCAATGAGCGTGGGCAGGCCGGGAGCATCTACGCATGACCTGCCCAACCGAACACGTCGAGCAAGTGGCCCTGATGCGTTGGGCCGCTGCGTCAAAGGCCGCGTATCCCGAACTGGCGCTGTTGTTCGCGGTGCCAAACGGTGGCCATCGGAGCAAAGCCACTGCCGGGCGGCTCAAAGCCGAAGGTGTGAAACCCGGCGTTCCTGATCTTTGCCTCCCCGTGCCCCGTGGCGGCTCCCACGGGCTCTTTGTGGAGCTTAAGCGGCGCAAGGGCAGCACTACGTCACCCGAGCAGCGCGAATGGCTCTCACGGCTCGCTGGGCAGGGTTACGCCACGGTCGTGGCCAAAGGCTGGGATGAGGCGGCGGAATCGATCACGCGGTATCTGAGCATGGAGGCTGCATGAACCTCAAAGTCGAATCAGACCGGAAGCTGAAAGCGCGCCTGTTCAACCAGCGCCCACCCAGGCCGGGCAGCCCGCAAGCCGATGCGGCCAATCGAATCAGAGCCGAGATCGTCGCGGAGATGGAGAGGCGAGGGTTGCGACAGTGATGGCGGCACGACCGGGAGAGAAAATTTGAACGCTGCGACGATGATGCCAATCGAGATGCGGAACGTGCGCGCACGGTTCAAGCGCAACGATGTGTTCACCGAGATCATGCGCGACTGGGGCGGCTGGGCACGGGTCAAGCGTCCAGGCCTCGGCAGCGGTGGCAGCGTCGAACAACAGGAGCGTTATGTTCGCTCACCGGGAACGCACTCTGACCCGATGCTCGCCGAGCTGATCAAGGCCGATGAGGACGGGCAGGGGCTCTATCGCACCATCGATGCCCGCGTGATGGAGTTGCATCAACAGGCCCGCGACATCATCCGTGCGCGCTTCATCCGCATGATGTCGTTGCAGGAGATCGCCGACAAGGCGCGGGCCGACCGAGACTTGGTGAGCATCCTCCACGACCGAGCGCTGGGCACGCTCCGCGAAGCCGTCCGCCACTACGCCATGACGACGTATGACCGCGCCATGATGGAGACGTACGGGCGTCGAATCAGGGACATTTGACAATCGCGGAATTAGTGCGTATAAGAAAGCGCATAGTGCAGAAGTTGACTAAAGAGCCCGCCGACCAGCGGGCTTTTTGCGTTGGAGGACCTGAAATGCTCGGATCAATTCTCGGAATTGTCGAAGACGTGGCGAAGATCGCCATTGCGCCAGTGAAGATCGCGGCGGACATGACCCGCACCGTGACCAAGCCCATGGCTGATGCTGCTGTTGACGCAGCGGATAGCGTCGAAGAAGCCACCAAGGGCGCCCGTGGCGACTGACGGGTACGACGGTTTTTGATTCTCGGACAGCCGAGAGCTTTGAAGGATGCGGCACCAGCCAAGTGCGTAGCGCGAGGCCCCGGACGGCATCGCTTGAAAGCGGAAGCCTGTAGCACAGGCACTCGGAAGTCGCGGATCGACGCGGAGTCATGACCGATTAGATCGTGTGTCGAAGGCGTAGCACAGCACCGCGCAGCCGGATTGGCGATCCGGCCCGCTTTCATTCACAGCAGGGTAGCTCAGTGGCAGAGCCGGAAACCTGAGGATTCCCGAGGCGGCAGGAAATGGCCGCAACGTCTCAGGCCAGCGCGCCGGTTCAACTCCGGCCCCTGCTTCCAATGTGGGACGCGAGATGGTCTCGGCCGGGTCTCCAAGGAGGCAGGAATGAAGGTTTGCGGGACGTGCGGCGATGAAAAGCCGGCAAGCGCGTTCTACGCTCACGCGCGCAAAGGGCTCCAGTCGTCTTGCAAGGCGTGTAAGGCCGAGTACAACCGGCGGCACTACAGGGCAAACACCTCTCGCTATATGGCCAGTGCCGCAAGAAATCGCTCCCTTGATGGCCGGTTGAGAAGCCAATACGGCATCAATGCGGAGCAGCACCGGAAGTTTCTCGAAGCTCAGAACGGGAGTTGCGCGATCTGCCTGGCCTCGTTTGAGGGTCGCAGGACATGCGTAGATCACTGTCATAAGAGCGGGAGGGTTCGCGGGTTGCTTTGTGCGAAATGCAATTCGGCAATCGGCTTTCTTTCTGATAGCACCGACGCCCTGAGACGAGCAATCGAATATCTGGATCGCTGACCAGGTTCGATTCCACGGTCCTGCGCCAACATCATGCGGTTGCTCCGTTCCAGGCTAACGGGGCCGGTCCCTCAAACGAAAGCGGCTCGCCAGCCGACCGAAGGGCATGAACTGACCTGAGTGGCATCAGGTCGCGGGACCAGTAACCCGCAGATGACCACCAGCGCTGTAAGCCGCTGCAACGCAGCAAGCGCGCCGGACGCTGTAACCGGCGACCCACTTCACCCTTCTCCCCGTCCAGCATCGCTCAGTCGATAGCGAGGGAGGCCCCGTGTATGCGGGGCATCTATTGGCCCTGCCGGCGGTGGTCGGCACAACTCTCGGGAATCTCAATGACCAAGAATCTTGTTGGCCAGAAGTTCGGACGACTAGAGGTATTGGAGCGGATCGGAGTGCGTAAGTACCCGACGTACCAAAGAACAATCTGGCTCTGCAGATGTGAATGCGGCGTTGAGCGAGAGTTCTCTCAAGGACAGCTAACACCCACCGGTTCAAGGTCCTGCGGCTGCCTCATAAAGGAGGCGGAAAACAAGAGATCAACAAAGCACGGTAAGCGCGGCTCAATAACCTACAGCTCGTGGCACAACATGAAGCAAAGGTGCAACAACAAGAGAAACCTTTCTTTCAGGTGGTACGGAGCGATTGGGGTCAAGGTCTGTCCGAGGTGGGAGGAATCCTTCGAGTCGTTTCTCGCTGACATGGGAGAGCGCCCAAGCCCCGCTCATTCGATTGACAGAATAGACCCAACTCTGGGTTATGCGCCCGGCAATTGCCGATGGGCGACGTCGAAACAGCAGTCTCGCAATACCAGGAAGGCCGTGCCGCTAGAAATTGGCGGCAAGAAGATGTTCGCGGCTGACTGGGCGGACCAAGTTGGGATCAGCCGAAGGTTAATAACCAGACGCCTGCGGCGCGGATGGAGCCCAGAGCGGGCCATCTCACGTCCGGCTTAATGAGGGCGCGTTATGGCTCTCACGCCGAAACAAGAGAAGTTCGCCCAAGCAGTAGCGTCCGGAATGAATCAGTCCGACGCATACCGGCACGCATACACCGTGAAGAGCATGAAGCCTTCCAGCGTGAATGTGAACGCAAGCAAGCTGATGGCCGACGCTAAGGTGTCGCAAAGGGTGGCCGACCTACGCAAGCCGATGGCGGAAGCCGCCCAGGTAACGCTTCGCGGGCACCTTGAAGACCTCAAGATGCTGCGCGATCTGGCGATTGATGAAAAGCAGATCAGCGCCGCTATCGCTGCCGAGGTGGCACGCGGCAAGGCTGCCGGTGTGCATGTTGAGAGCCTGAATCATCACCACAGTGGCGCGGTTGCCGTGGCCACCATCGATACCTCGAAACTCTCCAACGGCACGATTGCCGAGCTATTACGTGCCCGCCGCGCTGAAACTGACCCCGGCTGATTGGCTGGCAATCGAGCGTGAGGCGTGTAAGCGCTCGCTTGCGACCTTCGTTCAGCAAGCGTGGCACGTGATCGAACCCGGTCAGCCGTACGTTCATGGCTGGCACATTGACGCGGTAGCAGAGCATCTTGAGGCGGTGACCGACGGGCAGATCACGCGACTGTATATCGCGGTGCCGCCCGGAAGCATGAAGTCATTGATGGCGTCGGTGTTCTGGCCAGCGTGGCAGTGGGGGCCGAAGGGTCAGGCGCACAAGCGGATCATCGCCACGTCGCACGCCGAAGGACTGGCGATCCGCGACAACCTGCGTTGCAGGCGCTTGATTGAGTCGGACTGGTATCGCTCGCTTTGGCCAGAGGTCAAGCTGACCGGCGACCAGAACGAGAAAAAGAAATTCGAGAACACCGCGACGGGCTTTCGGCAGGCCATGCCATTCGGCAGCCTGACCGGCTCACGCGGTGACAGCATCGTGATCGATGACCCGTTATCGGTTGACGACGCAGCAAGCGAGGCGAAGCGGGAAACGGTGAACACCACGTTCCTTGAGGCCGTTCCGACTCGTCTGAACAACCCGGACAAGTCCGCCATCGTCTGCATCATGCAGCGGTTGCATGAACGCGATGTCATCGGAGTGATCGAGGCTAAAGGTTTGGGCTATGACGCCCTTGTGCTCCCCATGGAGTTCGAGCCGGATCGGCGCTGCAAGACCAGCATAGGGTTCACGGACCCGCGCACAAACGACGGCGAGCTGCTGTTTCCCGAGCGCTTCCCGCCCGCTGTGATTGAGCGCGACAAGAAGGTGATGGGCAGCTACGCATGGGCCGGGCAGATGCAACAGCGCCCGGCACCGCGCGAAGGTGGCCTGTTCAAGCGGGCGTGGTTCGAGATTGTCGACGCAGCCCCGGCAAGTCGCCGCAAGGTGCGCCGCTGGGACTTGGCCGGAACCGAGGCAAAGGGCACCGGCGATCCTGATTGGACCGTGGGCCTGCTGCTGAGCGAACAGGCCGGAATCTATTACGTCGAGGCCGTGACGCGCATCAGAGAGGCGGCGGCAGGCGTGGAGCGCACGATCAAGGCGACCGCCTTGCAAGACGGCAAGTCAGTCCCGATTGTGTTGCCGGAAGACCCCGGCAGCGCTGGCAAAAGCTACGCGTCGTATCTGGTGCGCCTGTTGGCCGGTTGGAATGCCCGAGCCGAACGCGAGACCGGATCGAAAGAAGTGCGCGCAACCCCGGTATCGGCCCAGGCCGAAGCGGGGAATATCAAGCTCGTTCGCGGCAGTTGGAACGAAGCGTTTTTAGACGAGGTGAGTATGTTTCCGAACGCAGCCCATGATGACCAGGTGGACGCGCTTTCGGGGGCGTTTGCTGCCCTGTTGTCTGGCAGCAGCTACAACCTGGCCAACGTCGCATGACGACCGTCCAGAACAACGACAGCCTCAAGAACTTGGTTGCCAATCTGGGCACTGAGCGCGACAAGGCATCGGGCACGTTCTACACCGCGCCGTGCACGAACGACGACCAGTTGTCGAACATGTACCGCTCGGCATGGCTGCCGAAGAAGATCGTGGACATCCCGGCCCTTGATGCGTGCCGCAAGTGGCGCAACTGGCAGGCTAAGTCCGCCGACATCACGAAGATCGAAGCCGAGGAAAAGCGGCTGGGCTTGAAGGCAAAGGTTCTCGAAGCGTGGACGCGGGGCCGTCTTTACGGTGGCGCCGGGCTGTACATCGGGACCAACGATGCTGACCCCTCGAAGCCGCTGAACCCGCAAACGGTCAAGGCTGGGGGGGTGCGTTATCTCACCGTTCTGAGCCGCCGCGTGCTGAACCCGAAAGAGCTTGAGACCGACCCGCTGTCGGAGTTCTACAACCTGCCGCGCGCTTACGATGTCTCGGGCAGCGGTGGCAATCAACAGATCCACCCGTCTCGCATCGTGCGATTCATCGGCAACCCGCAGCCTGACCCCGAATTGGTTACGGGCTTCGATTATGGGTGGGGCGATTCAGTGCTTCACGCCTGCATCGATGCCGTCAAGAACGCCGATGCCACGGGCGCCAACATCGCCTCACTGGTGTTTGAAGCGAAGATTGACGTGATCAAGATTCCCCGGTTCATGGAAGGCATGGCCGATCCGGAATACCGGCGTCTTGTGGTGGAGCGCGCAACGCTCGCAGCCATGGCCAAGGGCATCAACGGCGCGCTTCTGATCGACTCGGAAGAGGACTATCAGCAGAAAAGCGCCACCTTCGCGACATTGCCGGACGTGCTGAATACCTTTTTGCAGATCGTATCCGGCGCTGCCGACATCCCGATGACGCGGCTACTCGGGCAATCGCCCGGCGGCATGAGTGCCACGGGTGAATCGGACCTGCGCAACTACTACGACCGCATCCAGAGCATGCAAGAACTGGTGTTGCAGCCATCAATGCAGATTCTCGATGAATGCCTGATCCGCTCCGCGCTCGGGTCGCGCCCCGATGACCTGTATTACGAGTGGGCGAGCCTGTGGCAGACCACGGCGAAGGAACGTGCCGACATCGGCAAGGCAACTGCCGAGACGATCAAGACGCTTCGTGAGACTGCCCTGATCCCCGACGACGCGATGAGCCGGACGGCCGTCAACATGCTGACCGAGCTTGGCGTTGCGCCTGGCCTTGAGGCGGCGATTGCGGAGTTCGGCGCAGAGCTGGACGAAGACGAAACCGATCCGGCTGAAGTAACCCCGGAGGAATAGACCATGCAGAAATTCAATGACGCCGTCACTGCGACAGGCGTCCGCCGAACTGTGGACGGCTATCTGGTCGCGGACGTTCGCGCAGCCCGCACGGGTATTCAGGAGTACGCCGGGCGTGAGCTTGGCCGCCCCGATATGCCTGTTGTGCGCGTGTATCGGCCAGAGGGTGAGGTGTTCGCACGCGACAGCCTTGCCAGCTACGCCCACAAGCCCGCAACCAACGACCACCCGGCGGCATTCGTGACCGCTGACACGTGGAAAAAGGATTCCATCGGGCAGATCGGTGACGACATCGTTCGAGACGGCGATCACGTTCGCGTGCCGCTGATCCTGATGGATGCCGGGGCGATCAGCGATTACGAAAAGGGCAAGCGCGAGCTTTCCATGGGCTACCTCGCGGAGATCGTTTTCGATTCCGGCGAATCGCCCGAAGGCGAGACGTATGACGCAGTACAGCGGGACATCCGCATCAATCACATCGCCCTTGTCAGTAAAGGCAGGGCGGGTAGCACACGCATCGGGGATTGGCGCGCCCCCGGTGAACCGGATCGCGCCGACATCCAATCTCCCAAGGAGAACCCCATGAGTGACAGCAAGACCCGGACGATCCTGGTTGACGGACTGTCGGTTGAAACGACCGATGCCGGTGCCCAGGCAATCGCCAAGCTACAGAGCCAGATGAAGGACGCCGAAGTTGCGCGTCAATCGCTGGAAGACACCCACGCCAAGGCCATTGCCGCCAAGGATGCCGACCTCGCAAAGCGTGATGCCGAGATCGACAGCCTGAAAGGCAAGGTGCTCAGTGATGCCGATCTGGACGCCCGCGTTCAGGCCCGCGCTGACCTGATCGCAACCGCCAAGGGCATCGCAGATCAGGACTACACCGGCAAGTCGGATGCAGACATCCGCAAGGCCGCTGTGGCTGCCAAGTGCGGCGACGCGGCGATCAAGGACAAGACGGCGGCGTACATCGATGCGCGCTTCGACATCCTCGCTGAAGACGCTGCATCCGATCCCGTGCGCAAGGTGCTGATCAAGGGCGTTGACCGAAAGACCGCCAACGACAACGGGTATGCGGCTTCTGTCGCCGCCCTGAACGAACCCAACAAGGGAGGTAACCAGTAATGGCTATCCAAACCAACTACCCCGAAACCCAGGCCGTCGCCGTAGCGGGTATGCCCGCCACGATGATCAATGGCCCGATCATCTCCCGCACCGTGGAAACGGCAGTCATCGGCTTCGGCCGTGCCGTCACCCAGGGCGCGACCGACAAGGGCGTCGAAGCCTTCGGCTCCGGTGACACCACGTTCGTGGGCATCACCTTGCTGGATCGATCGGCGGCCGGCATGACGGTCGTTGACGGCCAAGTCACCGCCCGGACGGTTGATTCGTTCGGCATCGGCGAATCGGCCCGCATCGCCCCCGTGGGCAGTGGCCGTGACGTCTGGGTCGTCTGCGCAAGCGGCTGCACCGCAGGCGACGGCGTTTTCGTCCGCCCGTCCAACGGCGACTTCCAGGACAGCAACGCCAACTCGGCGGTGCAAATCCCTGGCGCCCGTTGGGACACCTCCGCATCTGCCACCGGCCTTGCCGTTGTGCGTCTGGCTTAAGGAGCCAATACCATGAGCAATCCTCTTTTTGATGCACAGTCCGCGCTCGGATTCGTCATCGCCCAAACCTCGATCATCGAGCCGGGCGTTTACGCAACCCGCTACCCGGACATTCAGTACCGGGGCCTGATCCCGGTTGACACCTCCGGTTCGGAGTTCGCCAGCTCGGTGACCTATTTCAGCTCTGACCGCCACGGTGCGGCTGACTGGATCAATGGCAATTCCGACGACATCCCGAAAGCGGGCACCACCCGGTCGAAGTTTGAAACCCCGGTGCACACCGCTGGCATCGGCTACGGCTGGGGCTGGGAAGAAGTGGGCCGTGCGCAGTTGCTCGGCATCAACCTAGCCAACGAAGACGCCATGGCCGCACGTCGTGCCGCCGAAGAAATGGTCGACCGCGTTGCGCTGTTGGGCGATGCCTCGAAGGGCTTCACCGGCCTGTTCGATGCGCAGGGCGTGACGGCTGGCGCTGCTGCCACCGGCAACTGGGGCGTTGTTGGCGCCCCCGGAAGCGCCACGCCTGACCAGATGGTCGAGGACATGAACAGCGCGATCCTGAATGTGTTCAACGGCACGAACACGGTTGCAATGGCCGACACGCTGCTCCTGCCGTGGCTGAAGTTCCAAGTCATCGCCACCCGGCGCATGACCACGGACAGCGACGAGACGGTGCTGAGCTTCTTCATCCGCAACAACGTGTACACGGCAATGACCGGCCGCCCGCTGACCATTCGTGGTCTGCGTGGGCTGGATGCGGCTGGGGTTTCTAGCGTTCCGCGAATGATTGCGTATCGCAACGATCCGCAGGTGCTTAAGCTGCACATGCCGATGCCGCACCGGTTCCTGCCGGTGTACCAGTCGGGTCCGCTGCGTTGGGACGTTCCGGGCGTGATGCGCCTGGGTGGCCTCGACGTTCGTCTCCCGAAGGAAGTCGCCTACGTTGACGGCGTATAGCATCTGAGGTAGAAAGACGAAGGCCCGGGGTGCGTCAACACCCCGGGCCCTCTTCCACACAACAACCGTTGGGGGTTGCTATGGGCAAGTCGGAGTTTACTCCAAAGGAAACTCTTCGCGAGCGGCGGTGTTTCACCGCAGAAGAGGTCAGAAACCGTCTCGACTATGATCCGGAGACCGGCATTTTTCGCTGGAAAGTCCGCGTCATGTGCTTTGGCGGCGGACGTTTTCATGGCGATGAGGCTGGAACTCTCAAAGACGGCTACAAAATAATCATTTTGTTCGGACGGCAATATCGCGCCCATCATCTGGCGTGGTTGCTTATGACCGGAGAATGGCCGCCATCTGACATGGATGTCGATCATAAGAATCGCATTCGAAATGACAACCGATGGACGAATCTGCGAATTGCTTCAAGGGCTCAAAACAACCTCAATACTCGAACGTTCCGCAAGAGCAGAAGCGGTCATCGTGGAGTCCATAAAAACAGAGCGAATGGGTGGTTTGCCCGTATTTCTGTTGAAAAGCGAGTGATTCATTTGGGGTGTTTTGCCACCCTTCCGGAGGCCATCGCGGCGCGAAGGGAGGCTGAGTTGAAACACTACGGACAATTCATATAGTTCAGAGCCCCGGTTTTCCGGGGCTTTTCATTTACAAGGATCGAACATGGCCATCATCACCAACAATCACAAGTCGCCGCTGGGTCTGCCCGGCGGGACGGTTCTTGATCCCGGCGTGAAAACGTCCGTGCACAACTGGAACGCGGTCAAGGACAACAAGGTCGTCGCCGCGTGGGTCAAGGCCCGCATTCTGATCGTCGAGGCCGAAGCCGCCCCCGTCGCTGCCCCCAAGGCTGCCGTGGATGACGACAAGGGCGCGATTCTCGCCGCCCTGGCCGAGCGCGGCATCAAGAAAGACCGACGCAGTTCGCTGGAAAGCCTTAAGGCCGCATTGGCCGAGGCGGATGAAGAAGAACCGGAAGCCTGATCGTGTACGGCGATCTTGCTGGGGCTGATGCTTACCATCTCGCGCGGGCCAATGCCGCGTGGGCGGCGCTGACGGAACCTGCCAAGACCGCCGCACTCGTTCGTGGGTCGGATTACGTGGACGGCCGTTACCGCTGGCGCCTGATGTCCGGGCGTTGGCAGTCCATGTTCCGGGGCGTGAAGACCGGCGGGCGGGCACAGGCGCGTGAATGGCCGCGCACTGGTGCGACCGACTACGAAGGGCTTGAAATCGAGCCGGACGAAATCCCCGAAGAAGTGCAGCACGCAGCCTATGAGGCAGCACTGCGTGAAGCGGCCACGCCCGGCAGCCTTTCGCCTGATTACGTCGCAGCCTCGCAGGTGACGAAGGAAAAGGTCGGGCCGGTAGAGGTGCAGTACGCATCAAGCGCGGTCAGTGCCAACAGCACGCCGAACCGGCCCGTTGTTGCGGTGATCGATGAGCTTCTTGCGCCGCTGCTGTTTCGCCCCTACGAACTGCCCGGCATCACGGTGGTATGAGCGCTTTCTACGACCGCCTGAACGCCACGGCGCAACGCCTGATCAGCACTTATGGAAAGGCCGCCACCGTCGTTCGCTTGGTCAAGACAGGCCCGGCACATGCGCCGGTCATTACTGACGACCCGTACCCCTGCCAGATCGTAGAGGCCGGTTACAAGCTGTCGCTGATCTCGGAAACGCTGATTCAGGTCGGCGACAAGATGGGCCTGATCTCAACCACCATTGCAATTGTCCCGGACACGAAAGACAAGATCGTGATCGACGGCGCCCGGTACAACTTCGCAGAGGTGATGCCGCTGAACCCCGGCGGCACGGTTCTGCTTTACGAATTTCTCGCGCGGGTGTGAACAAATCCGCGCGCCAGTTGGTTGCTGAGCTTGAGCGCCTAGAGCCAACCGTTGCCCGCGCCTATCTGGCCGAGGTGCAGCGCTTGGTCGGAGCGGCAAGCATTGCGGAGGTGGAGTCGCTGATCTCGGTCGGCAACATCGCCGGGGTCATCACCGCCCTGCAATTCAGCGAGGCGGACTTGTCGCAGTTGCTCGAATCAATCCGGGGCGTGTACGTGACCGGCGGAACGATTGAGGCCGGTTCGTTGCGTCCGCCCCGTGGTTTGGGCCGTGCCGCGATCCGCTTTGATGTCCGCAACACGCGGGCGGAAACGTGGCTGCGCACTGAGTCCAGCCGCTTGGTGGTGGACATTGCGGCCGGTCAACGGGACGGCATTCGGGCGGCAGTGGCACGTGGCACGGAGATAGGCCGCAATCCGCGCCAGACGGCCCTTGACATCGTTGGGCGCATCAGCCGACAGACTGGCCGCAGGTCGGGCGGCATCGTCGGCCTGAGTGGCCCACAGGCGCAGTACGTGGTGAACGCAAGGGCGCAGTTGCTGAGCGGCGATCCGGAGCAGATGCGCCAGTATTTTGAGCGCGTCCGGCGTGATCGTCGCTTTGACAGCATCGTGCAACGGGCGATTGATGCCGGGAAGCCGGTGAAGGCTGCCGACGTTGATCGCATCGTCGGGCGTTACTCGGATCGCCTGTTGGCATTGCGCGGCGAGACCATCGCCCGCACTGAGTCGCTGAGCGCGTTCAACGCGGCTCGGAATGAGGTTTATGAGCAGGGCATCCAAGAAGGTCTGTTTCGGGCCGACTCGGTGCTGAAAGAGTGGAGCACGTCCGGCGATGGCCGCACCCGTGACACGCACATCGCCATGGATGGCCAGCGCCAGAAACAGGGCGAGCCATTTCGCAGCCCATCCGGCGCGATGCTGATGTTCCCCGGCGATACGTCACTGGGTGCCGGTGCAGCCGAGGTGATTCAGTGCCGCTGCATGTCGCAAACCCGCGTTGACTGGATAGGGGAGGCAACCTGACATGGCCAAACAAGCATCAGCGGTTGCCGACGCATGGGCGCTCAAGTGCAGAAAGCGCGCCCTGGCCATTTTCCGCGAATCGGTACAACGCACGATTGAGGAAGCCCAAACGCCGGTTGCCAAGGGCGGGAAGATGCGCGTCGATACCGGGTTTTTACGTGGTTCCGGTGCTGCATCATTGACCGGCATGCCCACCGGCCCGCGCCGTCCGATTGAAGAGGGCGCGACGTTCGATTTTCTCGGCGATGGCGTGACCCTCACTATTGGCCGGGCGCAGCTTGGCGACACGATTTTTTTCGGGTGGTCAGCTGAGTACGCGCGGGCACGTGAGGCGCAGGACGGCTTTCTACGATCCGCCGCGCAGAACTGGCGGCCCACGGTGGCAAAGGTCACCCAAGAAGCCAAGGCGCGCATCCGATGAACGACGATGCGGTTTGGGATGCCTTTGCAACGTTGGCGGGGACGTTCGCAGCCGGTTACAGCCCGGCGATCCCGGTCATCTACTCCGGCACCGGTGGCGAGCCGCCGGACGAAGGCATCTGGATTGAGTGCAAGTATTTCCCGAACCGGACGCTCCAATACGGCGTGAAGGCGTCCGAGGTCATCAGCCTGCGCGGGTTTTGCCAAGCGATGGTCTGCAACCGCCCCGGCGCCGGGCTTAATCCGTCAATGGACGTTGTGCGCGATCTGATCGCGTACTTCGACACCGGCACCGTGCTGGGCCCGGCCTATGTGTCCCGGCCGCCATACGTTTCGGCTGTGATCGAAGAACCGGCGCGGGTGAAGCTGCCCATCACGATCCCCTATGCCGCCCACGGGTCGCGCTGAACTGCCGCAGTGTGATCGGTGGGTGATCTGCGCATCTGGTCCGAGCATGATTTACACCGATGTCGCGCACCTTCGCCGGTTCCGGTCGTGGCGCGTGATGGTCATCAACAACACGTGGGAGCTGATCCCATGGGCGCACGTGCTGTACGCCTGCGATTTTCAGTGGTGGGCACGTTACGGCACCGCAGCCGAGGCGTTCGCCGGTCAGAAATGGACCCTGAGCAGTGCCGCGCAATTGCGATACGGCATCAACCGAATCGAGAGAGGGCAGGGCGCTGGCCTTTGCACTGAGCCCGGCCACATCAACACCGGCGGCAACGGTGGGTATCAGGCCATCAATCTGGCTTGGCACATGGGCGCGAAACGGATCGTGTTGCTGGGCTACGACATGCACCGCAAGAACGGCGGGCACTGGCACGGCGAGCACGAAGGGATGCTCAGCGCGCCGGAGAGCCACATCAACGCATGGCGGCGCAACTTCGAGCCGCTGGCGAATGACATGGCAAAGGCGGGAGTTAGCGTCATCAATGCCACGACGGGGACGGCGCTGGAATGTTTCGAGCGGATGCCGATGGTTGAGGCCTTGAAATGCTGATCGTCGCCAATGGACAAAGCGCGCGGCTTGTGGACTTTGATCGGATCAAGGCGCCAATCATCGCGGTCAACGGCGCCATCGATTGGCTGCCCCGCGCTGACTTGTGGTTCACCCTCGACATGAGCGAAGAGAATCGCCAGCGGTTCGATCGGCAACGCCCGGCGGTGAAATACATCGCGTGTGGCGAGCCTGGGCATGTTCGCCGGGTGTCGCATCGCGGAGCGGAACCTGCGGACAAATCGAGTCCAGAATGGTGGCGGTGGAGATGGTCGGCAAAACTTGGTCTGAGCGAAGACCCCGGCGCGATCCACACCGGCAACAGCGCCTACGGTGCGCTGGGTCTGGCGTACCACATGAGGCCGAAGCGGATTGTCTTGTGCGGAGTGGACGCCGATGATCAGCCGCGAATTGATGGGAAGATGACGCGCAGCCTGGCGCATCTGTCGATGTTGTTCGAGAGCGCATTGCCGCAACTGCGGGGCGCTGGAATTGAAGTGGTGAACGCGAGCCCATGGAGCCGCGTCACCTGTTTCCCAAAAATTGACCCCGCAAAGGTGCCCGAATGGATCATTTGAACGCAGAGCGCGCCAAGTACGAAAAGATGTGGGCGCAGCCTGCATATCGCGAACGCTCGCCCGGCTTCCGGCTGGTGGCGACCGCGTTTGATTGGATGGGCATGCGGGAAGGTCAGACCCTTTGCGACTACGGCGCCGGTACTGGCCGGGCGTCGCAGTGGCTGGCCGATCATGGCTTGCGGGTGACTGCATTCGACATTGCCGAGAATGCCATCACCGAGTTCGACGGCCCGAAGGTCATCGGCACGCTGTGGGACATGCCCGCATTCGGCACGTTCGACTACGGGTTTTGCTGCGACGTGATGGAGCACATCCCGCCTGAGCATGTGAGCGACTGCCTGAAGGGCATCGCACTTCGCACGGCCCGATGCGCCTTCTTCCAGATCGCACTGTTTGAGTGCCACATGGGCAAGGGGATCGGGGAGCATCTGCACCTGACCGTCAAGCCAACGAACTGGTGGGTTGCTGCATTGCAGCGGCATTTCGGTTCCGTCGAGATCAAACCCGGCGAAACAAAGTACGTCATCGCAAAATGCACACCGTAGCGACGGTATTGCGGTCTGGCGGTCATTACGGTGCCGACTATGTGGAGCGCATCAAAGCGGACCTTGAGAAGCATTCACCGGGCGTCCGGCTGGTTTGCCTGTCGGACTGCGCCGTGCCATGCAAGCGGATTCCGCTGCGTCACGACTGGCCGGGCTGGTGGTCAAAGATCGAACTGTTCCGGCCCAGCGTGTTTCGCGGTCATGTTCTGTATTTGGACCTTGACACCGTCATCGTCGGTGACATCGCGCCGCTGTTTCGGGATCAATTCACGGCGCTGCCTGACTTCTACCGCCCGAATGAGGGCATCGGTTCCGGCGTGATGGCGTGGCGCGGCGGAATGTCGCATCTGTATGCCGAGTTTTCAAAAGCGCCTGAGCGTTGGATGGCCCGCTGCACCACCCGGCAATGCTGGGGCGATCAGGGCTTCATTCAGACGCACGTCGAGGCTGATCGGTTCGGTGTTGAGGCGCAGTCGGCAAAGATTCAAGGCGACCGCCGCAAGGCCCGCGTCATTTGTTTCCACGGCCAGCCCAGGCCACGCGATGTAGGATGGGATTACCGCAAAGTGGCGGCCCGAAGGATGCACGCATGACAGACAAGATTCACCAACTGCCGACAAAGCCTGATGCGATACTCGCCGCCGGCGAAGAACTGCGCCGGAAGCTGCCCGCGCTGATCGAGAACGCAACCATGATCGCGAAGCTGAAACGCGCCCATTACGACGCCTACCTGAAAGAAGGCTTCACCCCTGAACAGGCAATCGAGCTGATCAAGAAGCTCTAACCAATCCGGCTCAGCCGGTAACCGCAACCCGCCCCTCGGCGGGTTTTTTTTCGCCCGCTCTCAGCGGGTTTTTTTATGCCCGTGAGGAACCCCAATGGCTGACCCTACTACTTACCTGAATGCAACCGTCTCAATCTCCACCGTCGCGCAGAACGTTGACATCAACGAAGCCGCGTTCGAGGGGCTGAGCTACACCGAGATCGCCAACGTCGGAACGATTGGCCAGTACGGCAACGAAACCAACATGGTGAATTACCCCGTGCTGGCACGCGCGTTGACTCTCAAGGCCAAAGGCCAGACCGACGGCGGCAGCTTCACGATCGAATGCGCCGTTGACCTGGTGGACGCCGGGCAGGTCGCCTTCAAGGCTGCTGGCCAGCCAGCCGTGCGCGACTCTTACGCCTTCAAGCTCGATCTGCCGAACGGCGCCGTGCACTACCTGCGCGGCCCGGTTGCCGGTCCGGTCTATCCGGGCGGCGGCAATGAGGACTTCATCCGATCGGTGTTTACCGTCGGCGTGAATCAGTTCCTCGAAGCGACCGTTTCGGCTTAACGCCACCCCTTCCGTCGGCCTAGCCCTCATGAGGGCGAAAAGGGACCTGATCCGCCCCCTGGCCGGTGGATTCATTTGGATCGATCAGATGAGGATCAACTAATGGATATTTCCGCAGCTTTCACCCCTGTTTCAACCCGCCCGCTCAAGATTTTGCACCCCGGCACTGATGAGCCGACCGGCCTTGTCCTGAACCTGCGCCCGCTAACTGACCGCAAGGTCAAGAAAGTGAAGCACGACATCCAGAACAAGCGCTTGGCGAGCCGGAAATTCAAGGTCACGTCGGAGCAGCTTGAGAACCAGACCCTCGAAATCCACATCGCGTGCGTGGAGAGCTGGGAATGGAACGGCGACTCCAACTGGGGCGGAAAGAAGCTCGATTTCACCGAAGAAAACGTCCGCGAGGTTTTGAGCAACCCAATCGTCAGCGATCAGGTTGACGCAGACCTTGGCGACATCGCGGGTTTTTTGGAGAACTGACCGAAGCCCTGATCGAGGCCGTCGAACACCACGTTCGGTATTCGATCCTCGGATCAGACGGGATTTCGCGCCGAGAGCGCAACGAGCGCTTCAAGACGCGGACCCCTGATGAGCCTGAAATCCCGGACGTGGTGACGCACGTCTGGGACCACTTCCACGAACTATCAAACCAGCGCCACAGCGGGCCGGAGCCCCTGTCATGGGGCGAGATTGAATCGTGGTCGCGGCTCACCGGAACGCCGGTCAGTAACGACGAAGTATCGATGCTCATTGCGATGGACAGCGCCTATCGGCATGCCGTCAGCAACGAGCAATCAAGCAACAGAAAGCAAGCCCAACCGGAACCCAAGGGAGGTAGATGAATGGACATCGCTGAACTTGGATTCCGCGCGGACTCCAGTAGCGTCCGCACTGCGACGCGAGACCTTGACCGACTGTCTGGCACCACTCGCAAGACCGAAACCGCAACGCAGCGGCTTGAGCGTGAGAACGCGAAGCTGGAGCGGTCGTTCTTCGGCGTGCGCAATGCTGTCGTCGGCTTCGTGGGCGCCTTTGCATCGATTCAAGGCATCCAGGCGCTGTCTCGCATCGCCGATCAGTACGCCAACATGACGACGCAAATTCGTCTGGCGACCAACGGACAGGAAGCGTTCGCGGCGGCAAGTGCTGAGGTGTTCGCCATCTCGCAGCGCACCAGCACGGCGCTGGCCAGCACCACGAACCTGTATGCCCGAATTACCCGGTCGACGGCTGAGTACGGCATTGAACAGGCCCGCATCCTCGCCATCACCGAGACGATCAACCAGACGTTTGCGGTGTCGGGCACGGCTGCCGCCAATCAGGCGAACGCCATCACGCAGTTGACGCAAGCCTTCGCGGGCGGCGTGCTGCGGGCCGAGGAATTTAACTCAGTCATCGAAAACAGCCCCCGGCTTGCGCAGGCGCTGGCCGATGGCTTGGGCATTGGTATTGGCGCACTGCGTCAGCAAGTCAACGACGGCGAAATCACCGTCCAACGGATGATCGCAGCGCTTGAGAGTCAGGCGCAGGCCGTCGAGGAAGAATTCTCGCGCATGCCGATCACGATTGAACGCGGGTTCACGCAGGTGAGCAACGCGGTTCTGAAATTCATCGGCGAAGCGGATCAAGCGCGTGGTGTTTCGGCAGCGTTGGGGGGCTCGCTGGCGGCGCTTGCCGAGAACCTTGGCCTTGTCATCAACGCGCTGGCTGTCGTCACGGTGGCAGCGGCCGGGGTAGGGTTGGGGCGGTTGTCCTCTTCGGTCATCGGATCGGGCGTCGCCTTCGCGCAGGCTTCGGCAGTGACGCGCGCGCACTCAGCCGCGCTTGTTGAGAATGCCCAGAGAGAAGCCGCCAGCGCTGCCGCATCGCTTGCATCTGCCCGCGCCTCAGAGGTCAAGGCGGCGGCAGAGGTCAACAGCGTCCGCGCTGTGGTGGCTTCCGTGCGGGCAGAGGTTGAGTTGGAGAAAGTCCGACTCCGAGCGCAGATTACCGAACAGGGCCGGGCCGCCACGATTCAGCGCATGGTTGCCGCAAGCGCATCACTGGCATCAGCCAACAGACTGTTGGCCACCACTGAAACCGCGCTTGCTGGCGCCACTGCCGCAACTGCCGCCTCACAGACCGCGAAAGCAGCTGCCACTGCGCGCGCTACTGCCGCAACTGCGGCGGCCACCCTTGGCGCAAGGGCACTCGCTGCCGGAATCGCCGTCGTCCGTGGCGCGCTGGCTTTGGTTGGCGGCCCTATCGGCGCCGTGGTCGTTGGACTGACCGCTCTGGTGCTTTGGTTCAACCGGGCACGTGATGCGGCTGGAGAGCTGTCCGGAGCGCCTCAGAAATCAATCAGCGAATTGGCTGATGAGGCAGAACGCTTACGTTCTGGCGGGCCATTGCTGGCACCCGACCAATTACGTGGCGTGGAAGAGGCGCAGGCGCAAATTCAACGGCTTGCCAACGCGATGGGCATCTATGAAGCGCAACGCCAAGCTGCGATAGCGGCGGGCGACACCTTCGGCGCCACTCAGATCGCCGTCGAGATGAACAACGTCGCAGGCGCAATCGAGAAGACCGCCAATGACATCCGTCGGCTGAATGAGGCGGTCAAGCCGGTGCCGATTGTGCTTGGCGAGACAGAAACCGCCGCAACTGCCGCAGCCGACGCCATTGGCAACCTCTCCACCGCCGAAGCCGACCGCCTAGCCGACCTGCAAGAACAGATCGCTTTTCAGACCCGCATCAACGAACTGATGCGCGATGGCCGCACCGAATCCGAAGCGCGGTTTGTCGCTGAGTTTGAAGCGGCAGATGCGCTGACGCGGCAGTTGATGGTGCAGCAACAAGTGACCGAGGGCCTAGCCAATGCGCAGAATGAAGCCGCGCGCGCCGCTACCGCAACCGCCGAAGCCAACAAGCGCGCCCAAGAAGAAGCCGCAACTGCCGCCCAACGCGCCGCAGACGAAACCGCAGCTGCTGCGCAGCGTATGCGTGATGAGCTGAATCGCGGCATCACTGATGGCCTGCTGCGGGGCTTTGAGGCGGGCAAGAGTTTTGCTGACAATTTCATCGACGTACTCAAGGCGCAGTTCCAGTCACTGGTGCTGCGCCCGACAATCAGCTTCATCGTTTCAGGCATTCAGAGCGCTATTGGCCAGATCGGCGGGGCGGCGTTTTCATCTCTGACGGGTGGCGGTGGCATCGCTGGCCTGTTGGGCGGGACGAGCGGCGGCATCGGGGCCGCGATCTTTAACGGCACGCTGCCGCTGATCGATGCCATCGGCAACACGTTCCCGACGCTGGCCTCATCGCTGACTAATCTAAGCGCAAGCCTCACTGCGCTTTCGCCGGGCATGCTGGCCCTTGGGGCGGCTGGGGCTGCTGGACTATTTGCAGTCGGTCGCGGCCTGGCCGTCGATAACAGCCGTGTCGGCGAAAACGTCCAGGGCGCGGCTGCAGTGCTTAACCCGTTGTCACTTGTTGCCAGCGGTCTTGACCGCATCACCGGCGGCGGAGCTTTCGGGACCAAATTCAGAACCGTTGGGCAGGAGCTGACGCTATCCGTCGAGGACGGCGTGATCGAATCCATGCTCTGGGTCACGCAGAGCCGCAAGCGCTCCGGCTTTCGTGGCCGCAAGTGGCGCGCGTGGTCTGAAGAGTTCAACACCGAGATATTCCAAGCCGCATTCGATTCGCTGGCCGAAACAGCTGGGCAGGCGGCGCGTCTTGCGGGCACCGGGCTTGACCTGAGTGCGACGATTCAACGCGACATCTTCCGCGACGAGAACGGCGCTCAACTGGCGTTTGATGACCTCGCCACCGTGATTGCTGAACGCATCGTCCCCGGTATCCGCGACTTCTCGCGCGAGGGTGAAACGGTCGCCACCACGTTCGCACGCATCACTGCGCAGGCCCAGGGCCTGGACGCCGGGTTGATGGGCCTCAACACGTCTTTGTCGGGCGTGGCTCTTTTCGAGCAGGCCGAGCGTCTGTCTCAGGTGTTTGGCGATCAGTTGTCCGGCTCAATGTCGTCTCTGCAATCGGTGTTGCTGACATCGGAGCAGCAATTCGAAAATCTGAGGACCGTATTGTCAGGTGCCTTGGGTGAAGTCGGCGTTGCGCTGACCGACAGCCGGGAAAATCTGCTGGGTATCGTGCAGGGGCTAGATCTGACGACCGAATCTGGCATCCGTGCTTACGAAGTACTACTCGCCGCAGCGCCGCAGCTGGGGCAGTTCTTCGACACACTGGATCAGCGGGCGGATGAGGCTGCACGCAACGCGGAGCAGGTAGCCGCCGCGTCTGAACAAGCCCGCCAAGCCGAACTAGCACTGGCCGCCGCACGCTATCAGCAGTCACGCGGCTTGCTCGATCAGATCGCCGTGCTGACCTCGCTCGACCCCGAGATGACGCAGCTTGAGCAACGCTTCCGCGACCTACGTGCTGAGGCCGGGCAGGACGTTGGGTTGATTGAACTGGTCAACCGGCTGAGCGAGTTGGAAGTCGGGGCGTTGTTGGCCGCCCGCGCCGCTGAAACAGCCGCCGCAGCCCAGCAGGCCATGGCCGACGCTATCACCGCAGCGCAATCCCGCGTCAGCAGCGCCGAGCAGGCTTTGGAACAAGCTCAGGAAGCACAGCGCAACGCTCAGGTCGCGGTGCTGAACGAACAGATCGAAGGCGAGCGCGCACGGTTTGCGGTGATCCAAGAGGGCATCCGCGATCAACTCGCAGCCGAGACGGCATCGATCAACGCCCGCATTGCTGGTGCGCGTGACGTTGCCAGTGCATCGCAGGCGCTTGTGGGCCTGTTGAGCGGTGCAGCGTCCAGCGTTGCCGGGCTGTCGCTCTCGCGTGCGCAGGCGCTGAGCAACTTGCAAAGCATCGGGGCAGGGCGCTTGTCCGTTACGCCGGGGCTTGAGCGCTCGGTGTCGGCGGCACAGCAATTCGAGGCTGACGATTTTGCGTCGCAGATCGAGATGGCCACGGCGCAATCGCTGACGGCTGAAACGCTTGCGCAGCTTGCCGGCCGTGCCGAGAAACAACTGAGCGCGGACGAACGGACCGTTGATGTGCTGGAACGCAGCCTGATCTACGCACAGGCCCGCGCTGACCGCGAATTGGCCGTTGCCGAGGCACAGCATCTGGTCGAGATCGAGATGATCGATGAGCAGATCAGGCTCATCAACAACACGGTGTCGGCAATCGAGCAACTGCGCATCGCCAATCAGGGCGTTGCTCAGGCCGAGGCGGAGCTTGATGCAGCGCGCGGGGAGCTATTGCGGGCGCAGCATGCGCAGTTGCTATCACAGGGCAACACCGCCAACTCGCTGGCCTCGCAGCAGCTATCGGCGCTACGCGGCATCGAGGGCAGCATCGGGGCGATCTTGTCCGAATCGGTGCCCGGCTTTGCCAGTGGCGGCATGCATTCGGGCGGCTTGCGCGTGGTGGGTGAAAACGGCCCCGAGCTTGAGGCAACCGGCCCTTCACGGATCTGGAACCAACAGCAGATCGGGGCGGCGGTGGGTGGTGGTGGTGACCCTGCGTTGCGTGCCGAGGTGGCGGCGCTGCGCCGCGAGGTGGCTTCGCTCAATAACGTCATGACCCAGACCGCCCGGAACACGGCGCGCAGCGCCAACACGCTTGATCGCGTGGAAACCCAAGGCGTGCCCATGCAGGTGATCGAATGAAAATCGTCAGCATCACGCCCGTAGAGGTCAGTGCGCTCACGTCCAGCGTGCCGCTGAGTGAAACGGAATGGTCAGCGGGCACCCACAACCTTGGCGAACAGCGACGCGTCGGGCTGGACTTGTACCAGGTGCTTGTCAGCAGCACGACCGACGAACCAACCGCCGGAGCCGTCGCAGACCCGCCAACCTGGGGGCTGTTGGGCAAGGTCAACCGCTGGCGCATGTTCGACGGATCGACGCTGGATCAGACCACCAACGCCGACGAAATCACCGTGGCGATTACGCCCGGATCAATCGTCAATGCGGTGGTGTTCAACCGCCTGGGTGGCGGCGGCGAGATCCGGGTTTGGATGGAAGATCCAACGGATGGCGTGGTTTTCGACGAGACCGTGAGCCTTATCGACAACAGCAATGTCGTCGACTTCTACACCTACTGCTTCGAGCCATTCCAGCAGCGTTTCGACCTCGCGTTTCTGAACCTGCCGCCCTACGGCGCGGCCACCATCAACGCTGAAATCACAGCCACCAATGCGGCTTGTGCAGAGATGTCGATTGGCTTTGTTCGTGAGATCGCCCTGACCCTAAACGGCACCTCAGTGGGGACCGTTCGCTTCGGCGTTCGCAGAACAGACGCATTCGGGCGGACCACATTCGTGCGCCGCCAATCGGTCAAGCGCGTGAATTTCGAGGTCATCGGCCCGACAGCTTCCATAGATCGATTCGTCCGGATTTTGGACAACGAGCGCGACCAACCCGCCGTCTTTATCGGCAGCGAGCTTTACGACTCGCTGATCGTTTTCGGCGCCTATCAAGACTTTGAAAAAACATTCTCCGGCCCGGCGTATAGCGACGGGACGATCCGGGTTGAAGGACTCTAGGAGCGACCACAAATGCCAGCACCCCAAGTACCGCAGATCACCACCCCTGCACCGAACCGGAATGACCCGGAGAACTTTAGCCCCCGGATGGACACTTTCCTTGGGGAGTTTCCGGATGTCATTGACGGCATAAACACGGTTGCCGATTACGTCGAGACCACCGCCGGAGAAGCCTCAGACAGCGCCACCGCCGCTGCCACCAGCGCCTCTGACGCCGACGACTTCCGCGCCTCAGCCCAAGTCGCCGCCGTCAACTCCGATCTTGCACGGGCTGAATCTCAGGACATCAAAGATTCAAACGAAGTCATCGCCGCTGCGGTGCAGAGTGCGGCGGGGTTGCCGTCGTTGGTGGGGCAGGCTGGGCGTGTCCTCAAGGTCAACGCTACCGAAGATGGCGTTGAATGGGGCGTCGGCATTGAGGACGAATACACCGTCATCACAGCATCGGGTGATTTCTCTAAAAGCCCGAATGCGACGTGGATACAAGTTGAGTGCATTGGCGGCGGTGCATCGGGCCGAAACAACGCAAGCACAACCAGCTCTGGCGGCGGTGGCGGCGGGCAGTCCGTGCGACAGTTGTTTCGTGCATCTGATGTTTCGTCGCCCATTTCTGTTGTTATCGGCGCCGGTGGCGCGGCAATTGCGAATGGGGTGGCAGCAGATGGAAATGTTGGCGGCAATACAACATTTGGCGCTTTATTGACTGCCAAAGGTGGGTTTGGAGGAACCTCATCAAGTGCGGGGAATCCCGGGGGCGCGGGCGGTGCTCTCGCAGATGCGACCACAACGAACAGTATTCCGTATCAATTTGGTTCGGCAGCTGGTTTTTCAAATACTGCAGGTCGCCCAACGGTATACGGGGGCGCTGGCGGCGGCGGTAGCGGCAACACAACCCAAGGCGCAGGCGGCGCGTCTCAATACGGCGGCTCAGGTGGGGCCGGTAATGGCTCGGCTGGTGTTCCCGGCGTAGCTGGCACAGCCCCCGGCGGCGGTGGCGGCGGATCAACCAACGACGGAGGCTCAGGTGCAGGCGCACGCGGCGAAGTGCGGGTGTGGCAATGGTAGTCCCCATCGGCCCCAGCGACATCGGCACAGCCGGGCTGCCCGGCTTCGGCGTAGGTGTGTCACTGCCCGCGTTGCCCGCAGGGTACACCTACCTCGGCGGCAACGACCGGGCAGGCCCCGATTTTGGCCGCTACCTGAACGCATCCTCGCAGCCCGAAACCTGGGTGCCCGCCTGCTGGCTGCGGATCGGCAGCACTGAATCGCCGCGATATGCAGCGTTCGGCATCGATGCCGTGGACGTGCTGCCGCTGCGCGCCTACTACAACCTGCCCGACGCCGCTGCGGATGGATATTTCCTGCATCCGGCATTGGACGTGAATAAGCAGGTGCAGTCGGGGTTCTTTCGCGCGGCCAGCTTAACGGCGAATCAGTTGGATTATGTGGAGACGCTGTATACAGCGGCCTTGCAAGTAAACCCGTTGATTCTATTTTCCAACGGCGAGCAAGGTGCATGGTATGACCCATCAGACCTCAGCACCCTGTTTCAGGACAGTGCTGGCACTACGCCTGTCACTGCTGATGGCCAGCCAGTGGGCTTGGCGCTGGATAAATCAGGCAATGGCAACCACGCCTCACAGGCGACAGCTACGGCTAGGCAGCTCTATCGTACAGATGGGGCTAGGCATTGGCTTGAGTTTGATGGTGTTGATGATAGTCTTGTAATAGCCAGCTACCCCGTAATTGTGGCTGGGAAACACTCTGCGGGCATCTCAGGGCGAAACACTGGGGTTGGCTTACAGATGTATCTGGACTCCGACTCATACGTGGGGGGTTCTCGGCTGACTCAAAATCTCAGAACACAGAGCCTTGTCCCGGAGAGTATTAGCTTTGTAGGCACGGAAGACTTTAATGACCCCGGCCCCGCCACTGTTGCCAACACAGACGTTGTACTAACTCAAGTATCCGCATCCACTGTTGAAGTGTTCAACAATGGGGTGAGTAATGGCCCCACAACACCTACCGGCACCTTAAATTCTGGGGGCAGGTTCGTGACCATTGGGTCTCGCACTGGGGGGGCTCAAAATTTCCTCACCGGGCGTATTTACGCCCTAGTGCAGATTGCCGACGAGCTTTCAGTTGGCCAGCGGCAGAGCTTGGAAGCATACTTGGCTGCCAAGGCGGGAGTGGTTTTGCCATGAATGCCCATGTCACGATTGTTGTCCCAGCCTCGCTCGTTGATGCTGCTCGCAATCTTGCTGAATGTCTCGCCCCTGGTGGTCATGGCATGTATATCACCGGGCTCTCAGCAGACGGGAACGAGCCAGCTACGCATTACATCAGCAGCGGGACAATGCAGGTTGCGTTTATCAACCTGCTTTCTGATGCAAGCGCAACGCACGCAGCGGCTGAACAAGGGGCCGTGCAACAGGGGCTGACGCTGACAGCCACGTTGGCTGATTGTGAAGCCATCCGAATGCAGGGAGACATCAGCAGCGAGCCTGCATTCGAGGCGATGTCGCGACTTGGCCTGCAAATCGTCACCACCGAGGAGCCGATATGACTGCATTCCTGATTATTTTCGGTCCCTTCCTGCTACTTCATCTTCTGTCGTGGACGCCTATGCCCGAAAAAGTGCCTGTCCGTCGCAAAGACTTGGGCGGCAAAAACGGCGGGCGCGTCATGGGCCGATCGTCCCTGTTTTGGGTTTGGGCGCACCCGCAGGCTGATGCCGCAACGATTGCCCATGAGCGCCAGCATGTGCGCGACAAATGGCGGCTCATGTGGCTGGGTTACCTGATCCTGAGCAACGCGCAGTGGTTCAAAGAGTGGCGCGAGGCGCGGGGCTATGCCGTGAGCGTGCAGCACGGGCGGTCGATTGAGAGCGCAGCGGCGGGCATGGCTGCTGGTGTCAAGATCAGCCCGGAGCGGGCGCGAAAGTTGATTGAGGCGCGGTTGTGATTCGGCAATGGGCGTTGCCGCTGGCCGTGCTGCCGCTGGCATGGTCAACCGTCGCCTACGCATCTGCCGAATCTCTGACCGGGCGTGATGTCGCGCTGGCGCTCATCGGCATTGTGCTGGGGCTGATCGGCGCGTATGTCAAGGGCATGGAGCGCGGCCTTGAGCGCCGCCTGGATCAGCTCGGCAAGGACATCGAAAAGCAGGCGACGAAGATCGGCAGCATCGGCGAAACGATGTTTCGTGATTACCAGCCAAAGTCCGAGATGAGCGCCGCAATGGCCCCGCTGCATGAGTCGATTGGGCGCGTCGAAGGCGCGGTGTCATCGCTGCACAAGCGGATGGATCGACATTTGACGGTGAGGGCTGACGGATGATCAAGCTCATTCAACGATTCGCCGAGTTCGTCGGCTGGTTGCCGCTGCAAGCCGCGCTGGCGATTGCCGCAGTCGTGGTGCTGGGTGGCATGAGCGGCGGGCTTGGACCTGACCTGCTGGCATGGCTGGCCGAGCTGCCGGTGATGCTGGCGTACGGCTTCGCGGCCCTGGGCCTGAGCTATCTCGCGTGGCGCCGCTGGCGAATGGAGCTGGACGCGACCGCGAAACATGAGCTGTGGCGCCGCCTGATGCTGGGCGAGCGCGGGGCCGTGACCGTGTACCTCACCAACGCTGTGTTCTGGATTGCGGTGCTATGGCTCGCGCTCTGGTTCTTTCGGCCTGCGCGCTGATCCTTGCCGCGTGCCAGTCGCCCTCGATTGAGGGTGGCCAGGCGGCGGTAAGTGCAGCGGTTGCCCCGGTGGTGGTGGCCGCACGCGAGGCCGTGCCGACACTGCCGCCCCAGCCGGTGTTGCCGGTGCCCACCGCCACGCCCGCGCCCACGGTGTACCCCGGCGCGGTGGACCTGATCGTGCAATTCGAGGTGTCCAGCCCCGGCTACTACGGCGCCCGGCTGGCTGGCGTGTACTACCCCGGCGGTCCCAGCGGTCCGACATGGGGCATCGGCTACGACGGCGGCCACCAGACCAGCGGGGTGATCCTGCGCGACTGGCAGTTGCATGAGCAGCGCGAGCGGCTGGCCATGTCCGCCGGGGTGACCGGCAACGCGGCAAAAGCCCGCATCGGCGAGTGGCGGGGCATCAGCACGGCCTACGGCTACGCCTACCGCGTGTTCGCCGACGTGTCGATTCCCGAGTACCACCGCCGCACGCGGCGCGCGTTCGGTGACGCCCTGGGAACCCTGCCGCCGCCCGCCGAGGGCGCGCTTGTGTCGCTCGTCTACAACCGGGGCGGATCAATGAGCGGCAACGCCCGGCGCGAGATGCGCGCGATTCGTGACGACTGCCTGCCGGCCAGTGATGTGCAGTGCGTGGCCCGAGAGCTGCGCGCCATGTGCCGGCTGTGGCGCGGCACGCCCAACGGCCCGGGCCTGTGCCGCCGCCGCGATGCCGAGGCCGATCTATCACTACAACCGGGGGCGCCCCTTGCGGGCGATGAGCGTGAATGAAGACGAAAAAGCAACCGCAGATTTCCACGCCCGCGAGGCGCGCAACGTGAGCGAAGCCGTCGCGTCAGTCCAGCGGCTGGAATCGTTTCACGACCGACCGGCCATCGAGAACGGGGAAACCGTCATAGGCTGGCTGTGGCGCATCGCCCGCGAGCCGCTGTCGCCCCACGTTGCCGAAACACAACTGCGCGCCGATCTGTACGCGGTGTCGCGCCAGTTGCGCGGGCGCATCTTCTCGCTGCCCGAGCTAGATCCGCAGCGCGCGGCCGTGGTGCTGCACGTGGCGCTGGTAATCGGCAGCGACGCCCTGCTGGCCGAGCGCGACCTGTGGGATTCCCTGCGGCGCGCGGACTACAACGCGGCCAGTGATTGCCTGCTGCTGAGCCGCTGGCCGGCAATGGCCGGCGACGACATCACCGAACGCCGCCGCGTGCTCGCCATGGCGCGGCAGATGCGCGACGGGGTGCCGGCATGACGCGCGAAACAGCCCTGTCGCTGATTCTCGCCGGGGTGGTGGGCGTGTTCGGCTACCGACTGGGGCTGGGCGACGCCCCGGTGATCGAGCGCGTCGAGTACCGCCCGGCAGTGATCCAAGACGACGGCAGCGTGATTGCCGAGCGCGACCCGACGCCGCCCGACGCGCCTGCACCGCACCGCATCCCGCGCGGCAACGTCGAGGTGCGCCGCGTCGAGGTCGAGGTGCAGCCCGACGCGCCAGGGTGCCCGGTGTGCCGCGTCGACCTGTCGCTGGTGCGTGATGATGAGGGTGGGCAGCGGGTCATTGCGTCCAGCCCCAACGGCTCGATTCTGCGGGCGCTCGATGTGCCGATCCTGCCCGGCCTGTTGCCGCCGCCGGTGAGGCCCTGGGCTGCTGGCCTGAGCTATGACCCGTTCGGCGGTCGCGGCGGCGTGTGGATCGAGCGGGACGTGTCCCGGTTCCGGCTCGGCGCCGACGTGCAGCAGGATGAGCGCGGCGCGCTCAGGGCGCTGGTTCGGGTGGGGTGGCGGTTTTAGCCGCCCGCCGAATCCCCTCGCTCACGTTGCCGTCTCCGATCTCCCGCAGGCGATCCACGGTGGCGCGATCCAGCCGCACGTTGACGCGGACGTCGCCCACCGTGGGGCGGCCTGAGTTTGGGCGAGCGCCGCCGTGGTTATTCATGCCCGACCAGGTGGCAGGCTGACGGTCTGGCCGATGCGTTCCTCAGCCCGCACCTCGGCAATCAGATCATCCTGCACCGGGTCGGGAGCGCCGCCGCGCCGCCGGTGTTCCGCGTACCACGCCATGATCATCGCGCTGGCGTTGTCCTCATTGCTCATGAGGTTGGGGTCGATGCCCGAGGCCTCGCAGATCGTCACCAGTGGCGCGGTATCAAACGACACCGCGCCGTCAGGATCGCGGGCGAGCCGCAGATCAGCAAAATCGATCCCGTCAGGGATGGTGTAGCGGGTCAGCGCCTGCGGCATCTGTGCCTCCACGGCTTTTGCAATCCAATCGGTGAGCCGCATGCCCTCGGCCCGTGAAGCGCGAATCCAGCGGCCTTTTGTGGCCGCCGGGACGCGTAGGTGGATGAGGGATTCGCTCAAAGCTCGGCGATGCCAAAATAGCGGATCGCATCACCAAACCGGGCGGCGAAGACCCGGGGCGGCTCGCTGTGAATCCGCCCCCGAATGTCTTCGGCGCCCTCGATCAGATCGTCGACGCCTAGCTCGCTGTACTCGGCAGTGTTGTTGGCGATCCCGGCAAGTAAGTCGCAAGCGCTGTCCCAGCCCTCCCCGTTGATGGGTTGGGCCTGGAATTCGCCGAAGCCGGAAGGGTTGGCGACAATGGATATTTCGTAGTGCATGGAGGCTTACGACTTTTTCAGCATGAGGGCGGTAAAGCTGGGGCATTCAGCAACCTGAACCTTGCGGAAATCTTCGATCAGGTAGCTGCGCGCGATGTCGGCGCCGTTGCTCTGCTGAAAATCCTTTTCCGCCATGTTGCTCGACAGCTTGATCAAGGTGGCTTCCACCTCGTTCATCGCCATCACCGAATCAACCGGGCTGGCGTCGATCTTAGCGGCGTGCGCTTCGATGCCGGCAAGAAGTTGGCTGGTGAGGGTTTTGGCGGCTTTTTGGATGTTGCTCATGATGTTGCTCCTTTCAGGATTCCCGGTTCCGCCGGGGCGGTTGCTTTGCTGCTGATGGGCCTATTGTACAGACAAAACCAAGGGGCGCAAGTGTTTTGCAAAATTATTTTGCAGGCGCCCAAGGCGACCGGGTGCCGCCGGCTGTTGTACTTGCCGCCCCTCCGCCGCTATACTCCGCGCCCGTTCGTGGGGATCATGATGCGGTACGGGATGCTCAGATATTGCTCGGAGCGTGCCCCCGCTACCACTAATATCTGACTGCCGTTTCGCGCTTCCGCGAACACTCCCCCGGCGTCCTCCCCCAAAACAATCTCATCCCCAAGCAGTTCGCGCACGGCGCTTCTGATTTCGGGTGTGTCGCGTGCGTCTGCGAGTTGCTCAACCAGGCGCCGCCATGTTTCGCGGGCGCGCGGCAGAATTTGCGCGGGCTGGTAGTTGCGGGCGGCTTTTAGTTCGGCACTTGCGTCGGTCACGCCTTGCTCGGCATCGATGAGGGCCTGGCGCGTGCCGGCAGTGATGATGCCGGCCTTGAGTGCAGCCATGATGTTTTCGCGCGTGCGCTCCGCGTCTCTGATTCGTTTTTCGATGTTGCCGGTGTCGGGGGCCGCTTGCGTGAGTAGGCGCCGGGCCTCGCGCTCGAATGCGTGGTAGGCGGCTTCGCTGAGCAGATCGCGTTTGATGCCGGCGAGAAGGGCACTTTCAACGTGTGTGCGGGCGACGCGCAGGCGGCTGGCGCAGACGGTGGGGCCGCGATCTTTGGCGCGGGCGCAGCCGTAGCGGTAGGCGTCGACGGCGACCATGGGGCCGCCACAGTCGCAGCATTTGAGTAGGCCGCTGAGCATGTGCCTGGGCGATCTTCCGGGTGGGGCGCCTGATCGGCTGCGCCGGTTTTGCAGCGTGGCGTCGGCGGCCTGCCATTGCGCGTCGGTGATGATGCGCAGCTCGGGGTGCTCGGTGATGATCCATTCGTTTTCGGGCCGCTCTGAGCGCAGGCGGCGGCCGGTGTCGGGATGTTTGGTCCAGGTGCTGCGGTTCCAGATTTGGCGGCCCCGGTAGATGGGGTTGGCGAGGATGCCGATGCCGCGTTTTCGGTCGCCGTAGATCACGCTCATGGCCCAGCTGCTGCCGCGCGGGCTGGGCACGCCGTCGGCATTGAGCGCGGCGGCGATTTGCCGGGGTGTGTGCCCGGCTGCGGCCATGTTGTAGATGCGGCGGACGACCTGGGCGTGATCGGGGTCGATGGTGCGCTGGCCGGTTCCTGCTACCCGGTAGCCGTAGGGCAGGCCGCCCGCGCTGGCGCCGGCAAGGGCGCGGCCGGTGAGTCCTCGATGGGTTTTGTCGGCCAGTTCGTCGAGGTACATTTCGCCCATGAGGCCGCGCAGGCCCACGTCGATTTTGTGGCCCTTGCGGGCGGTGTCGACGCCATCGCTGGCGCCCACCAGGCGCGCTCCGGCGAACCGCACGCGCTTGAGCAGTTGGCCTATTTCGCTGCTGTCGCGGCTGAGCCGGCTGAGGTCGTCGACCACTACCAGATCAACGCGCCCGCCGGTGATGTCGGCCACCAGCGCGCGGTAGCCGGGGCGGTTGTCGCTGGCGCCGCTGATGGCGGCGTCGGTGTAGGCGACGGGCTCGGGCACGCCGTTGCGCTGGCACCAGTGCCGCACGTTGCGCAGCTGATCATCCAGCGATGCTGCACGTTGTTGATCGGACGAATATCTGGCGTAGGCGGCGACTCTCATAGCCGAAGTTATGCCGCCCGCTGCCGGTCTGGCAATGCGGGGTGATTCGGTCGCTGTGCGGACTCAGCCTGTTCTGATGCTGGTTTGGGGGTGAGATGATCGGCCACGGCGCGCTGTGCCAGGGCGGCGATGATGGCGTGATGTGCGGGGGTCATGGGCCGGCCTCCTGGTTCATGGCGGCGTCGATATACCGATCGAGCGCCTCGTTTTTTGCGGCCCGTGGACAATTGCCAAACACAGAATCAAACTGCTCTGCGTTGAGGCTCCTGATGAACCTGTACCGGTTAGCATCCACCCGCGCCGCCTCAACATCAGCGGCTGGTTCTGGGGGTTGTGGCGATGCGGCGAGCGCGGTCTTGATCTTGGCAAGCGCAGACATGCCGTCATCGAGGCCAGACTCCCAGTCCTTTATGGCTTTTCGGATGCGGATAACAGCCATGGCCGATTCCAAGTACGGCACTGCCGCAGGCTTGGCGAGTTCGGCCACGGCCACGTCGATGGCCAAACCTATCGCCTTCGGATCGGCTTTCGGCGGACCTTCCGTCCCGCGCCGCCATTTGTTGTGGGCCTCAAGGATTGCGCGTGCTTCGTCGCGGGTCATGATTGCCCCCGATGCTTTGTGAGGGCGGCGTCTGCCATCCGTAATGTTTGGTCTGATCCCTTGATGCGCGATGCTCCGATCAGGTTTCGGCAATATTGCAACGCCTCCACCAACTCCCACATATCAGGCGGGGCGGCATACAACGGCACCCACTGAGCGCCGCCGTACTGATCGTCTGATAGGATGTCGAGCCGGACCATCATCATGGCGTGGCGCTTGCCGGTGATCGCCGTGTTCGGGTAGCCGTATGCAACGGGCTCCTGCCGCGCCAGTTCAGCCCGCATCGCATCCCGGCCCTTGGCATAGCCGTCCATGTGCGCCACGGTCAGCATGTCGTTCGCGTCAGCCTGTCCAGCGGTAAAGCCCGCATCCCAAAAATGCCGACAGGTGATCGGGTCCTTGGCAACGTTGAGCAGGGCGTCGTATGCCCGCTGGAATGCCTGGTGTTCGGCATCGGCTGCGTGTTCCTGCACTTCTGATAGCGTTGGCATCAGCCACACTCCTGTTCGTAATTGGCGCGCACAGACACCCGGCGCTCAAGGGCTTCGATCATCTGTCGGTCGTTCATGCGCTCGGAATTGAGGCGCTCGATTTCCGCCGCAGCGGCATCGTTTAAGCGCCCGATCGCGTGGCCGATGCAGTAGCCGCCCAAGGCGGCGCAGGCGATGGCGAGGGCGAGGGTCATCCCATCCCCCCAACATTTCGCCGGGTATCACCGCGCAGCCACGCCTTGAGGCATGACATGCCGACGGTCACACCCTCATCGGCTAAGTGACCCTGTATTTCAGAGATCGACCAGATGTTTCTGGCGTGCAGGAATCGGGCGCGGCGGACGGTGGCGTCGCTGTATTTGATCCGGTTGTCGGTTGTGCGATCGGTGGTCATGCGGCGGCCTCATCAGCCGGGCTGTATTCCCACTTTTCGATCAGCTTGAGCGCGGCTTCGGGCAGCGGCCGCGCAACGACTTCGGCGCGGGCTGCGATCCAGCCTGCACACAGGCGGCCGTCTTTCGGCGAGTGGCAGTAGAAGCCCTTGCCCTCGGTCACCGACTTGAGAAAGTCCAGCTGCGTCTGAAGGCAGCCATTCGGCACCGTGCCTTCCCGACATGCGCAGGTGGCGCACATCTCGCCGCGCACTGCCGGGACGTTGTGGTTTTCGAGGCCCGCAGCCTTGAGCCGGGATTGCCCGAGTGCTGCCAGGCGCGCGGCGTTGCGGCCCATGTGCTGGCCGGTGGGGCTGACGCGGTGGTGGTCTTTGGTTGGGTAGTTCACCTCGCCTGCCCCCACTTCCGCTGTTCCTTTTGACGACGGGCTTTACGCACGTCTCGCTTCTTGGTTTTCATGCGGCCTCTCCCAATGCGTTGCCGCCGTAGTAATCGGCGACAACGGTGTTGATTCGCGCCAGCAACGCGCGGTCCTTGATGTGAATGTGGACGTTCCCGTTTTTGTGCGCCTTCAGCACGACGTATTCGTCGTGGAATGGCTCGCCCTGGGCCCATGCGGCGTTGATGAGCGACTGCACCGGGCCGTAGTCGAACTCGCGCTCGGTGAGCTTGTAGAGCACGCGCATGAAGTCGCGGACTTCGCCGTCGTAGTAGCAGGCGATCTGCCGGCCACGGAAATAACTGGCGCTTGACCAGCTCCGCACGATCATCTTCTGCGGCACGCTGAACCCGGCATCGGCGTGGCGTTTGTAGTCGCCGCTGAGCTTGCGGAAGATGGCCACCAAGCCACGCGCGAACAGGTGGTCTTTCTGCGGCAGGTACTCCATCAGGTTGGCGCGCAGGTTCGCTGCATTGAACTCGGGCGGGTTCTTTTCGAGCGAGTCGTCAAACTCTTTCCGCGCCTTCGCATCCCAAACCGCCTCGAAGCCGCCGATGCGGAATGCTTCACGCCATGCCTTGCGATCCAACTCGGCAATCAGCGTTTCGAGCGGTTGCTGAAAGCGCGCACCGAAGGGCATGGCGTGTTCGCGGATCATCGTCGCAGCTTCTGCAGCCTGTTCGATGCAGCGACCGGCCTCGCGCAGATGAGCGACAGCCTGGTCACGGTGGCGGACCATTTCGGCGATGGTGGGCGGAAGGCGTAGGGTGGTGGATAGGCTCATGCCTCGATCTCCACCGGAGTGGCTGCGTAGCCGATGTAAAGAGGGTGCTTGGGCGTTCCGTCAGCGTTGATGGCCAGCGCATGAAGTCGGATGCCCTGACGCCGCAGCATCTGCATGACCGCCGGGCCTCGGCCCATCAGGTTTCCGGGCTGGCCCCATCCGCAGATGACGATCCCGGCATCAGTGCAGGCCTCGGTGATTGCCGTGTCGTTGTGCCGACCGACGATGTCCCGACCCTCGGCGATGCGCTTCGGCAGTTGCTTGCTGTCGGTCTCGCGCCACGCGAAGACGTTGACGACAGAGACGGCGCCGTAATCTGCGCCCGCCGAGTTCCAGAGGCCCACACGACGCATGAAGCGCTCGATTGTTGGGTCGTTCTGCACCTCGGTGGCTGTGCTGGGGTTCATCGCGAGCAACACAGCCTTGGGCTCGTCCGACCACCGGCGAGACAGCAGGTACCGGTAGCGTTCGCAGTCGCTGAATACGGCCTCAGACCGAATGCCATCGGCTTCGTGGTGGCGGAAGATGAACGTCATGCGGCCACCCCCTCGCGCAAGGCCCCGCCGGCATCAACGCGGCTATGCCAGTGCAGCCAGCCGGACAGGGTGTAGCGATCGACCTCGATGCCTTCGTCGGCCAGGTGCTGCCGCGTCTCTTGCTGGGTGTAGCCGCGGGCGTAAATGAGGCGGGCGCGGCGCACGATTTGGTCGCTGTGGCGCGCCATCGGGTTATCGGCGCCGGGGCGGTAGCGGGAACTCATGCGGCGCGCCCCAGTTTGTCGGCGCTCATCAGGTGCCGAGACATGGCGCCAAGGATTCGCGGCAGGTCGGACGCCCGGTAGAGCTTCGCGGCCTTGTCGGTGGCGACGTGTTCGAAGCCGAGCTGCGCCAGGCCATCCGCGCTGATGGATAGCGGGGCGATCAGGGCGTTCAGTTCACCCAGGCGGATGCGGGCGCCGTCGTCGTTGGCGGACTTGATCGGCGTCGCGTCGTACTTGGGCGGTTCTTCGCTGCGTGCCATTGACTCGACTGCGGCGGCGCTGCGCTCTGCCGATGCGTGCGCCTCCAGTCGACGCCGGTCGTCGGCTTCCTGCCGCGCCTTGGCCTGCTCTTCCTGCCGGATGCGCTGGCGTTCCTGCTCGGCTTTTGCATCGGCCTCACGCTGGGCACGGGCCTCTTCCTCGGCGCGGATCTTTGCGCGCTCGGCATCGAGCCGGGCCTGCTCGCGCTGCTGGAATTCGGCGATGCGCGTCTTGATGAGGTTGCGCAGGTCGTCTTCGGACTTGCTGGTGACGAGCTGCTGAGCGTCGGAGAAAAGCGACTCATGCCCGGCGGCTTCGGTGCGCAGCAATTCCAGATTGGTGCGGATGCCGTTGGCGATACGGTCGGCCTCGATCTTGGCGCGTGCCAATTCGGTGCTGATGGCGTCGCGCAGGCTGGTCAGGGTCTTGAGCCCTTTGATCGCGCCTCCGAAATCGGCCGGCACGTCGGGCAGGCGAACCTTGCCGCCGAAGGTCTTGTTGATGGCCTCGACGTGCTCGCTGAACTGCGCGCGGGCCTTGGCCACTTCCTCGGTGCGAATCTGTTCCTTACGCGCCTTGGTGACCTTTTCGAGAAGCAGGCGCGTGCTGCGCGCGGTTTCGTGCAGGTCGGCAACTTGGCGTCGCATGGCCTCGACCGGGTCGATCTGCGCCAGCGCGGATTCTTCGGCGGTGGTCAGTGCCTCTTCGGCCTTTTTCAGCGTCTTGACTGCGGCCTCGGCATCGGCGAACGCCTGGTCGGTGTCGGGCTTCATGTCCAGGCCGGCGACGAATGCCTTGAGTCGGTCGCCGAACAGGTCGAGGTTGCTGATGACGGCGATTGCGCCGTCCATGCGCACCGAGACGGCGGGCAGGGATTCGGTGGGGGTGGCCACGACGACCGGGGCGGCTTCCTCGGGCACGTACGCGGCAACGTCGGCGTCGAACTGCTTCCACGCGGCGATTAGCTTCGGAATGTCGCCCTCGATGTCGGCGCGTTCGATGATCAGCGATTCGCTACCTTCCTCGGTGCCGTCGCCGCAGACGTAGATGCAGCGGGTCGCGGACTCGCACACGGCGAACTGCTGAACGATCTGCCAACGATCTCCCTCGGGAATGAAGCCGTCGCGGATCGTTTCCATCTTCGCGCGGTTGGCGAGCTTCACTTCGCAGATGGCGTCATCCAGCATCGTCACGCCGTCGAAACTGGCGCCCAAGTAACCGTCATCGCTGACGGCCACGGCGGGATAGAACTCTTCTCCGGCGATGCCTTCGGCAATGGCGCGAAGGGCGGGCTCCACTTCGTGGCCGCTATCAAAGCGGCGCTGTGTCGCTTCGTCGACCGTCGGCGCGATGCCGGTGGCGTAGCGCTTCACCAGTTCGCTGCGGGTGGTGTAGGGCGACACGCCCATAACGGCCGGCGCGTCACTGGCGTTACGGGTTGTGGCTCGGTGGGCATGCCACGCGGCATCGCCCTGGATCAATCCTTCAATGGTCTTCACTCAGGAATCTCCTGTTCTTGCGGTGGGTTGACCTTCGTGTCGGTCAGTTGCTTTTTCTGCTCGTCGGTCAGCAGGCCGCGTGTCTCGACCTTCTTGATCACGTCGGCGGCTGTGAACTGGCCGGATGCGATGCCCGCCTGCCATGCAGGCAAGTTCTTTTTGAACTGGTCGTCGGCGTATGGCATGAGCCCAGCGTTGCGGCCCACGTCATCGGCCGGCCGCAGGTGTTCGGGCAGGTCTTCGATGTCCTGGTCAAAGCAGTCCGACGCGCCGGTCACGGTCAGCGTCATGTCGATCTGTGCGCGCTTTTTCGCCATCTTGAGGATGGTGTTGGCCACGTCAGCCGGATCCGTGCGGACCTGCTTGTCTTTGTAATTGCCGAATTTGATGCGGCGGCGGTTCTCAGGCGTGGCGTTCCACTCTTCGTCGTACGCCTTCTTCCACTTGTATTTCTCTTCGTTGGATGAGCATTCGCCGATGCCCTCACCGAGAAGCGTGCCGCTCTGTGAGTGGGTGCCGATGACGCGAACTTGGTAACGGATGCAGTCGTCCGTAGACAGGTCTGTCACCTGAATGCTGGTGGCGATCTGGAAGGTGGCCAAAAGCACTTCGGAGCCCGGCTTGTACAGGCTCGGCTTCTTGCAGCCGGGGATGACGCCGTAATGCACGTCGCGCTTCATGACCGCGCTCATCACCTGCTGAATGGTGTTGACCCGTTCGCGGATGTCGAGTGCGGTCAGTGCCCGGCCTTCCTGCCGAACAAGCGGACGCGCCTGCTCAATGGTTGCAATCGCTGTCACGACTTAACTCCTTTGATCGCGCCACTCCGGCGCATGGGGATGACGTTGCTCGGCACGTAGCCGGGCACCATGTCGATGTCGGTGATGCCCGGCTCTGAGTGCGTGGCCGTGAGCCGAAAGCCCATGCGTTGCGCGACTGAGGCAAGGGCCATCGTCACGCTCATGGCGCTGGCGTCGGCGGGGAGGCGGACGCGGATGGTTTGGGTGCTCATGCGTCACCGCCCATCGCAGTAATCAGCGCGGCGGCGTCGTCACACGCTTTCAAGCCCTGTGGAGTGCTGCACTCCATGTGCTCGACGCAGCCGATCAGTGCTATCAGCAGACTGTCGCGCTGGGCGTTTGCCTTCGCCAACTCAGCCGCCGCTTGATCCAGATCGTCGAGGAGGTTTCGGGCCGCGCGATCGCCAGACCGGACAAGTTCGAGCAACGCGCCGGCGAGGCTTCCTGGGTCGTCGCGCTGGACATAACCGCCGTCTTCGCGCTCAGACATGCTGCCGGGATAGGCGCTGTCAAAGCCCCTGATGCGCAGGGCACTCATTTGCCACCCCCCAGAACCGCCGCATTCCGCTCGCCATTGGCCCGCAGTGCGTCGGCTTCGCGAGCGATCCGCCCGACGGTTGCCGGGTTGGGCTCCCAGCCATCGGGCAGGTCTGCCCACTCCGGCAGGGGGTTGTTGATCAGCAGATTGATGAGGGCGCGGATCATGCTTCCACCTCATCGCGTAGAGCCGCATAACGCTCATCAGCCGCATATTCCTCATCGGCCAGACGGTTTTTGCGCATGCGGTCCCACACCTGTTCGTCGTCCAGGTTGGCGGCGATGAAGGCGCGATAACGCTCTTTGAAAACGATGCCGATGATGTCGTTGCTGTTGTTGATCAGGGCGTCGTTCAGCTCGTCCATGAACACATCGGCGGCGAGGCTGTTGTCGTTCGCCTCGGCCTTGAAATAGCGGGCCAGCCAGTCGCCTGAGTCCTCTCCGTAGGTGGCCTCGATTGCGAGTTCTTCGCGGGCTTCCTGCTCGGGGGTGGTGTAAGTCTTGCGTGCCATCTCGTTCTCCATTCGGCCCGTGGTGGGGCGATGGAGTACATATTACAGAAAGCTGTAGGCGCATGCAACAGGATTCTGTAATTATGATTCAAGGCAAATCAACCACTTAGCTAGCGCCCACAAAAAACCCCGCACTTGGCGGGGTTAGGTGAGCCGAAAGGCCGTCAGTTTATGGTGACCTGCGGCGGGCCATCGCCTGAGACAGAACACTCCGCATTGCCTGGCAGCTCCTGACCCATGCGGTTTTTGCTTTTGAACTTCATCGTGACAAGCCACGTGCCGGTTGTTTTGTTGCTTATCGCTTGGGTCGAAAGCGTGGCGGGGTTGAAGCTGCTGGGAACTGCGAGGTTTGCCCGGATAGCATCGCGGCATTTGACAATCGCATCACCCTTGCTGATCCCTGCGAGCTTCTGAGACTGAGAGGCCGTAGCCGCCCGCTGGTTCGCTTGTGCCTCTGTGAGATAGAAGCGCTCGCCATTGCGGCAGTCTGCAAACAGGACGATGTTGTTCGGAGGGGATGATCGACCATCAGACAGGGCGACAATTTCCACCTTGTCGCATTTGCTATTGGCCGCCACAGTTTGAGCACCGTTTTTGATGGCTTTGTTGATGCGAGCCACGCCAGCTTCGCCCCAGCGCTCGAACGTCTTGGGGTATCCGCTGCGGGTGACCGGCAAGTCAGCGCCGGGCGTAATTTTGGGATTAGCCGTGGCGGCTGCACAGATGAAGATGCAGGACAACAGAATTGCTTGCATTGCGGTTTTCATTTGTCGCTCCGTGGTCGCGCTACTGCGTGGAGATGATCTGCAACACTCGCCCGTCAATCGCTGTTCTGGCCGTCCAGGTGTTGACCACCTTGCCGCCGAAAGCGTTGGCGCCGCGAAAGGACGTGGTGACGATTAGATGATCGCCGTTGTCACGGTATCGCGTGTCCACATGCTCGTACGAATCAGGGTCGTTCATGGCCGCCTTGATTCGTTGCGTCAGCTCGATGTGTGAGCCATTCCAGACGCTGAACCCAATCGACAGTTCGTCGTGCCGAATCTCGGCATCGGTTTTCGGAGGCGCTGGGGCGTCCGGCCCAAAGAAAAGCCAGACAGCAGATAGCGCAATGACCACGGTGGCAAGCGATACACCTACTTTGATCGATAGGTCTTCTCTGTCGCGAGAGCGCTGAATCTTGGCTATGCGCTCCGCTTCGGCTACGGCGGCAGCGTTCTCCCGAAGAAAATCGTCGGTTTTGCGTTGGCGCACTTTTGCCCTGATCTGCTCGGTCAGCGAATCATCATTTTTGCTTGTCACTCGATGCCCCTGCAAATCACAATCCACCAGCGCAGACCATACCGCACGCTCCTCGCTGATCCAAAACGCCCACCAGGGGCGGACCTGCCGGTACGACATCGCAAACTCGCGTTGCAGGCCGTAGCGGGCGGCGAGGGCGAGGGCGGCGGGATAGGTCATGCCGTGATTTTTGGCGGCGCGTCGACAGGCCCTCCAGACAACAGCACCAGCTCGGCGAGCGCCTTGGCACGTTCGTCGGGGATTGTTCGCCCCATCAGTTCGACGGCGCGCAATAGGGATTGCTGGGCGGGCGTCATCTTGGCCCCGATCCATCCGCCTTCACGCTGCTGAATGCGACGGGTTTCGCTTGTAGAAGCTGGCCCCGCAATGGCAAGGGGTGGAGCGGGGAGCGCCAATGTCGGCGCCTCCTTTCCTGTTGCTAGGTATTCAACCGAGACTCCTAGCGGGGCCGCCAACTGGTGCAACTTTGTCGATGAGCGCATGCCGCCGTTCTCGATTTCAGCGATGGTGCTATAGCCGACCTTCGAGCGCTTAGAAAGCTCGGTGCGCGACATGCCTGCGCGCGCGCGTGCTTTCTTGATTCTGTCACCTACCGATTCCATGCGCCGATAGTCACAGAACGCTGTAACAGAATGCTGTTGACGTGCGCTTACAGTATCCTGTAAATTAGGTTGCATGACATGGAAACAGCGAATTGATGAACTGATGTTGAGCGGCGAATCGGTCGATTCCATCGCTCGGCACATGGGCGTAACTGCCAATGCAGTGCGTGAAATTATCAAAGGGCGAACCGCCGCCCCGCGCGCAGATGCCGCCATCAGTTTGTTGGCGCTGCATCAATCCCTCATCCGTAGCACCCCCTCCACCAGCGAGGCGGCGTGAACCTTTCTCCTCTCCCTGTCCCGTCACCCCTCGCGGGGCAGGGCGATTCCCCGGCGCGTGTTCTCCAGATCGCGCGTCGGGCCTTTTATTCCTCGCGTCGTGTTCGCTCGTATTCATGGGCCTTTTTTTGCCCTGATTCCGACTTACAACGCAACGCAATTTCCTTGTAGGTCGCCCATGGACATGCAATTGGACCTGCGCGTTAAGCGCCCGGCACTGCAAATCGACCTGTCGATTTTGCCGAATATCCGCAGCCTGCATCACGCTTGTGCGCGGGCCGCTGAGATGTCCGGCAGCTATGACAAGGTGGTTGCAATCGATACCGGCGTTGATGCTCCGACATGGGCACGCATCAAGCAGGGCGACGCCGGGATAAAGGGCGATTTTCTGGATCGCCTGATGGATGCCACAGGGACCGACCTGCCGCTTCTCTGGCTGGCCTACAGCCGGGGCTATGACCCGACATCGCTGCGCAAGCGTGAGAGCGAATTAGAGGGCCGTTTGCGGCAGGAGCGCGAGAAGCGCGAAGCCGCCGAAGCCGAGTTGGCGACGATCAAAAGCTTTCTGCGCGACACCCGCGCCGCATGACCACGCCCGCCCGCTTTCCGCGCTTGGAGTTCAGCGCTCGCCCGCGCAAGCCGCGCCAGGGCCATCCTTCGAAGCCCGTGGCGCTGCGTTCGGTGCCCAGATCACAGGAGCGCCGGGAGCTGGAACTGCAGCTTCGTGGCGCGCGGCTGACGGCGCGTGAGCGGAATCGGTTGCAAATGGAGCTTGATGCACTTGAGGCGCGCGAACGTGGATAGCGCTTGGACAAGGTGCGTCGATTGCTCGCACTTCGTGCCCGACGCGATCAATCCCGAAGCGGGCGCTGGCACCTGCTCAATCGGCGTCAGCGGCAAGAGCATCGCATCGCGCAAGCGCGCCGATCAATCTTGGTATGCCGACGTCTGTTGGCCGCATGCGGAGCGATTCTGCCGCGAGCACACGGCGCATCAGCGGTACGAAATGAGCAAGGCCGATTGGGTCCACGCGAACCCATAGGCAAGCCCTGCCGATTACGAGCGGGCCATCCGCAGCATTGCGGACAGGGAGGGCGTGTGAGCGCCCGCAACGACTATCTCGGCACGGTGTTGCAACACCGGAGGGCGCGCTGCCATCCCGCGCCCTCACGCCGGGGCCTTTTCTCTGGATGGCGAGGAAATGAGCATGGCAGATGAATTAAGTGAGGCGGCGCAGCTTGCCAAAGCAGCGATGGCGCATCCG
>CEQK01026531.1_pt1 | contig 45583 bp, 39 predicted proteins | sample 531051 | NCBI WGS metagenome assembly CEQK01 (sample SAMEA2621229, study PRJEB7988) | marine metagenome | biome: marine biome (ENVO:00000447); feature: deep chlorophyll maximum layer (ENVO:xxxxxxxx); material: "saline water (ENVO:00002010), including plankton (ENVO:xxxxxxxx)" | depth 150 m
TGACCGGCGATCACCCGCTCTACGTCCAGAAATTCGAAGTGACGGTTGCCGAATGGAACCGCTGCCATGAAGAGGGCGCCTGCGATGAACCACGGCGCGCGCCCGCTGGCAAACCCGCGGCCCGCACGCCCGTCACCAATCTGAGCCATCTCGATATCGAGCAGTATCTGCGCTGGATCAACAAACGCTCACGCCATGCCTTTCGGCTGCCGTCACGGGCGGAATGGGAGCAGATGGCCCGCGACGTGATGCCCGACACACCCAACCCGATCTTCACCGACCGCGAACTCAGCTGGGCCTCGGCCTATCTCACCGAGGGGATCGCGCCGCGCAAGCTACAGGTGCAGGGCAGTTTCTCCGAAAGCCCGGAAGGCATCGCAGATCTCGACGGCAGCGTCTGGGAATGGACGGACGATTGCTATGCCGGCGACAGCGGCATCGTGCCCAAGGAGCTATGCCCGGCCTACTGGGTCGGCGGAGAACACATTGCCGCAGTGCCCTACGTGGAGCGCGACCCGGCGCGCGGTGGCTGCGCCGTCGGAGCGCCTCCGGCCCACCTGGGTTTCCGGCTGGTGACCGACGTGCCGCTTGGGAAAAATGGTTAGCGAACTCAGGAGCTGGTGCCGCGAACTGACGGAGGTCACCGTGCCCGCGAGAGTTTCAGGTCGCTCGCAGCGGCACCACTTAGCAACCTCAGCCATCCTGCCCAGAATGGCAAGCGCGCTTGAAGCAGACAAGTTGCTGACGTGCTTCCGGCCGAATTCAGCGCAGCGAGAAGGGTATCGAGAAGCCGACCGTGGCGTAGAAGCCGTCGTCGTTGCCGGGCTCTCGATCTTCCTGGTAGCCGGCCGATACGACCATGCGCAGGCGATCGCCAAGCGGGATGTCGCCCAGGAAGGCGCCGTAGCGTAGCGTCGGCTTGCTGTTGGTCTCGTCGAAGACCGTGAATTCGCCGCCGAAGCGCAGGGTTTCGGTCTTGTAGCCGGCCTTGATGTGACCGTAGACCTGATCGTAAACGCTTGAAACCGAGCCGTAGGATTGCACATAGAACGCATTCACTGCGCTGGTCTCGAAGCCATATTGACCGATGACGCCCACTTCGGAACCGTCGGTGGGGCTTCCCGGAACCGCCTCGTTGTTGTCGACGTAGTGAACACCGCTGCTCAGCGTGAAATAGTAGTCGGGCATCTTCCACAGGTAACCGAGCAGCAGCGACGTCGAGAAGGCGTCGGAATCGGCGATGCCGTCCGTGTTGCCGTAGCCGATATTGCCCGTCACCACCCAGCCGGAGGAGCCGATATTACCGTTGAGCGCGGTCACGAAGCCGACATCGACCCCGTAATCATGCTTGCTCGAACCGCTCTTCGCATAGTCCACGCCACCATAAAGAACCGTGTCATATGTGGGATCGCCCGCCATGCGTTGTTCGATGGTGGCGTCGGCGGCGCCGGCCCCCACCGGCGAGAAGGCGAGCGTGACCGTCAGAACCGCGAGGCAGGCGGCGCTGTGTGAAAACTCGCGGCGATATCGGCGCATGGTGTCCCCCAAAGACAAAGGCTGATTCGAATCTATCAGGCGAGATTTCGCACGGCACACGCGATTCCCTCCATACCCAATTGGGGGGCACGCGCTTGCGGCAGGACGGTTTTTGGGTGGGAAAACATGGGCTCATGCGCCATACAGGCGGCGGCGGCTCAGGAAAGATTTGCGGCCCGGGCGACCGCGCCCCAGGTGAGGTCGCCATGCGTGATCGCGGCGAAGTGCCCGCCACCGGGTATGAGGCATTTCAGTCCGGGTTTCGCGCCGGTAAAAACCTGCGTCACCTCATCGAAGCCGGTGAGGGGGTCCTGGTCGCCGTGAATGATCGACAGCGGTATGGACAGCGAACGGACATCCACCTGGGGTCTCGACATGACATGCCTGAAATCTTCCGAAATGCCGAAGAACGAACTCCGGTAGGTCGAGGCAAACATGTCATATGCGTCGCGACCTGAGGTGCCTCCCTCTAAGAGGGCGATGTCGACCGGGCTGTTGCGGAAATGATTGCGCAGGATGTCCCGGCAGGTGTCACTGTTGGAATAGAATTTCCGGTATTCGAGATAGATCAGCTTGAAGAGAACCAGATCCGACTTCAGCTCGTGCATGCCCTTGTAGAAGGCGCTGCCCTCGTCGGGGTCGGTGCCCGGGCGCGCGAGATTGGTCGACAGCAGCACGAGGCTGGAAAAATGCGGTTTCGACGCCGCGAGCGCGTATCCGGTGGCGATCGAGCCGCCGAGCGAATTGCCGAGCAGGGTGACCGGGCCGATACCCTCGTCTTCGATCAGCTGGATGATTTCGTTCAGACCCTTCTCGATGATGTCCTCTTCGCTCATCAGCAGAGCCAGCGGTCTCGCCTCGAGATAGCCCGGTCGCAACGGCACATAGAGCCGGATATTGTGCCGGTCGAGAAATTCTCCCACGCCCCGCAGGATCACTGGAAACATCATTCCGTGAACCAGTACCACCGGCCGCCCGTTCCTCGGACCCCCGACCAGATAGCGCATATCGTCACCGGAGCTGTGGCGCCGGATCACGAGTGTCAGGTCGTTGTTGAGGTATTCCTCGGCAAAGAGAATGGCCGGGTCGCCCTGTTCGAGGTGGGTGTCGCTCACCGACATGAGATGGGTGAGCTGCCCCATCAACTGTCGCACCAGATCCTTTTGCCCCGAGCAGCCGAGCTTTTCGCAGCACACCTTGATCAACGACCGTTTGGTTTCATAGGTCACGCCGTCGATCCGCGCCGCTTCGCGCAGTTCCAGTCCGCCGACCAGCTGGAAGAGGCAGCGCTTTTCCGCGGCCGTCAGGTTCGAGCCCGGGTTGAACATCTCGACGATTTCGCCAAACAGCGGATTGGCGATGACCATGCCTCGCAGCCGGATGTGCACGCCGCCTGTGGGGTCGAGATGGCGGAAAGGCGCGAACCAGAGAAGGGACCGGCATTCCCTGTCCCATTCGACCAGCCCCGCCGTCAGCCCACCCGCCGCTGCCCGGCGGGCGAGAAGATTGATGTTCGGGTCCGACTGGCTGTTGGTGATGACCACGGTCTCGAGTTCCGAGACGTCGCTGATCCCCCCGCGCACGAACTTTCCGGAGAGTTCGAACTCTGCCCAGTGGATATAAAAGGTATCGACGCCCGGAACCGCCTGCAGACGCTCGCGGATCTCGCGTTTCGCGCGCGCTGCATTGCCGCTGGAAAGAAGAGAGAATACTGCGTCGAGCGTATCGCCTTTGACCCGACTGGATGCCGCCATCTAAATCCTGTCCCCAAGTCCCTCTATGACAAGTAATGATACATATTTAACAGGAGAGTCCACAGTTTAACTGGAGGAGGATACCCTGAGCGGCAGGGGATGTTCGAAATCATCCTGGCTCGGATCGCCGAATTCGTTCGCGGCCTGCCCGTCATAGATTGCTTCGGGCCGCAGGGCTGCCGCCATCAGCTTGCCGGCCTCGCCGAAATAGAGCCGCAGACCGCCGACAGCCTGATAGTGGTTGCGCCGTCCGTAGGCGTTCTCCCCCAGCGTCGTCAGGCCGCTGAGCGCGGTCATACCAGGCGTGAACAGGATGCTGTCAGCGGGCGGACTTGGTTCTGGAGAGGGGGCCGCGTTCGCAGCCGAAATGGCCCCCAGACCGATCAGAGCGGCCGCCCCCGCAATCCGCGCGAACAAGCCGGGCTTGGCCGGTGCGACTGGTGCCGGTTTTGGAACGACGGAGAGGCGGTCGATGGGTGTGAAACGCCCTGCCGGGGAAGTCGGCGAGACACGCGCAGCTCTGATCACGCCATCCGTCCTGTCGATCTCAGCCTCGACTATCGAGCGTACCTCATCGATCTTGCGATCCGCCACCACGACCAGCGTCGCCCCCTCGGCCTGCCAGAGAATCTGGCGGACGGCGTCTCCCGCCCGTTCGCGAAGGCGGCGTGCGGTCTCCATGAGGTTAGCCATGCGCGAGAACGCCCCGGTCGGATCCATCAGGATGCGGTCGTGATCGAACATATCAGCGAAGTCCTCAAGGCTTTCGGGTGCGCCGAGATCCTTGTCTGAATGTTCGATGATGCGCAGGTCGACCCCTCGGGCAAAAGCGGCGGCCGAGCGGATGAAGTCGCGGTGCTCGTTTCTCAGCGTGCCGCGCGCGGCATGAATGGTCAGCACGGGTGTTCGGTGCTCCGGCTTGTCCAGTCCCGCGAGAAAATACAGGCCGCAGCGTTCGTCGCCCAGGAATTCATTCCACTGTGATGCCATCTCCGAGACCTCGTTAAGCAATTGTGAATTCGCGATAGTCGGAAGATATCAAAGCGCTCGCCTGCCACATTACCCAATTGGGGGGAGGGAGGTGGTTTCGGGAAACGGCCCCTAGCCGAGCAGCAATTCTCCCTTGGCGAGGAGGTAGAGTTCACGCCTGATCGCGTTGCGGTCGTCCATGGACCGGCGGATGACCTTCTCCCAGAAGGGCCACCAGTCGCTGGTCTTTTTCTCCCACGACCAGTCGAGCGCCCTTGCCCGGTTTTCAGCGCTGATCCGACGCCTGAGTTCCGGGTCCCCCAGAAGTTCCGCCACCGCCTGCGCGAATCTCTCCGGAGAGCCGTCGGAAATGATGAAGCGCGACTGGAGTTCGCCGAAAGCTTCCGGCACGATGCCGACATCGGTTGCCACGATCGGTATGCCGGAAGCCATCGCCTCCAGAACCGGATTGGGCGTCCCTTCCATCGCCGAAGTGCACAGAAATACATCGAGCTCCCGGTAAAAGGCAGGCATGTCTGCAAAGGGGACGCGGCGAACCTGCGGATCGGCCACTTTCTCGGTGATCTGCAGGCCGCTTTGCCTCAGCTTCTCGACGGTGGGGCGGAATATCCGATGGTAGCCCTTTACGTCATGGCAATTGGCGACAAGGCCCCAGGCGCTGTTCCCCACCCATCCGATTACACTGCGGCCGTCCTCGGGCCTTTCGGTTTCCCGCGGCTGGAAATGCGCGGTGTCGACCCCGTCCGGGATCACGATGTCGGGCCGGGGAATGTCCGCCACGCTCGAATAGATCTGCGCAAGTTTTTGCGAGGAAACCGTATAGCCGTCCAGAAGCGAGAACGATCCGCGGCGCTCGCGGATGTCGGCTTCCTTTTCGAACAGATGATCGTAGACCGAACTCGTGAAGGCGCAGCTGTTGAGCGCTCGCACCAGCGTGGGGTAATCCAGCCCCAGATGTCGCGCCGCCTTGGTGATGATGATGGGATTGAGGAGGTAGAACATGTCCTCGCGCCAGAAGATGTGGCACAGATCTATCCGCTTGAGCAGGATGGTCTCGTAGAAGAGGTGCTCATTGCCGATCACGTCGCGCATATAGAGCTTGGTGATGCGGTTTGCCCCGCAATGAAGCGCAATATTATTGGCAATATTGTCGAAAGCCCAAAGCGGCCGGTCGGGGCAAACAAGGATATGGAGCGGGGGCGGGTTGCTCTTCACATCCTTCATGTCATGCACATCTTGCAGCACCGGCTTGTCTCCCCATTGCAAACAAGTATCTTCCGCAGTCTGGAGCCGGTTTTCATCGCTGCGTCAATGACCCCGTAAATCTATACTAGCGATGACCTGAAGGCGCTGACAAGGCGGAAGAAGCTTGACGATGGGATCGCGAGTATTGGAGACGTCGCCGGCGACGGTCTCTGCGGATGAACGGGGCGAGGGACGCGCGCTCCAGCAAGTCCTCATCCTCTGCCACAGTGATGATACCGCGGGCATGCGCGCCATGAACAATGTGTGCGCCGGCCTCGACTTCTCGAAGATCGACTTTGTCGTTATCGATCTCCAGCAGGTGAGGGCGTGGCCGTCTCTCGATGCATTTTCGGTAGTCATACTCTCCACCTCGATGCTTTCCAAGGTCAGCCCTGAGCGTTTTGACGCCATTCGCACTTTTGTCGACGCTGGCGGCGGCCTGGTCGCGGCCTGCAGACTATGGCATGCAAAACTGGCCGCCCTGTTGGGCCTGCCGGAGGTCAAGCCGGCGCTGCACACATCGGAAGGTCTTGTTCTCAGGGGCGAGCTCTTTCCAGGGCTCACCACGCTCCAAAGCGATGTTCCGGGCTGGGACTTCGAACACAGCCGCATTCCTGTCCGCGCGGACAGCCTTCCGGCCGACTGCAAAGTTCTTGCCGAGGATCGGGAGGGCCAGCCGATCCTTTGGATGCGTGACGTTGGGGCGGGACGGATCGTCTTCTGGAATACCACCAGCACTGATCGGCGCGTTCTGCGCGGATTGGTGTTGCACACCGTGCTGGGCGCAATGCGGACCGGTGTCGCCGCCATCGGCGCCTTCGCCATCTTCCAGATCGACGATTTTCCGCCGTCGCTGTCGAATGCGGTCATGGAGCCTGTCGCCTCCGAATATGCCGGCGCTGATCAGACAAAGTTCATGTTCGACATCTGGCATCGCGACATGCTGGAATTGAAACGGCGTCACGACTTGCGTTTCACATATTACGCGGTCGCCAACTATTTCGACGTCGATACCGCGCCCGACGCGGACATGAAGGCTTTTCCAGTCCAGACGGGGGCCGAGGATTTTCGCGAACGTCTCGCCCGCAGCCTCGGTATCGACGCAGGCGATGAAGTCGGATTTCATGGCTATAATCACGAACCGCTTGTCGATGACCACTGGCCGGACCTGGCAGTGTTGCGCGCCAAGCTCCTTCTTGCGCGCCAGATCTGGCTCGAACATTTGCCTGGCGGCCCTCCGCGCTCCTGGGTGCCGGCGAACAACTGGTTCCAAGCTTCGCATATCGCGATCCTAGCCGAGGTCTTTCCTGAGATCGATATAGTCTGCAGCCTCGCTGTCGCCGGCCAGTACCGGCTGGGTGAAGAACGCGAATTCGGTCCCGAACCGTGGCGGCACGCGCTGCTCGGCCTGCCGCGGCAGACTTTTGGCTACGTGGCCTCCGACCGGGTCAAGCTGGCTATGCTCTCGCAGGTGGCCGCAATGGGTGTTTGGTCCCATTTCGTTCATCCCGACGACGTCTACGATGTTCCCCCCGAGGGCGAGGAATCGGATTATCACCGAAATGCACAGAAGCGCTTTTGGCGGCAAAGGAACGAAAGCGGCCTGTCCGGGCTCTTCGATGAACTCGACGCTTGGCTGGGCGAGGTCCGCGCACTTTTCCCCTGGCTCGAATTCGTCACGACATCCGAGGCAGCTGAACGCTATCGAAGGCATATCGAAAACGTGGTCGAGGTTCGCGTCGCTCGGGAGAGCGTAACGATCGAGAGCGACACTGGCGGCAACTTTTTCCTGCGCACCCGTGACGAGATTGATGTGGTCGTGTCCACGGGCGGACACATTCGCGACCGACGCGAGGTGGCGGGAGGAATGCTCCATGTCTTGAGTTGCGAACCCGGTCGCGCCGAATTTCGTCTCGTCTCCGGGATGTCAATAGAACGAGATTGAACGGGCGACGGGGCGCGTCGTCAGGTCTTTGATTTATCGTAGGTTCGTTCGATGACAATCTCGGCCAGGAAATGCAGGACCGCCCCCACCACTCCGCCCAGCAGCACCTCCGCACCGCGAAACAGGCCGGCCTCCCAGAGCGGCGTTCCCGGCGTCACCGTCAGGAAGATGATCGGGCACGTCCACATGCAGACCCTCAGCGCGGGATGTCGCCGCGCCACGATGGCGGCCAGCGCGACGGCGATCGCCATCTCGGCGACAATACTGGCGCCGAGCCGCCCGGCCAGCGTGCCAACCGAGACGGCGATGGCCACACCGAGCAGCGTGCCGAAGAAGCGTCCGACAGTCACCTGCCGTGTATCTCCGAGTTTTTCCTGGCTGACGATCACGGCCGACATCGCGGCCCAGACCGGATGCGGGAGCGCGACGGCCTCCGCCAGCAGGAACGACACCGTCGCCGCGCCCGAACAGCGCAGGACGAAGGCCAGATCGCGCGCCCGAGCTTCGGTCACAACAGACACCGTCAGCGCCGGAGGTTGGTGCGCGCCAGCTCGACCACCTCGTCGCCGCGCCCGTTGATGATCGCCTTCAGCATGTAGAGGCTGAAGCCCTTTGCCTGTTCGAGCTGCACCTTGGGCGGCATGACGAGTTCCTGTTTCGCCGTCACGACATCGACCAGCACCGGTCCAGGATGGTCGAAGGCCGATGTCAGCGCCGCGTCGAGATCCGCTGAATCCTCGACGCGGATGCCCTTGATGCCCATGGCGTTGGCGGCGGCGGCAAAGTTCGGATTGTCGAGATCCGTGCCGGTGTCGAGATAGCCGCCCGCCTTCATCTCCATGGCCACGAAGCCGAGCGTGCCGTTGTTGAAGACCACGACCTTCACCGGCAGTCCGAGTTGCGACAGGCTCAGGAAATCGCCCATCATCATGGTGAAACCGCCGTCGCCCGACAGCGAGACGACCTGCCGCTCCGGTGCTGCCGCCTGCGCGCCGATCGCCTGCAGCATCGCGTTGGCCATCGATCCGTGGTTGAATGAGCCGATGAGACGGCGGCGGCCGTTCATGGCGAGATAGCGCGCTGCCCAGACCGTGGGCGTGCCGACATCTGCGGTAAAGATTGCATCCTGTGCCGCCAGCTCGCTGACGCGGCTTGCAAGATATTGCGGATGGATCGGTTTGCCGGCAGCGGATGGCTTGGCCAGCCCGTCCAGTCCTTCGCGCGCCTTGCGGTAATGGTGAAGGGCTGCATCCAGAAAGCGGCGCTCGCTGCGCTCGTTCAGGTGCGGGAGGAGTGCTGCGATCGTCTCGCCGACATCGCCCACCAGTCCCTGCGTCAGCGCGGCACGGCGGCCGAGCGCGCCGGGATCGCGGTCAACCTGAAGGATCCGTGCATCCTTCGGATAGAAGGCGCGATAGGGAAAGTCGGTGCCGAGCATCAGGATCGTGTCGGCATTCTCCATGGCGTGATAGCCCGAGGAGAACCCGATCAGCCCGGTCATGCCGACATCGAAGGGATTGTCCCATTCGACATGTTCCTTGCCGCGCAGCGCGTGGACGACCGGTGCCTTCAGCCGGTCGGCGAGCGCGACGACGGCGTCGTGATGGCCGGCGCAGCCGCTGCCCGCGAGGATCGTGACAGCGCTTCCTTTGTTCAGGAGCCCGGCGAGACGCTCGATCTCGGCGTCGGGCGGCAGGATGCGGGGTGCGGCCGGCAAGGCCGATGCCGGTGCGGTCTCAACGGGTGCTGCGGCAAGCGCGACGTCGCCGGGGATCACCAGAACGGCCACACCGTTGCTGCCGATCGCGGTGTTCAGCGCCCGGTTCAGCACGCCCGGCATCTGCGCCGGGTTCGAGACCAGCTCGATGAAGTCGGCGCATTCGCGGAAGAGCTCTTGGGGATGCGTCTCCTGGAAGTAGCCAAGACCGATTTCGGAGGATGGGATATGCGCAGCGATCGCCAGGACCGGCACATGATTGCGCTTGCAGTCGAACAAGCCGTTGATGAGATGGAGATTGCCCGGCCCGCAACTGCCGGCACACACGGCGAGCCGGCCCGTGACGGCAGCTTCGGCGCCTGCGGCGAAGGCGGCGGTCTCTTCGTGGCGGACATGCATCCAGGCGATCCGCCCGAGCCGCCTCAGACTGTCGTTGAGGCCATTCAAGCTATCGCCAGTAACACCCCAGATCCGCTCCACGCCGGCATCGGCGAGGCTCTGGGCTAGCAGGTCGGCAACGGTCATAGGCATGACAGAACTCCTGAATGAATTCGAGTTTACCTCCCGTCTTGAAGAGTAGAGCGGCATGCGCATATGTTCCAATATATGAAAGCTGGAGAATCCATATATGAAAATGGATGACATCGATCTGCGCCGGCTGCGCTATTTCCTCATGGTGGCGAAGGAACTTCACTTCACCAGAGCCGCGGAAAAGATCGGGATTCGCCAGCCTCCCCTCAGCATGCATATTCGCCAGCTCGAAGATACGATCGGCGCGCGGCTGTTCATACGTCATTCGCGGAGCGTGGAACTGACTCCGGCCGGAGCCGCGTTCCAGACGGCTGCGGCGGACATCGTTGCGCGTTTCGAGGATGCGGTGACTGAAGCACGCCGTCATCAGGGAGGAAACAGCGGCCGGCTGCGGCTGGGCTTCGCGGGAGCGACCTATTTCCACCCCGCTATCCCTTCCATCATGCGTGCCTACCGAACGGCGCATCCCGACGTCGTACTCTCGCCCGAACAAAGCAACACGCCGGCGCTGTTGGCAGGCCTGCGCGAAGGGCGGCTGGATGTCGCCTTCATCCGTCCGCCCGCCGAGGAGGACGATCTTCTCACCGTCCGACCCTGTCTCGATGAGGACATGGTGATCGCGCTGCCTGCGGATCATGCGCTGGGCGAGCAAGACCCGCTACCCCTTGCGGCCATCGCAGGCGAGGAGTTGATCCTGTTTCCTCGCGACATCGGACCGGGCCTTCACGACAGCGTCGTGTCGGCCTGCCACGAGGCCGGTTTCAGCCCCCGCCTTGGCCAGGAAGCGTCCCAGATTGCCTCCATCATTCCACTGGTGGCGGCCGGTTTCGGTGTGGCGGTTGTTCCCCGGTCTGTCGGCTCGATCCGCAGCGAGGGAACGATCTATCGCACCATTGCCGGAGTCGCGCCGCACGCACCGATCGCCCTGGCGCGTCGCGCCGACGATCGCTCGCCACTTGTCGCCGCCTTCCTGGCAACGGCTGCGCGAAGCGCAAGACATGTCGCCTTGAACGTTTCCTAATACGCTTCGCAGTCCGATCGTTCCGCGAACTTGGCGGGCGACGCCCGAGCCCGAAAGTGAAATGACTTAGGCCTTTCGAAGCCGCGTCATCGCGATCCGGGCACTTACTCCGCCTGCTTCCGCGCGTCCCATTCGCGGCGGAGAAGCGCGTATTGCATCGTGTTCTCGTAGATCGGCGCTCCGGTCTCGTCATTGCCGAACGATACGAAATCGATGAACAGCCCTTCCTGCCGCATGCCCAGTCTTTCGCACAAGCGTTGCGAGCGGGTGTTGTGATCCTCGACATAGGCATAAAGCCGGCGCGCGTTCAGGCGCTCGAAGAGGTGGATAAAGAGGGCTTGTGCGGCTTCAAGCGCAAAGCCGCGACCGCCGAAAGCCGGGTTGAAATTCCAGCCGACCGAATAGGTGTCGTCCTCCGGCGTCGCGAAAAGATCGCCGACCATACGGTCCGTCTCCTTCAGGCAGACGGCGATCATCTCGTCGCTGCAGCTTCGCTTCTCCGCTTCCTTTTCGGCCGCATCCATGTCCGCGAGCTTTTCGGAGAAGAAGCAGCTCGCGACCGGCGCCTTCAGATACGCAAAGAGGTCCGCCGCGTCGTTGCGCCGGAAATTACGCAGAACCAGCCGGCCCGTCTCGATGGCATCCATTTCCGTCTCCTGTCGCTCTGCGGTTTGTCCGTTTCGATGGGCGCTTGGAGGTGGGTAATGCTGCAGCCGATTGCAAGCATCCATGGTCGGCGGATTCGATCCCGCGTCATTATGTCCGCTCAAGGGATGTCGGGTTAGCTGGACAATTTTAGACCAATGGTCTAATTGCACATCTGTCATGATCACGCGCGGCAGAAATCAATTGGACGAGCGGCTGCAGGCCCGCGAGCGTCTGCGCAAGCTCCCGGCCGAACAGCGCGACAGATGGCTCGACATCGCGGAAGCGGAATTCCGCTCATGCGGCTTCGAGGCGGCGTCGCTCAATGGCATCCTGTCGCGCGCCGGCCTCAGCAAGGGACAGGCCTATTACTATTTCGCCGACAAGGGCGAACTCTACCGTGCCGTCATTGCACGCGCTTTCGATGAGCTTGCGGGCCTGGTCACGTTCGATGATGCAGGGGCGAGGACCGCAAACGGCTTCTGGCTCGAGCTTGGCGCTTTCTTTGAAAGGCTTACGGTCATTCTCGGGCAAAACGACCGACTGGCCGAACTCGGACGCGGCATTTACCGCGAGGCCCGCGCGCAGGAAGCCATCGCCGACCTGCTCGACACTCTCCGCGCCCGCTTTGTCCAGGTGATGGAACGTGGCCGGGGCCTGGGCGCCGTCCGCTCCGATCTGCCGCTTGATCTCTTAACGGACATGGCTTTCGGCATGGTGCGCGAAGCCGATCGCTGGTTTGCGCTCAATACGGGCGAGCTCGATGGCGACCGCGCGCTGGCGCTCAACCGTCAGGTCTTCGCCCTCTTCGTGCAGTTGCTCGCGCCCGTCTCAGACATCTCATAAGCAAGGACCAATCGCATGAAAGCCGCTCGTACCGTTGTCTCGACACTTTTGGTCGCCTCCGCCGTCAATCTCACGCTCATGGTGCCCGGCGGCTTTGTCGAAACCCGCGATTTCAGTGCCTATCCGGCAACCGTTCTGGGCGCGTTCAATGTCTTCCTTACCGTGCTGGGGCTTGGGAGTTTTTTCCTGGCTTATCGCGTGGCGAAAGCGGGCAGGGGATATGGCTGGGCTGCTCTGGCGGGCTTTGCCTATGTTGCCGTTTACCTGCTCGATCTGGGGCGCATCTTCCCGGTGCCGCCCAACCCTATGTCCACGCTCCTCGCAACGCTCGAATGGATCGGTACCGCGCTCGGCACAGCCCTTGCCGCCGCTGCACTAATGCTGCGGGAGACTGAAGGTGCCGAACCCGCCGTCCGTACCCGGCTTCCGATGCCTGCCCTGCTGGCGCTTTCTGCGCTCGCCGTCGTGATCGTCGCTTTCGCCACATGGTCCGCAATGGGGCTATAGGGGCAGGCAGGAAAGTGCCCGGCAAAGTCACTCGGTTACATGAACGACGATATCATCGCCGTACAGTGTAAACTGCTCGGTCCCCGCCTCTTTTGCGGTGAAGAGGATCGCGCGGGCCGGAACCCGACCGCCGCACTGGCGGCTGTAACGTGTCCCGGGGCCGCCGTCGTTCAGCGTTCCCGTCGCAAGCTCGGGCAGGTGTTTGCGAGCCATTTCCCATGAGGGCGCTTCGCCGCATTCCTTGCCTCGCGCCCCGTGGATAATCGTGCCTTCGCCCACCTTCATCGTCACATCGCGCCGGTAATCCGCATCGACACCCTCGAAACTGCCAACCGGGTCAGTCGGCTCGTTGATCTTTGAGGTCAGCACCACGAAGCCTGCGCCCAAAGTGGCCGCGATGAGCGACCCACCGATGAAGAGCGGCCACCTCGGGCCGGGAATGACGGGCTTGGTGTCCTTGAACGTGTCCTCTCCCGCCCCGGACGCCACAGTGGCGGTCGGTTTTGACCGCGCTTGCGCATAAAGCCGGTTCCAGTGTCCGGCGAGGTCTTCCTCTGCCCCGACATTGAGGATCTTTCCGAGGAGCAGAAAATTCCGCCGCTGCGGGATATGGTTACCCTGCCGCCAGTTCTGAAGGTTTCTCACCGCCGTATCGTAGGCGGCCTGCGTCCGGTTGCCGCTCGTTTCGCACAACTTGTCGGCCAGTGCCATATTGTCGAGATAACCGGCCTCCACGCACAACTGGTCCAGCAGCGCGTGCCAGGTTTCAAATTCCGTCCAGTCATGTTTTGCCAAAAGTCGTGCCCCCGCGCCGTCTTGACGGAACTATAGACCTAAGGTGTTGAAGATGAAAACCTATTCCGTTTCTTTTTCTACATTTTCGGTTTCTTCCGCGATTTTCGCTGACCGCCCTTACAAAGCGTTTTATGCCTCATTTGCGACCCGGGATGGCACGCGGGACCGCACTTGGCGCGGAGATGGCGCACTCATTTGATTGCTTCTCCGTCGTCAGCTTTTCAGTTGCCAAGGGGGGAAGACAATTCATGTTCATTCGCAAGGTCGCCGCTATCGCGCTTCCGGTTATTGCAGCTTTCGGTTTGTCGGCCTGCTCGACGTCCGGCGATAGCGCCGGAGCTGCCGCGCCGTCCGCGCAATCCTTTAAACTGAGCAGCGTGAGCATCAGTCCGCTGACGACGGCAAACCTGTGCAGACGCCTGGGTGGGAAGGGCAATGCCCCGACCGTGACTGTCAAACATACGGCGGCGGCCGGTGTTCCAATTCGCTTGCACATGCAGGACAAGCTCAGTGACGGCTCGACATTCAATCACCGCGCCACACGTGTCGCCTCGGACGCGTCCGGTACGACCGTGGTCAAGTACGCCTTCCTGCCGCCCTGCAACACCACGGGCGGACGGCTGAACTCGCACTATCAGCTAACCGTCAAGGCGGGCGATGAAACGAGGACCATTTCCTGGGGACGCTACAACTCAGGCCCCAAGTCTATTCAATAGCAAGCTTGCGCGCCGGGCCGGCAACTTGATCCTCGGTCCCCGGAGCGGCAGGCTTGCTCAGAAGGCACGGCGGTGGCGAATTGTTCACCGCCGTGCTTTTTTGGGCCAGTGTACGGCGGCATTTTTCCTTGTGAACGCGAGAACGAAGCTTACAGCTTGCTGGCATGCTGCCCGACATGGCTCTAGACTCCTCGCAAACCAGCGCGTCAGGAGCCGCTCATGCATCCGCCGATCAGCCAGTCCATCGTCTTCACCTATACCGAAGATCTCGATGCCACCTCGCGCTTCTTCCGCGAGATCATGGAGCTCGATTTCGTCGTCGATCAGGGCGCCTGCCATATCTACAAACTCAGTGAGACGAGTTTTCTCGGCGTGTGCAATCTGCCTGACCGACCGACCGAGCAGGCGGGCGTCACGATCACGATCGTGTCCGACGATGTCGATGGTTGGTACGAATTCCTGACCGCCAAGGGCGTGGAATATGTCCGCAAGCCGGCCCATAGCGAGAAATTCCGGATCTACAGTTCGATGTTCATCAGTCCGCACGGATACCGCGTGGAAATCCAGCAATTCGACGACCGTGATTGGCACACGCGAAAGCTGGTTCGCCATCCGGATCGCGTGTGATGACGTATTATTACAACGGTAAATAAGTATTTGTGCGTGGAACCGCCGACAGTAGCCGGCGTTCTTGAGCAGTCGTGCATCCGCCGACGCTCAGGAGGTTTGGTTTCATGCAAATTCATGCCGGTTTTCATCTGGGTTATCGGTGCGACACACCGACCGAAATGCTGCTCACCCTCAACGTTCATCCCTCAAGGCGAGGCGATTTGTTGACCGAGCAGGTGCTGTCCTACGATCGCGAGATCGAAACTTCGGCCTATGAGGACGCCTTCGGTAATCTGTGCACGCGGATCGTGCTGCCCGAGGGGGTGACCACGATCTCAACGGATTTCCTGATCGAGGATTCGGGTGAACCCGATGCAGTTTCCCCGCATGCAGGTCAGCATGACGTCCGCGATCTGCCCGATAGCGTCCTGCCCTTCCTGCTGGGGAGCCGCTATTGCGACACGGACAAGCTGTCCGATTTTGCCTGGGCGCAATTCGGCAATACCGAACCCGGCTGGCCGCGCGTGCAGGCGATCTGCGATTTCGTGCACAACCATATCGCCTTCGATTATCAGAAAGCGGATTCCACCCGCTCGGCCTTCGGTGGTTTCAACGATCGCACCGGCGTCTGCCGTGATTTTGCCCATCTGGCCATTACGCTTTGCCGCGCGATGAACATTCCGGCGCGCTACTGCACCGGCTATCTGGGTGATATCGGCGTGCCGGCCGATCCCGCGCCGATGGACTTCAGCGCCTGGTTCGAAGCCTACCTGGGCGGTCGCTGGTACACGTTCGATGCCCGTCACAACCATCCGCGGATCGGCCGCATTCTGATCGCCACAGGCCGGGATGCCACCGACGTCGCCATCTCGACAAGCTTCGGTTCCGCCAATCTCGTCCGCTTCGACATCGTCACAGACGAGGTGGTCATCCCGGAGCCGCGTTACGGAACGTAAGCTGACCGCCGTCAGGCATTTTCTTTCGCCCGTCGCATGTCGCGCCCGGGCGGAAGGGAAAACATGCGGGCATAATCGCGGGTGAACTGCGGCACGCTGGCATAGCCCACGGCATGGGCGGCTTGCGTGATGCCCGCGCCACCCGCGAGCATCCTCCGGCGGGCCTCTATCAGTCTTAACTGTTTCTGGAACTGAAGCGGTGTGACCGTCGTGATTGCGCGAAAGTGCTGGTGAAAGGACGGCTCGCTCATGCCTGCCGCCTCGGCGAGTTCCTGCACCCTGACGGTTCGGGCGAAATTCTCGCGGAGGATGTCGACCGCGCGACCGATGCGCGCCGCATGGGTGTCGGCAATGCCGAGCCGGCGAATGGCCGCGCCATGAGGCCCGCATAAAAGCCAGAAATGCAGTTCCCGCAAAAGTCCCCCGCCGAGTGCGGTGAGAGCGTGCGGCCGGTCGAGCAGTTCGACAATTCTGTGCGCCGCGCCGATGACCCTCTCATCGACGGGGACGACCCGAATGGCGCTCTCGCCATCCCCGACGTTCGGCACCATCTCGGCGAGTTCGCGCACTAGCAGAAGATCGAATTCCAGAACCAGCGCATAATAGGGGCGGGCGATACTCGCCTCGGTGATCTGGCTCGCGGTTGGAACATCCGCCGCGATGACCATAGCTTCCCCTGCCGCATATTCGAAACTCTCATCCAGAGTGGAGACACGCTTTCGTCCCTGCAGGAGAATGGCGATCAGCGGTTTCTGTATCGCCACCTGAAGATCGCCGGGCTGCAGCGCACGCACCATCGTCAGGCCCGGCACCGGTGTGGCGACCATGCCGTGGCGGTCGGCATGAGCGTCCGCATATCGCCGGCAAAGCGTGAGAAGCTGATCGGCAGTGTCATTTGAATGGGCAAGCGTCATGGCGGATACATGGCCTATGACTACGCTTAACGCAATCGCTGAGTGGAAACAGGCAAGAAATAGAGAGGAACGGGCAACGCGATCCTCGCAGCCGGGCCTATCCATGGCTCGTTCTCATCTCGAAAGGAAATGTCATGACCAAGGTCGCACTCGTAACCGGCGCCAATCGCGGACTGGGCCGCAACACCGCACTCTCGATCGCCCGCCAGGGCGGTGATGTCATCGTTGCCTATCGCGGCAACGAGGCACAGGCCCAGGACGTCGTGTCCGAAGTCCGTGCCCTGGGCCGCAACGCCGCCGCTTTGCAGCTCGACATGGCGCGGCTGCACACTTTGCCGGCCTTCGTTGAGGCTCTGGGCGGGTGCCTGCGTGAGACCTGGGGCCGTGAGGCCTTCGACCACCTCGTCAACAATGCCGGGCACGGAGAATTCGCTCTCATCGCCGAGACGACGGAAGCCCAATTCGACAGCCTGTTCGATGTCCACGTGAAGGGTGTCTTCTTCCTCGTGCAGGCGCTGCTGCCGATGATCGCCGACGGCGGACGGATCATCAATTTCTCCTCCGGGTTGACGCGCGTGTCCTATCCCGGCTTCGCGGCATACTCAGCTGCGAAGGCTGCGGTGGAGATGCTTACCGTCTATATGGCGCGGGAATTCGGTGATCGAGGCATCACGGTCAATACCGTGGCCCCGGGCGCCATCGAGACCGATTTCGGTGGCGGTCTCGTGCGCGACAATGCGGATGTGAATGCCCAGTTCGCTGCCATGACCGCGCTTGGACGCGTCGGGGTTCCCGACGATATCGGACCGATGGTGGCCAGCCTTCTGGGCGATGACAACCGGTGGGTTACCGCTCAACGCGTTGAGGTCTCCGGCGGTCAGTCGATCTGACCGGCAATCGCGGACAGGGTGTCGCCTGCCTCTTCTCACCGGCGTTGCCATCTCGACAAGCTTTGGCTCCGCAAAGAGGATCCATTTCGAGGTTCTTGCCGGAGCCGCGTTACGGCACGTGACCGCCCGGTGTGAGCCGACGAAATGAAAGGGCGCACAGCCATTCGGCTGTGCGCCCTTTCTGAACATAGGTGTTCCGTCAGAACTTGTACTTCAGCGTCAGTTCGCCGCTATGGGATGAGGGTTCCACGTTGATGGCGCCAAGGCCCAGGACATCGATCTTGCTGTAATCGGCGTAGCGATATTCAACGCCCGCGAAGACATGATCGGTGATGGCGGTTTCGATACCTGCGCCGATGACAAAGCCGGAGCTGTCGGGCTTCGTGATCGAGCCGGTGACATTCGTGCTCAGATCAAACTTCGCGTGGCTGTAGCCGGCAAGGCCATAAATCATCGCAGCATCAGTGAACTTGTAGCCAAGGCGTCCGATCACGTCGACGCCATAGGTTTCGTCGATAGATCCGGACAGGCCGCCAAAGTTCAGGTCTGTTGAGACGCTGGAAACGCGACCGCGAAGCTGAATACCGGCAACGACATTGCCGAAATCGTGATCGTAGCCGATACCCAAGCTTCCCACCAAGCCCTCGGCGCCGATGCCGTTGAGGCTGATCCCCGGCGCAAGCGGGCTCGACAGTTCATGCACCAGCCCGGCAGCTCCGGCGCTGCCGGAGATATAGAAACCGGTCCAGTTTGCCGCAGGCGCGGCAAAAGTCGCAACCGGCGCGTCCGCACTTCCGCCAAAACGGTAATTGAGGCCCAGCAAAACTGTATGGGTTGAGGGTTCGATCGAAAACGCACCGCCGGTGCCGAAGTCCTCGCCGCCATACTGGCGATAGTTGTATTCCACCTTTGCAGTCAGCCGGTTGGTAATGGCAGTCTCCAACCCGAAACCGACGACAAATCCGCTGAAATCCTCATCCGTGCTAAAGGCCAGCGGCGGCACGGAGATATCAAGGTTCTGGTAGGAGTAACCTGCCAGCACGTAACCCAAAGTTTCAGGTGTGATCAGATAGCCGGCGCGAACGCCCGCGTCGAAGCCATGGTCGAGCGTAGCCGTCGTGTCGGCGACAGTCGGGATGGAAAGCGTGGTTTCGACCATGCCCATTCGCGCGCTGATGAAGCCGCCCAGCAGAAATCTGTCGGTCAGCATGTAGTCGTAGCCGAGCGATAGTTCTCCATACACACCTTCACCGCCCAGTCCGTCGAAGCTTCCGCCGGCGATCGAGAATTCATGATTGACTGCGCCGGCTCCCACGCCGCCGCCAATATAGAAACCGCTCCACTGAAAGCCGGTTTCCGGGTTGTCGATAATCATGTCAGCCGATTGGGCGTGCGATATGGAAAGTGTGAGCGCTGCAGCAAGCGCCGCAGCGGAAATATATGAATTTTTCATTATGTCTGCCTCCCCGGCAGGTAGTTAAGCCCCAAAACGGAAGTTCTATAACTCCGTCCCCGGACAAAATTCATTATTAAAATTTTCTAGGCAAGTATGTATTTTGTTAATTCTATGGAAATGTTGCGCAAATGGCACATAGAAAAGATCGTAATCACTAAATTATGAATATAAAAATTATAATTAAGTAATGTTGCAGTCTACCGAATCAGTACGTGCGAACGGAATTGGCAACGGGGTCATTCATTCTCATTTTTACGGTGGGCGTGCAAATGGATATCCGGAAAGCTAACAGGTTTGGTGCAATCCCCGGCGAGGGTGCGTTGAATAGACAGTTTGAGGTACGTCCCTCATTTTTTGTTTGACACGAGGTGCGTACCTCAAATAGCGTTTGGGCAGGCCGGGAGAGGTGGAGCTTTGGAGGGTTCCGCGCCTGGTCGCCACTTTGGGAGGAGTTACATGAACATTGCCAAGCTCGCCGCCGCATCTGCGGTTTCGGCGCTCGCTCTCGGCTATGCGCAGTCTGCGCAGGCCGAAGATCTCACGCTCTGCTGGGCGTCCTGGGACCCCGCCAATGCGCTCGTTGAACTGTCGAAGGATTTCGAGGCCAAGTCCGGCCACAAGATGAATTTCGAGTTCGTGCCCTGGCCGAATTTCGCCGACCGTATGCTCAACGAGCTCAATTCCGGCGGCAAGCTGTGCGACCTGATGATCGGCGACAGCCAGTGGATCGGCGGGGCCGCCGAGAACGGTCATTACGTCAAGCTCAACGACTTCTTTGATGCCAATGGCATCAAAATGGATGACTTCATCGATGCGACCGTCGTCGGCTATTCCGAATGGCCGAAGAACACGCCGAACTACTGGGCCCTGCCGGCCTTCGGCGACGTTGTCGGCTGGACATATCGCAAGGACTGGTTCGAGCGTCCGGAGCTGCAGACCGAGTTCAAGGAGAAATACGGCCGCGATCTCGCAGCTCCAAAGACCTTCGCCGAACTCAAGGACATCGCCGAGTTCTTCCAGAACCGCGAGATCGACGGCAAGACCGTCTATGGCGCATCGATCTACACCGAGCGTGGCTCGGAAGGCATCACCATGGGCGTGATGGACGTGCTCTATTCCTTCGGCTTCAAGTATCAGAACCCCGACAAGCCCTACGACATGGACGGCTACGTCAATTCCGCCGGCTCGGTCGCGGGCCTCGAATACTACAAGGCGCTCTACGACTGCTGCACCCCGCCCGGTTCGTCGAACGGCTACATGTCCGAAGGCATCGACGCCTTCAAGTCGGGACAGGTGGCACTGCAGATGAACTTCGCCTTTACCTGGCCCGGCTTCGAGAACGACGCCAATGTCGGCGGCGGCAAGACCGGCTACTTCGTCAATCCGGCCGGCCCCGAGGGCGACCAGTTCGCCCAGCTCGGCGGCCAGGGCATCTCCGTTGTCTCCTATTCGGACAAGAAGGACGCAGCACTCGAATACATCAAGTGGTTCGCCCAACCCGACGTCCAGGCCAAGTGGTGGGAAATGGGCGGGTTCTCCTGCCTCAAGGCGGTCACTCTCGATCCGTCCTTCCCGGCAAGTCAGCCTTACGCGCAGACCTTCCTCGATTCCATGGCGATTGTGAAAGACTTCTGGGCAGAGCCCAGCTACGCCATTCTGCTGCAGGCCGCCCAGCGCCGTTTCCACGACTATGTGGTTGCCGGCAACGGCACGGCACAGGAAGCGCTCGACGGTCTCGTCGAGGACTGGACCGAAACCTTCGAGGATGACGGCAAGCTCTAAGGAGCTCCGCCTCCCTGGCGGGCGGGGTTGCCTTAAACCCCGCCCGTGCCAGCCCGAAAAAGCAATGATATCCATTTCCGTGGAACGAATTCATGACGGACGACACAAACGGTCGTAATCCGGCCGCGGCGCCGCTCGCGCTCGGAAAGAAGGTAAGGGGACTTTCGGACAGGGCGCTCGCCTGGGTCTTTATCGCCCCCACCATCTTCCTGCTTCTGGCCATCAACATCTTTCCGCTGATCTGGACGGTCTGGCTGAGCCTGACCAACTATCGCGCCAACCGTGTGAACGCCGAGGTCCAATGGGTCGGCTTGCGCAATTACGAGCGCATCCTCACCGATTCCGACATCTGGTATTCGATGCAGGCCACCGCCCACTTCCTGATCTGGACGCTCGTCTGTCAGGTGCTCATCGGCTTCGGGTTGGCCTATCTGATCAACAAGAAGTTCAAGGGCAACGATCTCTGGACCACCATCATCGTTCTGCCCATGATGCTGTCGCCCGCCGTGGTCGGCAATTTCTGGACGTTTCTCTACCAGCCGCAGATCGGCCTCTTCAATTATGTGATCGCCTTCTTCACCGGTGCCGATCCGGCATCCTTCTCGATGATCGGTGACGTCAATCTGGCACCCTGGGCCATCGTCATCGTCGACACCTGGATGTGGACGCCCTTCGTGATGCTGATCTGCCTCGCCGGTCTGCGCTCGATCCCGGACTCGATCTACGAGGCCGCCGAGTGCGACCGCGCCAGCGCCTGGCGGCAATTCTGGACCATCACCATTCCGATGGCGCTGCCCTTCCTGATGCTCGCCGTCCTCTTCCGTGGCATCGAGAACTTCAAGATGTTCGACCTCGTCGTGCAACTGACCGGCGGCGGACCCGGATCGATCACCGAACTCACCTCGATCAACCTGAAACGTGAGGCTTTCGAGAAGTGGCGCACCGGCTTTTCCAGCGCTTATGCGGTGATCCTCTTCGTCACCGTCTTCGGTCTCGCCTCGATCTACGTAAAGGCCCTGAACAAGGTCAAGGAACGATGAGCAGCTTTTCCGTCACCGAACCCTCAAAGGGCCAGAAATGGTTCGCCGGCATCGTGGTCGTTGTCTATGCGCTGATCACCCTCATGCCGCTCGTCTGGATCATTGCCACGGGCTTCAAGTCGCCGGCCGATGCCATCGCCTATCCGCCCAAGGTTATCTACGAGCCGACGCTGGAAGGCTATGTAAACCTCTTCACGACCCGCACCCGGATGACGCCGGAGGCGCTCGAGGACATCGGCCCGCCGCAAACCTGGTACGATCGCATCGTGCGCCAGTACGATATGGTGATCTCGGGTCCGAGCCGCTACGGCGAACGCTTCCTCAACTCGGTCATCATCGGCTTCGGCTCGACCTTCCTGTCGATTTTTCTGGGCACGCTCGCGGCCTATGCCTTCTCGCGCTACCGCGTGCCGTTGAAGGACGATCTGATGTTCTTCATCCTGTCCACGCGCATGATGCCGCCGATCGCGGTGGCCATCCCCATCTTCCTGATGTTCCGGCAACTGGGGCTGTCCGACACCCATCTCGGCATGATCCTGCTCTATACCGCGGTCAATCTCTCGCTTTCGGTGTGGCTCCTGAAGGGCTTTATCGACGAGATCCCGATTGAGTACGAGGAGGCGGCGCTAATCGATGGCTACACGCGCTTCCAGGCCTTCTACAAGGTGGTGCTGCCGCAGGCGACGACGGGTATCGCCTCCACCGCCATCTTCTGCCTGATCTTCTCGTGGAACGAGTACGCCTTCGCGGTGCTGCTCACGTCCGGCACGGCGCAGACGGCCCCGCCCTTCATCCCGACCATTATCGGCGTGGGCAAGGACTGGCCGGCGGTTGCCGCAGGCACCACGCTCTTCCTCGTCCCCGTCATGGTCTTCACCATCCTGCTGCGCAAACATCTTCTGCGCGGGATCACCTTCGGAGCGGTTCGCAAATGACCGATTTTCTCTCCGGCCTTGTTCGGCTGCGTCGCGGCCCCTGGGAAATGCTCGCCACCGTGCTCATTGCCTTGGGCGTCGTCATGCTCATGCAGCCATTCGTGATGTTGGCCTACACCTACTCCTTCATCGTCACCCTGACGGGAACAGTCATGTTCATCGTCGTCAGTCATTTCCCGGAGTAGAACGTGGCCCAGATCGTCATCAACAATCTGCGCAAGGAATTCGGATCCTTCACAGCGGTCCAGTCCTCGAGTTTCACTATCGAGGACGGCGAGTTCTTTATGCTGCTCGGGCCATCCGGCTGCGGCAAGACCACGACGCTCAGGATGATCGCCGGCCTCGAACTGCCGACATCGGGCCAGATCCTGCTCGACGGGGAAGACGTGGCGCAGACGCGTGCAAGCGCCCGCGACATCGCCTTCGTCTTCCAGATGTTCGCGCTCTATCCGCACATGAACGTACGCAAGAACATTTCCTATCCGCTCGTCAGCCAGGGCATGGCGCGCAAGGACGTGCGCTGCAAGGTCGAAGAGGTGGCCCAGATCCTCGACATCGGCAATATTCTGGACCGCCCCGTCGGCGGCCTGTCGAGCGGCGACCGCCAGCGCGTCGCCCTTGGCCGCGCCATCGTACGCCAGCCGAAAGCGTTCCTGATGGACGAGCCGCTTGGCGCGCTTGATGCCGAATTCCGCGAGCGCATGGCGGAGGAGCTGCGCGCACTGCATGACCGCATGGGCGCCACGACTGTCTATGTCACCCACGATCAGCTCGAAGCCATGCAGATGGGCGACAAGATCGTCGTCATGAACCACGGCGTGGTCGAACAGTTCGGTACGCCGCAAAATATCTATGACTGGCCGGCTACAATGTTCGTGGCCGATTTCATCGGTTCGCCGCCGATGAATTTTCTGCACTTCGATGGCGAGCTGAAGCCTGGAACCGGTTCCGTCAGGCTTAACGATGTGGATGTGGCGATTCCTGTTCAGGCAGGCGAGGCGGGCGGCAAGCTCGCCCTCGGCGTCCGCCCCGAGCATGTCGTGATCGACGAGACATCGCCCATGCGCGGCAACGTGCTGGCGACGGAGTATCTCGGTACATCCCAGATCATCTCGGTTGCCACCCAAAGCGGCAACCTGAAGGTCCGCGCGCCCTCGAGCCAGATCGTCGCGGTGGACAGCCAAGTGGGCCTGTCCTTCAAGCAAGGCGCTCTCACCATTTTCGACACCCAAACCGGCAAGGCCGTCCTGTCGGAAGCAAACCGGGAGGTGCTGGCCAATGGCTGAAGTCGTACTCAACGGCGTGTCGAAGAATTTCGGCTCAACCGAAGCCGTCCGCGATGTCTCGATGACCGTGCCCGACGGCGCCTTCGTCGTTCTGCTCGGTCCCACCGGGGCGGGCAAGACGACCACGCTCCGGCTGATTGCCGGCCTCGAAGCCCCCGACGCCGGTACCGTCACCATCGGCGGGGAGACAGTGAACGGCACGTCGCCGGCCGAGCGCAACGTCGCGATGGTTTTCCAGCAATATTCGCTCTATCCGCACCTGACGGTGCGCGAGAACCTCGAGTTTCCGCTGAAGTCCCCGATCCTGAAGACCCCGCAGGCGGAGATCGATCGGCGCATTGCCGAGGTCGCCAAGGTTCTCAGGATCGATCACAAGCTCAACAACAAGTCGACGCAGCTGTCCGGCGGCGAGATGCAGCGCGTCTCTATCGGTCGGGCGCTGGTGCGCGAACCGGCCATCTTCCTCATGGACGAGCCATTGAGCTCACTCGATGCCAAGCTGCGCTCGGAGCTGCGTGTCGAACTCAAGCGCATTCAGGCGCAGCTCGGCGCCACTGTCCTCTACGTGACCCACGACCAGATCGAGGCGATGACCATGGCCACCCATGTCGGTGTGCTCGACGAGGGGCGGCTGGTGCAGTTCGGCACGCCACGCGATATCTACGAGAACCCGGTCAGCACCTATGTGGCAAGCCGTCTCGGCCTGCCGCGCATCAACCTGCTGCCTGTCTCGATTTTTCCCGGCGCTCCGGCAAACGCCGCGACCATCGGGCTCCGGCCCGAGCAGATCGAGCAGGGCGCAGGCAGGGATGCAAAAGTCACTCGCGTTGAACATCTTGGCGACCAGATGCGCGTGCATCTCGACCTCGAGGGGCAGGCGATCACTACGCTCGCCGACCCGCACCAGAATTACGCAACCGGCGACACACTAAAAATCCAACCCCGCGATCCGCTCTATTTCGATGCGAACGGTCAGCGGATATAAGCCTCGGCGGATAGGGAGAGCGACATGAACCAGTTCGTCAATTCGAAGGAAAACCTCGTCACCGAGGCGATCGACGGTCTCTTGAGTGCGTCGGGCGGCAAGCTCAGTCGGCTCGACGGTTTTCCGCACATCAAGGTCGTCATGCGTTCGGACTGGGACAAGTCGAAGGTGGCGCTGATCTCCGGCGGCGGCTCCGGTCACGAGCCGGCCCATGCGGGCTTCGTCGGCAAGGGCATGCTGACGGCAGCCGTCTGCGGCGAGGTGTTCGCCTCTCCGTCTGTGGATGCTGTTCTTGCCGGTATCCTGGCTGTCTCTGGCGAAGCGGGCTGCCTTCTCATCGTCAAGAACTACACCGGCGACCGTCTGAATTTCGGCCTCGCCGCCGAGCGCGCCCGCGCCTTCGGCGTCAAGGTTGAGATGGTTGTCGTCAATGACGACATCGCGCTGCCGGATCTGCCGCAGCCGCGCGGCGTCGCCGGCACGCTCTTCGTGCACAAGATCGCAGGCCATGTGGCCGAGAGCGGGGCCTCACTCGAAGAGGTTCGCGCCACAGCCCAGGGCGTCATCGATTCCATCGCCTCGATCGGCATGTCTCTCGATTCCTGCACCATACCGGGCGTCGGCAAGGAAGATCGCATCAAGCCCGGCATGGGTGAGCTCGGTCTCGGCATCCACGGCGAGGCGGGCGTCGAACAGGTGGCCTTCGAATCCGCCCGTTCCGCCATGTCGATGGTCATGGATCGCCTTGGCCCTCACATGGAAGGCGATCGCTGTGCGGTGCTTTTGAACAATCTCGGCTCCACGACGCCGCTCGAAATGTCGGTGCTCGCTTACGAACTGGTGCGCTCCGAACATGCGGAGAAGGTGAAAGCCGTTATTGGGCCGGCGCTTCTCATGACCTCGCTCGACATGCATGGCTTTTCGGTCTCGGTGATGCCGCTAAAGCCCGAATGGGAAAGCGCATTGGCCGCCCCTGTCGACATGCCGGCTTGGCCCGGGCTTCACGCCATATCCCCGGTGGAAACCGTCGACCTGCCGGATGGTCTCACGCCGATCAGTCCGGTACCGTCGCAAAACGCTTCCACCCGCCGCGTGATCGAGGAATGCTGCGACATCCTGATTGCCGCCGAGCGGAAGCTCAACGAGTTGGATGCGAAGTCCGGCGACGGCGATACGGGGTCCACACTCGCAACCGCCTCGAAGGCGCTGAAGGCCAAGCTCGACAAGATGCCGCTGGCCGATCTGACGCAGCTTTTCCCTGCCATCGGCAACGAACTGTCCCAGACCATGGGGGGCTCCTCGGGTGTCATCCTGGCGATCTTCTTCGGCGCGACGGGCGATGCATATGCGAAAGGCATGTCGACATTGGAGGCGCTCAAGTTCGGTCTCAACCGCATCTCCGAAGTGGGCGGCGCGCGGAAGGGCGACCGCACCATGATCGATGCGCTGGAGCCGGCTCTCGACGAACTGGAAAGCGGCCTCGGCCCGGCTGCCAGGGCCGCCCGCCAGGCGGCTGACGCCACCGCATCCATCCGCAAGGCCAAGGCGGGCCGTGCGTCCTACGTGCCCGAGGACAATCTCGCCGGCCACAACGATCCCGGCGCGGAAGCCGTTGCACTCCTCTTCCAAGGGCTCGCGCAAAGCACGCGTGCTGATGCCTAGTCGAGCCGAGCCAGAGCGAATTACCGGCGACGCGCCGACGGTCAACGACATCGCGCGTGTCGCCGGAGTGTCCTTGGCGACCGTCGACCGTGTGCTCAACGCACGCCCCGGCGTGCGCAAGGTCACCATCGACAAGGTGCAGACCGCGATCGAGGAACTGGGCTATGTCCGCGACCGCGCGGCGGCCAATCTCGCCCGCGGGCGCTTCTACAATCTCCTCTTCATCCTGCCCGACAGCGAAGATGAGTTCGTCGCGACCATCGAGCAGAAGATCCGCGACTTCACCCGTGTGCAGGGCGGCGACCGCACCCGCGTGCACAAGATCCGCGTCCGCTCCTTCGATCCCAAGGAAGTGGCCAGCATCATCAGCCGCATCAATCCGCGCCACTTTCACGGTGTCGCGGTATTCGGCCCTGAAACGCCGTCCGTGCGCGACGCGATTGATCGACTGAAGAAGAACGGCGTGGCCGTCGTGGCTCTCGTCTCCGACCTGCCGAGTTCGGCGCGCGATCATTTCGTCGGCATAGACAACATCTCCGCCGGGAAGACCGCCGGCCGGCTGATGGGCCGTTTCCTGGGCGGCAGGCAGGGCAAGGTGGTGGTGCTCACCGGCTCGCGGCTCGCCCGCGATCATATCGAGCGGCGTCTCGGCTTCGACACCGTCATGCAGGGAGACTATCCGGATCTTCACATCCTGCCCTCCATTGAGGCGCCGGAGGATCCCGCGCAATTGCGCCAGCTTCTCTCGCGCGTCTTTGCGCAGGAGGGGATCTGCGCGGTCTATTCCTCGACCGGCGCCAATCGCGGCCTGGTCGGTTTTCTGGAAGGCGCGGGTCTTGGCAAAAGCCTGACGGTCATCGGCCATGAACTGACCGACGTCTCCCGCGATGCACTCGAGACCGGCACATTCGATGCGGTGATCTCGCAGGATGCCGGCCATCTGGTCAGAAGCTCCGTGCGGCTCCTGCGCGCACAGATCGACAGTGTTCCCCACGACCCGTGGCAGGAACTCATCCGCATCGACATCTTCCTGAAGGAAAACATGCCCCGGCTCGCAGAGCCCGAGGCCGCAGAAGCTTAGAGCGAGTTGATCGGCAGCTTCAGCATCGGCCGACCGTCCTTGTCGCGCGGCACTTCGCCGGCGCGCATGTTCACTTGGAGCGACGGCAGGATCAGCCGCGGCATGGACAGGGTCGCATCCCGCTCGGTGCGAAACTTCACGAACTCCTCGCGGGACTTGCCGCCGCCGACATGAATGTTGTCGCGCTTCTCCGCACCCACCGTGGTCTCCCACTGGATGTCGCGCCCGTTCGGCCCGTAGTCGTGGCACATGAAGAGCCGCATCTCGTCGGGAAGCGAGAGGATTTTCTGGATCGAGTCGTAGAGTTCACCGGCATCACCGCCCGGAAAATCCGCGCGTGCCGAACCGCCGTCGGGCATGAACAGCGTGTCGCCGACGAAGGCCGCATCGCCGATCACGTGGGTCATGCAGGCCGGCGTATGGCCAGGGGTGTAGATGGTGAAGACGTCCATCCCGCCGATCGTGTAGCTGTCGGCATCGGTGAACAAGCGGTCGAACTGCGAGCCGTCGCGCTGGAACTCGGTGCCCTCGTTGAAGATCTTGCCGAACGTATCCTGCACCACGAGGATCTTTTCGCCGATGCCGATCTTTCCGCCCAGCTTCTCCTGGATATAGGGCGCGGCCGACAGGTGATCGGCATGGACATGGGTCTCGATCAGCCACTGCATTTCGTAGCCCTGCGCCTCGATGAAGGCGATCATCCGGTCTGCACCGTCGTGGGTGATGCGGCCCGCGGCCATGTCGATGTCCATCACCGAGTCGATGACCGCGCAGGCTTCGGAGCCCGGGTCGCGCACCACATAGGAGATCGTGTTGGTATCGGCGTCGAAGAATGCCGTCACCTCGGGGTGGATATCCATGTGAACCGGATAGGTCATGCGTCCTGTCCTGTGATCATTATATTTATGTTCTTTTATGTAATGGCGCCGGCTGCAATTGGCAACCGCCGACCATGCGGCAAAGCGTCCGTCAGGCGAGAAGTTTCGCTACGCGCATCAGCGCCAGTTCGTAGCCCTGCGTGCCGCATCCCACGATGATGCCGTCCGCGCGACCCGACACAAAGGAATGATGCCGGAAGGCTTCGCGCTTGTGAACATTGGAAATATGCACCTCTATCACCGGCCCCTCGAAGGCGTTGAGCGCATCGAGGATTGCCACCGAGGTATGGGTATAGGCGGCCGGATTGATGATGATCGCGGCGGCTTTCTCGCGCGCCTCGTGGATCAGGTCGACGATAGCGCCTTCGGAATTCGACTGGTGGAAGGCAATCTCCAGGCCTTGCTTGGAGGCGCGCTCGCCGCAGGACTTCTCCACGTCGGCCAGCGTTTCCGCGCCATAGATCTCCGGTTCCCGTTTTCCCAAAAGGTTCAGGTTCGGTCCGTTGAGAATGTAGATCGTCTTCGCCATCGTCAGGCCCTTCTTCCGCTCATCGCTCCGTCCCATGTTCCCCGGGTTCCGTCAAGCTTGCGGGCCGTCTCGATCAATCAAGAGAATAGGGGATGATGCCGCGGTCGTTGGCGTCCACATGCAGCTTGCGCTTGAGCGGCGGAACGGCGCGCTGGTGGCAGTCCCGGCGCTCGCAGATCCGGCAGGAGATGCCGATCGGCTCGAAGCTCGAGGCCTGGCTCAGGTCCAGATCGTCGGCATACACCAGTTCGTTGGCATGCGTCACCTCGCAGCCGAGAGCCAGCGCATAGGTCTGCACAGGGTCGCGCCAGCCGCCGGAGGCCTTCGTCACAGCAAGCGCCAGGCACAGATAGCGGATGCCGTCCGGCGTCTCGGCCAGTTGCCGTGTGATCCGGTTCGGCGTCTCGAAGGCGCGGTGGGCGTTCCACAGCGGGCAGGCGGAGCCGAAGCGGGCGAATTGCAGCTTCGTCGCCGAATGCCGCTTGGTGATGTTGCCGGCCTGGTCGACGCGGGCGAAGAAGAACGGCACGCCCTTGTGCCCGGGCCGCTGCAGCGTCGAAAGTCGGTGCGCCACCTGCTCGATCGAGGTGCCGAACCGGTCGGCGAGAAGTGTGAGATCGTGCCTGAGATCGCGTGCGGCGGTCAGAAACGCTCCATAGGGCAGGATCGCGGCCCCCGCGAAATAATTGGCAAGCCCGATCCGGCAGATGGCAGCCGCATCATTCGAGTGAAACGCGGCCTTCTCGATGATCCGGTCGATCGTTGCCTCATGTTCCAGAAGTCCGATCTGGTGGGCGATCTGGAAGGCCTGCGTCGAGGCGGGCGTGCGCGCGTTGAGCCACAAGACCCGGCTCACCGGATCGAAATGCCTGAGCGTCTTGCCGTCCTGTTCGGTGCCGCCTTGTCTTTCAGCGCCGATCGTGACCCGCACCCGGTGCTTGCGCTCGATATGCTCGGCCAGCCCCCGCACCGGGCTGCCGCGGCTCTTGGTGATCTGTTCGCCGAGCTTCTCGCCGGCGAGATCCAGTTCATGAATGTAGTTGTCGACATAGTGGAAGAAGTCGCGCACTTCCTCGTAAGGCGTCGGCTCGCTGAGTGCGCCCGTTCGCTCCAGCGTCTCGTCCAGTTCGGCGATCTGCTCGCCCGCTCGCCGCATGGCCTGGTGCATGGCGAGAAAGGCCTTGGCGAAGCTCGGCGCGTTCTGCACCACCAGTTTCACGTCGGCACTTGAGGGCTGCGCCGCGCCCACCAGTGGATCGGCCAGCGCTTCCACCACATCGGCGAGCACGCGGTCGGAATCCTGATCAGAGAGACTGGTGATGTCGACGGCGAAATTCTCCGCCAGCGCCAGCAGCACCGAGGCGCTCACATGGCGCTGGTTGTTCTCGATCTGGTTGAGATAGCTCGTCGATATCCCGAGCTTGGCCGCGAACGCCGCCTGGGTCAGTTCGGCTTCCGTCCGGATCGCCCGGATCTTGCCCCCGATGAAAAGCTTTCTCGCGCGCATGTTCGCAATTTCGCAAAATAATAGTTTTAATATTTGCTATTTCAACTTGTTCACATTTTCAACCCTTCTGTCTTCACGCGTTGCGCGCTAACGTTGGTCAGGATTGCAATCAAACCGGCAGACCTGCCGGGGGAGTTACCATGCAGGATATTCTCGATCAGCTCGAAGAGCGCCGGGCAGAGGCGCGTCTCGGTGGCGGCCAGCGGCGCATCGACGCCCAGCACGCCAAGGGCAAGCTGACCGCGCGCGAACGTCTCGATGTCCTTCTCGATGAGGGGTCGTTTGAGGAATACGACATGTACAAGGCGCATCGCTGCGTCGATTTCGGCATGGCCTCGCAGCAATATCCCGGCGACGGCGTCATCACCGGCTGGGGCACCATCAACGGCCGCCCGGTCTATGTCTTTTCGCAGGATTTCACCGTCTTTGGCGGCTCGCTGTCCGAAACCCATGCCGAGAAGATCTGCAAGGTCATGGATCTGGCCGTGCAGAACGGCGCCCCGCTCATCGGCCTCAATGATTCCGGCGGCGCCCGCATCCAGGAGGGCGTGGCCTCGCTCGGCGGCTATGCGGAAGTCTTCTGGCGCAATGTCCAGGCCTCGGGCGTCATCCCGCAGATCTCCGTCATCATGGGGCCCTGCGCGGGCGGCGCGGTCTATTCGCCGGCGATGACCGATTTCATCTTCATGGTGCGCGACACCTCCTACATGTTCGTGACCGGCCCCGACGTGGTCAAGACTGTCACCAACGAGGTCGTCACCGCCGAGGAACTGGGCGGCGCCTCCACCCACACGAAGAAGTCCTCGGTCGCAGACGGCGCCTTCGATAACGATATCGAGACTCTGATGGAAATTCGGCGTCTGTTCGATTTTCTGCCTTTGTCCAATCGGGAGGAGCCGCCGGTCCTGCCCACACATGATGAGCAGGACCGGCAGGAAATGGCGCTCGACACGCTCATCCCCGACAACCCGAATAAGCCCTACGACATGAAGGAAGTGATCCTGAAGGTCTCCGACGAGGGCGAGTTCTTCGAAATCCAGGAAGACCACGCGAAGAACATTCTCTGCGGCTTCATCCGCCTCAACGGCTCCACCGTCGGCGTCGTCGCCAACCAGCCGATGGTGCTGGCGGGCTGCCTCGACATCGATTCCGCCAAGAAGGCCGGCCGTTTCGTGCGCTTCTGCGACGCCTTCAACATCCCGATCCTGACGCTGGTCGACGTGCCGGGGTTCCTGCCTGGCACCAGCCAGGAGTATGGCGGCATCATCAAGCACGGCGCGAAACTGCTCTTCGCTTATGCCGAGGCCACCGTACCCAAGGTCACCGTCATCACCCGCAAGGCCTATGGCGGCGCCTATGACGTGATGGCGTCCAAGCACATCCGCGCCGACGTCAACTACGCCTGGCCCACCGCGCAGATCGCCGTGATGGGCGCCAAGGGCGCCACCGAAATCCTTTACCGCTCCGAATTGGGCGACCCAGACAAGATCGCCGCCCGGACGAAGGAATACGAGGACCGCTTCGCCAACCCCTTCGTCGCCGCGCAGCGCGGGTTCATCGACGAGGTGATCATGCCCCACTCCACCCGCCGCCGCGTGCTCCGCGCTTTCGAGATGCTCAAGACCAAAAAGGTCGAGCCCCCGAAGAAGAAGCACGACAACATTCCGCTGTAGGGGGAGAGGATGGGCGAGGATCGGCTCCGCACTTTCGCCAAGGCGATGAGACGGGAGCCGACCGATGCCGAATACGTCCTCTGGCAATTGCTCAGGGGGCATCGATTGAAGGGGCTGAAATTCAGGCGGCAGGTGCCGCTCGGACCCTACATAGCGGATTTCGTCTGCCACGCTTGCAAGCTTATTGTGGAGGTGGACGGATCCCAACATATCGGATCGAAGCGCGATATCGTGCGAGACCGCTACTTCGAGGCGCAGGGCTATCTGACGCTACGCTTCGACAATGACATGGTTCTGGAGGATGAAGATGCGGTGGCATCGCGGATCAAGGAGGAGGCCGGGCGAAGACAGGCGCGTTAGCGTTTCGTCTTCGCCCGCACACGTTTCCGCCATTGCGGTCGGGTTGGTTCCCCCTCACTTGTCATTTCCAAGGCCTTGGTCGGCTGCCGCCGCCCAAAACCAGGAAATGACGTTCTCTCCCTCGAGGGGAGAGAGGGACACCCGCGCAGTCCTCACTGCAAAACAAAAGCTCGAGGGCTGGGCGATGCCGGCGATCTGTCCTCTCCCCCTTGGAGGGGGAGAAAGCAATTTCGGTATCTTGGCCGAAAGGCCAAGTGCCAGAAATTGCAAGAGAGGGGGTCTTCGAGCCCTCCACCTACATCGAACCCCAAGCTCTCGCACAAGGACTGCCGCCTGACATGCCCAAACTTCCTGACATGACCAAACATCGCGGCTTTCCCTCGGGGCTGCCCGGCACCGGGTTCCAGTTCACCGTGCGCCGGGCGAACCCCAAGGGCGCGACGAAGATCATCGAGCGGCGGCGGTTCAACGACCGCACTTCCACCGAGAAGCTCGCCGATACCGCCTTCCTGCACGCCATCTGGCATCACTTCGGCGGCGAGCCCTTCGAGCGCGGCAATCTCGACGCCGGCCGCATTTCCTGGCTCTTCAACCGCGAGATCGTGCCGGCCGAAAATCCCTTCGACCCGGAAAGCTACGAGGCTCTTCTCAGGATCGATGAACAGGCCGCCCGCAAGACCTATCCCGACGCCTTCAAGGATGTACTCGACGTATGACCACCAAGCCGTTCCAGAAGATACTCATCGCCAACCGCGGCGAGATCGCCTGCCGGGTGATCGCCTCGGCGCAGAAGATGGGCATCGCCACCGTCGCCGTCTATTCCGATGCCGACCGCAACGCCGAACATGTGAAGATGGCCGACGAGGCCGTCCATATCGGCCCCCCGCCGGCCAACCAGTCCTATCTCCTGGCCGACAGGATCATCGCGGCCTGCAAGGAAACCGGCGCCCAGGCCGTTCATCCGGGCTACGGCTTTCTCTCCGAGCGCGCGTCCTTCTGTGAGGCGCTGGAAAAGGAAGGCATCACCTTCATCGGGCCGAAGCCGAAAGCCATCGAAGCGATGGGCGACAAGATCACCTCGAAGAAGATTGCGGCGGACGCGGGCGTTTCCACCGTGCCCGGCTTCATGGGTCTGATCGAGGATGCCGACCACGCCGTGAAGATTTCCACCGAGATCGGCTATCCGGTGATGATCAAGGCATCCGCCGGCGGCGGCGGCAAGGGCATGCGCATTGCTTGGAACGACGCCGAGGCGCGCGAGGGCTTCGATCGCTCGAAATCCGAGGCAGCCTCCTCCTTCGGCGACGACCGCATCTTCATCGAGAAATTCGTCGAGGAGCCGCGCCATATCGAGATCCAGGTGCTGGCCGACGCCCACGGTAATTGCCTCTGGCTCAATGAGCGCGAATGTTCGATCCAGCGCCGCAACCAGAAGGTTGTCGAGGAAGCCCCGTCCGCGTTCCTCGATGCGGACACGCGCAAGGCCATGGGCGAGCAGTCGGTGGCGCTCGCAAAAGCCGTCGACTACCAGTCCGCCGGGACCGTCGAGTTCATCGTCGACAAGCACCGCAATTTCTACTTCCTAGAGATGAACACCCGTCTGCAGGTCGAGCATCCGGTCACCGAACTGATCACCGGCATCGACCTGGTCGAGCAGATGATCCGCATCGCCGCGGGTGAGAAGCTGGCGCTGACGCAGGATGACGTGACCATCAACGGCTGGGCGATCGAAAGCCGGCTCTATGCCGAGGATCCCTACCGCAACTTCCTGCCCTCGATCGGCCGCCTGACCCGCTACCGCCCGCCCGCCGAGATCCGCAATGTCGACGGCGTGACGCTCAGGAACGATACCGGCGTTACCGAGGGCTCTGAGATCTCGATGTTCTACGACCCGATGATCGCCAAGCTCTGCACCCACGCGCCCGACAGGCTCGCCGCCATCGATGCCATGGCCGAGGCGCTCGACCGTTTCGAACTCGAAGGCATCGGCCACAACATCCCGTTCCTCTCCGCACTTATGGCGCATCCGCGCTGGCGCGAGGGCCGGATCTCGACCGGTTTCATCGCCGAGGAATATCCCGACGGCTTCTCGCCCACCGAGCCGGATGATGCGGCACTCGGCGAGTTCGCCATCGCGGCAGCGCTCCTGTCCCACATCCGCTCCGAGCGCAACGCCTGGATCTCCGGCGCGCGCTTCCCGCAGGCCGATCGCCGCGCCCAGGAAGACAAGGTCGTTCGCCTCGCGGGCGTTGAGCGCCGGGTGAGCATCGACGACACCGACGGCTCATTTGCGGTCCATCTCGATGGCGCGAGCCGCGGCGTCGTCTATACCGGCTGGGCGCCGGGCGACACGCTGGCCGAGGTGGAGCTCGACGATCGCTCGCTCGTCTTCAAGGTCCGCGCCATCGCCGGCGGCTTCAATCTCAGCCACCACGGCGTCGATCTCGACGTCCGCGTCTATTCCCCGCGCGTCGCCGAACTCGCGGCCCTGATGCCGGAGAAGGAGGCGCCCGATACCTCGAACCTGCTGCTCTGCCCCATGCCCGGCCTCGTCGTCTCCATCGCCGTCAACGAGGGCGATACGGTCGAGGCGGGCCAGACGCTCGCCGTCATCGAGGCCATGAAGATGGAAAACGTCCTCAAGGCCGAAAAACGCGCGGTGGTCAGCAAGATCCCCGTCGCAGCCGGCGACAGCCTGGCCGTCGACGAGGTCATCATGGAGTTTGGGCAATGACCAACACCAAGCGCGACTGGATTGATCTCGCCACCAAGGATCTCAAGGGCCGCGAGCCCTCGGAGCTCAATTGGGAGACGCCGGAAGGCATTACCGTTCGTCCGCTCTACACCGGGGACGACGTGCCCGAGGCAGCGGCTGGCGAACTTCCCGGCTTCGCGCCGTTCACGCGTGGCATCCGCTCGACCATGTATGCCGGACAGCCCTGGACCATCCGGCAATATGCGGGCTTCTCGACGGCCGAGGAATCCAACGCCTTCTACCGCAAGAACCTCGCGGCCGGGCAGAAGGGGCTTTCCGTCGCCTTCGATCTCGCCACCCACCGGGGCTATGATTCCGATCACCCGCGCGTGCGCGGTGATGTCGGCAAGGCGGGCGTCGCGATCGATTCCGTCGAGGACATGAAGATCCTCTTCGACGGCATTCCGCTGGGCGAAATGAGCGTCTCGATGACCATGAACGGCGCCATCATTCCGGTGCTCGCCATGTTCATCGTTGCCGGCGAGGAGCAGGGCGTGCCGCGGGCCGAGCTGACCGGCACGGTGCAGAACGACATCCTCAAGGAGTTCATGGTCCGCAACACCTATATCTACCCACCGGAACCCTCCATGCGAATCGTCGCCGACATCATCGGCTACACCTCCGCCGAAATGCCGCGCTTCAACTCGATCTCCATTTCCGGCTACCACATGCAGGAAGCCGGTGCGACGCTCGCCCAGGAACTGGCCTATACGCTTGCCGACGGCATGGAATATGTTCGCGCCGCGCTCGATCGCGGCCTCGACATCGACAAGTTCGCCGGCCGGCTCTCCTTCTTCTTCTGCATCGGCATGAATTTCTTCATGGAGGCCGCCAAGCTGCGCGCCGCCCGCCAGCTCTGGGCGAAGATCATGACCGATTTCGGCGCCAAGTCGCCGCGCTCGAAAATGCTGCGCACCCACTGCCAGACGTCGGGCGTGTCGCTCACCGAGCAGGATCCCTATAACAACGTCGTGCGCACGGCCTTCGAGGCGATGGCGGCGGTGCTCGGCGGCACCCAGTCGCTCCACACCAATTCCTTCGACGAGGCAATCGCCCTGCCCACCGAATTCTCGGCCCGTATCGCCCGCAACACCCAGCTGATCCTGAGCCACGAGACCGGCGTGACCAAGGTCGTCGATCCGCTCGGCGGCTCCTATTATGTCGAGGCGCTGACCAAGGATCTCGCCGACAAGGCCTGGGAGCTGATCGAGGAGGTGGAATCGCTCGGCGGTATGACCAAGGCCGTCGAACAGGGCCTGCCAAAGATGCGCATCGAGGAGGCGGCCGCCCGCCGCCAGGCGCGCATCGATCGCGGCGAGGACGTCATCGTCGGCGTCAACCGCTTCCGGCTCGAGGACGAACTCCCCGTCGACATCCTCAACATCGACACCGACAAGGTGCGCGCCGGTCAGGTCGCGCGGCTGAAGAAGATCCGCGACACCCGCAACCAGGATCTCTGCGACAAGACGCTCAAGGACCTCGAGACCGTCGCGAAAACCGGCGAGGGCAATCTGCTCGCCGCAGCCGTCGAGGCTGCCCGTGCCCGTGCCTCGCTCGGCGAGATTTCCGATGCCATGGAGCGCGGCTTCGGCGGCCGCCATGTCGCCACCACCCGCGTCATCTCCGGCGTCTATGACGACGCCTATCAGGGCGATCCGGAATACCAGCTCATCCGCGAGAAGATCGAGACCTTCGCCACCGAGAAGGGCCGCCAGCCCCATGTGCTCGTCGCCAAGATGGGCCAGGACGGCCATGACCGCGGCGCCAAGGTCATCGCCACCGCCTTCGCCGACATGGGCTTCAAGGTCGACCTCACCGACATGTTCCAGACACCCGAGGAAGTAGCCACCAAGGCCGCCGAACTCGACGTCGATGTCGTCGGCGTCTCGTCACTGGCCGCCGGCCACAAGTCGCTGGTCCCCGATCTCATCGGCAGGCTCAAGGACGCCAGCTCCAAGGACATCGCCGTCGTCGTCGGCGGCGTCATTCCCGAACAGGACTACCAGTTCCTGAGAGACGCCGGCGTCGCCGAGATTTTTGGCCCCGGCTCGAACGTGCTCGATGCCGCAAATGCCGTGTTGGCCCGGGTCGAGGGGTTGAAGAGGAATGTGTGATGTGGCTGGTGCGGAATGTGTGAGGGGTGAGACCGAGCCCCGATCCTCGCCCTTCCGTCGTCATCCTCGGGCCTGACCCGAGGATCCCCCATGGCGCGCCCTGCTCCCCTCTCTCCCCGTGAGGGAGAGAAAGCGATTTCGGCGTCTTGGCCAACGGAGAAGTGCCGGAAATCGCAAGAGCGGGGTTGGAGCTCATGCCCCGCCGCTCGTCATGCCCGGACTTGATCCGGGCATCCATGCCTGAAGACGATCGGCCCTTTCGGTCTCGCGCGTGTCCCATGCAATTTGGTCTCCCGCCAAACTGATAGGCGTTGGTTGTCCGCCACATCACGGAATGGATGCCCGGATCAGGTCCGGGCATGACGACCGAGAGTGGCGTACCCCGACAAACCCAACCCATTTCATCCACCTTCCCCCAACTTCCCTTATCCTTCTCCCGTCCTCTCGTTGGAAGCCCGGCGGCGCACCGGTCAACGGGGAGGGGAACGGTGCCGGGCGGAGGGGCAAGAGGTTGCCTGTTCGTGGCTTTCGCAAAGGGCCTTCCCCGGGCGCGCGTGAATACAAAGCGCTGGTGTCGTGACGGCGGTCCCTCCGCCGGTCAAGCGCGGCCCAGGCGGGGTGTTCGTGTGGCAGGCGGTGCGGGGAGGGCCCGTATCGTGCGGTCGCGCGACGCCCTGTTTTCCCGAAGACAAGGTGATGAACCTCAAGGGAAGCGCCGCGTGACAGCCACCGCCGGGCGGCCGTTTGCCGTTGCCTTTTGCACTTTGCATTCGCAGTAGACTTTCGCGACTTCGGCCGCCCGTCTTCCTGCTCCCAAAATGAAAACCGCCGCCCCGGAGGTCCGGGACGGCGGCGATTGTCGTGTCTTTTTTTAGGTGCTTACAGCATCCAGGTCGCGATCTGTGGGAAGAAGAGCAGAAGCATCAGCACCAGCATCTGCAGCGCGATGAACGGCAGCAGCGCGGTGTAGATGTGCTTGAGCGTGATCTCGGGTGGCGCGACGCTCTCGAGATAGAACGCGGCCGGCCCGAAGGGCGGGGTGAGGTAGCTCACCTGCATGTTGACCGCGAACAGGACGCCGAACCAGATCGGGTCGTAGCCGAGCTGCTTGATGATCGGCACGAAGATCGGCAGCGTCAGAAGCGCGATGCCGATCCAGTCGAGGAACATGCCGAGCACCAGGAGGATCGCCATCATCACCATGATGAGCACGACCGGAGGCGCATCTATGCCGAGGATCGCGCTGGAGACGAAGCGGTTGCCGCCCATCAGGTTGTACACACCGACGAGTACGGCGGCTGCGATACCGATCCAGATGATCATGCCGCAGGTTTCAAGCGTGTGCGTCAGGCTTTCCTGCAGCATCCTGGTGTTCAGCTCGCGGCGCAGAAGCGAGATGATGAGAACCGAGGAGACGCCGAGTGCGGCCGCTTCGGTGATCGAGGCGACGCCGGTATAGATCGAACCGAGAACCGCGAAGACGATGAAGCCGGGCGCGATCAGCGACTTGATGGCGTCAGTGACGGATTCCTCGGCATGCTCTTCCTTGCTCATCGGCGGGCCGAGCGAGGGATCGCGCAGGCACTTGATCAGCACATAGGCGATGTAGCAGCCCAGAAGCAGCATGGCTGGCGTGATCGCGGCCACGAACAGATCGGCGATCGAAACGCCGCCGACGAGGCCGTAGATGATCAGCACGATCGAAGGGGGCATCATGGTGCCGAGCGAACCACCCGCGCAGACCACGCCGATCGAGAGATTGCGGTCATAGCCCAGACGCAGCATCTGCGGCAGCGCGAGGATGCCCAGAAGCACAATCTCTCCGCCGATGACACCGGACATGGCAGCCAGCAGGATCGCCACGATCAGCGTCTGGATGGCCACCCCGCCCGGCAATCGCCCGGCGAGAACCCTCATCCCGTTGAAGAGGTCCTTCGCAATCCCCGAGCGATCGAGCAGCGCGGCCATGAGAATGAACATCGGAATGGCGACCAGCGAATATTCGGTGATGAAACCGAAGATACGTGCGGTCACAAGTGGAAGTGCATTGTCGCCGAACCAGCCGAAGGTGAAGGCGAGTGCGACCAGGCCGGTCACCCAGGCGAGCGGCTGTCCTGACAGAAGAAGAATGAAGATGGATGCGACGAGCACGTAGGTGCCCGTTTCAATCCCGAGTGCGTTAAGCCCCATGACGATACTCCCCGAGGCCCTAGCGCTGTTCGCGCGTGTCGCGGCGGAGCACCTGGATCAGGTGCAGCGCGGACTGGACGAACATGACGATGACGCAGAACAGGATGATGATTTTCAAGAGTGCCGGTGTCGGCGGGTTCCACGAGGTGCCGGTGCCTTCGAGATGGATCTCGCCCGTCGGCGTGTGGGTGGCCTTCCAGGCCATGATTGCGCCGGCATAGCCGAGGCCCGCAAAAAACAGCATGGCGACGACGCAGTTGAAGATGTCGAGGATCTTCCGGCCTTTCGGGCCGACGGCATCATAGACCATGCGCACGCGGATATGCTTGTTGCCGGCAAGCGCCACGGGGCCGCCGATCAGGAAGACGGCCGCGATCAGGAAGGTGGTCGTTTCGTGCGCCCAATAGGTTGGGGAATCGAACACGTAACGCGAAATCACCTCGAAGACGCTGATCAGGAAGGCCGCGAAGATCGCCCAGGCAAATATCTTGCCGCTGGTTTCCAGCGCATGGTCGAGCCATGTTTTCTCGAAATCTGGGGGTGTCAGGTCAAGGTCCCCGTCCGGACTATCCGACATGATGTTCTCCTGCACGGAAATTTGAAAAAACCCGGCCGCGGATTTTATCGCGGCCGGGTGATGTTACCCGATGTGAATGTTGGAGGCCTAGAGCAGGTTGCGGCCTTCGAGGTACTTGACCACTGCGTCATAGTACTTCTGGGTCATGTCGCTCTTGGCGGCCCAGACCTTCCACTCGTCCTGGGCGATGCGGCGGAACTTCGCGCGCTCTTCCGGCGACCAGTTGATGATCTCGATTTCCGGGTTTTCCTTCGCCTTGGTCACCGCTTCGGCGTCGAGTTTCCGCACCGAATAGATGTGCTGGAGAATGAACTCGTCGACCGAGGCGTTGAGGATTTCCTTGAGGTCGTCCGGCAGCTCGTCCCACACGCCCTTGTTGATCGAGATGTCGATCAGCGGCAGGGAGTGGAAGCCCGGGTAGAGCGGGTAGTGGGCGATGTCGTTCATACCGAGTGCCTGGTTGGTGGCAAACACGGTGTTGTCGGCAGCTTCCACGACGCCCTTGTCGAGCGCGGTGAAGATTTCCGAACCCGGCAGGGCGACAGGCGATGCGCCGGCCTTCTGGAAGATCTCGTAGACCATGCCTTCCGGAGCGCGCAGCTTCACGCCCTTGAGGTCTTCGACTGTGCGGATCGGCACGGCGGAAACGAAGGCTTCCGGCTCGGTAGCCGCGGCGCCGATGAAGTGGACGCCATAGGGCTCGACCAGTTCGGCGTAAAGCTCATGGCCGCCGCCGGTCTGCATGAAGCCGAGCAGTTCGAACGGGTCCGACCATGCGCCCACGAGGTTGCCCATCATGGCGAAGGCCGGATCCTTGCCGGCGAAATAGCTGGGGTCGGTCAGATGGCCCTGCAGGATGCCGGAGCCGACGGCTTCCAGCGTGTCGGTGTGCGGAACGACAGAGCCGATCGGCAGAAGCTCGATCTCGATGCGGCCGCCGGACATCTTGTTGACGCTCTCGGCCCACTTCTGCTTGTTCACGAAGCCGGGCTCGCCGGCGGTTTCGGACGTCTGGAACGTCCAGTTGTAATCGGCGGCGTATGCTGCGCCGGCAACAACGAGTGCGGACACCGAGACCAGTGCGGCCCCGAACAGTTTCGTAAGCATGGAATGCTCCTCCTCGAAATACAAAATGCGTCGGTGAGACGCGGGTCCGGACCCGGCCTCCAGGTTCCGGATCTGAGGGGGAGTTGTACATGATTGCGAGGAGCGATCAACTGCGCAACGCGCGGAAAATTACATATTTGTCCTACCAGATAAAAATAGTATGATTTATAGGGTATTGATTTGGAAATGCCTTTTGCACCGCGCAATATTTTATAAAACTGAGCAAATTTGCTGCGATGCATTCATGCTCATTTCTCGCTTGGTACGCGAAAAACATGAATATGGCCTATTTGTCCTACCACAGGGTGGTTGCATAAGGCAGCGTGAATGTATCGAATTTCAGGACGTGCGTGCCGCCTGCGTCAATATGTCGGCTCGCTCAAGCGTGTTTCGCGCATTGCTTAAGAGTGCCTTCAACATTGCATGTTTGAATGCGCTGAAACCGGATGCGGCAGGGGAGCCGCGCCCGTGAAAAACAGCATGCATGCGGGGGCATTCAGTGCAGCAGGCAAAGACTGACGAGACGGCCTTCTATCGCCGCGAAATCCAATCCCGTGTTGTAAATTTCCGGAAGGTCACCTGGCTTTTGGCGTTGATGGTCGCCTGTGCCCTCGGTCTCATGATCGTGGCCATGCCCGTCGCCTACGGTATGCTGCACACGCCGTGGCTGGAGGCCGCCGGCCTTGCCACCGGTGTTGCGGGTGCGTTCCTGCTGATGAGTGCCGCCTATCTCAAGCGCCGCGTCGATGTCGACATGACCCGGCTGATGGGCGACTTCAAGTTGGCTCACGCGCGCCAGGATGCCGATGCGCTTACCGGCGCCTTCGTGCGCAACCGGTTCCTTGCGGACCTTTCGGAGGCAATCCTGCGTCGCCGTACCGACGGCGGCGCCGTCGCGCTTCTCGTCTTTGACGTCGACCATTTCAAGCAGATCAATGACGGTTTCGGTCATCCCGTCGGTGATGCTGTTCTCGAGTTCTGCGTTCAGTGTGCGCGAAAGACCTTCCCGGGCGCCGTCGTGGGGCGCATGGGCGGCGACGAGTTTGCCGTGTTCATGGAGCACGATGCCCCGATCTCGAATGGCTATGTCGACCGGGCTTGCGGTGAGTTTCTCGCCAGTCTGCGCGAGGGGTTCCATGTCGGTCATCGCCGCCAGACGGTCTCGGCATCGATCGGCGTCGCCTTGTCGCCTGTCGATGCCACCCGCGCCGACGTATTGTTCGGCCACGCCGACATCGCCCTTTACGAATCCAAGCGCGCCGGGCGCGGGACCTGGCGCTTCTTCCGGCCCGAGATTCTCGCCGACAAGCGGCACGAGCGTTTCGTGGAGCGCGAATTGCGTGCCGCCATCCTGATGCAGGAGCTGAAGGTTCTCTATCAGCCGATCGTCAACTCCGACGGGCGGCTCAAATCGCTCGAAGCTCTGGTGCGCTGGGATCATTCCTCGCGCGGCCGTATCAATCCCAGCGAGTTCATTCCCATCGCCGAGCGCTCGCGTCTGATCCATGATCTCGGAATGGTGGTCCTGCGGCAGGTCTGCTTCGATATGGCCGGGCTTCCGCACGTCAGGGTCAATGTCAATGTCTCCGCGCGCCAGTTGCAGCTCGGTCATTTCCAGCAGGATTATCTCGGTATCGTCACAGAGGCAGGGGTGCATCCCTCGCGCATCACTCTGGAGATCACCGAAAGCTCGCTGCTGGAGGCTTCCGGCGACCTCAACGACCGGATCAAGACGCTGCGCGATGCGGGTTTCAGCATTGCGCTCGACGACTTCGGTATGGGCTATTCCGAGTTCAACCAGCTTCGCACGATGCCCTTCGACATCATCAAGATCGACAAGTCCTACATCCAGTCGCTCGGCATCGACAAGGTCACCGATATTTTCGTCTCCGCGGTGGTTGCCGTTGCAACCCATCTCGACCGGCAGGTCGTTGCCGAGGGTGTGGAAACACAAGCGGATATCATAAAGGCGAGCGCGGCCGGTTGCGGCCTCTTCCAGGGGTATCTTTTCGACAAGCCGCTCACCGCGGAGGCCGTCAGCCGCAAATACGCCCTGCACACGCCTTCCGCGGGAGCGCTGGTTTCATCCGCCGCCTGAGGCCGTGAGGCAAAAAGTCCGTGTGATGCGCAGCCGCGCATTGTGGCGCTTCGAAGCGATTCAGCCTAGAATTCTGATCAGCAGAAATCAGCGCGTCGGCGACGAACGACCGGCGAAGCAAGAAGAGGAAACAGGGCCATGTCCAGGGTCGTTGTTCTCGGTGTTTTCAACGCCGATGTCGCTTTCCGTGCCGATCGCATGCCGAAAATGGGTGAAACCATCCACGGCAAGAGCTTTCATCTCGGGCCCGGCGGCAAGGGATCGAACCAGGCGGTTGCCGCCGCCCGCGCCGGTGCCGATACCCACATGATCACCCGTCTGGGCAAGGATGCGTTCGCCGACATGGCGTTGGAGATCTGGCGCGATGCCGGCGTCACCCCGGTCATCACCCAGCATGCCGACAAGTCGACCGGCTCGGCCTTTATCTTTATCGAGGAGCACTCCGGCAACAACGCGATCATCATCGCGCCGGGCGCCGCCGCCTCGATGACCAATGCGGATATCGATGAGCGTGCCAAGCTGATTTCGGAGGCCGATGTCTTCGTAACCCAGTTCGAGCAGCCAATGGGCCCGGCCCATCACGCGCTCGAGATTGCCCACAAGGGGCGCGCGATCACCGTGCTCAACCCGGCGCCGGCCATGGAAATTCCGGACGGGATGCTGAAGCTCTGCGACTACGTCACCCCGAATGAAAGCGAGGCCGAGGCGCTGACCGGCATCAAGGTCGTCTCGCTCGATGACGCCCAGCAGGCCGCAATGGCATTGGTCGCGCGCGGGGCAGGCGCCGCGATCCTGACGCTTGGCGAAAAGGGCGCGCTCTTCCACAACGGCTCGGAAACCGTCCATGTGCCAGTGATGAACGCTGGCGGCGTGGCGGATACGTCAGGCGCGGGTGATGCCTTCAATGGCGGGCTGGCCGCAGCACTGGCGCGGGGTCAGGCGCCCGAGGAAGCTCTGCGGTTTGCCGCCGCAACGGCCGCGATCTCGGTCACGCGCCACGGCACGGCGCCCTCCATGCCGAGCGAGCAGGAAATACGGGCGCTGCTCGTGCGCGGCTGAGAGAAGCTTGACCTGATCAGTTTGCCGGGCGGATACGGATGCCGAAGAGTTCGACCGCCCGGCCATTGCCCTCGACGTCGCTGTTGATGGAGATCGTGCCACCGGAACTGGGCGCCATGGCGCGGGTGAAATCGACCTCGATCAAGGCATCGGTCGCCTGGCTTTCCGCATTGAAGCGCCTGCGGCCGCAATCGCCCATCCCGCCGAAATCGCATTTCACGTAGAACGCCGTCGGCTGGTCGCCTGCGGCACGGACGGTGAGCGCTATCACCGACGCGCGTCCCGCCAGTTCGTTGAGCGCGGAGGCATCGATCGGCAGCGCCACTTCCCCGTCTTCGCCGGCGCTGGCCGAAGTCACGACGATCGACTGGCCGTCTCCGGCCTGTCGGAACTCGGCGCTGGCGAGGCTTCCGGTGGAGATGGCGTCACTGTCGCGCGGCGCGTAGATGGTCGTCCAGTTTCCCGAAAACCCGCTCTCCGGGTTGAGCCGGCGCGGACCGCTGCCGTCTCCGCTGAAATCCTCGGAGCTCACGCTTGGCGGCGGATTGGGCACGGACGTATCCCAGTCCGGATCCAGCGCGCCGGTGGAATAGAGCCACCAGATACCCATGCCGAGGAAGGACAGGAGCACGAGGCTCGAAAAAGCCGAGGCGAAGCGGTGCTTCTCGCGGCGACGCGGCTTCTTTCCCGCAACGGGATCCGTGTCCGGTCGGGGCGTTTTCTTCTTGCGCGAAAAGATGCTCGATCGGCGGGCGTCGTCGGTCTGCGCCGCGCGGTGCGGCGGGGGCAGGGTCAGGCCGTCGTCGACGGCAACAGTTTCCGGCCTGTCGCGGATAATCTCGGGTGCTGCTTCGGCGCGCGCCGGCTCGGGTGTCTCGTGCACCACCGGCTC
>CEQK01055180.1_pt1 | contig 45445 bp, 42 predicted proteins | sample 531051 | NCBI WGS metagenome assembly CEQK01 (sample SAMEA2621229, study PRJEB7988) | marine metagenome | biome: marine biome (ENVO:00000447); feature: deep chlorophyll maximum layer (ENVO:xxxxxxxx); material: "saline water (ENVO:00002010), including plankton (ENVO:xxxxxxxx)" | depth 150 m
CGCGGCCCGAAACATCGAAAAGGAATAGGACAATGGCAAACATCGGCACTTTCACCACCACCAAGAACGGCTTCACCGGTCAGATTAAGACCCTCGCCCTCAACGTCAAGGCCCGCTTCGAGCGTGTCGAGAACCCCTCCGACAATGGCCCGCAGTTCCGCATCTTCTCCGGCGCCGTCGAACTGGGCGCCGCCTGGCAGAAGCAGGCCAAGGGAACCGAACGCGACTATCTCTCGGTCAAGCTGGACGACCCGAGCTTCCCGGCTCCGATCTACGCCACCCTGGTCGAGGTGGAAGGCGAAGAGGGCATGCAGCTGATCTGGTCGCGCCCGAATTCCAACCGCGACTGATCTCCTAGAAGACAAGGGCCTCGCCGCACGGCGGGGCCTTTTTTGTATGTCAGCGCTTATCGATCGCATTCACTGATGCGGCTTGATCCCCCCGAACGCATCGCGATACCCGCGGCGTCTCTTGCTTCGCTCCAGACGGTCGAATGCCAGATCGGCATCATCGGCCGTGTCGAATGTCTCCATCATGGTTTGACCGCGCGTGCCGATCCTCCCCCAATCGCGAATGAGAGAGGCGCCCCCGAACAGCGTTGGCTGTATCGAAAGGCTGTAGAATCGTCGCATATTCTGTGCAGGGTCCACGCGCCTGAGGTGAACGGGATCGGAATTGCTCATGGCCCAGAGTCTCGCTTCCTGTGGAAGCGACGTCCAACGAGTTTCTTGAATCGTTGGATACGGATCGATTCATGGAATTGATGCTAGCCCGGGATCGCACCCGTCTTCTTCGCCCGCTCAACAAGCTTCGCATAGGTGGTTCCGTTTTCTGATGGGAAGTGCTTGCAGCACGCTGCGAGAAAACGCTTCTCCCGCTCGAAGTCCTTTTCCTTGCGCAGCAAAACAGCGACCCTCATTGGATAGTGCGGCGCCGGAATTTCCCCCGAGGTAAGATACCGTCTGAAGGCATCGGAGATAGTGTCGCACTGCCATCCAAGATCCTGGTTTGCAGTCTTCATGAAGGCGCGGAACGAGCTTTCATCATGGTTCAGGAAGTCCGGTCCATTTGACGCTAGGCCATAGGTGATCCCTTCCTCCAGCATTCTATCTGTCGTCGCTCTTATTGAGTTCCGGTGAAGTCGCGCCTGCTCTTCGGCATCGATTACCTCCTGTTTCGCAAGCAAGCCGATGACATCATCGACCTTTCCAGCCAGATCGGACGACAACTGGCTGTCCGAGACGGGCGGCTTGCGAGCTGGGCGCTGCGCCTGCTTTGCCTTTATCCGTTCGCCGATCTTGTCTGCGAGTCCCGAAAGAAGAGCCTCTTGGCGCTCGGACTGAGCAATCATGGAGACCGACACGCCCGCACGATGGTACTCGGCGATCTGCCATTTGAGCTGTTTGAGGTGGCTCGACACCTTGGCTTCCGGCTTGCGCAAGGCGGTAATGCCAAGCTCGGGGTTCTCCGAAAGAAGCTTCTGTATTTCCTCAATTAGAACTGATCGAGCACGAATATGGGCCTCCCATTGATCGCGACCATCTTCAGTGCGGGATGCAGAATGCGGCTCATGGACGGTAGGCTCACCTCGGAGATGCGCAAGCGCTTCCTCCTTCGCAGCTACTTCACTGGAATAGACATCGGAGAAATATGGGTCATTCCGGTCATCGACATCGGCAATACAAAACTTCCAACCACGGTCCTGAGGAAAGACGGTGATGCGAATTTGCCCATCGACCATCGTCGGGTTGCCGTTCTCTGAAATCGCCCAGCCTTCTGCACCCGGCCGAGCGTCTCCACCTCTCGTGCTCGATTTGCCAAACAGCCATTTGAGAAACGACATGGTTCCCTCCAGTTGCAATCCATTTTCGACAGATTGCGATCTCTGACAAGCAGGGGATCAGAGTATTAAATTCAGCGGCAGAGAAGTTGATCCAATACTTGCTGTTCGCGACGGGCGCCTCCAATCACTACGTTGCCGAGGATTGTTCTTTGTGAAACCGGTTCGTCGCAACGACCGATTTCATGTCATCCCGCCGGAACCAGATCGCACGCCCGCATCGGAGCGGCGGATTGCCCGAGGTGAACACGATCTGTTCGTCACCGCGCATGCACAGCACTTCTTCGGGAAGAATGAGCGGCCGTCCCGCCAACTGCTTCGAGCGTGTTCGTGACGATCCTGACATCTGCGATGTCCGGCTCAACTGATCGACCTCGACGGTGGTATTGCCGCATCGCCGCGAGATGTATTCGGCGGTCTCCGGATCGTTGATCGCCGCAAAAGACACCCAGGAGGCGCTCTCGAACCATTTCGATGTGGCGTCGCGGCCGCCATAGGTCTCGCGCATCTGTCCGATCGACTGAAAGAGCAAGAGCAGGCTGATGCCGTACTTGCGGCCGGCGTCCCGTGCGGTTTCCAGAATACGCAGGTAGCCGAGGCGCGCCACCTCATCGAGCAGGAACAACGTTCGGCCCTTGGTTTCTCCATTCCGATTGTAGATCGCGTTCAGCAACGCGCCGATGATCGTGCGGGCAAGGCCCGGATGGGCCTCGAGGGTCTTCAGGTCGAGATTGACGAAGATATCCGTCTTTCCGTTCGCGAAATCGTCGGTCGACAGGCTCGACCCGGACACGAGGGCCGCATAGTTCGGGTAGCTCAGCCAATGGGTTTCCTTGATGGCGTTGGCATAGACACCGGAGAAGGTTTCCGGGGTCATGTTGACGAAGGCGGCGACGTTTTCCCGCACGAACTCGGATTTGGAATTGTCGTGAATTGACTGCAGCCGCTCGCGCAGTTTCGGTTCCGGCTCGGAGAGGTTCATGCGCACCTGGCGCAGCGTCTGCTGTTCCTTTTCCGTATGACCCGAGAGGCAGACATCGGCGATCAGCGCGGTGACGAGCTGCAGAGCGGAAGCGCGGAAGAAGTCGTCGCGCATGGATGTCTGCCTGCCGACATCGGTGACGACCCAGCTCGCCACGGCGACGACATCCTCTTCCTTCGTGCCGCCATAGCGGCCGATCCAGTCGAGGACATTGAATCCGACCGAGGCATCCTTCGGGCTCAGCACGAAGACCTCGCGGCCTGCCTTGCGCCGGTGATCGATGACCATGGGTGCGACTTCATTGGATGGGTCGAGGGCCACCAGCCCACCGCCCCATTTGAGCGCTGTGGGGATCGTGACCGATGTTGTCTTGAAACCGCCCGACCCGGCGAATACCAGGCCGTGGGTCGATCCGAACGAAGCGTCGAAGCAGAGGAGCGGCGAATTGCCACCGGCCCCCCAGGACTGTTTGTCATCAGCCCGAAACGTGTGGCTTGCGATGCTGTCCTTGTCGACGCGATAGGCCTCGCCGACGACAATTCCGCCGTCTCCGCCAAACATCCGTTTGGCCTCGCCGAGCGTCATCCAGTCCGCCGAACCGTGGATGGCACGCTTGCCCGTCAGACGGCGTGGCTTCATGCTTGCGAAAGCGGCATCGCCACGCAGCGCAACCCGAAGCGCGAACATGCCGGCGACGAAGCAGACCATCGCCCCGATGCCCGTCGAAGGATCGGCATATTCGATCAACCGGTGTCCATCGGGAACCGCGTCCGCGAAACCGCTGAGCCGCGACACTTCGTGCATTACCGCAAGGGCGATCACGCAGACCGCACCCACTAGAACACCAAAGCCGGCGGATTTGATCGCCATGGCGCCACGCGCGGCGAAGAGAAAGGTCACCCCAACGGCCGCGGCAGACAGATAGGGCAGGGCAATGCCGATCCGCCCCAGCGTTTGCTGCGTCTCGGCCGAATTGCCGAACCGTGCCAGCCAGGTTTCCGAGCCAGTGAGCCCAAGACACATAGCGATCATCAGGCCGACGGGAGCGATCACGAGGAGGAGCTTATTCAGGGTCACTGGAAAACGCCTCCGATCCGATCGCCGTCAGCCGCTCCCGCTCCCCTTCGTCCGCTGTTATCCGGCTGACGCCGTCGATCAGCAGTCCGAGCAGGAGCGCCCGCTTCTCGTAGCGAAGACCAGCTTTGACGATCAGACCGCCGAGCTGGATCTTCTCGCGCGTGTCCTTCTTGCGCGCGTCGGACCGGCTTGCCTGTCGCATGCGCTCAAGCCTCGTTATTCGCGCCCGAAGACGCGCCAGCCGGGTTTTGTGTGAGCGGAGATTTCCGGGTCTCGCCGCCGCCGCCACGAAACCGTTTCGCCAGATCCTCGAAGGCTTCGACAAGCTTCGCGTCGTCGATCTCGATTTCTCCCAGACCAGCCTTGAGCGCGAGCCGTCCGATCCGTTCGGCCTCGCGTGCTTCTGCGGCCTTGAGCTGCTCCTGCAGCTTGGCGATGTCTTCCTTGATCTTCGATGAGGACTTTTTCATTCCGTCTGCTCCCGGTTCTCGCGAATGGCTGAAGGCCATGAGCAGAATCGCCCGGGTGCGCGTTCAGCGCATCCCGGCAGAAATGCCGGGTCGAGAGACCCGACTCTTTGAGAGATCATCCCAGCGTTCCGAAGGAATGCGTCCAAGGGCGCAGTAATACGTCGCGAACGCGACGTGGCTAGCGGCCGCCCCTGATGGGGTAGGCCGCCGTCCTCTCGGAACAAGGTTGGACTTGTTTCTCAGGAGCCTGATGGCCCGTGGCGATCACGCATTTCACACCTCAGCTCATTTCGCGCGGAAATGGCCGCAGCGCGGTGCTGTCCGCCGCATATCGCCATTGCGCGAAGATGAGCCACGAGGCGGAAGCGCGCACGGTCGACTATTCTAACAAGAAGAACCTGACCCACGAGGAGTTCCTGCTGCCGCCCGATGCCCCGAAATGGGCACGCGACATGATCGCCGACCGGTCCGTGGCGGGCGCAGCCGAGGCTTTCTGGAACACGGTGGAAGCCTTCGAGAAACGCTGCGACGCCCAGCTCGCCAAGGAATTCATCATTGCTTTGCCGGTCGAGCTCAGCCGGGACCAGAACATCGCCCTGGTCCGGCAGTTCGTCTCCGAGCAGGTGCTTTCGCGCGGGCAGGTTGCCGACTGGGTCTTCCACGACGATGACTTTCTCAGTGGCGCCAATACCTTTGGCTCTGATCCCGATCAGAGCCGGATTGGCGCGCGCAATCCGCACATCCACCTGATGACCACACTACGCCCCCTGACCGAGGACGGGTTCGGTTCGAAGAAGGTCGCGGTGATCGGGCCGGACGGACAGCCGGTCCGGATGAAAACCGGGAAAATCCAGTACAAGCTCTGGTCCGGTGAGAAGTCAGAATTCCTCGAGCAACGGCAAAGATGGCTCGATCTTCAGAACCATCACCTTGCCCTTGCCGGTTTGGAAATCCGCGTCGATGGCCGCTCCTATGCCGAGCGCGGCATCGACATCCAGCCGACCACCCATATTGGCGTTGCGGCAAAGGCGCTGCAGCGCAAGGCCAAGACCAATGCCAGCGCCATCGATCTCGAATGGCTTGCCCTGCATGAGGCACAACGGCAAAAGAACACCGCGCGGATCGAGGCCCGGCCCGGGCTGGTGCTCGACATTCTCACCTCGGAGAAGAGCGTCTTCGATCAGCGCGACATCGCCAAGGTCCTGCACCGCTATATCGACGATCCAGCAAGCTTCCAGCGTCTCCTGGCGCGGATTGCGGAAAGCCCGGAATGCCTGAAGCTCGCCGATGAGACCATTGACTTCGCGACAGGCGCGCGTGTCCCGGCGCGGCTGACGACACGGGCGATGATCCGGCTCGAATCCGAGATGGTCAGCCGCGCGGACTGGCTTTCGGGAAAGAGCGGGTTTGGGGTCCGGGCGAAGGTCCTGGAAGCCGTCTTTGGCCGCCATGAGCGGCTATCGGACGAGCAGCGGACGGCCATCGAGCATGTGGCGGGCGCGGAGCGGATCGCGACCGTCGTCGGCCGGGCAGGGGCCGGCAAGACGACGATGATGAAGGCCGCCCGGGAAGCATGGGAACTGGCCGGGTACAACGTCGTAGGTGGCGCGCTTGCGGGCAAGGCGGCCGAGGGTCTGGAGAAGGAAGCCGGCATCCCGTCGCGTACGCTCGCCTCCTGGGAGCTTGGTTGGCAACAGGGCCGCCGGCGTCTCGATGACAAGACAGTCTTCGTTCTCGACGAGGCGGGCATGGTGTCGTCCCGGCAGATGGCGACCTTCGTTGAAGCGGTTACCAAGTCGGGCGCGAAATTGATCCTTGTCGGTGACGCCGAGCAGCTGCAGCCGATCGAGGCGGGTGCTGCCTTCCGGGCGATCGTCGAGCGCACCGGCTACGCCGAGCTCGAAACCATCTACCGTCAGAATGAACCATGGATGCGGGCGGCATCCCTCGATCTGGCCCGTGGGCGGGTCAAGGAAGCGCTCTCTGCATATCGCGCCAAAGGCAAGCTGATCGCGCAGACGCTGAAAGCCGATGCGATCGAAACCCTCATCGCCGACTGGAACCGGGATTACGATCCGGCAAAGTCGACTTTGATCCTCGCGCATCTGCGCCGCGATGTCCGTCAGCTCAACACCATGGCGCGCGGGAAGCTCGTCGAGCGCGGCATCATTGAAGAGGGGTATGCCTTTCGGACAGAGGACGGACCCAGACAGTTCGCCGCCGGCGATCAGATTGTTTTCCTCAAGAACGAAGGCTCGCTCGGCGTCAAGAATGGCATGATCGCAAAGGTCATCGAGGCCGCGCCCGGCCGTATCGTCGCGACGATCGGGGACGGGGAGGCCGCAACCCGCGTCACTGTCGACCAGCGCTTCTATCGCAACCTCGATCACGGCTATGCCACGACCATCCACAAGTCGCAGGGCGCGACGGTCGATCGCGTGAAAGTGCTGGCTTCGCTCTCGCTCGACCGGCATCTGACCTATGTCGCGATGACCCGGCATCGGGAGGACATGGCACTCTATTATGGCAGCCGATCCTTCCACCTCGCCGGCGGTCTGGAGAAACTCCTCTCCCGAAAGAACGCCAAGGAAGTCACGCTCGATTACGCGGGCGGCCGCTTCTATGCCCAGGCGCTTCGCTTCGCCAACAATCGCGGTCTACATCTCGTGCGTGTTGCGCGGACGCTGATGCGCGACCGGGTTCAATGGACGATCCGGCAGAAACAAACACTGGTCGATCTCGGCCTTCGGCTTCGTGCCGCCGGCGGGCGCATCGGCCTTGTCGATCGACCGCTTCACCAATCCCCGGAATCAGTCAGAAAGGCCGAGCCGATGGTCAAGGGCATTTCCAGTTTCACCATGTCGGTCACCGATGCGGCCGACGAAAAGCTGCAATCCGATCCCGCCCTGCAAAAGCAGTGGGACAATTTCTCCGACCGCATTCGCCTCGTTTATGCGGATCCCGAATCCGCCTTCAAGGCCATGCGTTTGGAGGCCGTTTTCGAAGACCCGAACGTTGCCAGTCAGCGTCTTGGCGAGATCGAGCAGAATGCGGCGAGCTTCGGCGCGCTCAAGGGTCGAGAAGGATTGCTGGCGAGCCGTTCGGATCGCGAAGAGCGGCGCGTGGCGGAAGTCAACGTGCCGGCACTGCGCAAGGACCTCGAACGCTATCTCGACATGAGGGAGAGGGCGACGGCCAAGTACAGGCTGGAAGAGGAAGGTCACCGCAAGCGGACATCGATCGATATCCCCTCCCTTTCGCCGGCGGCGGCGCGCGCCATGGAAAAGGTTCGGGACGCCATCGATAGGAACGACCTGGCATCCGCGCTCGGATTTGCACTGGCCGACCGCATGGTGAAGGCCGAACTCGACACCTTCAACAAGGCGGTCTCGGAGCGGTTCGGGGAGCGGACATTGCTTGGAAATATGGCCAAGGCTCCGTCGGGCGCGACCTTCGACAAGGCGGCCCACGGCATGTCGCCCGGCGACCGGGAAAAGCTCAGCACCGCTTGGCCCACCATGCGGGCCGGCCAGCAGCTGGCCGCGCACGAGCGCACCCAGCAGGCCCTGAAACAGTCCGAGGCGATGCGCCAGACGCAAACCAAGAGCCAGGGGCTGAAGCCGTGAGCCGATGGCGCCGGATCGTCATCGTTGCCGCTCTCGCCTGCATCCCTCTCGCGGTGTTCGGCTTGGGATATGGCGCCGGCTTTCGGATCAATCTGACGCCGAGCTATCCGCTTGGACTTTGGCGGATCGAAACGCTGAACCGCGATGTCCGGGTCGGGGATCGGATATTCATTTGCCCGCCGCTGACCGAGGCGTTTCGTCAGGCACGTGAGCGCGGATATGTGCGGCGCGGCCTCTGCCCCGGCTGGCTCAGCCCCTTGATCAAGACCGTCGTGGCGCTCCCCGGGCAGTCCATTGAAATCGGAACATCCGTCGCGATCGACGGTCTCGCTCTGCCGCAATCCGGGATCCAGCCGCGTGACGGACCGGGCCGGGAGCTGACGCCCGATCCTGGCGGCGTCGTGCCCCCAGACACGCTGTTTCTTTTTTCGACATTCAGAGGTTCTTATGACTCGCGCTACTTTGGGCCGATACCGACCGCCGGTCTTCTCGGGCTGGCGAAACCCGTTCTCACCTTCACGCCGTAGCATGTTCACCGCGGCGATGTTCGTCGCCGCAGCCTCCGCGGTCGGTGCAATCGGATGGAGCGGCGAAGTGCTTCTCCTCCCGGTCGCGTGCCTCTTCCCCGCACTCTGGGCGTTCGCCCCCACGCGGCTGGTCGCAGGCCTGGGTTCGATGGCTTATTTCATGGCGGCTTCCCGCGGTCTGCCGGTCGGCGTGTCGATTTTCTACGCGAGCGATATCTGGGTGGGGCTCGGTCTCTGGGGCGCCGCGTCGCTGCTGTTCGTCGCGGTGCATACGATCCTTTGGTCGCCGAAGTCCGGATGGCATCGGCCGCTGGGATATCTGGTGGCGTGGGCGCTGATGAGCGTGCCGCCGTTCGGCATTGTCGGCTGGGCCAGTCCGATCACGGCCGCCGGAGTGCTCTGCCCCGGTTGGGGCTGGGCAGGATTGGTGGCCACGGCCGCCGGCCTTTCTGCGATGACCACACGCGCCTGGCCGCTGGCGGGTGTCGCAATGGGCGTGGCCTTCTCGGTCTCCGCGTTGACCTGGAGCAATCCCGTACCGCTGGACGGATGGGTCGGAATTGATACGGCGTTCAATTACCAGGTTGCGGGCGAACATGCCGACTACGCTCAGCATATGACGACGATCGCGCTTGTCAGACGCGCCGTGGAGAATGGGGCCAGCACAGTTGTTCTGCCTGAAAGCGCCCTCGGGATATGGACGCCGACCACTGAGCGCCTCTGGACCCGAAACCTCACCGACCTCGATGTCGTCGTCGCCGGCGGCGCTGTCGTCATCAACGAGAGCGGCTACGACAATGTCATGATCGAGCTGACAGGCGAGGGGGCGAGGGTCCTCTATCGGGAGCGGATGCCGGTGCCGGTTTCGATGTGGCGGCCTTGGGCATCCGGGGGCGCATCGGCGCAGTTCTTCGACAATCCAACCGGCAGATTTGCCGGGGCGTCAGTCGCGCCCTTGATCTGCTATGAGCAGCTCATCGTGTGGCCGATCCTTCAGTCCATGCTCTATGGGCCGGATGTCATTGTGGCGACAGGCAATGGCTGGTGGACCGGCGACACCAACATCGTTCCGATCCAGAGAGCGAGCGCCCGGGCGTGGGCGGCGCTGTTCGGTTTGCCGCTCGTCATCGCCTTCAATACCTGATGGGACTTATGAGATGATCGACGTCGACCTCATTCAGCAATGCGCCGATCCGCGCCTCGAGGTCGCTATTGTGCAGCTATTCGTGGCCGCGATGAACGCGCCGGACCATCTCGCAATCCGCGTTTTCCAGGGCGATAAGATGATCCTTGTTCCGGCTCCGAAATCGGCCGAGGAGGCGGTTGAGACCACCCGGCAATGGGTCGGCAAGGCAAATGTCAGGGTAGGGCTCACCCAATATCCTGCCGGGCTCGCCGTTACCGATCCGTCGGAGATCGGCCTAGAACTCTTCGATACCTGCGAAAACCTGCGGCTCGGTACCGAGCTGTTCGGGAAGGTACTGCGGATCGTTGGCGAACGGCATGAGGAGGCCGTGGTCTCGGGGCTTGGGATGGCGGTGAAGGCTTATTTCACGGGGTGGTTCGAAGGAGAGTAGGTTTTCTACGCGGAGAAACCGGAGTCAACCCGTACTAGCGAAGCGGTGCCGGCTCAAGCGGAGGTATCGCCGGCGTATGCGGAGGCGGCGCGCGACTCCGCCGTACAGGCAGTCCCCAATCTCGCCGGAATTCGGATCAATCCTTCCGTGTTGGGTTGACCCACCAACAATTGACCCCATCACGCCAGCATCCCAAAGGACTAAGGTCCCAGAAGTCGGCTAGATTCGAAGTAATGTTCCACTGCCTTGAGGTTGGTGGGATGAACAGTCCAAATCTCGGCGTGGGTCCGACGTGCATCGACTGGAAACACCAAATACGCGCGAAATCAATCCAGAAGAGGCCAAATATGTCGGATATCGTCTACTCAAGCTTCAACACCACACTTTCACACATCGCCGATGTTTCGGATCGCGAGAGCCTCGATACAGTCATGAAGGAACTTGCCGCCGGCTACGGTCTCAATTCTGCAGCGTATTTCGGGATACGCCTGTCTGGCCGATCGAACAACGATCCGTTTCTTGCGGTGACGTACTCGTCGGAATGGGTAGAGCACTACAAAGAGCGCCGCTTCGTGGAGATTGATCCGGTCATCCAGAGCGGTTTTCGGCGTCTGCTCCCTCTAGACTGGGACGGATTTGTCCGAACCGAGGAGAGGGTAAAAACCTTGTTTGGCGAGGCGGCCGAATTTGGTCTTGGGAGGAAAGGCCTCTCGATTCCGGTGCATGGACGGCATGGTGATCGCGGGCTATTTTCGATCAGCTGCGACCGGGCTGATCGCGACTGGGCGCATGATAAGCTCCTCTACCTGCGCGACTTTCAGGTCTTGGCCACACATCTCCATGACAAGGTGCTGCGCCTGGAGGGGCACAGCTCGCTGGAACGGCATCTTTCCGCGCGCGAGCTCGAATGCCTGCAATGGATCGCGGAAGGCAAGACCGCTTGGGAATGCGCTACTATACTGGGGCTCTCGCAACACACTGTGCGGTGCTATCTGGAAAGCACCCGGCACAAGCTCAACGCAAGCAGCAATACCCATGCCGTCTCGATCGCACATAGAGCTGGTCTACTTCTACCTCCCTTGTAAACCCCGCTGATCGGCCGGATATTCAGGCAGAAGTATCGCCGATAGCTGGTGTCTCCCTCGTCAACAAACGAACGGAGACCACCTTCATGATATTTGCAATCGAAAGCGTCGAGCAGGATAAGGAACCCGAACTGATCGACGAAATGTTCCGCATGCGTGCGGAAGTCTTTTCCGGCCGCCTCAGCTGGGACGTAACCGTCGAAAACGGCCGCGAGATCGACAGGTTCGACGCCGAGGATCCGCTCTACCTCCTATCGCTCGATGAGTGGACCGGGCAGTTGCGCGGAGCGGTTCGGCTCTTGCCGACCACTGGCCCCAACATGCTCCGGGATGTGTTTTCCGTGCTGATGCCAGGCAGAGCGGTCGAAAGCCCATTGATCTGGGAAAGCTCTCGCTTTGCAGTTAACCCGCGCATCTTGGAGGTGAAGGACCGAGCCGAAGCAAATCACACAGTGAATCGGACAACCGTGGAGCTCTTGTGCGGCATGGTCGAAACTGCCCAGCAGGCAGGCATCGAGCACATCGTGTCTGTCTTCGACGCCAGAATGGCCCGAATTTTCAGGTCGATCGATTGCCGCTTTGAGCAACTCGGGACGCCAGCGCGAATCGGCAAGACCATGACCTATGCCGGCCTGTTCGTTATGAGCCAAGAGATGCGGTCCCGGCTGGGTACCGCGGGAAATTACCACGAGCCGGTTCTTACCGATGTTGCACTGCCGTTGCGGTCAGCAACCGGACTTATGGCAACTGCCGAATAATTCCAACGAAAACTCGCAGGTTAGCGTCTGGCGTTCGTTAACCTGATCAAATATGCTTCTCCCCGAGGCGGTACGCGCCGCCTCGGGGCGTGGAAACCCCATCTTCGCGGATTGGTGCCGGCCGTTTCGGCACCAAGATCCTTCGGCTTTCGGCCGGGGGCCTGTGACGTATGTCCAGGCGCCCCGGTGCTAAAGGTCGCAGGGACCGTCGAAGACGGTTTTCCAACCCCCGGCTTGGGTCGAGATCTTTTATTCTGCGGGGGCGCACCGCGGACCAAGCCACGGGATATCGTCGCTGGTGCCAGAACAAATCAATCTCAGCCTTGAACCATTCTCGACAAACCACTCCTTAGCAGCGATTTTGGTCGGCTTGAACGAGTCCGCGCTCGAGCGGGTCGCCCTGGACGTCATTCGTGAACAAAGGCGTCGCCTCGAACACGCGCAGGCCCTATACGAGAAACTGTCGACGCTGGAAGCCGAAGCGCTGCTCGACGAAAAAGCCGACAACCTCCGCCACGACTACCGGCTGGCGCTGTTGATGATGCGTTCCCATCACCAGGTTACGTCAGCTGTCATCGACAAGCTCGGCCGCGTGCCGCATTTGCCGGACGACTAAATCAATGACTAGACCTCCGCTGGATCGATTGGGAGTGTAGATAAGGTATTGAAATCACGCTGGGAAAGCGGCCTTTTTGTTCCATAAGCTATATTATGCGACTTAAGCCAGTGCCGCATTCTGTTGCTGGAAACGCCTATATGCCGAAATTAATGACTAAAATGGAGCCGAAAGCGGACTTTCTGCCCATACGGTGCGACATGGTAATGATCGGACCGGTGGCTGTCGTTTAGGGGCCGAAGAGCAAACTCGAAACTGGATAAAACTTGGGGGCAAGGTCACTGCATGTAAGTGACCAAGGTGGCTTCACAAACCTCCGCGCCATGGCGTGAAAGAAGGTCGAAGTCGTCTTCCGATATTCGGGTCAAGTTGGTCGGGTAGTTCAGCGAGACGGCGCCCTGCTCGTCGGTGAGCCGTTCCGCGAGTGCAGTGGAATCCATCTCGAACTGCCGCATGGACACGCCCATTCGTACCAGAACGCCCTTCACTTCTCCACGCAAGATCGATCCCATCAGCATGCGGGAACGCAGTGCCCGTATCTGATCGCTTGCAATGTCGAAGAGCCGCGGCGAGTTGAGCTTACCCTGAAGCATCCCGGTGATCGAAAAAGGCCTTGGCGTAGTCAACGGACCCGAGGCATCGCTGCAGATGAGGAAGTCACATCCCTGAAGGCCGTCAGCGGGCTTGTAGATAGCCTCCAGACCCATGTTCTCGTACGCCCCACCATCCCAGAGCCGAACGCGCGGCATAGGGCGTGGAATCTTCTCCTGTGGTTTTTTCGTCGCCGGATCCGTCTTCCACCAGCCATGTTCCGGTAACTCGAGCCGCAGGATGCCAATCGCGTATGGAACCGCTGCCGACGCCGCAATGGCCTTTGCGATCGGGACGTCCGGGCTGAAGTGACGCCCGAACTGCCAGTCCCCCATCAACCTCTTCGAGAACCGCCAATTCTTGCCGGTCTCGAAGCAGGTCGTGTTGATATGCCATTCCGGTGTGTCAGGCAGATCCTTCACGGATCCTTTGACACCCCAGCGAGCGGCAAGAAGCTTCGGAAGGATTTCGGCTCTTCGAAAAAGGATTCGAATGTTCTCGCGAAGGATTCCGCGCCAACCCAAGGCGGTGAGGCTGAACAGGTCGCCGGCCGTGAGCCTCTTGCGAAGTTCAGGATAGATCTCGTCCAGGAACTGTCTGGAGGTCGGCCATTTGAGATCAGCGTGGGAGAAGATCGCGCCCACGATCAGGCTCCCTCCGGACACGGTCGAAATCTGCGTGACTTCCTCGAGGCGGCCCAACATTGAAAGATGCCGGAGAACGCCCAGGTGAAACACCGCCGCACGGACACCGCCGCCCGAAAGAGCGAGGCCCAGCCGCAGCTTGTCTTTGACGCTATCCATTTGCCGATCTCCTCGTTCCGGCCAAGAGCACCGACATGTCGTCCTCCGCAACGATCAATGACACGGCAGGTAGGCCGTCGAGTTCCATGGCGTCCCTTAGTTGCCTGATCTGTTCGAGATCGGTGCCACTTGGACGTGAGGAACGGCCGGCCGGATGCGAATGCCATTCGCCGATGTACCGGATCTGGTTACCTGTCCGGGCGGCAGCAGCGTCGATGTCCGTGCGCAGCCGGGAGATGCCGCGAGTAAACGACGACGAAGTGCCGACGCTGTCGCTGGGCGGAGGAAGTGCTCCAACGACGTCGACGCGACGGCGTTCGAAATCGAACATTCCCATCAGCGATCCACCGGTTTCCGATGGCAGCGCCGCCGAGCGGCGTTGGCGGACTTCAAGCTTCAAAGAGGCTGGCAGGACGACCGACCAACCCTCGGCCTTCATCGTCGCCATGGTACCGGACACCGTAGTGATCCTTACGCCATCCTCGTTCACGGTCCAGATCTTGAGCGCCGCATTCGTCATCCTGACACCGGATGCGATCCCTGCAGCGATCAGGCCCGAAAGCACCTGGATCGACGCCATCGGGATCCTGTTCGTAAGCGCCCTGCACGCCCCGGTATACTGCATCCGGTCGACGGTACCGAGGTGGCCCTCGAGAGCGGGGTTCTGCAACACCTCGCGGAGATACAGCGTCTCGAGATCGCAGAGTGTCAAGGAGCGCGCCTCGTCCTCGATCATGAGAACCGCGGACTTCCCATCGGGCGTGAAGAACGCGCAGAGACGCCGGGCAGCGCTCGGCAGGTCGGACGCCCACCGGGAAACGGGAGCAGAGGCAGAGGCGTCGAGGATGAATTCGGCGTCGCCGATCTGCTGATCCAATACCGCCTTGTCGATTGGGGTCAGGACGTTGTCGACGACAGGACGCGCATCAACGTCGTCCCTGATCCCCATGAGCCTGTTCGCGAGCCCGATGGCCTTGCTTCTACCGACGAACTGGTTGTTGAGCGTATGCCTCGCCACGTTGTGCGGAAGCAAAGTGTCGTCGTCTACGATCGTCCATTTGAAGAGCCCCTGTCGGGCGAGTATTTCCGAGATCGCCGAACCGGCGGATCCAGCGCCGATCATGAGCACTCGACGGTCGTCGGCATGGGGCTCGCCAGAGAGAAGGGCCGCACCGGCTGCATCGAACTCCCTGTGAACGAAGGACATGGATACCGGCAGGTCGCGCACCGCATCCATCGATACGCGCGCGCCGACACTAGGGAGGAAGTTGACCTCCTTCGCCTCGCCGGAGACGTTGCGCAAGAGGAAGCCCATCTTCTCGCCGATCTCTCCAGGGCTGGATGCCGTCACGAACGCGACCGTCTCGGTCGTTCCGACATCACCGGTGGTTGGATCGATCTGGGGCATTGTCACCAGAAAGCAGGTGATACGCTTGCCGTCTCCTATTTCCTTCTTGCCATTCACCCAGTCCTTGATGGACTGCTGGAGCAGAATCGGAAAATCGACCCCAGCATCGACCAGAAAGTCCGACAACTGTCCGAGGTCTCGGGGCGCCTTCTTCATCCGCTTCATCTGCTGTGGCTCGATCGCGCAATTGAAGGCCATCAAGCGGATATCGTCGCCTCTGACACTCGACGGCCTTGATCCCCCAATGAAGATGCACTGGGCTTCTTGGTCGACGGCCCAGATGAACAGGCTCGAGCCTAGCCTAGCCGCCTCCCAGAAATCGTTCTTCAAGATAATCTGGCTGAAATTGTCCGGAAGGAAGAGAGGGTCGAGGGGCTGACCTGCACCGTGAAGCTCGCCTTGGCATGCCTTCTCGAACCAGCCACTCAGACGACCCATGAGTTCGGCGGCCGTGTAAAAGCTCCGAGTGTCCTGCCATGGCCGGTCGTCGATGCAGATGCAGGCGGGGAATCCTTCCGGCATCAGATTCTGATGCGGAGTGTCGGGAAAATCCGGGCGGGCGACGAGGACCGCAAACGACATTGAGCCGGTCCGCGCGAAACACACGGTCAATGATTCCACAGGCAGTATGTCATAGACGGGACGCTGCGGCCGCTCGACCACCAGGTCGAAGGAAAGAAGATCGAACTCTCCGAACCGTCGGCACTCTCCGAGGGTAGTGTAGCTGTCGCCCGGCCCCACCACATAGTCGTGAAGCGCCTTCGCAAGAGGATTGGCGAATTCTTGGACGTCGACGACGTCCGATCCTTCAGGCTGCCAGTACATTCCGTCAGCCGTTCCTGCCGGCCCTCGTAGGTGTCGATGCGGCGACGCTTGTAGCGGTCGCCGCCGCCGCGAGCATGACAGCGACACCTTGGGCGGTAATCTTCAGATGGATAGGCTTCGGCCGGGCTTCACTGGGGGTCTCCATCGTGACCAAAAACTTGCCGTTGGAATCCTTGATGATCTTTTGGTAGTAGGCTGCGGCCTGACGATGCGGAGGCTGCACGTCCTTATCGGCGTTCGTACCCTTCACCGGGATCGGCTTGCTGGGGGACACGATGATTTCGTTCTCGCGAGCGAGCTCTTCGAATAGCCACCTCACGTCGTCGACAGGCTCCGTCATGTCCTCGCACTTCTCAGGCGACAGCGACAGGTAGGAGCAGTGGTGGAACAGCTTCAGGACGTCCCAGTGCAGGCGGTCCTCGTTGTCGTGTTCGCGGCTCGTCCGGACGATCTGAGAGAGGCTTTCGTGATCGATGTCCGCACCGAGCAAGACATAGGACTCCTTCAGGCCTTCGCGCAGCGTCATCTGCACGACGATCGATCCCTGATTTCGGTCGACCAGGCCAGCATCCGTGCGCCAGGCGAAAGGACTGTGCACGAAGAACTCGACAGACTCCGAACCCCACTTGTTAAAACCAGGAACCAGCTCGCCCGCATTGACAATGCAGTGCATCCGGGACTCAAGCGTAAGACCGTTGTCCGCAAGGTAGGATTTGAGGGCACCCGGACGAGAGAAAACCTTGATGCCCTTCCCTTCCTTCAGGCGGTGCCGGGCTTCCTGCCGGATCACGCGGGCATCGTCGTCGAGAGCGACCTCCGTCAGGACGCCGGCGGGCACCCAGAGCTCGTCGATCTTCATGCGGTCGCCGCCTTGATAAGCGGCCGTATGTTCGAACCAGAAGAACTCGCTGGAACGGAAGATATGGTCCTTGTCGAGATGAGTGAAGGCAACCACCCGGAAGGATTCCTGATCGGCCTCGTCCATGGCATCCCGGATCGCGGTCGGGAGGTCGATCCGCTTATCGAAGGGGTCTTTCTCGTTGCGCATGTGCGCGTAGTCCATCAGGACGACCTGATTGTTCGCAAGCTGAATAAAGGTCGTGTCAGCATTCCCGGTCGGGAAGAACTTCATGTGTGCCGTCATCTGCAGGGATCCTCGTCGCCGCGCCGCATTGGTTAGAATTTTACATATCAACCAGAAGATGGGGGTGACATGAGCCGACTGCAAGAGGCTGCGTTCACTTTTGTTCCGTTTTCCACTTGAGAACTCACAACTCAGAGACATGGCATGCATGGCACGACAAGTCGCTGGCGAGATTGATGTTTTAGAACTCCGTGTGGGTATCGATGCCGGGATGGTTCCCGCGTCTTCACTGTGCTCAAGCCGACGTACTGACCTTTGGTGAATTATCTTCGCACCTGAAGCAGAATTCGCGAAATGCGTGCAATAAGCTAGCGTGCCGACATGACGGCTAGAAATTGACGTTCTGTGCTTGCAGTTGAACCTGAACCGCCTCCGCATGAATCGTTACGCTAGATGCAAGCCGTCAGCTCGTGCTTTTCTGATATATCTAACGACGGAGCGCCGCAAAGAAGCCTCTCGGTCGCCTACTAACCCTGACACAGAAGGCTACCGGTCAGACCTAACGTCCGCTTTCAGGCAATTGCTATGTCGCTTGGAACGACTGAAGTGGGGCGCAAAGCGGTCATACGCTGTCTGCGGCCTGCGTGAACTCTTTGTCCGCGATGCGTCGGGCCCATGACCCCGCTTGAGTCACATGTCGTCATTGCTAAATTAGTCCCAAACGAATGGCGATCGAAGCGGCCTGTCGGCTGTTCGCCGCACCGAGCTTACGGGTCGCCTCGTCGAGATATGATCGGACGGACCGGTAGCCGATGCCGACGGTTTCGGCGATGTCCGGCATCGACATCCCATCGGCGAACCATCTGAGGCATTCCGCTTCGCGCGGCGACAGATGAATTTCGCAGGCAGCGTCGCATCACGAGTGGCGCCACCGAGCCGGGAATGGACAAATGCAACTGCCATCGCCGCTGTCACCGGGTCCGGATCTTCATCTATGCAGACCTGCGGCTTGTTCGAGGACAGCGTGAAGACCATCCGATCCTTGAAACCGAGCGGCGCCGAAATCGACAGTCCGGACCTGATTCCGAACCGGCTTGCGTCCTTGTAGAACTGTGTGACATCCCGCCGGCCAGCCCTCTTGGCTTCGTCAGCAGACCAGGTGAAGATGGGCGGGCCGTGTTTGGCCTTGGTCACGACCGGATCGACCAGCAGATAGTTCCTCTGAACATAGCGGTCGCACCAGGGCTGCGGATAGTTCGACACCGCGAAGCTCTCCTGTCCGCGCAAGTGCAAATACGCAAAAAAATCGAAACCGGCACCCTCGCAAAAATCCCGCAGGGCACGCCGAGCCGCCCGTTCCTCAAGAGGAAGAGACAGCGTGTCGATCAAGTGTAAAAGCAACTCATTCAATATTATTAAAGTCCGGCATATTAAGTAGTTACGTATTCGCAAGCCATTACACTCTGAGGGGCAACTCAAAGTTCTCAACATTATTGATAAGCCTTTGGGAAAATTATGTCCTGATCGACCAAAATATTAAATCTGTAACCGGGTCGAATCTCCAGGGTTGGCTGCACATTGAGGTTCTTCGACACGGTCTGCTCGGAAATCTGGCCAAACGTCTCGGCAAACGATCGCCGCGCCGCGTCGCTGGCGCTGTCCACCGTCGTTGAGGTGCTGTTATCGTCAGGCAGCAGCATCTCGGTGCCGGCGCCGATCAGCGCCACCAGGATCGCCGATCCGAATGTGCGCAAATAGTGGTTGTCGACCTGATCGTGGAAACCGCCATAGCCCGCGCCGTCCGTTCCGGCCATACCGCCAATCTGCAGGGTCGAGCCGTTCGGGAAGATGATGTCGGTCCAAACAACGAGAACCCGGTTCTGGCCGAAGGTCACCTCGGAATCGTATCGCCCGAATAGCTTCGCGCCCTGCGGGATCAACAGCCGTCTGCCCGTCGCGCTGTCATAGACGTTCTGCGACACCTGAGCGGTGATGCGGCCGGGAAGATCGGAGTTGATGCCGGTGATCAGCGTGGCCGGAATGACGGAGCCGCGCTTCAGCTCGAACGGCGACATTTGCGGCACAACGGAGTTCGGCAGATAGCCGAGGTCGGCGATATCCTGGTTGAAGAATTGCTGTTTGGACGCCTGTCCGTTCGGATCGGCGTTCTGCCCGATGCCGGACTGGAGAGCGGCGCTATAGAGATCAAGTGCGCTTGCCGGTCGGTTCGCGGTCGTCACCCCTGTTTGCCCAGACGTCGCTGTCGTCGTCGCACTCGCGTTCTCAAGGTCTTTCAGATTGACCGCGATCGGAGAATCGAAGGCGGCACCTTCCGCCTGGATGCTCGCCATCTGCTGACGCTGATACTCTCTCAGCACCTGTTCGTCCTGTTCGCGCTGCAGGCGCGCCCGCCAAACCGCTTCCGGTTCAAGTGTCGGCTGCGGAGCCGTGACGACGGTCGGCGTCGGTTCAGGCTCCCGCTGGAACGGGTTCCTCGGTCGCTCGGGCTCCGGACTTGGTGTCGGTTGGACCACGACGGGCTGCGGCTCGCCGATGATCCCGTCCGGTACACCTTGCTTCAGGCGCTCAGCGTCGTTGGAAGCGGGCCGCGCTGACGACGGCTCGATTTGCGGATCGCCCCCGAAATGCAGCCCTCTCGACGACAGGCCGTAAAAAATCACCGCCAGAAAGATGACGACCAGCAGGATGGCAACGATCACCGGAACGCGGTTGAGGCGCCTGATGCGCGGTCCGTCCTGCGGACCGGCGCCGCCGAGTTTCAGGGACTCACTCACGATGCGGCCTCCGATCCACGCTGCATGACGGACAAGGGGCTGGCCGGCGTCGCGCCCGTGGCGCTCAGCGTGTACATGCGGGTCAGATCGACCTGGAGCGTCGAGAGCCGCACCAGCACGCCGCCCTCGAAGGGATCAATCGAATAGGCTAGCGGCGTGACAGCGGCCCCCTCGGTCGCCTGATCGGTGACGACGGCATAGCCCCATTCGCGTAGCGCCGCCTCGAGAGCCGGGCCAAACAGGGTGTCACTGCCGCGGAACTCGATCGTGGTCGTGCCCGGCCCGACCTGTTCCGCCAGCCGCCCCACCATGTCGCCGGCGATGGCATTCGCCGATTCAGGCGTGAGCTCCGCCGTAACTTCGCTCCGGATGAGGCCTGGACCGCTCATCGTCTGGCACGCGGCGAGCAAGGCCAGGATCACCAGGGCAGCTGGCAAACAGAATAAGGTTCTGATCGCGCGCATCGCCCTACCCTCCTCGCCGGATGGTGATCTTCTGCTGCTGGCGGCCGACGCCGGAGACCAGGATCGCGCGATCGATGTTGTAGTCGACGACCATCATCGCGCCGTTCATGCGGTAATTGACGATCCGGTTCTCGCCGCCGGAAACGACGAACAGGACGGGCGCCTCCTGCCCTGACAACGAGGACGGAAACTGAATGTAGGTCTTCATGCCGTCGCTGTAGATCCGCGTCGGCCGCCAGCGCGCTGCGCCGCTGATGTGGAACGCAAAATCGAGCTGATCGGCCGGAACGCCGGCGCCCGGCACAACGCTCGCCTCGATCCGCGCGTTGATCTCTGCGAACCGTGCGTTGATGTCTTCGGGATAATCGAAGCCGACGCGGGCCATGTACTGGCTATGGTGCGATTTGAGCTGAATATGATAGGTGCGCCGCGACGTCGTCACGACCATTGACGTCACCAACCCCGCTTCGGATGGTTTGACGATCAGGTGGATCGCCTGCCCGCTCGGCGCACCGGAGGTTGCCGGTTCGACTTTCCAGCGCACGGTGTCGCCAAGAAGGACGTCGCGCACCACCTCCCCTGCCTGAAGCTCGATGTCGCAGACCTGCAGTGGCGAGCAGACGACGGACGGCTGAACCTCGCCATAGAGAAAGATCACCTTGCCGTCGGCGCCGCGCGTTACCACGCCTTGTCGGTGCTGCCATTGCCCGGAGAGCTGCGTGCCGCGCGCCTCGTTGCTTGTGAGCTGCTGTCCCTGTGCGGGCAGCGTCGCCGCCGCGATCATCACGCCGGCGCAAAGCGCGATGCCGCGGATATTCTCTTTATTCATTCACCTATCCTCCGGGGCGCATTCAGGTGGGCCGCGTGTCTTTGCCCCAGACGTGGCTGTCTGGGGCGAACGCGGTTTAGAGCTGCGCCGTCCAGTCAAAATCCTTCAAATAAAGTCCGATGGGGTTGAGGCGGATCACTGCCTCGTCCTGTGGCGGTGTCAGCGTCACGGTCGCAACACCGCGGAACCGCCTCGTTGCAAGTTCCTTGCCCTGCCGGTCCCGCTCATATTCAGTCCAGTCGATCTGGTAGCTCTGGTTGGAGAGCGGCACGATATTCGTGACTTCGATCGCCACCGTCTTTTCGCGCGCGCGGTCAAACGGCGAATTGCTCCGGAACCAGACATTGATCTTCTCGGTCGCCGGGTCGGAAGACCTCAGCAGCGCATAGGCGCGATCGATATATTGCTTCTGGACGACCGTGTCGGGCGTGACAGAGCGGAAGTTCGAGATGAAGCTTCCAAGCGTCGCGCGCACCACGCGGGGGTCGGCATATTCGATCTGTTGCGGAAACCCCGTCGTCGCCGCCGTGCCGAGCTTGTCGACCTCGACGATGTAAGGGACGAGCTTGACCTGCGTGCTCTGATAAAGCGCGTAGGAAAAACCGATGACCGCCATGAGCATGCCGGTGATGCCGACGATCCGCCAGGCCGCAGCTGCTTTCACATAAGACCCGTAGCGCTCGTTCCATTCCTGGCGTGCGGCGAGATAGGGGTTTTCAGGGATACTGCTTCTGGCCATGGTCGTTGTCATGCTTTCTCGTCACGGTTCGGTCGGGCAGCGGGACGACCCTGGGACTGGTCGAGCTTCGCGTTGGCGAGGCCCAACGTGGATGCGCCCCAGGTGCCGGGAACGCCGATCGCCTTGTCGCGGGCGGCCGAGGCGGCCGCACCGCCGGCGGCGCCCATGCCGCTCGCCATGCCCTTGAGAGCCGCGCCTCCGAATGAACTGCCGGCGGCGCGGGCATCGGAATAGGCGGCGGCCCCTGCCCTCGCCCCACCGACGGCGAGCGCCGCACCGCCTGCCGCGAAGCTTGCCGCCTGAGCGCCGTGACGGATGGTTTCCATGCCGCCCGTGACCGAAACGCCCTGAACCATGCCCTGTACGATGTTGGGGACGTACATGGCGATGACGAAGACAACGACCGAGATGCCGGCGATCGCTAGCGTCGCTAAGAATTCGTCGCCCGTCGTCGGCGAATTGGCGAGGTTGATCAGAATCTCAGACCCGATCCGCGCGATCATCACCAGCGCCATCAGCTTCATGCCGACCGAAAACGCATAAATGAGATACCGGACCGAGAAATCCTTGGTGAAGCTCGAACCGCCGAGGCCGAGCATGATCATGCCGGCGAGAAGCCCGACATACATCTCGACCATGACCGAGACGAAGATCGCCGCGACGAGACTGAAGCAGATCACAGTGATGACCATGGCGAAGACGGCCGCCATCGCCAGCGCATTGTCCTCGAACAGGCCGAACTGCGCCTTGGCCGACATCGCGCTCGCGACCTCAAGACCCGCATTGAAGACATTGGCCGGCGAGGCAGACCCGCCGCCGGCGCCGATCTGAAACAGGCTGTCGACAACCGCCTTCGCGAAATCCGGCCCCTGTTCGAGAATGAAGACGAAGAGGCCAATGAACATGATGCGGCGGACAAGCTCGGCGAACCAGGTGTCGAGAGAGGCCGCCGAGATCGCCAGCCACACGGCGGCGATCCCGACCTCGATGCCGGCGAGAATCCAGAAGAGCGATCTGGCTGCGTCAAGGATCGTCGCTTCCCAGCCCTGGGCGGCCGTCGCGGTCTCGTTTTCGAGATTGGTCAGCAGACTGCCTTCCTGGGCCAACGCAGGATTGGCCCAGAGAGCGATGCCGCCGATCAGGAGAAGAACGAGCCTAGTTTCCGGACGTGCCATCGGCCCCGCCTTCGTTTCTGCCCCAACGCGGCTGCATCTCCTGCCCGCCCTCGAGATCGAAGTGTTGCCGTTCCGGGGCGACGGCCGCCCCCGGTGCTTCCGGCTCGGCGGTCGTGTTCCAGACAACGATTCCGACGACGGCAACGACGATCGCGCAGATCACGATGATGAAGAGCCTGATCACCAGCGCGGCTCCATCGTCTGACCACCGGATGTCGACGGCGTGGTTGAGTTGAAGAATTCCTCGCGGCGGTTCTGCGCCAGATCCTTTGCCGCCTGCTCGGACTGATACCAGGTGCCCATCATCGTCACCTGCTGTGAGACGAGCCCGCGCAGCTTCTGCGCCTGGGCGACCTGCTGGGCGGCGATCTCATGGCCGACCTGCAACGCCTGCATCTGGCCGACCGAGGACTGCGACATCGATCGGAGCTGGCTCATCGTCGATTCCTCCGAGGCAAACTGATCGGCCGTCAGTCCCGCCGCCCTGAGTGTTGCACCGATCGTGTCACGGTTCGTGTCGGACCAGTCCTGATAGCTCGACGAGAAGGTCTGCCCGCTTGCGAGGCCTGACTTGAAATCGGCAAAGCTTTCGAACCGCTGCCGCAGCACGTCATCGGCATTGCCCATCGAAAAGGCGATCGATTGGCCCTGCTGGACGAGGCTCTGGAGCTGCATCAGATCGCTTTCGACCTGGCCCCAGACATGGCTTGGCAAAGTCAGCGTGTTCTGCAGCATGTTCTCGTAGATCCTCAGCTGGTTCTGAATCTGCTCGGCCAGCTGCGTGATCTGGGTGATCTGGTTTTGCACCTGCTCTGCCGATGACCCGACCAGGCTGACGAGCTCGGTATTGTTGAGGATCTGCGTCCACTCGGTCGCGCCGCCGAGTCCACCAACACCGGCCTGCGCATTCGAGAACGTCGAGACCGACATCACTGCGGCAACGGCAATCCTAGCTGTGCGTGAGAATGCGCTTGGCATCATCCACTCCCCTTTCCTCCAGCCAGGCCGCCGGCCACTCGTCGCCGTGCGTCTCGCTGAGCTGATCAATGCGTTTGAGATTGTCCTTGCCGGACGCACCGACGAAGGCGAGCGCCACGGGTCCAAGCGCCATATCGAAGAGCCGCCGGCCTTCGGGCGAGGCGACGTAGTATTCGCGCTTGGGAATGGCCGTCGCGACGATTTCGATCTGCCGGTCGTTGAACCCGATCCGTTCGTAGAACTCGCGCGTCCCCGATTCCCGCGCCGCGCCATTGGGCAGGCAAATCTTGGTAGGACAGCTTTCCTTGAGCACGTCGATGATGCCGGACTGCTCCGCATCCGAGATCGACTGTGTGGCAAGCACGACCGCGCAATTGGCTTTGCGCAACACCTTCAGCCATTCCCTGATCTTGTCGCGGAACATCGGATGACCGAGCATCAGCCAGGCCTCGTCGAGGATGATGAGGCTTGGGCTCCCGGTGAGGCGCTTTTCGATGCGTCTGAAGAGATAGAGCAATACGGGCACGAGATTGCGCTCGCCCATATTCATCAGTTCCTCGACCTCAAACGTCTCGAACGATCCAAGTGTTAGACCGTCCTCTTCCGCGTCGAGAAGCTGCCCCATCGGCCCATCGACGGTGTAGTGCTGCAGGGCGGTCTTGATCTCCCGCATCTGCACGCCACTGACGAAATCGGAGAGCGAGCGGCCACGGGCGTCGGCAAGCAGACCGATCTGCCGTGCGATCGCATTGCGGTGATCTGGAGTTATTGTCACGCCCTGCATGGCGACAAGCGTCTCGACCCACTCGGCCGCCCAAGCGCGATCGCCGTCTGTCGAGAGCTCGGCCAGCGGGCAGAAAGCAAGCGCTGTCCACTCCCCTGCTCCGATCTCGTAGTGATCTCCGCCCGCGGCCCTGGTCAGCGGATAAAGCGACTTGCCCTTATCGAATGCGAAGATCTGCGCATGCTCATAACGCCGGAATTGTGCGGCGATCAGCGCCAACAGGGTCGACTTGCCCGATCCCGTCGGGCCGAAGATGAGCGTGTGGCCGACATCGTCGACGTGAAGGTTCAACCGGAAAGGAGACGAGCCGCTGGCGACCTGCATGAGCGGCGGAGCAGTGGGCGGGTAAAACGGGCAAGGCGCAACGGCGCTGCCCGCCCAGACGGAATTGACCGGGATGAGATCGGCGAGATTGCGGGTATTGATCAGCGGTTCCCGGACATTGGCGTACCAGTTGCCCGGAAGGCTGCCGAGATAGGCTTCCGTCGCGTTGAGGGTTTCGATGCGGGCGCCGAAACCTTCGGCCTGGATGAGCCTCCGGACGGCTTCTGCTTGGTCGCGCAGGCGGGCTTCATCCGTGTCGAACATCACGATGACAGGCGTGTAATAGCCGTAGGCAACAAGCTGGGATGAGGCCTCGGCGATCGCGTCCTCGGTCTCGGCGACCATGGTCATGGCGTCCTGGTCGACCGCGCGGCTCTGTGTCTGGAAAAGCTGATCGAAGAACGGCCGCACCTTCTGCTGCCACTTCTTCCGGGTCCGCTCGAGTTTTTGCCGCGCTTCCTGATCGTCGAGGAAGATGAAGCGGGAAGACCAGCGATAGGTGAGCGGCATCAGGTCGAGCGAATTGAGGATGCCGGGCCAGCTCTCGGCTGGAAAGCCATCGATCCCGACGACGGCGAGATAGCTGCCGTCGACCATGGGCGAGAGCCCGTGATGGAACTCGGCCGTCACCAGCCAGTCGAGATACATCGGGATTGCCGGCAGTCTGACCGGATGATTCTCGCCGAGAATGCAGAACCGGATGAACTGGAAGAGCTCGTCGTAGCGCGCCTCGTCGCCGCTTTCCGGATGAACGACTGTCCGCGTGACCATGCGGCGGATCATCAGGACATTGCCGAGATACTGCTCGACCTCCCGGATTGAGGTCTGGAAGGCATTGAGTACGCTGTCGGCATAGGTCTGCGACCGGCTCCCCTCGTCCGAATAGACGTAACGCGCCATGGCCGACCGGCGCGGCTCCGGCGGCCGATAGGTCAGGACCAGCGCGTGCTGGCTTTCATAATGGCCACGCTCGGCCATGAAATGGTCGCGACGCTGTTCGTCGATTGCGCGGGTCACCGGGTCGGGAAAATGGCAATCCTCGCGCGCGGGATAGGCCGTGGTCGGCACGCGAACCGCCTCGACCTGGATCATCCAGCCCGACCCGAGCCGCGAGAGGACGGCGTTGATCTGCCGCGAGACCTCGTTGCGCTCGATATTGGTGGAGCTCTCCGAATCCGGCCCGGCAAAATACCATCCCGCCATCAGCGAACCATCCTTCAACAGGATGACACCGTCGGCGACCAGGCCCGCATAAGGCAGCAGGTCAGAAAAGGATGGCTTTGTGTTCCGGAATTGCTTGAGCGCCACCATGGTCGGTCAGTACCTCCGCCAGGGCGACGATGTCGGTCGGTAGCTCGGGCGGTATCCGATGTGGCGCAGATAGACCTGCCGCATCATCGGGTCGGCCTTCGCCATGATGCGCAGCACGCCGACGACGCCAATCCAGATCGCGATGCCGAGCAGCACCGAGAACCAGGTCAGCACGACGAAGATCAGAATGACCGTCGCAAGCCCGGTGACGAGCACCAGTTCGCGGTCGGCGCCCATGAGATGGTTCGGCCGCGACAGCGCCCGGTGGATCCGCGCTGTTGCGAGGGGAGCGACAGAGTCAGCCATTGTTCCCCTCCCCCGCCGCACTCAGGTCCGCCTGACCAGGGAGATCAATCGAGGCGCCTGATGCGCCGAACAGACCAACGATCTGCGTTGCGCCAAGCAGGATGCCGGCGACGAGCACGACATACATGAGCCGCCGCGCGAAATCGTTGAGTTCGCCGCCGAAGATCAGCATGCCGCCGGCGACCGCGACGGCGGCAAGGGCGATGAAGCCCGCGACCGGCCCCGTGATCGATTCCTGGATCGTCTGCAGCGGCCCTTCCCACGGGAGGCTGCCGCCGGAACTGGCAAGCGCCGGCGACACTGCGACGCAAGCGACGGCAATCAAGAGCCCCAAAGTCACGGGGTGGCGGAATTTATGCGGCATGGCTGTCCTCATCGATCTGTGCGTGATGTTCGGTTTCGTAACGGGTGCCGTCGAAGCTCTTGAGCCGCATCACATCGCGGACACGGCGACCTGTGGCGGTGCGTTCAATGGAAACGACGAGATCGACCGCTTCCGCGATGACCTCGCGCATTGGCTGCTGGCTTGCTTCTGCGGTGAGCTGCTCGAGACGCCGGAGAGCGGCATGCGCATTGTTGGCGTGAATTGTCGTGATGCCGCCGGGATGGCCGGTGTTCCAGGCCTTCAGAAGTGTCAGCGCGGCACCGTCCCGAACCTCGCCCACAATGATCCGGTCCGGCCGAAGACGCATGGTGCTCTTGAGGAGGCGGCCCATGTCGACTGTGTCCGTCGTATGCAGGCAAACCGCGTTTTCCGCGGCGCACTGGATCTCGGCCGTGTCCTCGAGGATGAGCAAGCGATGCCCAGGCGCTTCGCTGACGATCTCGGCAATGACTGCATTTGCCAGAGTCGTCTTGCCCGACCCGGTGCCACCCGAGACGACGATGTTCAGGCGATCGTGGACTGCGAGACGGATCAGGCTGGCCTGCAGTTTGGTCATGACACCGCTGGACACATAGTCGGACAGCGGGATCAGGCGGGACGCGCGCCGGCGGATCGTGAAGCTTGGGGCACTGACGACCGGCGGCAGCAGGCCTTCGAAACGATGGCCGTCGATCGGTAACTCGCCGGAGATGATCGGCTGGTCCTCGTCGACCTCCGTTTGCAGGGCATGGGCGACGCTGCCGATAATGATCTCGGCCGCGCCTGGCCTGAGCTCGCCGATGCGCTCGATCCCCTCCCCCAGTCGTTCGACGAAAAGACGACCGTCCGGATTGAGCATGACCTCGACAACGTTGACGTCCTCGAGCGCGGCGCAGATCGTCTCACCCAACGCATCACGCAGTTTGCGGATCAGCCGTGACCGGGAGGACGACGCAGTCATAGCGTCCCTCCTCTGGGTGCAATCCGGGCACCATCGTTACGACCAAACAAGGTTTGCATTACATCCGCCGCTGCTACTCATGGGTGAGTTCCGGCTTTTGCCGCACGAGGCGGATTCGGTCATCCCGGCAGTTCTGCCGGGGTCGTCCCCTGATTGGTGCTGGAACGGTTCCTGGCTGGGACTTTGAGGCCACTCACTTTGCTGAGTCGGGTGCGAAATTGGCCGATTTCTGCGGTTTCAGTACGGGTCGTGGCCTATCGCTGGCGGCGAAGCGCCCTGCCCCGTCAAAACTGCCGGGATAAAATTCTGACCTGTCGCTTCGGAACCCGTCAGGTAAGTCCGCGAAAACACTAGGAGAATCGGTTCAGCGTCGACACAGGTCGCTATTTCGTCCCGACTCGCATTAAGGTTTCATTAACCAAAAACCGCTTGCGCCTAATCCGGAATCGCACATAGTAATAACGCTTTCCCGCGTGTTGTCTTGGAAAAAGCGTTATTTCAAGAAAAGAGAGAATTCGGTGGTTCCGGTCATAGAGCAAGACGAGTTGGATTTCGACGAAGAGATCATCCAACAGGGTGAGTTGATCTCTGACCGGTTGAACATGCTCCGTTTGGAGCAGTACCCGCCTGACGCGCAAAAAGGACTGCGATTGTTCTCGCTTGCCGAGGTGGCGGATTTCATCGGTGTAACACAAAACCACATCAAGAAACTCCACCTCGACGGAAAAGGCCCCGTTCCCACAGTGTCGTCTTCAGGCAGGCGCTCTTACACGGCGGAGCAAATGCTCGAGCTTCGCCAGTATCTCGACAAACACGGCCGCAGTGAAGTCAAGAACTATGTGCCGCGTCGGCGAGACGGCGAGCACCTGCAGGTGATTTCAGTTGTCAACTTCAAGGGTGGTTCGGGAAAGACAACTACCACGGCCCATCTCGCGCAGTATCTAGCTCTGACCGGCCACCGGGTCCTTGCCATAGACTTGGACCCTCAGGCTTCGCTGACAGCTCTGCACGGAATCCAGCCCGAGTTGGACAAGAACCCATCCCTCTTCGAGGCGCTTCGATATGACGACGAAAGGCGCTCGATCAAGGAAATTATTCAAACGACGAATTTCCCGGGTCTTGATATTGTTCCGGCGAATCTTGAGCTACAAGAGTATGAGTATGAGACCCCCCTTGCCGCAGCGAATTCGCAAGAGGGTCGCCTCTTTTTCACTCGTATCTCGCGGGCCTTGAAAGAAGTCGACGACCGATACGACGTGGTCGTAATCGATTGCCCTCCTCAGTTGGGGTATCTCACCCTTACGGCGCTCACAGCATCGACCGCTGTGCTGATCACTGTTCATCCCCAAATGCTGGACATCATGAGCATGAGCCAGTTTCTCCTGATGCTCGGCGGGATCCTACAATCAATCAAGAGCGCCGGCGCAAAGGTTACGCTTGATTGGTTCCGGTTTCTTGTGACGCGATACGAAGCTACTGATGGCCCACAGGCACAGATGGTTGGCTTCATGCAGGCCATGTTCAGCAAAAGAATGCTGAACAATCAAATGGTGAAGTCTACCGCAATATCCGACGCCGGCATCACGAAGCAGACGGTCTACGAAGTCGAGCGTGCTCAGTTCGTACGAGCGACCTATGACCGGGCCGTCGATTCCCTGAACGCCGTGAACAGCGAAATCACAGCTCTCGTTCACAAGGCCTGGGGTCGAAAATGATCGGATTTTTGACAGCCGTGCAAATCGCCAAAAAACAAAGGCAGTTCAACAGGATATCTTCGATTTCGGGTATGACGAATGGCTAGGAAGCATCTTCTCGCAAATATTGGCGCGCAGCCAAAAAAGCCGGCAGAAACCACGGAAACCGGCGGGTCACGCGTCGAATACGCACGGCGCGGCGCATCGCGCTCGATGATGCAATCACTCGATGATCTAGCAGAGAACTCGATGCGTGTGCTTGAGGGCGATGTGGTCGTTGCTCTTGACCCGGATACGTTGGACCCCTCCCCTTACCAGGACCGAATTGGTGAGGACTTGGCCAAGGACCAGGAGCTCCTCGAAGCGATCAAGGAAGCCGGCCAACATCAGCCTGTCCTCGTTCGACCGAATCCCAGTGACAGCAACCGTCATATTATTGTTTTCGGGCATCGTAGGGTGCGCGTCGCTAAGAAGCTCGGGCAGAAGGTCAGGGCGGTTATCAAGCCTCTCGAAGAGATTGCCCATGTGGTCGCGCAGGGCCAGGAAAACTCGGCCAGAGACGATCTGAGCTTTATTGAGAAATCACTCTACGCAAGACGTTTGCAAGAGTCCGGCATCGACAAAGGTACTATCAAGAGCGCGCTCACCGTTGATGACACATTGCTGTCCAGAATGCTGTCGGTAGCCGAAACGATCCCCGCTCCTATTTTGGATGCTCTTGGCGCCGCCAAGGGCATTGGGCGTGATCGTTGGGAAGACCTCAAGAAGACAGTACAGGCACCCGCGAAGTCCGCTCAGGCTCTGGATCTGGTTCAATCGGACGCTTTCACCGAGCTCGACGAAGGCGATCGGTTTGGCTTTCTGCTTGAAAAACTGAAGGTCTCCGGCGCGAGGAAGCCGAAAAAACAGTCACCTGCGGAAAAGGCTTGGAGTCTGTCCGACGACGCCGTGAAGGTTTCAACAAAGGACAGCGGAAAGGCTTTCACCCTGGCCCTTAAGGCCAAGGACGCCTCGCAGTTTGGTGCCTATCTCTCGAGGAGACTAGAGCGCCTCTATCAGGAATTTCAGGAAAACGGAAAGGAGGGCGGCGACTGAATCAACGGCCGGGACTCTCGGCCACGGGAAAATTGGCAAAGAAAAAGGCCACCGAAATCGCTTCCGGAAGCCCATTCCTTGTGTAGCAGCTAGAGAATCGCACTTCCGAGAATCACAGTCAAGGCTCTTTTGAGCCATGAGCGCCTTTTCGGCGAGCAGTTTTCTATTGCCTAGCGATAGGTGAAAGAAAATGCAGACGCATATCACAACGACGCCCTTTGGGCGGCGGCCGATGACGCTTGGCCAAATGGCAAGCCAAGTCGCCGCGAAATCCGTACGAGAAGGTGCAACGGTCGAAAAATGGAAGGTCTTCCACACGATCCGAGATGCCAAGGAGCCGCTCGGCGCAACCGACCGTGCTTTGGCGATCCTCAATGCACTGTTGTCGTTCCATCCGGAAAACGAGCTGAGCGCAGAAGGCGAGCTGATCGTATGGCCTTCCAACGAGCAACTGGCAGCCCGCGCCAACGGTATGTCGCCGGCGACGCTTAGACGACATCTGAGCTGCCTGGTCGACTGCGGGCTGATTATCCGCCGCGACAGTCCGAATGGTAAGCGGTTCGCGCGCAGGGGTAGGGGCGGCCAAGTCGAGCAGGCCTATGGCTTCGATCTCTCGCCGATCGTCGCACGCGCCGAAGAGTTCGCGGAACTCGCTGAAGCCGTCTTGGCCGAAAAACGCGCCTACAAGGCCGTGAAAGAGCGCCTGACGCTATTGCGCCGGGATATCGTCAAGATGATCGATGCCGGCCTCGAGGAGGGCGTGCCGGGCAATTGGGGCCTGATGACGCGCACCTATCAGGACATCATGGCCAAGCTGCCCCGGACGGCGCCCCGCCAGGTTCTGGAGACGATCTGCGAGGATCTCGAATTGCTCTGGGCGGAAGTTCACGAAGCGCTGGAATCATTCGCGAAATCAAAAAATATGGGCGCCAATGAGTCTCATTCTGAGCGCCACAAACAGAATTCAAACCCAGACTCCATATCTGAATCTAAACAGGGCTCTCGAAAAAGAGAGGAAGCGAGCGGGACCGCCGAGGAAAACAGCAACCTGCGGAGCTTGCCGAAGCGGGAGTTGCCTTTGGGTATCGTGCTGGATGCGTGTAGCGATTGGCGACAGCTTGCGAAGGATGGTGAAATCCGCAACTGGCGAGACTTTCTGGCGGCCGCGGAGGTGGGCCGCGTGATGCTTGGGATCAGCCCGAGCGCATGGCGGGAGGCCTGCGAGGTTCTCGGCGACCAACATGCCACGATTACGCTCGCCGCGATTTATCAGCGCAACGAACAGATCAACAGTCCCGGCGGCTATTTGCGTAGCCTGACCGACAAGGCGCGGGAAGGGAAATTCTCGGCCTGGCCGATGATTATGGCGCTGTTAAACGCGAAGCTTGAAGCGGACAAGGCGGCTGCCAAAGCGCCGGCCACGGGAGCGGGCCGGGAAGGGGGGTATGAGATGTCTGATGCTCTTCGCCAGTCGATGAAGAAGTGGAATTCATGACGTGGATCGGGGCAAGAGCGTCGGTGCGTCAGTCGGTATCGACAAGACAGTCGAAAGCATCGAGCAGGGCATCTACGATCGTCTGGCCGAGGGCGTTTGCCGCATCGGCAATCTGGCTTTCGTCGCCTGTCCGGGCGGCTGTGGCGAGGCTCGAACCCTGCTCCACAATGATGCCATTGGCGCGGTCCATGGCCCATTGCGCAAAGTCATCGCGGCTGTTGATGATCAGCGTCTCTGTTTCCATGCGCGTGTGCTCCGGGCTTTACGGTTTGTTTGCCATGTTTTGGCTAGGCTCGAGATGCGCGATTTGTACTGCGTTCGCGCCTAATATTCACCCCGGCATTTCTGTCTCGACAGCGTCGATCAAGCCGCTGCGTTTTGCGCGATCGAGGAGGTTTTTCACGGAAGAGGGTGCCCATTTGGTTCCGCCACGTGGCGTTCGCTCATGCAGACGTTCGAGCTGGTTGGCGATCTCGCGCAGTGTGAGCTTCGGATTGGACGAGTGGATCCCGGCCACGAGTGTCATCAATCGATGTTCCGGCGGCCGTGGTGGCGACTTCCGCAAAAGTGACGCATCGACCATGCCTTCCGAGACCATCCATTTGACCGCCCGCCGCAGCCGTTCCGGCGTCCAGTCGAAACCGCGCTGTTTGAGAACCCGGGCGATGTCATCCCACGTGTGGTCAGGCCGCATCCGCTTCACGGTTGGAAGCCATTGTGAGGCTGTTGCCTGAAGGCGTTCGCCATAGGCCGCTTTTTGCGCCAGCTTCATCTTCGTGAGCATCTCCGGCCGCCGCTCGCGGATCCCCGGATTGCCAGGCAAGCGACCCTTCGCCTTTGCCGCTGCGATCCCGGCCTTGGTGCGCTCCGAGATCAAGGCACGTTCGAGCTGGGCCACGGCGCCAAGAACCTGCAGCGAGAACATGCCCTGGGGTGTACTCGTGTCGATCGGATCCCTGAGCGAACGGAAATGCGCGCCCTTTGCCGTCAAGTCTTCGATGACGTCAAGAAGATGGCTGACAGAACGCGCCAGGCGATCGAGGCGTACCACGACCAGCGTGTCGCCGGCGGCGATATCCTGAACAAGCCGTGAGAGGGCAGGGCGGGCACGAGAGGCGCCGGAACCATGCTCCTCGACGATCGTTTCGCAGCCGGCCGACCGCAGCTCCATTTCCTGCGCCTGTGTCGCCTGCTCGTCCGTAGAGACGCGCGCGTAGCCGATAAGCCGTCCCTTTGGGCGACGCGAGGTGCGATTATGCGTGTTAGCGGCCATTTGCTGCGCCTGAGAGATGATTGAGAGCCGTTTTTCCAAACATAGAAGATACGGATAACTGATCGTTTGTAAACGTCTCTTGAGTGCCTTTCTGAAACCTGAAGGCGTGAGAAACCCCGGAAAAACAGGCTCTCTCGTCGATCTGAGCATCGATTGCAGGGCCTCTGTTCAATCCCGAAGGCCGCAGCGCTCTTTATATATAGAGGGACCAGAGAATTACCGGTGTGACGGAAGTAAAAAGCGTGATAGCTTCCGTATCAAGATCGAAGCACCGTGTTATCAATGACTTATGAAATCGGAAATCTGACCCATGAGACCCTTCTGGGGCCGTTGGCGGCCGCTGAGGATGCTCTTGCCCGGCTTGATGAGCGGGTCGCCCGATCCGAGGTCGGTGCAGGCTTTGCCGAGCGGGCGGATTTCTTTGATTCTGTCTCCAGTATGTGGGTCAGCGGCGAACTCGTCCATCTCGAGGACCTGGTTCTGCACGACGCGCAGATGGACATTCGCGCGCCGAGCCACGAGCTCGCCATCGCGCACCGGATTGTCCGGACGCGGCGCCGCGTCTCGAGGAACAATCCTGGTTGGGCGGTTTCGCGGTCGGGGATCATGGCACTTGCCGGCGTCGCGGAGGAGACATCGCTCGAGAGCGAACCGTCCGACAGAGGAGGGGAGGGGGGCGAACTTGACCTGATCGATCACGATGCGCTGCCTCCCGAGCTCGCCGAGATCGACGAGGTGCTCGCTCGCACCAAATGGCTGGTCGATGGCAACGGGCCCGCCGAGCCAAGGAAGCAGGATCTTGAGCTCAGTGTCGGGGAGCTGGTCATTCGCGATCCGGATTGGGATGAAGGCGAGCGGATCGGCGAGTGGCTTGAGCTGGCCAAGCAGGTCGAACGGCTTCCGGCCACCCTGGCGGCGGCGCTTCTTTGGGAGGCCTGGGAGCATCTCGAACCGCTGCAGCGTCAACACTGGCTCGGTCAGGTGCTCATTTCGGATTTCCTGAGATCGCGCGGAAAAGTGCGGTCTCACCTGCTGACCTATGCGGTTGGATTGCGCGGCATACCGCGCGAGCGTCGGCGAGCCCGTGATCGGACGACCAAGCTGGTTGCTTACCTCGACGCGATGAACGCCGCTGCCTCAGCCGGGATGAAGGACATTGATCGATTGACACTCGCCAAGCGTCAGCTAGAGCGCCGCGTGATTGGCAAGCGGTCAACCAGCAGTCTCCCTACTGCAATTGATCTGCTCCTTTCGCGGCCAATCGTGTCGGCGCACATGGTTGCAAAAGCCGCGAAGGTCACGCCGCGCGGGGCCTTGAACCTGATCAGCGAACTAGGAGTGCGCGAGATAACGGGCAGGGGGCGCTACCGAGCGTGGGGGATATTCTGATGTTCACTGGTTTGACGATGGACCAAGAAAAACTCACCGTCTAGCCGAAGCGAAAGCCGAGCGCGAGAAAGCTGGCTGAAGATCGTGAGAATGAGCTGCGCCGCGAATGGGAGCATCTCGAGCAACTGGCGCATTGGTCGGTGCGAGACTATTTTCGGGCAGGGCATGACGGTGCTGACATTCCTGACGAGTTCGAGGTCAAAACCGACGATCGCGACCATCTGAACAATTTCAGTGCCGACTTCTGGGAGCGAAGTCGCGGCTCTTGATATGACTGTCCTTTGCCGTCCATTCGGCCGTATCGCGTCACGGGCCGGAGGAACCTGGGAGTACAGACGCACCCCAAGAGAACTGAAGCTTCAAGGACATCTTTTCGGGGTCATAATGGCGTCAAGCATCCCGAAGCTTTTCAATTTGCCTTGATTTTCGGGGAATGGGTCGTTGCTGAGCAGCTTGGACGATTGCCGATTTGACTTGATATGCCGGAAAATGTGCATATATTGTGCATGGAACAGTGCGGAGATTAGTCATGGCACAAGCCCTTGCTGAACAGGCCAACGTAGTCGTATCGAAGTTCGTGGACAGCCTCCAGGAACCTCGGACACCTTATATCTCGCCGACGCGCTTTTCTGCGGTGCTCGGTGTGAAGGTAATGGCTTTGGCGGAGCTGACCGGCGTGCATCGCAACACGCTGCGAAATCCATCATCCGAGCGCCTGCAATTAAAGATGCGCGAGATGATCAAGGTGATCTCGGCCGCTGCCGAACTCACGGGCGATATTCAAAAGGCCATCTATTGGTATCGAAATGAGCCGATCGCTGACTACGACCACCGGACGGCGGCAGAACTGGTTGCAGACGGTCATGCTGATGCCGTCCTCGCCTATATTCGTGATCTCGAGAACGGAGCTCGCGGGTGAAAATCACTCGCATTGGTCCAGACGCCGTCTACCATAGGTATCTTACACCGCGATGGGCGTTCCTCCCGACGAGCGGGGCGGGAGCGGCCGGAGATGGCGGCCGCTTCAATCGGCCGGGCGTGGAAGCATTGTACCTGTCGGAGGCTCCACAGACAGCGCTTGAGGAATATCGACAGGGCGCGACTATCACGCCACCCGCCACCCTCGCGGGATATAAGATTACGTTGGAAGAGGTTGCCGATCTATCGGAGGGGTTCGACCCGAACCATTGGGATCCCGCTTGGAGTGAATGGGATTGCCAGTGGCGCAAGATCGCGCGCATCGACAAGAACATTCCGCCATCGTGGAAACTCGCCGATATCGTTATCTCTTCCGGTCTACGCGGTTTGCTTTTCCCATCATTGCGTCATGCAGGGGGGACGAACCTCGTCTTATACCCCGCAAATCTGACCGGCGTGGACTCGGTAGCCGTCTATGACCCCGACGGTCGCCTTCCCAAAGACCAGTCATCGTGGCTATAGCAACGAGACTCGGCAGGAGTGTCCCGGTTTTGTTCTCTTTTTCACTTTCCGATGAGGTTGGGGTATGATACCCATTCTCGCGATAGTTCGGGTGCGATACCCGTTTCGGAAGGGGCGAAATGATGAGGCTAGTGGCGTCAAGCACGGCCGGACGGTTGACTGGCCTGTCGACAAACCAGTTGCGAGAATGGACTAGCCGGCGAGCACTGATCCCTGCCGATATTGTGCATCGTGGTCGTGGTTCGTCAGCGCAGTATAGTTGGCAGACGCTACTCCTCCTGCGTGTCGCAGCAGTTCTCAAAAACCAATTCCGTCTTGAGCTACATGCTCATCGTCAGATTTTCGGGGAGATCCGCGATGCTTTCGGCAACACCTCGTTTCTCCGTTTGTGGGGCACCTGTATAACCATCTACGGTGTAAATCGTTGGCAACTCGCTGATGCTGCTGTGAGCAACCCGAGTTCCGAGGACGCGATTGTCATCCATCTTGATAGTCATCTCAGTCTACTGAGTGCTGAATTCGGTATGACGACACCCGCATCGACGCCCGGGCAGCTCGAACTGTTTCCGGCCCGGCTTGTCCGTCGCGAAAAAGGTGCCGCTACTGTCGATGGAGTCGCCCCAACACGTCCTTCAAAGAAGCGGCAAAGCGCATGAGTTCCTCAGCCTTCATACGTGCCCTCCAAGCGACTGGATACTTGGGGCCTGAGGGTCAGCCGGCTCCTGGTTTGCTGACGCGCGACAGCTCGGAAGCGGCGCGCATGCGGGCTGCTATGAAAGACCCGCGGGTTGGCCTTGAAGCGGATGCCGTGTTCACTGCGCAAAACACGGCCACAGCGCTGTTCAAAGACGCCGGCGGCGACAGCCCGAGTGAAAGCGAAATAGCGCGCTGGCATGAAGCGGCTTGGAACATTGGACTGGCACCGCTTCTCTGGATCATCACTCCGACCGAAGTACGTCTCTACGATTGCTACGCATCCCCTCGACACGGTGTCGGTGGAGATGCAGGCGCAACTCCGCTTGAGCGATTTGATCTGACGGCCGATGATCGCCTCAATGCTCTGGATTCCATGTGCGGTCGCCTTGCGACGGAAACCGGCGCATTCTGGTCTAGCGAAATCGGCAAGAGGATAGATCGTCAATATCGTGTTGATCGTGAGTTGCTCAGCGAAATAAATGCACTTGAACAGGGACTGACAGAGTTAACGCCTGCGAATCCCGATACCCGTCTTGATGGCGCCGCCGAAGTTGCTGCAGCGCGCGACCTAGCTCAGCGCCTCATCGGTCGCTGCATTTTTACATGGTACTTGATTGATCGGGGAATTGCTCAGCCTTTCCTGCCAACCTCATTGGGGGCCGACCTTTCGGCAATGATGTCGACTCCCGATAGCGCTTTCCAGCTGTTTGATTGGTTGCGAGAAACATTCAACGGAGACTTATTCCCGATGGACGACCCCGGGGCGGAACGCATGCGGCTTGGTGATGCCCATTTGTCGTTAATGAGGGACTTTATAGAAGGGCGTAGTCTAGTTCCCGAGAACTTCGGTCAGGGTCGGCTGTTCCGCTTCCGCTTCGACGCTATTCCCGTCGACCTGATCAGTTCAATTTATCAGCAATTCGCGCGATCAAGCGCGGAGGAAAAAGCCCGTCTGCAGGGGTTGCACTACACTCCGGTCGAACTCGTGCATCTAACGCTAGACCCGGTTTTCGAAAACTTACCAGCGAATGCGCGCGTAATAGATCCAACCTGTGGTTCGGGCGCGTTTCTCGTTGAGGCGTTTCGTCGCCTTGTTTGGCGCCGCTGCGGTACCGAGCAGGCTTCGCGAGCCGTTGTGCGCGATATTCTCTACCATCAGTTGTTCGGCATCGACATCAATCCATCAGCGCTAGGAATCGCAGCTTTCAGTTTGTATCTCGCGGCCTTGGAATTCGATGAAGAGCCAATCAGCGACGTAGCAGATTTGAAGTTTGATAGGCTCATTGGGACAACGTTGTTTGAGGCCGATACGATTGGAGAGGAATTGCCGGACATTTTGCTAGCGCAGCCCTTTGACGCTGTTGTTGGCAATCCACCATGGACATTCGACAAGACCAACAAAGCCAAGGCCAGAAACAAGGGCCCGGTTCGGTCGCTCCGTCCCCGGCGAAGTCCGGATTGGGCCTTTCTGAACGTTGCCGCGGATCTTGCCGGTGAACTCGGTCGCCTAGGCATGGTGATGAAGGCCTCACCGTTCTTCTCAAAGGATGAACATGCAGTCGAGGCTCGCGCTGCACTCTTGGCACGTTTGAAGCCAGCCGCGTTGGTTAATCTTTCTGCCCTTCGCAAAGAGCACCTCTTCCCCGACGCTACCGGACCGGCACTTCTGCTGTTTGCAAGATGCTCCCTAATGCCGTCAGAAGACCAACTCCTCGTAGGTTCCATTCCGTGGACGCCTGACTTTGTTCGCAACGGCCTCTTCCACATTGGCCCAAGTGAGCTGCGAGCAATTCCGCTCAAACGGGTACTGCGCACTCCGGCAATGCTGAAGGCTGCCACTTTTGGAACGGTCAGGGACAGTTGGCTGATTGAGCGGCTCGAGCGCGAGTTTCCCACACTCGAAGAGGTCCTCGACTCGATGGGAATTGCTTCCACTATTGAGCGGGGTCAGGGCTACCAAGTCGAGGGTGACTCAAATTCCCCGCCGAAGCATTTCTATAATCTGCCAGCACTTACACCCGACGGCTATGCTCCGTTCAGGATCAATCGCGAGTCATTGCCTCTGTTCGATCAACCGGCACTACATCGAATTCGCAACGAGACTATTTATCTCGGGCCGCTGTTGGCGTGTCCCAAGGCGAGTTTCAAGGCAGGGGTTGAGGCCGGGCGATACAGCGCCGCATTTTCAAATGGCGACATGCTCTTCACAGAGAGTTTCTATGGGATCTCCTTTGCTAATCATGGCGCGGCGCTGGCACCAGTTCTTTCGGGGATTTTGAACTCATGTGTCACAACTTTTCAGCTTGCTTATGGCGGCGGAGCATGGGGATTGGAACGCTCAACCGTCGAACCAAAAGACCTGCTCTCATTGCGGGTTCCAGATTTGACAAAGTTGGACGCCTCCACACTGCAGCGTGTCATCGGGGCTGAACAAGCTGCGGCCGACGACCCATCATCAGAAGCGCTGGAGGCGCTCGACGAGGCAGTTGCGGAACTTTATGAATTTGATCGCTTCGAGCTGGTTCTGGCGCGCGAGAGCATCGAACGGGCGCGCATGCTGATCTTCGAGGGACGAAAACGGCGCCGGGCGTTCGTGAAGCCGCCAAATCGCGAACCACTGCACGCGTATGCTTCGGCGGTCGCCAGTGTTGTAGACGGTTATTTGCGATCGAAAGGCGCAAGGCACCTGGAAGCCGCTGTTTTCTCACAACCGCTCATCAGCGCCGATTGGATAGACGGCGCAGGTGGACTAACGGCAGTACGGTTCCGGATGGGCGCCGGTGCCCCGCCTCGCGACCCAGCAATCGAACAAGGTGAACAAAGCGAACTGCAGGCACTCGCGGCGCAACTCAGAGGTTGGATGACTACTGACATTCCTCCCTACTTAAATGAACGCCGCAACCTTCGACTTTACCTTGGTGATAGCTTGTTTGTCGTCAAGCCATCGGAAGTGAGGTATTGGACCCGTACCGCTGGCCTCAATGACGCTGACATAATCCTGGCCGATCATTGGCTTAAGGCTTCGCATGCAGCTTACGCCTGATGCGCCGGTGGGCGTCCCATCCTTTTCACTGGAGGACGATGAGATTGACACGGTTGTCGATCTCATTTGCAGGGGCGCGAATGAGGCGCGTCCGCATCTGACACCCGGACTTCTCGAAGTTCCGATGACCGTTATCGTACGAAAGGCGATGAAACGGATAAAACGGCAGCTGGGACTCACAAACCTGGAGGTGGCCGGGGAGGTAGAGCTTGATGAGATGACGACGGCTGATCAGGAGATCGCGGGACGAATTGACATAACGCTGAAGTTCTTACGCCAGTTCGGCGATGAGGAGGACTACGTTGGGGTGGAATGCAAGCGCGTGGGGGCCGGAAGCGCGTATAGTCAACTCAACACAAGGTATGTCACTCAAGGTGTGGTTCGCTTCACTAATGGACAATATGCCGTAGGTCACGCGTGGGGATTCATGCTTGGCTATGCTCTTTGTCTACCCGGCGAAGATATCGTTGAAGTTGTCGACAAAAGACTCCAAGGAACCTATGGCCCGTCCGCCGCCTTGGCTGTGGCAGCATCTCACCATCAAGCCATCGCTATCCGGGACGGAAAACTTAAGCAGTACAATGGTGCTCCAATTAACGTCCGTCACATCCTCGTGGACATGGTACCAGCTGCACCCGCAGTACAGGACCCTGAAGATTCGTCTGCTTGAGATTTGTCAGAGGTGTACCCCTCATTCTCCCTCCGTGGCGTTCGCCGCCTTGATTAGGAAATAGCAGGCCGAGAACGCAAGCGTCCGGCCTAGTCTCGCGAATTCTAGGTCGGAGAGACCGAGCGGCACATGTGAACCCGGACTAACGAAAGTGTATACGCCGGTAAGCCCGTCTTCTTCATTCTTATCTATGAAACCCGACTTCCGGAGATAGGCCATGACCTGCCCCCATTTATCGTCATCAAAACTTCCTGCATGAGTCAGCCGTCGCCTGACAGCAATGCCTCTTGCTAGTGTTTGCAACGCCACCCGGGCGGCGTTCAAGCAGGCGTTCTTGTTCCCGGCTTTGAACTCGGTCGCCGATTCCTCGATCATGCTGAGAACGCCGTCAACGCCCGTGAGGCCTGATCGTTTCAACTCGCTGGTAAGGTCATCATCGACCGTCTGTACGCCACCTATCGCCGGCTCGATCGGCACAAAACGCCCCAGAGCTTGGCCATACTCGTCCTTTGCCCCGACAATGTTGTCTAGCTGGAGGCAAAGCTCCAAGTCCGCCCATGGCTCGTCATACAGGACCTTCGGGCTGATTTTCGATCTGACCGCCCGCCCCGTCCTCGCAAGCTCTTGGAGAATCTCGGTGACCTGTGCATCCGAGGCCTCTCGAATTGCATTCACTATGGCCTCTTCGAGAGATAAATGGTGCCAGCCTCCCGCCACTTCGTCCGTCGAAATCCCATATTTTTCAAAAAGGATTGTGATTTGCTGCCTTCCGAGGATTGGCAGGAACTGGCAGAGCGAAAGGCGGGAGCGTTTGCTTATCCTCATGCTTGTCACGCATTTCGATGTTTTCGTTCGAGTTGAGTTGTGTTTGGCCTGCCCGTTAATCTTCGGGAACTGCTTCAGCTTCTGAGCCGGTAGGGCCTGACGATGCCTCTTGCGCTTCTGGCTGCGGTAAACCCATCAGTTCAACTGCTCGAATGATGCGTAGCCGAGCAAGTCCAGTTTGTTCCTCTGCCTGCTTTCTCATTTCATTCGCCACTTCCGGGAACCAATCGGCCTCAGCTTTCAGAGTGGGATACTGGGCGACGGCCTTGTTCCGCTCCTTTAGCGCATTGCCAATCCAGTACCAGCCGGCCCTGGGGGAAGCGAGCCAGGCTTCCGCAAAGTCCTTCGCCGCAATGTGTGCTAGGATAGGAATATCCTCATACTCCATCATGCCGTTCCGGGTGTGGCATACCTTCTCGAAGAATTTCTGGCCGTCCTCGCGAACGACCTCAAGCAGCGCTGGGACGAGTTCGGGGAACTGCTTCTCAAGGGCGGCGCTACGTGCATCGACAAGGTGTTCAAACACCTCTTGGAACTCGGCTTTGTAGTCATCGGCAACCCAGTATCCGACGCCGGCATAAGACCCATCAAAAGAATCATACCACATCCAACCGGCGGGTCGCGGTGGCAAACGGCCCTCCTTGAGCAAGTCATCGAGATAGTTCTTTGCGCCGTCCGCGACCTCTCTGACACTCTCTTTGGTCAGGCCTCTAGATGCCATCATCATCTTCAGGGAGACAACATGGAGAAATTCGCCTGACTCCGTGATTTCTCTCTTTGCAAACTGCTCCTCCATTCTCTTGAGCGCGCGATCGACATCGGCGTCATCGAGTTTGTCAAAGCTTCCAACGATCTGCCAAGGAGGGGCCTCGTGTTTCTCCAGGAAATAGTGACTAGCGTTCATAGAAGCGCGGATATGGTCGGTGTCAAAGCGACCCTCAATGAGCGTCTCAATTAGAACGGTGTCGTTCAACAACGGGCTAGAGAGATCTACCGATTTGTACCTGGATATTGCTGCCATGAAAGGCGGCGGTGCTACCTGTTCACCATTGTTGGCCGCTGCATTTGGCCTGTAGCCGTATATCGCCTCTTTTCGGTTTCTCAAATTGTCGCGACCGAGGCGATTGCAGCGTGTTTCAATTGCGAGTGCGGAAAACAGTCTGACCAGTTCTACCATCGCCACTCGATTTTCGAGGTGGCGATCCTCCAGGGCGGCCACAAGTCGCACTACGTCCTCGACGACGTGGCGTAGCACACGCAGGGAAGCTGTCTGTGACTCCTTGAAAGTCGCGAGCGCCTCTTCCGCAAATTCGGCAATTCTGCCCGGAGCGGCATCGTCAGCAAAGTATGACAGAAACTCGGCAAACGCCGCATCGATGTTGGGTTCCACCAATAGGGATTGGCCGAAAATCTTCTCTTTGGATTCCTCGAATTCCTTAACGATCTTGTCGTCATGAGCGATCACAATGACCCTGCATTTGTGATGCTCGACGTACCGGTTGATGAGCCCGAGGAGGGCACGATTCTCTATGGAACAGCGCTCGAGATCGTCAAATATCAAGGGCCGCGTGTTGACGATTTCGTTCTTTGTGAAGGACGTCGCCAAGACCGATGCCAAGCCGCCAGATCCCAGCGATCCCACCACTGGAACCTGAATATTGACCGCATCAATTCTCTCAGCAAGCCTGCTCAGTGAGGCCTTTGTGGGGAACATTTTGGCGAAGACCTGGGCCTCCACGTCTTCGGTTTTGGTCAATCCAAACAGGCTGACGTAGTGAGCCCGGTCGTCGGGAAGCACCCGCCGCACTTGATGTGTCTTGCCTGTTCCCCACTCCCCGGTAATGAGGACAGCGTAACCAGGTTTCTGTCGGCTGACGTAATAGGCCAGGTACTCCTCAAGATGCGACCCGGGAGGGTATGCAAGCGTGGTGATAACCCTTTGTTCTGCGGTATCGCTGGTCTCGCTTGCAGCCTGCCCCTTCTTATTTCCACCCAAGCCAAACATATTGCCTCCCCACTATAATCCAACCAAATGTTGGCATCCTTCTTCCACCCCAGTATAGGCAGCCGCCACGATTGCACAGTATCTAATCAAGATTAGACTTTGTTACAGTGGGGTCATTCACAGGACGTGACGAAGGTACTTTCCAGCTTCTTCGTCCTTTTATTGATTCGAACCGGAAGTGAGAGCCCTGGATGATTGACTTTGAGACAAACAGGCGAGGGGTGGTTCTCGAGTACGAGCCGGAATTCAATGGCGCAGCCTGGGTTCTACAGCAGTTGAGGGTGCATAAGAGAGTTCGGATCAGTCGAGCCTTTTCCTTCTTGAAAAGCGATCTCATCAAAGGCCCAACTTCCGAGAGCGATGAAGCAGACGAGCCTATTTTTCGCTTTCGATTTGCCGTTCGCGAGAAGGGCTATTTTCGTATTCCGGGCCGGATATTGGGAGTCAAGAACGATGTGCTGATTGCCGATGAAGGTATCACGCTGGATCGCAAACTCTTCGTTGCTGAGCGGAACGTTGGCATCTTCCGACGGATCGCCAAAGTAAAACAGGATTCCCACGAGATCATCATTGGCGGCACCCACGATGATAGCATCCCCATAGCTGCGTTCCGGGAATTGCTGGCCAAGTTCCCCAATTCGCTCGAACTAGATCGCTACGCAAGCGCGAGGGTTGAGACCATTCTCGGAGAGTACTTTGACAACCTCCAAAGCGCGCGGGAAAGCTATGAGACGTATCTAAGCAAACGAAGATCTGTCGTATCGGATGTCCCGCTTGAACAAGAGGAATTGTTGCAAGCGGAAATCGACAAGTTTTGCTATCTAAGAGATACAATCTCAAGCTGGCTTGGCGGCGCGGGGTCTTATACCGAAAAGGACTGGCAGAGGTTGATTCTCAAGGTGATCCTTCTCCTGTTCCCGAAATACGTTGTGGTCCTAGAAAACGTAAAGATCGCCGATTTCTATTCGGAGCCCGCAAAAAGGAAAAACCGCTTCATTGATATCTGTTTGGTTGACGCGAGCGGCAACCTGGATGTGCTTGAAATCAAAAAACCCTTCGATGACATTCTTCTCAGCCACGGCCTTTATCGCGGCAACAGCGTCCCGACAAAAACGCTTTCGGGCACCATCATGCAAGCTGAAAAGTATCTCTTCCATCTTTCCAAGTGGGGGATAGAAGGGGAGCGTGAACTCTCCAAGCGGTATCGCGCGCAATTACCTCCTGACATGGAGATCAGGATCACCAATCCGAAGGCAATGTTACTTCTCGGCCGCGACCGTCTTCGGAACGGAAGATCTGCGCTATCGGAGAGCCAAGCTTTTGATTTTGAGGTCATAAAGCGCAAGTACGCCAACATGATGGACATCATCACGTACGACGACCTTTTGCGTCGTATCGACAAAATTATCGAATCTCTATCAAGGCGAAAACAAAAAATGGCGTGAAGCGACCCTGTTGTCGCTGGGCAGTTAATTGGGTTCTTCCTCAAAGTCTGTGATTCAACGGTAGCATTCTCGCCCT
>CEQK01006422.1_pt1 | contig 44750 bp, 35 predicted proteins | sample 531051 | NCBI WGS metagenome assembly CEQK01 (sample SAMEA2621229, study PRJEB7988) | marine metagenome | biome: marine biome (ENVO:00000447); feature: deep chlorophyll maximum layer (ENVO:xxxxxxxx); material: "saline water (ENVO:00002010), including plankton (ENVO:xxxxxxxx)" | depth 150 m
GAATGCGTTCTCCTCAGATCGCGCGCATGGCGCTGGCGACGATCCGGCCGTCGAGCATGTCGATCCGGCGTTTCGCCATGTCCGCGTGGCTGGGTGAGTGGGTGACCATCACGATGGTCGCACCACCAGCGTTGAGCGCGGTGAGGATGTCCATCACCTGCTCCCCATTGGCGGTGTCGAGATTGCCGGTCGGTTCGTCGGCGAGGATCAGCTTGGGCTGGCCCACGATGGCGCGAGCGATGGCAGCGCGCTGCTGCTGGCCGCCCGATAGCTGGTGCGGGAAATGGCGCGCACGGTGGGCGATGCCGACCGTGTCCATCGCCGCAGCGACCCGCTCCGCCTTGTTGCCGGACACATCCTTGCGATAGGCGAGGCCCAGTGCGATGTTCTCCTCGATCGTCAGTTCGTCGATCAGGTTGAAGCTCTGGAAAACGAAGCCCAGCTGCGCAGCGCGGAACTTCGCCAGCGCTTTTTCATCCATGGCGGCAAGGTCTTCTTCGCCGAACCAGTAGTGGCCCGAGGTCGGCCGGTCGATCGTCCCCAGCGTGTTGAGCAGGGTGGATTTGCCGCAGCCAGAGGGCCCCATGATGGCGAGGAATTCGCCCTCCGCCACCTCCAGGTTCACATCGACCAGCGCGGTCGTTTCGACTTCGTCGGAGGCGTAGCGGCGTTCGATATTCTCGAGCTTGATCACGAAATTCATCCCTCTTTTCAGCGGATATTGATGGTGTCACCCTTCACCCGGGCGAGATTGCTGGTGACGATGCGCTGGCCCGGTTCGAGGCCCGACAGGATTTCGACCTGGCGCGGATTGCGGCGACCGAGAGTGACGGAGACCCGGCGGGCATGCTTGCCATCGGGATCGATCACGAAGGCCGCGGAGCCACCTTCCGTCAGCCATCCGCCCGTGGGGGCGATCAGCGCAGGCTTTGCCGCGCCGAGCGTGATCCGCACGTCGAGCGTCTGACCGCGATTAAGACTCCGGCGGGGCATTTTCTCGAAGGTCAGCTCGACGCGGAAACGGCCATCGGTAACGGTGGGCAGCACCTTGGATATCGTCAGCGTTGCGCCGTCGGAGGTGGTCGCCTTCTGACCGACCTCGACCCGGCCGAGATAATATTCGTCAACATCAGCCTCCAGCTTCCAGTCGCCTTCGCTGTCGACCTGTCCCGCCGGGTCGCCCGGCGCGAGCGTCTGCCCCGGCTGGAGCGGGAAATTGGTCAACCGCCCGGCCATCGGCGCGCGGATCGTCAGGGCATCGAGGCTGCCGCGCACGGCGGACAGGTTGCTCTGCAAACGCGCGCGGGTGGCGTCGAGCATGCGGCCCTGCGTGGCGGTGATTCCCGCCTCGGTGGCGCGGCCCTGACGCAGCTGGGCGAGGCGCTGCGACTGGTAGTCGACCTCTTCCTGATAGCTTTTGACCCCGGCATCGGAGACGAAGCCCTTGTCGTGCAGCTGCTGGCGGATATCGAGCTCGCGCCGCGCGCGGACCAGATCGTACTCCGCCGCCGCGACTTGCCCCGCGCGATCGACGCGGGAGCGCTGGATACCCAGGTTCTCGCCCGCGACACCGCCCAGCTGGCTGGCGATCTGTGCTTCCTGGCTGAGCACGGTGAGTTCGAGATCGGGATTGGCGAGCCGGGCGAGTGGCTGGCCCTTGGTAACCAGCGCGCCGTCCTGCACGAACAGCTCTTCCACCTGACCCCCGCTCATCACGCCGACGAGGGTGGTCGTGGCGGGCACCACGCTCGCGCGGACCGGCAGGTAATCGTCGAAGGCGGCGCGGGTCACTTCGCCTGTCTGGATGTCGTTCGCATCGACATTGGTCGAACCGCTCGCGGGGATCGCGCGCCACCCGACAAAGGCAATCGCGATTACCGCGATGGCGATCAGCAACCGCTTGTCGCGCCACCACGGCACCTTCTTCTTTTCGACCTTGCGATCCATCGCGGCACCGGGAGCGGGCGTAGACAAACTGTTGGACTGTTCGGCTGTGTGCGTCATCATGTCGCCAGTATCGCCGAACGGGGCTGAAAGACCTAAGTTACTATGATCACACGAAAATCCAGCAGCGCCTCTGCATCCGAGCGTCCGTCGCCGGACACTGTGTCCGCAAATGGACAGCAGGGCGAAGCGTCAAGCGCAAAAGCGGGGCTGGCGATTCTGCTGATCGACGACCGGCCGGAAGTCGCCAGCGCGATGGAGATCGCATTCCGCATGGCCGGGCACAGCCTGACGGTGGCGCACGAGCCGGAGGAGGCGTTCTCGCAGCTCGCGCGGTCCCGCTTCGATGGGATCGTGCTCGACCTCAATTTTACCCCGGGAAAAAGCGACGGCAAGGAAGGGCTTGCCTGTCTCGCCCGGATCATGGCGGACGACCCGGCGGCGTGCGTCGTGGTGCTGACTGCGCATGGCGGGGTGCGCATGGCGGTTGCCGCGATGCAGGCGGGCGCGCGCGACTTCGCGGTCAAGCCGTGGAACAATGCCGACCTCATCGGCAAGGTGGAAGCCGCCGTGGCGCGCGAGCCGACCGCGCCCGCTGCGGGCGCGACTGCTGCCGAGCGCAGCACGCCGCCAGCGCGCATCCTTGGCGAAAGTGCGCCGATCGAGGAATTGCGCCAGCTGATCCGCCGGGTCGGGCCGACGATGGCGGGGGTCGCCATCACCGGACCTTCAGGGGCAGGGCGGATGCTGAGCGCGCTCGCGGTGCATGCCGCTTCTGCGGATGCGCAGAACATGCCGCTGCGGATCGATCTGCGCGAGGAAGGCGCGCTCGACGCAATCGGGGACGCGTCGGGCAGCGTGATCCTGCGCTATCCGGACCGGCTCGGCGAACTGGCGCAGGATCGCCTCGCCGCAAAGCTCTCCGAGAACATTCGCCCGATCGCGATCGTCGACCGGCCCGATGCGCTGACCCCTGCGCTCCGCCGACGGATCGCGACGATCGAGTTTGCCGTACCTCCTCTCGCGCAACGGCGCGCGGACATCCCCATCCTGGCGCGCCATTTCGTGACCGATGCAGCGATTCGCTTCGGCCGCGCCATCCCTCGCATTACCGAAGCGGCCGAGACGGCCTTGCGTGAGGCGGACTGGCCCGGCGAAGTGCGAGGGCTCGCCGCGGAGATGGAACGTGCGGTGTTGCTCTCCGATGATGGCATGATCGATACCGCAACCTTGTCGATCGGTACGCCCGTTGCGGCCAGCGCTCCTGCCGAGAACAACGCGCCAAGCTTCGATCTCGACCGCACGGAAAAGGCGATGATCGCCGCCGCGCTGGCAGAGCACCATCACAATGTCAGTCACGCGGCCAAGGCACTTGGGCTCAGCCGGGGGGCGCTTTACCGCCGGATGGAGCGCCACGGGCTATGAGGTTGTACCGCGGGCGCGGGTGGCGTGCGGCGGGGCTGGGGCTGGCGCTGCTCGTCAGTGCAATCGTGGCGACCTTCGCCTGGTACACCGGTCGATGGGGGCTGCTGACCGGCGCGGTGCTGGCGGGGATCTGGGCCCTCACGCTCGCGTGGTGGAACGCTGCGCTCCTCCCTCCGCGCCCGCTCGGAGAGGGAGGCGAGGCAGAGGACGGAGATGCAGCGGTGCATCGCCTGTTGCTGGACGCTGCGCCGACCCCGTTGCTGGCGCTCGATCGCGACACGGCCCGCGTGCTCAACCGCGCGGCGCGTGCGATCTTCGGCGCCGACGACCGGATCGTTCCGGCCCCGCCCGGGCTGCTCGATCCTTCGGTACCCACCTTTCGCCACGAAGGGCGCCTGTGGCGGATCGACCGGGTGGAGGCGTCTTCGGGCGTGACGGTCGCCGCGCTGATCGATGTCGAGAGTGAGGAATTGGCTGCCGAGGCGCGCGCCAGTGCGGACCTGATCGAAGTGCTGGGGCACGAACTGCTCAACGGCCTGTCGCCGATCGTGTCGCTGGCCGAGAGTGCGCAGACCGCAGCGGCGCAGGAGCCGGTGGACACCGCCTTGCTGGCGGAGATTCTCGGCCCGCTTGCGCGCCGTGCCGAGGGCTTGCAGCGCTTCGCGACCGATTATCGTGCGCTCGCCCGGCTGCCCGAGCCGATCCTTGCTCCCTCGTCACTCGACCAGTTCGCGCGCGATCTGGCGCAGCTTTTCGCGCAGCGATGGCCTGCCACGACGCTCACGCTGGATATCGGCGCGGTCGAGCAATGGCGGATGGATCGCGATCAGCTGCACCAGGCGGTCTGGGCGCTGCTCAACAACGCCGCCGAAGCCACCAGCACGACCAGTGAACCGTGCGTTAGCCTCTCCATCGATCGTGAGGAGAACCGGCTCGCGATTACCGTCACCGACAATGGCGTGGGAGTGGACCCGGAAAGCGCAGCGCTGATCTTTCGGCCTTTCCACACGACCAAGCCGAAGGGGTCGGGCATCGGGCTGTCGCTGGCGCGCCAGATCGCACGCGGTCACGGTGGATCGCTGGAGCTGACGGGGGCGAACCCTACCGCGTTCAGGATCAGCCTCCCGGCAGGAAATCCCGCCGATTGATTGACCTGAAGGGGGCTTTCGGTCTCATGATGGCGAAGAGTACTCAGGGCGCTGTCAGCAGCCCATCCACACAAGCACAGAGCCCGCATATGACGACATCCAGCCAGTTCCTGGTCCAGAAGGACAATATCCGTGAAGGCCGTATCGACACGCGGGAAGTGCCACCGCTCAGCGATGGAGAGGTCCTTGCGCGGATCGACCGCTTCGCGCTGACCGCCAACAACGTCACCTATGGCGTGATGGGAGATCGCATCGGGTACTGGAAGTTCTTCCCGGTCGAAAGCGAGGGGGAGGGCGTCATTCCCGTATGGGGTTTTGCCGAGATCGTTGAATCCGCGCATCCGGAGGTGCCGGTTGGAGAGCGGATCTACGGCTTCTTCCCCATGGCAAGCCATCTCGTCATGCAACCGGCAAAGGTCAGCGAAGGCCGCTTCGTCGATGGCGCGGAGCATCGCGCCGGGCTGCCGCCGGTGTACAATTCCTACACCCGTGTCGGCGCGGAGCCTGATTACGACGGCGACCTGGACGATGCGCGCATGGTGCTGTTCCCGCTCTATGCGACATCCTTCTGCATCTACGACTTCATGCAGGACCATGACTGGTACGGCGCCAGGCAGGTTGTCGTGCTGAGCGCGTCCTCCAAGACCGCGATCGGGTGCGCCTATGCGATCTTCGCCGATGCGTCCGCGCCCAGGACCGTCGGCGTCACCTCGCCCCGCAACGTGGCGTCGGTCGAAAAGCTGGGCCTCTACGACGAGGTCCTGACCTACGACGCGCTGGACAAGATCGACGCGAGCATTCCGACCGTTATCATCGATATGTCGGGCGATGGCGGCGTGCTCGGGGGGCTGCACGAGCATCTGGGCGACAGCATGAAATACACCTCCAATGTGGGCGTCACCCATTATGACGCGAACACCATGCCGCCCGGCTTCATCCGGGAGCGCAGCGAAATGTTCTTCGCGCCCGGCCATATCCAGAAGCGCCACAAGGAGTGGGGCCCGGGCGTGTTCGAAAAGCGCGCGCACGACTTCTGGAAAGACACCGCGCTGAAATCGCGCGACTGGCTGACGATCCACCGCGAGGAGGGCGATGGTGCCGTGAAGCAGGCGTGGAGTGCGGTCGCTCTGGGCAAGACCCCGGCGGACGAGGCCTGGGTGGTCGGCTTCTAGAGCCGCCCGATCCTCACCCGATCTTAACCATGTTTCCATAGCGCTCCCCAGTCTGATGGACCGGAGCAGCGGATACTTGTGAAGCACGAAGGGGATATTTCTCCCGGCGAGCGGGATGGCTACGCCGAAGAGGTATTCAGCCGCCCGCGCGTGTCGTTTACGCGCAAGGTGGCCTTGCGGATGATCCTGCTCGCGTTCTGCGCGGCGGGAATTCTCGCGCTGTTCTCGTTCCATGCCGTCAAGAACGAGGCGGAGAAGACGCTGGTCGCCGAGTGGAAGATGCAGATCGAGCTGCGCGGGCGCTATGAAAGCGGGCGCTTTCTGCTCGCCGAGACACTGGCGGATCGCATGGCCGAGAGTTTCCTGGCGCTGTATTCCAACCCTGCTGTCGTGCCCTCGGCACGGTTCTCGGATTACTTCTACGAGCCGGGTGACGGAACCATCCGCCTCCGCCCCGAATATTTCTCGGGGCAGGACGATGCGCGAGCCGCTCCTGGCGGCGTATCGGGATTCATCGCGCGCGATCGGCCGCCGCTGACGGATGAATTGCAGCGCCGGCTCATCCTCACTTACGAGACCGTGGCCAGGTTCGGGCCGGGCGGATCGGCGAACTTCGCCAACGTGCATGCCAGCCTGCCCGAAAACGCGCTGATCATGTATTGGCCGCAGGCGCCATGGGGCCTGAATGCCGCGAGCGATCTGAACATGACCGAAGGCTCCGTGCTTCAATCCACCCTGCAGGCCTACAACCCCGATCGCCGGCCCGTGTGGACCGGCCTCTATTACGACGCCACCGCATCCAACTGGACCATCACGTACCAGAAGCCGGTCGATCGCGCTGGGCGCCATCTTTTCACGCCGAGCCTGGATGTCAGCCTGACCGACCTTATGGGAGAGGTGGCCGACGGCGGGCCTGGCGGCTCCTTCGACCTGATCCTCTCGCGCGACGGAATGCTGGTGGCCTATCCGAAGGGGATGGACGGGTTGCCCGAGGACGCCGGCCAGATCGATATCGCGGAGGCGGACAATCCCGACCTCAGCGCGATCTATCGCCGCCTGCTGGAAGCCGATCCGGATGGAGCCGCTCAGGCAAAGGTCGTGTTCGACGAAGACCTGAATGCCTATATCGCCAGCGCGCGCATCGACGGGCCGGACTGGTGGCTGGTGACCGTGCACCCTAAGTTGCAAGTCGAGGCACGCGCGTTGCGCTCTTCCGGGGCGATCCTGATCCTCATCGCCCTGTTGTTCGCAGCGTTCATCCTGACGGCGGTCATCGTCCTGCGGACCAGCGTGTCTTCTCCGATCCGGAAGATGACGCGGGCGACCCGCCATCTGGCCGATGGTAACTACGAATCCTTTGCTGGCAGCGACCATGGTCTGCCAGTCGACCGGAACGACGAGATCGGCATGCTCGCGCGCAGCTTCCGGCGGATGGCCGACAAGGTCGAGGATGCGCGCGCCGGGCTCGAGCGCACGGTCGCCGAACGAACGCTTGAGCTCGAACTCGCCAACCGGCAGCTGCTCGACCAGAGCCGCAGGGATGCCCTGACCGGCGCGCTGAACCGGCGGGCGTTCGATCAGGATCTGCGCCAGGCGATGGTGGACGCGAGAGCAGGGACGTCGATCGCGCTGGCGCTGTTCGACGTCGACTTCTTCAAGCCTTTCAACGATCACTATGGCCATGTCGCAGGCGACAGGGCGCTCGAACGGGCGGTGTCCGCGATCGGCGCGGCTTTACCCGGCGCATCGATCTACCGCTATGGCGGGGAGGAGATTGCCGCGATCATTCCGGCCTCCGCCACCAACAGTTCGCGCAGGGCGGTCGAAGGTGCGGTGGAGGCCGTGGCGCGGATCGGAATCCCGCATGCCAAAAGCGACCTCGGAACGCTGACGGTAAGCGCGGGGGCGATGACGATCCCGCATGATGCCGATGACAGCGAGCGGGGGGGGCGGACCATTCTGGAGGCCGTCGACAAGGCGCTCTACGCTGCCAAACATGCCGGGCGGAACCGCTCCGAGTGGCTGTCCTAGCCTCTAGAACACGGCATGCTCGCCGCGCTCGGCCTGCGCCTCTCCGCTGAGCAGCTGCGCGTAATAGTCGAACAGCGTTTCGGAGCCGGTCGAGGGCGTCGCCTCGGCATCGTAGAGGCCGGTTTCGGGGTTCAACACGAGCATGGACTCGGTCGCGTAGTAGCGTCCGATGCGCGCAAGTTCGGCCTTGGCTCTTAGCGAAGGGACGGCGCGCCCGATGGTGCCGAGCATCAGGACGATAGCATCCAGCAACGCGACGGGCACATGTTTGAAGCGCGGCGGCTGTCCGAGCATGGCGAACAGCACCTCCCCCTGCATGCGCGGCGTGATCGCCGGTCCCGGGCCACCGATCGGCAGGATGCGGTTGCGCCGCTCTGGGCTGTCGATGCAATCGGCGAGGTATGCGGCAAGGTCGCCGTCGCTGATCGGCTTGCAGGCGGTCAACGTGCCGTTCCCGAACATCACGAAGGGCTTGCCCTGCCGCACGCGCTCGACCTGCCCCGACAGCGATTTGAAGAAAGCTGTAGGGCGCACGATGGAATAGTCGATCCCCGATGCGATCAGCGAGTGTTCGAATGCCAGTTTGGCTTTCTGGAAAGCCAGTTGGGGCTTCTGCACGCAGATCGCGGACAGCAGGATCATGTGCGGAATGCCCGCCGCCTGTGCCTGTCGCAGAGCGTCCAGATGGGCGTCGTGGTCGATCCGCCAGGCATCGTCCGGTGCGCCGGTACGCGATGCGAGGCACGAGAGCACAGCATCGAACCGTTCGCCCCGGATGCCGTCGCGCGCCAGCGAAGCCGGGTCGGTCACATCGCAGGCGCGAAGCTGGGCCCCGGAGAGGTGAGGGGGCGCGGATCGCTCAGATGTGCGTCTCGCCAGACAGACCACCTCGTGCCCGCGCGCGACCAGTGCGTGCACGGTTGCACGTCCGATCGTGCCGGTCCCGCCAAGGACGAGAATGCGGCGCGGCTGCACACCATATGTTCGATCGGCCTGCATCGGATCAGGCTAGGCGATACCGCGGCAGGTGGCGAGGAATTGCTGACGCAGTCCCTGCGTCAGGACGTCGCGAGTTCCTTCAGCGGGGTACCGGTATCGGCGACCGCCTTGGGGTCCGGCGAAACGCCCTGCTCGACCAGCTTCCGGCCTTGGACGAAATCCTTCATCGCATTGACGCAGTCGAGCGCGATCACCTGTCCATCGCGCAGGTAGACGACCGAGAACGACCGGGCGGCAGGGTCTCCGCGCAGCACCGTCGCGTCGTAGCCTGTCGAGAGACCGGCGGTCTGAAGCTTCAGGTCATACTGGTTGGACCAGAACCACGGGAAAGCGGCATAGTCTTGCGGGTCGCCGCAGATCGCCTTCGCCGCGGCGGTGGCCATGTCGTTGGCGTTCTGCACGGACTCGATCCGCAACACCGCATCTTGCGCCCAGCGGCTGCGATGGGCGGCGCAGTCGCCGATTGCGAACACGTCTTCGAGCGAGGTGCGGCAAGACCCGTCGACATCGACGCCGTTCGAACACACCGCGCCTGCCTTCGCCAGTGGTTCGACCGAAGGCACGATCCCGATCCCGACGATGACCAGATCGGCGTCAATCGCGCTGCCATCGTGCAGGCGCACGCGTGCGACCCTGCCATCCTCGCCCTCAAGACAGTCGACCATCGTCTCGAGCCGCAGATCGACCCCGTGGGCGCGGTGTTCTGCCTGGTAGAAGGCGCTGAGTTCCTCGCCCGCCACCCGTGCAAGGACACGCGGCTGGGCTTCGAGCAGCGTTACCTCGCAATCGAGCTTGCGCAGCACCGCCGCCGCCTCCAGCCCGATATAGCCGCCACCGACCACCACCGCCTTCTTCGCGCCGTCGCCCAGTTCCTGCATCAGGGTATCGACATCGCTGCGGGTGCGCACCGCGTGAACGCCCTTCAGGTCCGCGCCCGAACATGTCAGCGCGCGCGGCGCGCCGCCGGCGGCCCAGATCAGTTTGCTGTAACCGATGCTCTCGCCGTCCCCCAGCGCCACCTCGTGCATTGCAGCGTCGATCGCGACAACCTCGGTGCCAAGGCGCAGCTCGATGTTCTTGTCGCTCCAGAACTGTTCCGGACGGATCAGGATACGCTCGAACGGCTTGTCGCCGGAGAGATATTCCTTGGACAGGGGGGGGCGCTCGTAAGGCAATTCGCTGTCCCGACTGACCATCAGGACCGATCCTTCGAACCCGTTCTGCCGCAGCGCGATAGCTGCCTGCGCTCCGCCATGGCCCGAGCCCACGATGATGACGTCTCTGGTTTCCATTGCAGACTGCCGTGGCGCTCCGTTTCGATTGAGGTGCAAGGTCGTGACAGGTGGTTATATGGACGACCGCTGGAATTTTCGCCTCACCAAACAACCTGGTTGGCGAAGCAGACCGCACTGACCGCGCCCGATTCCACCGGTCAAATGCACTGCGGCTGTTTCAGGGCACGCGCCCCGCGTATATGCGGCGCGCTTGGGCTTTCGCACCGGGGGGCCGAAAGAGGGAGAGCGCAATCATGAGCGACCAGGGCGAAATGGCGCAGCACCATCATGCGAGCGATCCGGAAGGACCGGATGCCGGGCATGCTCCGCCGACGCGCGGCCGGATGTGGCGCCATCTCGGCCCCGGAATCGTGGTCGCGGCGACCGGGGTGGGGGCGGGCGATCTGGTCGCCACGCTGATTGCTGGGTCGCGCTTCGGCTATGCCTTGCTGTGGGCCGCGGTGCTCGGTTGCATCGTCAAGATCGCGCTGTCCGAAGGCTCCGCCCGCTATCACCTCGCCACAGGCTCGACCATCCTTGCGGGCTGGCGATCGCTGGGCCGATGGACCAGCTGGTATTTCGGCGTCTACGTTATCATCTGGGGTTTCATCTACGGCGCCACCGCGATGAGCGCGACCGCCCTGCCGCTGACCGCGCTGTTTCCGGGCCTGTCGCTGCGCGCCTGGGCGATTATCGCGGGCCTGTTCGGCTTCGTATTCGTGTGGTTCAACAAGTACGAGACCTTCGAGACGGTGATGAAACTGCTCGTGGGGACGATGTTCGTGATCATGGTGGGGCTGGCGATCCTCGTCGCGCCAAGCCTGCCGGACCTTGCCCGCGGCATGACCTTCACGTTGCCCGAAGGCTCGCTGTTCTACACGCTCGGCCTGATCGGCGGGGTCGGCGGGACGATCACCACCGCCGCCTATGGCTATTGGACGCAGGCCAAGGGGTGGCGCGGCACGCCGTGGCTGCCGATGATGCGGGTGGACAATTCCACCGCGTACATCGTGACGGGTATTTTCGTCATTGCCATGCTGATCGTGGGTGCCGAACTGCTCCATTCCGCCGGTATCGCGCTACAGGACAGCGACCAGGGGCTGCTGGGCCTATCGGGCGTGCTGGAGGAGCGGTTCGGCGCGACGATTGCGACCCTGTTCCTGATCGGCTTCGCTGCGACCTCGGTCTCATCCCTGCTCGGTGTGTGGCAGGGGATGAGCCTGTTTTTCTCCGACTGGTGGTATCAGATGAAGGGCCGCGAGGAGGGCGGGCACGAGGGCAGCAACGCCTATCGTTTCTACCTCGCCTGGCTGACCTTTCCGCCGATGATCCTGCTGTTCGCGGACCGCCCCTTCCTGCTCGTAATCATCTATGGCGCGTTCGGGGCGCTCTTCATGCCGTTCCTCGCCATCACGCTGCTGATGCTGAACAATTCCGAACGCCTGCCGGCAGAGGCCCGCAACGGTGTGGTTTCGAACATCACGCTGGCGGGATCGGCGATCCTGTTTATCGTGCTGGCGGTCCAGCAGGTCGCGAAGCTTGTCGGATAGGTGGCGGATATCCGGAGTGGAGCAGCTTTGCGCGGTGGCAGAAGGCGGGAATAAGCATCGAAAATCAGGCGTGTCGATACAACGCCAGCTAACCGGCTCCGGAAGCCTCTCTACGCACCGTCGGGATCCGCCACTCTGGACGCGAAGTGGTCCAGCCAGGCCGCGACCATCGCCGAATAGGGCCGTGCCGGATCGGCCATCGCTCTCATCTCGACCAGCAAGCGGTCGGCAAATCCGGAGACGGCCCGTTCCGCCCGACGAACCGTCTCATCGGGCGGCGCACCCGCGAGGTCCTGCGCCAGCGCCTTCAGGTCGATCATCAAGGCGCCGAGAAACTCGAGCCGTCGAAGAACTTCGGTGCGGGCCTGGACCAGGCCGATACGGTTGAGCCCGTAGACGTGGATCGAAGTCGCGCCTTTGAGGCTGAGGGAGTGGTCACCGGCGAAGTCCGGGTCGCCCCCCACCAGCTTGCGCGCGACCACGAAGGAGACAGGGTTGGCGGGGTCGAACAGGTATTCCAGATGCTCCCCCGGATCTTCCTCGCACGGGTTCAGCAGCAGCGGCTTCTCGGCAGACAGGGGATCATCGGCCCGGGTCGCGCGAACCCCGCCTGCAGCGAGCGGGAAGCTGTCTTTCTTGCCGGTGCCGACCGTCGATGACCTGGAGAAACCGAGCGTGGCTTCGTGCAGCCGGACCTGGCTGACATCTCCCCTTGGCGTGATCTGGTAGCGCTTGCGATTGCAGTCGATGCAGCTCGGCAGGAGATTGTCCCATGCCATCGCGATCCACCAGTAACCTGGATGCGCGTCGTCGCCCTCCACCGCACCCTTGGGCCGGTAATGCTCGACGTCCATCGACTGGGCGCTCGCATAGAAAGTCTCGCAGTAGGCGCACTTTCCGCGAAACAGCCGTTCCAGCTCGTTTTTTACTTCCTTGTGCTTGTAGATCGCAAACGGGAAGGCCTTCGCGGACGCCCTCGGCGGCCCGAAGTATCGCACGGCCTTCTTCCGTTCCTCGGCACCCTTGGTCGTGAGAATTTCGGGCACATCGGCGGGTCGCGGCACCGGCCTCATGTGGCGCTCCGCAGCGCTTCGACGATGGCTTGGCGGGTCTCCTCTTTCAGGCCCTTCAATCGCTCGCGCGTTGCGGTGCGCTGCTCGGCGAGGAATATGGCGACGGCTTCCTGCACCAGCCGGTGGACCTCGCTGTCGCCGATCGGGAGCGCGCCGCTGATCTCATTGAGGTAGGCCTGCAATTCCGGATCTTCAGCCGGTGTCACTCCGAGGGCAAGCTTGTCCTGCATGCGCGCGAGACGGCGTTCGGCATCGGCGTTTTCGGTGCTTCGCAGCTGGAAGAAGTCGGCGGTGAGCAGTTGTTCGATGGTCCAGTGACTATTGTCGGGAAGATCGACCAGCGATTGGGTGAACACCGGAAGCTCGGTGTCGGCCTGAGCGCCCGGAATCCGTTCGAGGACCAGCACCTCTCCAGGCTTCATGCCGCGCAGGCACAAGGGATCGTGCGATGTGGCGATGAAGGTGACCTGCGGTAGCGCGCGCCGCAGGCCGGTCATGATCGCCATTTTCCAACGGGGGTGCAGATGCGCCTCGATCTCGTCGATCAGGACGATGCCCCGCGCGGTCTCGAGCGTGCTGAACTCCGGGTTCACACGCTTGTCCATCAACCCCTGCATGATATCGCACAACATGGCGAGCACGGCCCGAAATCCCGAAGAAACGATCGTCAGCGGCGTGTGCTGGAGCGGTCCGGCTTCACCTTCGCCGAGCTTCTGGACCACGAATACGCGGTCGTCCCGGCGCTCGAGCACATCGAACTCGCCATCGATGCTGAACACATCCCGCATTGCGCGAACGGCCATGTTGAACTCGGCTCTCTTCAGGCCGAGCAGCCAGCGCTCCGGATTGGAGAGCAGCTAATCGGTCTGGAACATGCTGCGGACATGCTTGTGCTTGGTGTAGCGCCGTTGGGCGTCCAGATATTGCCGGAAGGCGCCATAGGCGAACAGCGGGATGGAGTTCGGCTTGCCTTGGGTGCGAAAGTCCTGTTCGATGAAATGATCACTGCTCGCTAACGTGCTGGGCGCGATCGACAGATGCTGCTTTTCGCCTTCCGCATAGTGTAGTTCAACCTCGGCCTGCTCGGGGCTGTGCGCTCCGCGCGCGCCGAGATACCGGGGATTGAGCACGAGTTGCCCGGCTTTCAGGTCCAGCATGTGACGTGTTTCCGTATCCATCAGCGCGATCGCGATGGCTTCGAGTATCGTGCTCTTGCCGGCCGCATTCTCCCCCAGGATCAGGAGCGCGGCAGCATTAGGTTCGCCGCTGGTCGAGGGAGCTGGAAGACGAACCTCGATATTCTCCAGCGATTTGAAATTGCGGATGACGATCCGCCGAGGCTCTCGGGGAGCAGAAGGTTCGTGGTAGAGCCGCTCGCTGTTCCACGCCTCTTCTGGCTCCGGCGGTGCGAAGAGGGCTTCACGGGCGCGCTCCAGGCGATCCCTCCAATCGCGATGTTCGCGCAGAACGAGCAGTTGCCGTTCGACATCCTCGCTCGCGCGTCGATTGAGCGCGCGCGCGAGGAGATCGCGAAGGTATATGCGCCAACCGCCGCTAAACGGGCCCCTGTGGGGAAACAGAGAGCTGCCATCGTCATAGTCCTCGGTTTCCAGGCCTTCCCACAACTGAGCGAAATACCGCTCGAACATGACGACCCGCTCTTCTCTCAGAGATCGACGATCGAGCCGAAACTGTCTGATTGTGGCGCGTCCTCGGCGACTGTTGCTGTACGCGCCGATGCTTCCATCGCTCCAGAAACGGAGATGTCGCCAGAGATCCCGGTCGTTGCAGGGGTCCAGGAAGATCGTTTTCTCGTCGAGAGGATAGAACGGCCAGCGACCATCGCCGCGGTCGATATATTCGCTAAGCTGCCCGGGGTTTGGGATCGGGCTTCGTCGACGGTCGGCGACCGGGAAATAGAACGGATCCTCTGGCATGCACTCCCAGCAAATCGGATACAGGTTCTGCCAGGCATCGGCGAGCCAGGCATAATAGAGGTGTGCGAGGTCGCGGTCGGTGACGGGGTGCGCACCCTCTGCAGGCCGAAACCGGAACACCTTGGGATCATCGATGAGGGTCTCGCAAAAGGCGCAGGAATGGTTGAACAGGTCTGCGAGCGCGCGGCGCACCTCGGGATGATCGGCGATTGATCGGCTACGGTCGGAACGGGTTTGCAGCAGGGTTTCCGGGCCGCTCATGAAAAGATCGAGCACACGTTGGCGGCTGATCCGCGCATCATCGCTCCCGAACACGGCGGGCGGCTCTATCCGGTCGCGTTCGACATATCGCATGGCGGTCAGTCTCCTTGCATTTCGGTGCCGGCGACGATCTCGTCCTTGCCGGCCGCCTCGCCCCACAATGCCTCGTCCGTGTCCCGCGCCCTCAGATTGAGCGCGCGACGAAGCGCCGCGATAGTTGGGTGCACGGGCTCGGCGTTGGGGTTTTTCCAGTAATCGAGATGGCGGAAACCCGGCGGCTTGCCAATCGGAAGCCGGACATCGAGCACTGCCGGCCCAAAGAGCTGCCGCAGCGGGCCGGACACGATGTCGCCAAACCAGATGAGATGATGTGGATGGTACAGGTTGGTCCACACGGTTGGGCCGAAAACGGCCCCATGGTGCGGACGCCGGACCTTGTTCGCGGGTGGATAGGAAAAACGACGGTTGCCCTTCTTTCCTTCAAGCACCGGCGGCGACGACGGTATCTCCCGGCGCGCAATACGGGCCTCCAGATCCTCGGCATCGTGGCCGATCAGCAGCGCGGCCTTGCTCAGCGGACTGCCGATGGTCACAAGGTCGCTCACGATCCAGAGCGGTGCCTCGCCCTTGGCAAGCGTCTTGTGATAGAGGCGCTGCGCATTGCGATATGCGGTTCGCCTTGCAGGTCGATCGGCTGGCGATGCATCCACAAGGTCGCGTGCGGCAGCTTCCAATGCTGAGAGAGCTTCCATCGCCGCGCTGTCTGCCGCATGGATCGCGGATATTTTCGACCGGTCGAGGCGGTTCCACGCGAAGTTCAGAAGGTCATGAGCGATGACCGACCCCAGGCTGTGCCCGGCGACGACGATGCGGTCATACTCGCCACTTGCGGTCAGCTTTTCGATCAGCGAGACGCCGTCCTCGCGTATCTGCTGGCGAATGGCGACATTGTTCGGCTCCGGGCTTAGATATCGCGCGGCATCGCCCGCCTGTGGCAGGATGATCGCATGAAGGATGAAGCTGCCTGCTGCGAGAAGCAGAGGCGCGCTGATGACAATCCAGCGGGGAATGCCGAGGCTGGCCATCAAATCGCCCTGCCAGGCGAGGATCGCCAGCACAGCGGCTGCGACCAGCAACCCGACCCCGATACCCCAGGCGAGAAAGAGGCCCTTTGGCACTTGGGAAGGCGCGCGCAAGAAGAGTTTCAGGGTCCAGCGCAGCAGGCCGCCGAGGGTATGCCCTTGCATGTGGTGCGCCCAGTAGAACTCGAAGAAATCGAAGCGGCGCTTATCGCCGTAACTTGCTTCCCGGGTGGTAATCCGGCGCAGCTCGAACGAACCCGTCACCAGTTCCGGCTTCGACCAGACCTCGTTCCGGGTCGCATGCACAAGCTCGGCGTCGTGGGTCCATGCTGCGCGGACCAAGCCCCACAGCGTATCCATCGGTCGCTGTTCGCCAATTCCATGGATCAGGACGACTGCTGTCTTCGGCTTTGCCACATCTGCCCCCTTGGTAAAGGCAGACTATCGAGTATCGACTGGTTGTCGATGGCCATTCAATTCGCCGTGCAGGGCCGAGGCTGGGCTCTTGCCGATGATCAGGCCAGGAGGAGCGCAAATGGCAATGAACCATAGGCCGATAAACGACACACCCATCCAGACGCGCCGGGCGGTGCGTCTTTTCGCGCTGCTCGTACTCGCCGCGGCATTGCCGCTGGCCGGGTGCGCAACCATCGAGCGCGAGCCGTTCGAAGCAACGCAGGTCGATGCCGCGCAGCCGCGCGACATGCCGCGCGTGCGGTATTGGGCCGACGCGCCCGATCTTATCCAGCAGATGTCGCTGCCCGCACCGGCTGACGGAGAGCCGCTGCGCTTGCTCGCCCTGTCGGGCGGCGGCGACAAGGGGGCCTATGGCGCAGGCTTTCTCAACGGCTGGAGCCAGTCGGGCAAGCGCCCGCGCTTCTCGATCGTAACGGGGGTCAGCACCGGGGCTCTGATCGCGCCGTTTGCCCTGCTCGGGTCCGACTACGACGACGAGATGAAGGCGGCCTATACTCAGATCACGCCCGACGACGTGTTCGAAATGCGCTTTCCGCTCGCGATTCCGTTTTCATCGAGCGCCGCGACCACCGGCCCGCTCGAACAGCTGATCGCCCGCTTCGCGACCAACGCCGTGATCGATGCGGTCGCGGAGGAGCATCGCGCTGGACGCAGGCTGTTCGTCGGCACGGTCAATCTCGATCGTCCCGGCAATGCGATCTGGGACATGGGTGCGATTGCGGCAAGCGATGCGCCAGACCGCTATGCTCTGTTTCGCCGGATCCTGCTGGCGAGCAGTTCGTTTCCGGTCCTCTTCCCTCCCGTCCTGATCGAGACGCAGGTCGAGGGCCGACAGATCAGCGAATTGCATGTGGACGGCGGCGCGATCGCCACGCTGCTGGCCTCTCCATCGGTCGCGGAGGGGCAGACCGGGCGAGCGGGCCCGCAGACAGAGCTTTATCTGCTGGTGAACGGCAAGATGGCCGGGGAATTCGAGATGATCGACGGATCGGTGCCGGATATCGCCGCGCGTACGATCGATGTGATACTCTTCGCCAGCCTGCAGGATCGTGTGAATTCGGCCTATACGTGGTCGCAAGGAAACGGGGCCGCCTACCATCTGACCTACATCGCCCAGGACTATAAGATCGAAGACCACGATCTGTTCGCGCAGGACTTCATGCAAGATCTGTACGACTACGGCCTGGAGCGCGGGCGAAGGGCCGCGTGGGAGGAACGTCCGCCTTCGCCCAAGCCCGAGGTGGAGAGCGGGGCCGAGCCAGGCGACACCGACACAGCCGGCAACCGCCAATAGCCGGGGACACTATCGCTAACCGTGTTGCGGACGCGACTGGAGCTCGGCCCGAGCAGGGCGGTCACGTTAGCGACGATTGGCTGCTCATGCTTCTTGGCGTGCGCCAACCGAAAAACCGAAGTCGGTAGTCGATCTTTCGTCAGGCGAGCTCCGTCTGTCGCATCCGAGCCTTGGCCGCAGCGTGAAGCTTGCGGGCCTCCTTGATCAGCTTGACCGAGTCCGGCCCCCACATCATCCGCATGAAATAGCGCTCTACCGGGCCCTGCTGGACCAGCCAGATAATCGGCATCATCAGCTTGCGCGCGCACAGGATGCGCTTTTCCGTCGCGGGAGAGATCCCGGCGTTACGCCGGGTCTTGCCCGAAACGGCGGCCATGGCGGGAAGCTTGAGCAGCTTGTCCTGCAGGAACAGCTGGATTTGCACGCGAAACTGCGAGGGATGGTAATTCTTCTTGATCGATTCCGCGACGAGTTTCGGGAACTGCTGCCCGGTTGCGGGGATGATCGCCATCAGCTCCGAGCCGCCAAACAGATTTGCATCGCGTTCGTAGAGCGCGCGCAGCTCGGCCATGGAGTTGGGCAGGTCTTCCTCGTTATGCGGGAACAGGCGGCAATATTCCTTCACTTCGCGGATATACTCGTCCCGCTGTTCGTCGGACAGGCGCTTTGGCAGGCCATTGCGGAACGCTAGCCGCTCATAGACCCACAACATCGTGTGCATTTCGGTCAGCGCCGCCCACATGGAGTCGCGCGGCGAGTTGGCCGCATAGCCGCCCAGTGCGGGCTCCCCGACATCGATCAGGTCGCCTTTGACCTTTTCGTGGATGCGGATGAGGTGGCCCGACACGCGCTTTGCCGTGTCCATGTCGCCCAGCCACATCGGCGCGTGGATGCCCGAATTGCGCTGGCCCCGATCGAAGATGTCGAACAGCGAGAGCGTGCCGGCACGTGCCTTCTTAGAAATGGGGTCATTGTCCCGAACACCTGCGGAAACCGGCTTGTAGGTCAGCTGCAGGATGAACTGCGCCGCCGACTGAAAGACGATCGTGGCGGGGTGCAGCAGGACATCCCAGGCAAGCGACCCCGGGCCGAACACCCCGCCGTCGATATCCGGGCCGGAACCTGCGAGCGTAGGCTCCCCGTGCCTGCGCCATCGTGAGGCGGGGCCGCGAAGCCGTTCGCGGCTCACGACATTGGGGTTTCTACGCAGATCGGCATGGGCTTGATCGGTCATGAGTGGCATCCTTTATATTCCCGTGCGGGAATAAGCTTAAGGTGGCGTGTCATGTCAAGTCTGCAAGATGCGCGGGCAGCCAAAGTGTCCGGGCTTGGCTTCGGCGATGCTTTGCGACAGGATCGGGGCATGAACAGCAGACACCGAAGCATCCGATGAAGCGTCCACAGACTGTCCGGTCACGCGGGCAACGAGCGGGACTCGATCTCGATCAGATCGTCGAGACTGCGCAGAGCTTCGAGGTGGAAGATTTGACGATGCAATCGCTCGCCAAAGCGATGCAGGTCGATCGTAAAGCTTTGAACTATTACGTGAAAGATCGTGAGGCCCTGCTCGCCATCCTGGCTCACAAGGCTTTTGCGGACGAATTCTCACCCGACGCGATTCGGGCTGCCGAAGACTGGCGCGATGCCTCTCGCATCTATGCCAGTAGCTTCTTGGAGCGAGCCCTGTCGCTGGGGAAGCTGTCCGAGCACCTGTGGTTCGACGAACCGCTGACCACGTGGTCGCTCGAAGCGAACGAGAGTCTCTTCGCGCGTTTTTTCGAGGCCGGATTTACGGATGAGGCGGCCACGCGACTGGTGACCATGCTTTCCACCCTGTGTCTCGGCCATGCCCGCGATGTGATACAGGCGACCGGTTCGATGGAGAAACCCCGCCCAAAGGCGCTTCGCGCTGCGCTGGAGCGTCTAAATCCGGAAAAATTCGCCAATCTTCTGCGCATTCTCGATCATGGTTACGACACGTATGGCGATGAACAGATCGACTTCAGTATCGACGTTTTTCTGGTTGGTGCCGAAGCCGTGCTGAAACGCGACCTCCGCCGCTAGGAAAGTCCGCTCGGCACCCAGGCCCATCGACCAAGTTCGCTTGCGCCAACGCCACGCGATAGCTTGCCAAACCTATTGCCAGACACTCGGGATGCCCATACCTCACCTCGCGAATTGTGGCATCGACGCGACCGACAAGTCCCGCTGGGGCGTCTGCCCTGGGGTATGTTTATCGGTCATCCGCCCACGCAAGCGAGTAAACTGACTTTGCCAGACTCCGGCGATTCCCCTGACGGACTAGAGGCCGTCTTCCTGGCGAACCGGGACAAGCTTCTGCGCTTTCTCGTCGCGCGCGGGGCGGGGGAGGATGCCGAGGATATTCTGCAGGAAGTCTGGCTGAGAATTTCGCGGGTGGAAGCCGGCCCGATCGCCGCACCGCTCGCCTATCTCTATCGCGCGGCCAACGCGGCGATGATCGACCGCTATCGCTCCGCAAAGCAGGCCGAACAGCGTGATGCGGCCTGGGTCGAAGGGCATAGCGGGGTAGCGATCGGCGTATCCGACAGTCCTTCGGCCGAACGGGTGGTTGCAGGCAGGCAGCTTGCGGCACGGGTCGAGGAAGCGCTGGCGCCACTGCCGCCGCGCGCGGTGGCGATCTTTCGCCGCAGCCGGATCGACGGCATCGCCCAGCGTGTGATCGCCCAGGAATTTGGCGTGAGTATCAGCACGGTCGAGAGCGATTTGCGGCAGGTCTATCGTGTCCTGATCGAACTCAGGGAGCGGCTGGATGAGGTATGAGGGCGAGGACTCCGTCATGTGGCCAGGAGCATTCGTGAATGGCGGTTGATCAGCAAATCCTGGATGACGCCGCGATGTGGGCGGTGCGCACGTCGGAGCCGGACTTCGACGACTGGACTTCGTTTACCGAGTGGCTCGAAGCCTCGGCTGCGCATGCCGAGGCTTACGACCGGGCGATGATCGCGGTGGAGGAGGGGGCCGGAGCGCTAGCCTCGCTCCCCGCTAACGATCCCGACTGGTCGGATGAGGATATCGATGAGGGCGGGCACAGGTCGCCTCGTCGCTGGTTCGCGCCCGTGCTTGCCGCCTGTCTCGCCTTGGTCGCGGCGTTGTGGCTGTGGCCCGCCGGTGATGCCGATACGACCTACCGCACGGCGGCGGGCGAGACGCGTACCGTCGAACTCGGCGATGGCAGCGCGATCGTGCTGGCGGGTGGCACCGAACTGGCCGTCGATGGCGAGCGGGAGGCACGCCTGAACAGCGGGCGCGCCGTGTTTCAGATCCGCCATGACGATGCCGATCCCTTCCGCCTCGCGGTGGGCGATGCGACGCTTGTGGACGCAGGGACCGTGTTCGAGGTGACCATCCGTGACACCGCAGTCGCGGTGGGCGTGGCCGAAGGCGCGGTGATCTACGAGCCGGATGGCCCCGCCGCGCGAATCGATCCGGGCCAGGTGCTGAGCTTCGATCGGGCAGAGGGCAGTTACCGGATGGAGAGTGTGCCGGTCGGTCAGGTGGGCGAATGGCGGGAAGGGCGGTTGACCTTCCGCAACGCCCCGCTGGCCGATGTGGCGGACGACCTGTCGCGAGCGACCGGCATTACCTACCGTGTTGCCGACGCGGGAGAGGCGCGCTCGATTTCGGGGAGCGTTGCGATCGATCCGCTACGGCGTGATCCGGGCGCGCTGGGCCCCCTGCTCGGGATCGACGTGCGGCAGGACGGCGATGTCTGGATACTCGGCGGACGCTGACGATGCGCGTGTACCCGGTTCTTGTTGCGGCCCTGGTGGCGAGCGCGGCATATCCGGCCAGCGCGCAGGAGCGCCGCGTTGATGTGCCTGCCGGAACGGTCGCGGATTCCGCGATCGCGCTGGCCCGTCAGACCGGGTCCAGCATCGTGGTCAATGGTTCCAGCCTGTCGTCGCGGCGGGTCGCGCGCATTCGCGGGACCATGTCCGCCGAGGCCGCAGTGCAGCGTCTGGCGCGGCAGGCGAATGCCCGCGCGGTCCGCATCAGTGCGATGGCCTGGCGGCTCGATCCGCTACCGGCGCGTGCCGCTCGCCCGCGCCGGGACGCACGCGTAACGACGACCGAGCGCGGACCACGCGCCGGCCCCGCGCCGACTCCTGCCGCACCTCTGCCGGAAATTGTGGTGACCGCCAGCAAGCGCGAGCTTCCGCTGAAGGAAATGCCCGCGCAGGTCTCGATGATCGATGGCGAGGAACTGGCGCTTGGCGGCGTCGGCGGGACCGAGAAGATTACCCAGCGCGTCGCCACCGTTTCCTCCACCTATCTCGGCAGCGGACGCAACAAGCTGTTCATCCGGGGCATCGCGGACTCCAGCTTTACCGGCCCCACGCAGGCGACGGTCGGCCAGTATCTCGGCGATATCCGGCTGAGCTACAACGCGCCCGATCCCGATCTCAGGCTTTCCGACCTCGAACGGGTGGAGGTGCTGGAGGGGCCGCAGGGGACCCTGTACGGCGCGGGCTCGCTCGGCGGGATCATCCGGCTGGTGCCCAACAGCCCCGAACTCGGCCGGTCCTTCGCGAGCGGAACGCTGGGCGGGGCGCTGACCGAACATGGCGACGGCAGCGCCGATCTCGGGCTGATCGCCAACCTCCCGCTGGCGAGCGACAAGGCTGCGCTTCGCGTGACACTCGATGGGGTGACGGAAGGGGGCTATATCGACAAGCCGTTCCTCGACCGGACCGACGTCAACCGGACCTCGATCCTCTCGGGGCGGGCCATCCTGCGCGCGCAGCTGGCACCGGACTGGACGATCGACCTCATCGGCCTGGGCCAGACCACCCACGCGCAGGACAGCCAGTACGTCACCCGCAACCAGCCCGGCTACGACAGCGCGGCGCGCGTGCGTGAAGGGTCCGATGCGGAATACCTGCACGGCCAGATAGTGGTCGATGGTCGCATCGGTGCGGTGCGTCTGCGGTCCTCGACCGCAATTGCCGATCAGACCCTGGAAGAACGCTACGATGCGTCGACCGAGCAGGAGCAGGAGCGGTTGTTCGTCCAGCGCAATGAAACGCGGATGATCGCGCACGAAACGCGCCTGTGGCAGCCGATCGATGACCGGTTCGGGTGGGTCGCGGGGCTGAGCCTGGTCGACAACCGTACCCAGCTCAACCGCAGCCTGCAGCAGATGACCCTGCGCGCGGCCACCACCGGCGTGCTAAACACGGTGACGGAAGCGACGATCTATGCGGAAGGGTCCTACCGCCTGCACGACAATCTGATCGCGACTCTCGGCGCTCGCTATTCGCTGGTGCGACTGGGCGGCAGTGCGGAAGATGTCTCTGCTGCGCTCGCGATCGAGCGCGCGGCGGTGACGGCGAAGCGGGATCAGTCGGCCTTTCTTCCATCGGCATCGCTGATGGCCCGGCTTGCGCCCGAAACCAGCCTCTATCTTCGCTATCAGGAGGGCTTCCGTCCGGGCGGCCTTGCGATCGAGGGCGAATTCGTCCGCCGGTTCGATCGCGACGACGCGCAGACCTTCGAGGTTGGCGTTCGCCACGGAGTTCCCGGGCGCGATGCGTTCGATCTGGCGCTCAACCTATCCTACACCAGATGGAACGACATCCAGGCCGATTTCATCGATGTGGCCGGGCTGCCCAGCACGGCGAATATCGGCGATGGTCGCGTGTGGACGATCAGCGCGAGCGCAGGGGTGTACCTCACCCCCGAACTTCGGCTGACGGGCGGTGCCAGCATCAATCGCAGTTCCATCGACGAGCCACCCTTCAACCTTATTCTTCTTACGGGGCGCACGTCCCACGTGCCCAATATCGCGGAGTTTTCCGGGCGGCTGGGGCTCGAATATTCGCGCCCGATCGGCGGAAACCTCGATCTCGATGCGCGTGCCTGGGCGAGCTATATCGGCAAGTCACGGCTGGGCATCGGCCCCGAACTTGGCGATCTGCAGGGGGACTATCTCGACAGCGGGCTGACGTTGCGGATCGGCAATGATCGGATCGGCGGCACGCTTTCGATCACCAATCTGGCTGACGCGAAGGGCAACCGGTTCGCGCTGGGCACGCCGTTTGCGGTCGTCCGCGCACAGGAAACCCCGCTGCGCCCGCGCACCATCCGGATCGGCGTCGACTTCGCGTTCTAGCGGCTTGGCCGGGCGCGCGAGATTTTTATCGACAGGACCAAGGCAAGTTCCCGTCGGCTCCGTCCTCCCGTCTGACTCAAGACGGAGGAATGCATGTATCGTTATCTTCTGGCCGGAACCGCACTTGCAGCGCTGGCCGGGCCCGCAGCGGCGCAGACCACGGTCGACGCGAAGCGGACGCAGCCGGTTCGTACCTCGCAGCTCAAGGATGGGGCGGGCGACGATGTAAAGGTGACCAAGAACGGTTCGATCGAGCTGACCAGCGGTTCGGGGATCGTCGTCGACAGCGATCACGATGCGACCAATGAAGGCAAGATCGTCGTCACGAATGTCGATGGCGGGAGCGGTATCGAGACGACCGGCGACCGGCAGTCCGACATCGTCAACACCGGGACGATCACGGTCGATGAAACCTACGAGCCGACCGATATCGACAACGACAAGGATCTCGATGGCCCCTTCGCGGTCGGCACCGACCGGGTGGGCATCCGTATCCGCGGCAATCTGACCGGTAACATCGTAAACTCGGGCAAGATCACCGTCGAAGGCAATGATTCTGCCGGCATCTGGGTCGCCGGTGTGGTGGACGGCAAGCTGGTCCACGATGGCGAGACCGTGGTTCTCGGCGATCGCAGCGTGGGTATCGACGTGCAGGACGTAACCGGCGACGTGCGGCTAGCCGGAACGGTGTCGGCGAAGGGCGAGGATGCGATCGCAGCGCGCTTCGCAGGCGATCTGGATGGCACTTTGGTAGTGCAGGGCACGATCGTGTCGACCGGCTACCGCGCGGTGACCGCGCCCGCCGATCTGAGCAAGCTCGACGATGACGACGTCCTCCAGGGAGGCAGCGCGATCGTCATCGAAGGCGACGTGGCCAAGGGCATCCGCTTCGCAGTACCGCCTGCCGATACCGACAAGGACGACCCGGACGAGGACAAGGACGGGATCGACGACGCGAAGGAAGGCAGCGCCAAGGTCGTCTCCTATGGTGCCGCGCCGGCGGTGGTGATCGGCGCTACCGACAGGGACATCGCGATCGGCGCTCTGCCTGCGACCGGGACCGGGTTCGGGATCATCGTCGACGGATCGATCGCGGGTCAGGGCGTATATAGCGGGATCGACGGAAACGGAATGGTCGTTGGCGGGCGCGGCGGCAATGTCACGATTGCCGGCGGGATTGCCGTTAATGGTTCGATCGCCGCGAGCTCGATAGACAGCAATGCCACCGCACTGCGTCTGGGGGCGGGAGCTTCGACGGCCGAATTGCGTAACGCTGGCACCATCTCCGCCTCGGGCGGGGGCAGAGATGCGACGCGCGCGACCGCAGTTTCGGTCGATGTCGGGGCGAACCTCCCCTATGTCCGCAATAGCGGGACGATCAAGGCGACCGCTCTCAAGGATACGAGTACGGCAATCGCAATCGTCGATCGCAGCGGTACGCTGCGTCTGGTCGAGAACAGCGGCCAGATTATTGCCAGCGGCGCGAAGGCCGATACGGGCCGCAACATCGCGATCGATCTGACCGCCGTGGTCGCCGGTGCGACCGTGCGCCAGACGTTGGTCGGCTCTGGCGTAAACGCGCCCGGTATCAAGGGCGACATCCTGTTCGGCAGCGGGGAAGACAGGCTCGAACTGCTCGACGGAACGGTCTCGGGCGATGTGTCGTTCGGCGCAGGGCTAGATCGGTTCGTGCTGTCGGGCGATGCGAGCTTTGCCGGGAAAGCGAGCTTCGGTGGTCAGGCCGACGAATTGACCCTGTCGGGCACATCGGGCTTCGCGGGCACGGCCGATTTCGCCGGCGGAGCAGGCAAGCTCACGCTGGCCGACAAGGCCCTGTTCAAAGGGCGTCTGGTCGGCAGCGAAAACCTGTCGGTCATGGTCAACGGCGGCGCGCTCGATCTGACTGGGCCCACCACTCTTTCGACACTTACGGTCGGCGCGAACGGCGTGGTCGTCACCACGCTCAGCAAGGATCCGGCCGCGGGCAGCGGGATCACCGTCACAGGCAACGCCAGCTTCGCGGACGGCGCAAAGCTCAAGCTGCGGCTGACCGATATTGCCGAGGCCGAAGGCATCTACACTGTCATCGACGCGGGTACGCTGACAGGCGCTGGATCCCTGAAGCCGGACGTCGCGCTGGTCCCCTTCATGTACAAGGCGCAGCTTGCCGTGGATCAGGCTGCCGGTCTGGTGAAGGTGGATATCGACCGCAAGGCGACCGACGAACTCGGCCTCAACCGTGCGCAGACGACCGCCTATGACGCGCTTTACGCAGCTCTGGCCGAGGATGACGACGTTGCGGGCGTCTTCCTAGGCATCACCGAGAAAGACCCGTTTCGCGCCGCCGTCGCGCAGACCCTGCCCGATCACGCGGGCGGCGCGTTCGACGGCCTGAGCCTCGGCATCCGGACCTTCGCGCGCAGGCTCGCGGAGCCGCAGGGTCCGTTCGAACGCAAGGAGAAGCTGAGCATCGTGTTCGATGCGGCGGGGTGGGATTCGTCAAAGGATGAAGGAGACACCGCGCAATACGACCTCGACGGTTTGGGTTTCTCGGGCGGTGCCGAATTGCAGACAGGGCTCGGCACCGTCGGTGCCACGGCCACCTGGCTGTGGAACCGGCACGATACGCTGGCCGACAACAGCCTCATCTCCAACACCTACGAAGGCGCGCTGTACTGGCGCGGGAAATGGGGCGCGCTGTCCGGCTTCGCCCGAGGTTCCTACAGTTTCGCGAGCTTCGATGGGGCGCGCTATTTCAACGGCAAGGACGGCGATCAGACCATCACTCGGACGATGGACGGCGAGTGGTCGGGCAACGCGACCAGCTTCATCGCGGGTGTCTCGCTCGAAGCCGGATCGCAGTTCTTCTTCTTCCGGCCGTCGGTAACGCTCGACTATATCCGCCTAAGCGAGGACGGCTATGTCGAGACCGGCGGCGAGGCACTGAATCTCACGGTCGAAGATCGGACCAGCGATGAACTCGCGGTCAATGTCGGCAGTGCCGTCGGTGTCGATCTGCTCGGCATGCGCAGGCGCGACAAGAACTGGCTGCGGATCGAGGCGGAAGGGGGATGGCGTGAAATCCTCTCCGGCGAACTTGGCGCGACAACCGCGCGGTTCGGCGACGGCGACAGCTTTACTCTGACGCCCGAGGAGCGAACCAGCGGCTGGTTCGCGCGGCTGCGCGGTGTGGGAGGCGATGCTTTCTACACCATCTCGGGCGAACTTTCAGCGGAGGAGCACAACGACAAGATCGGCTATGCGCTGCGAGCGTCGGTCAGCTTCGCAATGTAGCCGGGCCCCAAGGTGTCTGGGATGGGTTCGGCAACCGGTCTAAAACCGCAAGTCCCCTGATGGACCGATCGGACCCTGAACCCGGGCGTCTCACCGGACGCCCGGGTTCTTCTTTTTCGCGCGCTTCCCCAACCACCCATTGCAATTGAGAATAGGTTTCATTAGCGGGCGGTCAGATTGTGTTCAGGGAGCCAAATGTGAAGCCAATTTTCGCCGCCACGACCGCAACGCTTGCACTGATTGCCGCGTCGCCCGCGTTCGCTCAGGATGATGCCGCCGAGACCGGCGATCCGCGGGATGGAACCGATGAGCGCATAATCGTCGTCACCGGCGCGCTGACCGATTTCGGAGCGACCAAGTCCGACACGCCGATCGTCGAGACCGCGCGATCGATCTCGATCGAGACCGCACAGGATTTTGATGAGAAAGGCGCGCAGTCGCTCGACGATGCGCTGACCTATTCGGCTGGCGTCACCGCCGAGCCCTTCGGTTTCTCGACCCGCGGCGACTTCGCCAAGGTCCGCGGGCTCGCCGCGCCCGAATATCGCGACAACCTCCAGTACCTGTTCGGATATTACAACACGACCCGGCAGGACATCTACACGCTGGAGCAGGTGGAGGTGCTCAAGGGCCCGGCATCGGTGCTCTACGGGGCGGGTTCGCCCGGCGGCATCATCAATGTGGTCACCAAGCGCCCCAAGGGCGTGACCGAGGGTGAGGTGCGGCTCGACTACGGCAGCTTCGATCGCAAGCAGATCGCGACCGACATCAACATCGCCATCCCCGGTGCCGAAGACGAGGCACAGTTCCGCTTCGTCGGCCTGCTGCGCGATTCCGGCACTCAGATCGACGAGGTCGACGACAACAAGTTCGTCATCGCCCCGGCGCTGACCTTGCGCCCGGCCACGGGCACCGAGATCACGATCCTCGCCAATTATTCGGACCAGGATTCGGACACGGCGCACCAGTTCCTCCCTGTCACCGGCACCCTGCTGCCCTCGGCCAGCGGCGAGGAAATCGATCCTTACGAATACATGGGCGCGCCGGGCTTCAACGCTTACGACACCGAAAGCTTCGCGCTGACCCTAATCCTCGAACAGCAGCTGAGCGATGCGTTCTCCTTCGAGGCGGTCGGGCGCTACGTCGATTCCAAGGCCGATTATCGGCAGGCGTGGATCGCGTTTCAGGGCAACGGCGTGCCGCGCATCGACGCCAATGGTGACGGCGCATGGACCTTCTACCTGGCGGATAACCGGAGCGAGCAGCTGGCCCTCGACGCACGCGTGCGCGGCGAGTTCAATACGGGGCCGATCCGGCACGAACTGCTGGTGGGCGTGCAGACGCAGGACGTCTTCACCGATTCCGATACCGCCTATGTGTTCAACGCGGGCACGCTCAACGTCTTCAATCCGCAGTACACCAACGCCCCGACGGTCGAGCAAATCCGCGACTTGCAGGTCAACGGCCCGCGCAACTACGTTGATTCGACCGGCTACTACATTTCCGACCAGATGAGCTGGGGCGCGCTGGTCGCGAACGCGGGCGTCCGGTTCGACGATGTGACCAACCGGGTCGAGAACGGATCCACGCAGAAGGACGATGCGACCAGCCTGAGCTTCGGCCTGCTGTGGCGCGGTCCGGCGGGTATCTCTCCCTATGTCAGCTACGCGGAGAGCTTCGAGCCGGTCGTCGGGGTCGACAGGATCACCAGCCAGCAGCTGAAACCGCAGGAAGGCCGCCAGTACGAGGCCGGGATCAAGTGGCAGCCGACCGGCATCAACGCGCTGGTCACAGCGTCGGTCTTCGATATCGAGGTTTCCAACCTGCCCAATCCCGCCGCGCTGGCGGGGGCCGACAGCCAGCAGGAAGGCATCTCGAAGGTGCGCGGTGCGGAGCTGGAAGCCAACGCGCTGATCGGCGGCCTGCGGATCGACGGCAACGTCACCTATCTGGATGCGGAAGATCCCAACGGGCTGCCGCTGACCTCGATCTCCGACTGGCAGGCCTCGCTCTTCGCGCTGTACAATTTCACCGGTGCGCTGGAGGGGCTGAGCTTCGGCGGCGGCATCCGCTATGTCGGCGGGAACGAGAGCAACGGCATCTCGGCGATCACCAATAGCCTGCTGACCTACCGCGTGGACGGCCACACGGTCGGCGACCTGTCGCTCGGCTACGACTTCGACCGGTTCAGCCTGCGGATCACCGCGCGCAACGTGACCAACGAGGAATACTACTCGGTCTGCCTGGTGCGCGGCGATTGCTACCCGGGTGAAAAGCGCAGCATCAACGGCTCGCTGACCGTCGCGTTCTGATGGCGGGCGATGCGCCGATGTGGCTTGCCAGCGCGCTCGCAATTGCGGGCGTGGCTGTGCTGCGGGTGTCGTGGGGGCGGGCGAAACGCTCGCTCCCCCTCAACCTTGCAGGTTGGGCGGCTCTGCTTGCGGCGCTGGTCGTCGCGGATCGCGCCGCGGGCGAGTGGGGCATCACGGTCGCCATCCTCGCCGCGACCGGCGCGGCCTTCGTCGCGCTCGCATTCGCGGCCGCCGAGAAGGTGCGGAAGGGCAGGGCGAAAGCGGTCCGCACGGTGCATCGCGGGAGCGACGAAGCGGACGGGCCTCGCCGGTCCGGCTGGCTGACCTTTCTCATCACCGGCCCGCTGGCTCTCGCCGCCAGCCTGTTGCTGGCGCTCGCAGTGCGCGCGCTGATTGTCTCGGCAGGTGGGGCCGAGGCGGACGGCAATGTCGCGGTGCTCGCCGTGGTTCCGCTCGCCTGGCCCATCCTGGCCTTCGCCCTGCTGATGATGGCGCGCCGCCGGGCCCAACTGGGCTGGGTGCTCGGCATCGCAGCGCTTTCGGCACCGTTCCTGATGCTGCAGGGAGGCCCGGCATGACCTTCGCATTCTCCAAGGACACCGTCCGCAAGGCTATCTCGGCCCACTCCGCGCTGGGTCTGGTGTGCTGCGCACTGCTCTACCTGATCTGCGCCACCGGCACCGCGATCGTGCTGTACGAAGAGTTTCAGCGTCTCGAACAGCTCGACGCGCCCGAGATGTCGGCAATCGACCCTGCCAGCGTCCAGCGCGGGATCGAAAACGTGCTGGCGAGCGAGAAAGGCAAGCCGGCAACGACGCACCTCTATGTCCACCTGCCGACCGAGGACCTGCCGCGCACGACGATCACCACCGATACGCAGGCCGTCCATATCGATCGCCAGGGTAAAATCGTGGTCCCGGAAGAGAATGCCTGGGCGGAATTCCTGCTGGCGCTGCATTACCGGCTCAACCTGCCAGCGCTCTACGGCATGACGCTGGTCGGCCTGTTCGGCGCGATGATCGTGGCGCTCTCGGTCTCCGGCATCGTCGCGCATCCGCGCATTTTCCGCGATGCCTTCCGCCTGCGCGCGCGCCGGGGCGACGATGTGGCGACGCTCGACTGGCACAACCGGCTGGCCGTCTGGACGCTGCCCTTCGCGCTGGCGATCGCGCTCACCGGGGCGATGATCGGGCTTTTCTACGTGTCGGGTGGTGCGGTGGCGGCTGCGGCCTATGGCGGCGATAGCGAAGCTGCGCTCGCCCCGGTTTTCGGCGGCGAGCCGGAGGGCGATGCGGCCCCGGCACCGGTACCCGACGTCGTGCCCGCGCTTGGGTACATGGAGCGCGCATATCCCGAGGTGAATCCCTATTACGTCATCCTGCATGATCCGGGGACTGCCGGCCAGCACGTGCAGGTGATCGCGGAACATCCGCGCCGGCTGATTTTCGGCGAGTACTACGCATTCTCCGCAGACGGCGAATTTCGCGGCACTGTGGGCCTGGCCGACGGCACGGTGGGGCAGCAGGTGGCCGCTTCGATGTACAACCTGCACTTCGGCAATTTCGGCGGGCTGCCGGTCAAGATCGCCTATATCGTCTTCGGGCTGGCGCTGACCGTGGTGGTGGCAACCGGCACCTTCATCTGGTTCGACAAGCGGGAGCGGCGGGGCCAGCGCTCCACCTATCTGCGGGCCGCCTGGTGGGGCCTCGTGGCGGGTGTTCCGCTCGGCCTGGTGGCGACGCTTCTGGCGCGCTTTGCGCTCGGCAACGGTGCGCCCTTCGTGGCGATTTTCTGGGTGGTCTGTCTGATCGCAATCGCCGGGCCGCTGCTGCAGGCCCGGCGGACCGGCGCGCCAGCCAAGGCAACACCGGAGCCCGTTCCGGCTGAATAGCGATCGCCGAAGGCTGAATTAAACCTAGCTATTCCGGAAGAGCGATGCCGCTACGGCAATGTTCGATCTGAAATAGGCATGGACATAGCTCGCGCGCAGCGATCCATGAGCGAACAGCGCCTCGCTGCGCCCGCCGTTGGGATTACGGGTCTGGGCGAGGGGCGCGAGATCGGTCTCGATCCGCGAATAGTGGAACCCGTGTCCGCGCAGCGTGCCGCCGGGCCACGGGCATTCCTGCAGGCCGAGACCGCCAAGGCGCGACTGCATGATCGTGCGGCCGGGCAAGAGGCCCGCCATGACGTGGGTCTGCCCGTCGATCGTCTCCAGCTCTTGCGCACACACCATCATGCCGCCGCATTCGGCGAGGATCGGCTTGCCCAGTTCGTGATGGGCCCGCAGCTCATTGAGAAACGCGCGGTGGTTCGCCAGCGCTTCGGCATGGAGTTCGGGATAGCCGCCGGGCAGCCAGAGCGCATCGCAATCGGGCAGGGGGTCTCCGGCAAGCGGAGAGAAGAAATGGAGGTCCGCCCCCATTTCGCGAAGCACGGCCAGATTGTCGGGATAGATGAAGGCGAAACAGGCATCGCGGGCGATCGCAATGCGTTGTCCTTCAAGGGCCGCCGGAAGCGCGGCGTAATCGGCACCGAGGCTGAAGGTGACCGGCGGCGGCAGCTGGTCCACCTCGTCAGGAAGGCCTCGCGCGCAGGCCGCGATCCGTTCGTCCAGACCGGCGATCTCGTCCGCCATCAGCAGGCCGAGATGGCGTTCGGGCAGGGCGAATTCGGCGCTGCGCTCCACCGCGCCCAGCCATCGCACCGGCGGGCGCACGCTGTCTTCCAGCATGGCGGCATGGCGCGCGCTTCCCACGCGATTGGCGATCGCGCCGTGCAGCGCGATGTCGCTGCGGTAGGTGGCGAGGCCGTGGACGATCGCGCCGAAGCTTTGCGCCATGGCCGAACCGTCGATCACCGCCAGCACCGGCAGGCCGAAGCGGGCGGCGATATCGGCTGCCGACGGATCGCCGTCGAACAGGCCCATCACGCCTTCGACGAGGATAATGTCCGCCTCGCACGCCGCCTCGTAGAGCAGGCGGCGGCAATCATCCTCGCCCACCATGAACAGGTCGAGCGAGAGGACCGGATGGCCGCTCGCCCGCTTGAGGATCATCGGGTCGAGGAAGTCGGGCCCGCACTTGAACACGCGCACCCGCAGGCCGCGATCGCGGTAGCGGCGTGCGAGGGCGGCGGTGATCGTGGTCTTGCCCTGTCCCGACGCAGGCGCGGCGACCAGCAGCGCGGGGCAGCTCGCGCTGCCGGTCAAAGATCGATGCCTTTCTGGGCGCGAACACCCGCGCGAAAGGCATGCTTTACGTCGCGGATCGAACTGACCGTGTCCGCCGCCTCCACGAACACGTCATTCGCGCCGCGCCCGGTGATCACGACATGCTGCATCGGCGGCCGGGTCTCGATCGCAGGCATGATCTCTTCCAGCGAGAGATAGCGATAGGTGACCAGATAGGTCAGCTCGTCCAGCACCACGAGGTGGATCGAGGGATCGGCGAGCGCCTCCTTCGCCTTCTCCCACCCCGCGCGGGCGGCGGCGATATCGCGGTCGCGGTTCTGCGTTTCCCAGGTGAAGCCTTCGCCGCAGCGTTCCCAGCGCATGTTGGGGTCGCGAGCGAAATAGGCGCGCTCGCCCACTTCCTCCTTCCCTTTGATGAACTGGAATACCGCAGCCTTGTGGCCATAGCCCAGCGTGCGCGCGACCATCCCGAAGGCGGAGGAGGACTTGCCCTTGCCGTTCCCGGTCAGGACCAGCAACAGGCCCTTGTCCTCCTGCGCAGCGGCGATGCGCTTGTCGACCACCGCCTTGTGCTTCGCTGTGCGGGCACGGTGACGGCGGTCGATCTCTTCCTTGTCGGTCTCGCTCACCGGGTGCTGTCCGGCACGCGCTGGCCCGTCAGGCTGCGCGCGGCGACATGCGCGACCACGGCGATGCCGGTCCAGCTCAGCGTCGCGATCAGCGTGCCGGGGAAATAGCGTTCGAGGCGCGGCAGCCAGCCGGCCAGGCTCGCATCGGGGAAATGTCCGCTCAGCGCATAGAACCCGCCGCTGGAAAAGGCGTTGGAAACGAAGGCCGCACCCGCGACGATGGCGATCAGCGCGGGCAGATGCGCCAGCTTCACCTCGAGCCTGGCGGCGGCGAAGCGGCCCGCCAGCCACATCACGCCATAGGCGGGCAGCAGCATCCAGTAGGCAGGGGTGAAGCAGAAGCTCTCCCCACCTTCGACACCGATCACCGCGAGGTCGACCGCGAAGGCCAGCGCGAACAGCGCGGGGAAGGCGAGGCGCGGGCGGATGTAGAACCCGGCGACGAGGAAGCTGGCGAGGCTGGTTTCGGGCAGGTGCACGAACTCGCTGAGCGAATGCGGCCGGGTCGCCAGCATGACCACGACAAGCGCGGCGAAGACGAGAATGTCGAACCGCCGGATCGCGTGATCGGACGGCGCGGTGATGGATAGATCGGACATCATTGGACTCCCTTGAAGTTGCAACGATGCGTTGCCCGAAGCGCCCAGCCGGAAAGGCAAGGGCCACGGGACAGAAGGCCATGACCGGGGGCCATGGCGCACAAACAGGATCGCGAGTGCCGGATGGCGGCCCTCCCTCTTCAACGCACACACAGGTGTCGTCCACCAAGGGATCGGACCCTCTTTCGACCGGTACATCCCGCCCGGGCGAAGAACGACGGCAACGGGCCGGTTTCCTGACTTGCCGGTTCGACGCGATACCGCCGCCTTCTCGAAAGGGCGCGATGCCCTTGCAATGGCGCGATGGCGGTCCGCTCACCGGTTACAGTTGCGGGAGCAGTGCCGGATTGAGCTGGCGTCGCCAGCCTGCCGGACTTCCCGATTAAGCCCTTGCGGGCACCCGTTACGTGGCCCCTGATATTGATGATCGGCAGCGCAGGCAAGGCTTCGCGATTGCACAATCAGCTTGCCACGCGCTTCGCCCCCGCATATCCGGCGGCCAAGCTTCAGGTTCCCCGAGAGGGGATTGAAAGGGAACGCGGTTAAAGACCGTGGCTGCCCCTGCAACTGTGAGCGGAGAGCCATCGGCCATCATGCCATTGGGGCGCGCAAGCGGCCCGAGAAGGCGGCCCGACCGGCATCGACCCGCGAGCCAGGAGACCTGCCTGACGCCGTCGTTCTTCGTCCGGACAGGGTGTGCCGGCCGAACGGGGTGTTCCTCGAGAAACGACAGCCATTGCCTCGTGCGGCGCGTGCCGGACGGGATGGCTGGTGCGTGCGCCTCGCGGTGCCTGTTCCCGTCATTCCCCCCTGACACGATCCGCGCGGAGCGTCGTGTCACTTCTGGGGAATGTTCATGCCCAAAAACTATCGTGTTTCCATCCTGGCGCTTGCCGCCGTCCTTTCGCTTTCCACTGCCGCCCACGCGGAAGATGCCGAGGATACGATCGTCGTCTCCGCGCTCAGAACGCCGGTCGAGACCGATCGCGTTTCATCTTCCGTGACCGTGCTCGACCTCGACCGGATCGAGCAGGAACAGCCGATCGCGGTGTCCGACGTGCTGCTGCGCACGCCCGGCATCAGCCTGACGCGCAACGGTGGCTACGGCACCTCCACCTCGCTGCGCATACGCGGGGCCGATGCCGGCCAGGCCGTCCTCGTCGTCGACGGGATGCGGCTGGCCGACGCCTCCACCACCGATGGCGGGGCGGATTTCGGCAACCTGTTCGCCGACGATATCGAGCGGATCGAAATCTTGCGCGGGCCGCAGTCGATCCTGTGGGGCAGCAATGCCATCGGCGGCGTGGTCAACGTGCGCACCAACCGGCCCACCGCGCCGCTGGAAGGCCGTGTTTCGATAGAGGGCGGATCGCGCAACACGCTGAATGCGCGCGCGGGTGTCGGCGGCAGCGGCAAGCTGCTCGACTGGCGGATCGCGGGCAGCACTTTCACCACCGACGGGATATCCGCGCGCACCAGCGGGACCGAGCGCGACGGGTTCGAGCGCCAGTCGGCCAGCGGCACGCTGACCGCCAGGATCGCCCCCACGCTCTCGGCCGACCTGCGCGGCTATTACTCGCATGGCAGCAATGATTTCGACGGGTTTTCGGGTGACAGCCGCGCTTTTGGCGTGACGCAGACCTGGGCGACCTATGCCGGGATCAACGCGACCGTGCTGGATGGACGGCTCGCCAACCGGCTCGCCTTCATCGAGACCCGGACCGACCGCGACAATTTCGATCCTGCAAGATCGGTCCGCACAAAGACCTTCGACGCGCAGGGGCGCACGCGCCGCTACGAATATCAGGGCGACCTGACGCTGTCCGACATGGTGCAGGTGTCCTTCGGGGCAGAGCGCGAGGAACAGCGCATGCGCACTGCCTCCCCGCGCGACAATGATGCGCCGATCGATGTGACCCGCGCGCAGGCGGACACGAACAGCCTGTATGCGCTGGCGCGCGTCACGCCGGTCGCCGGTCTGACGATCGACGGCGGGGTGCGCTATGACGATCACACGCGCTTTGGCGACAACACGGTGTTCAGCGCCGGCGCAAGCTTCGAGCCATGGGATGGGGGCACGCGGCTGCGGGCGAACTATTCCGAAGGCTTCAAGGCGCCCTCGCTCTACCAGCTGTTCAGCCAGTATGGCTTCGCGGACCTCGACCCCGAGCATGCCAAGGGCTGGGAAGCCGGGATCGAGCAGGATCTGCTGGATGAGCGGCTGACATTCTCGGCGGTGTATTTCGAGCGCGACACCGACAATCTCATCGATTTCGCCTACTGCCCGACCTCGGCCCCGCTGCCGCCCGAATGCTTCATCCCCGGCAGCGATGTGGAGCGCTTCGGCTATTACGCCAATGTCGACCAGAGCCATGCACGCGGTGTCGAAGTCGCGGGCGACGCGCGCTTCGGACCGATCTTCGCGCGGGGCAATTTCAGCTGGGTCGAAGCCGAAGATCGTACCGAGGGCTCCACCTTCGGCCAGCAATTGCCGCGCGTGCCGCAATACCTCGCCAATGCCGCGATCGGCTATCAGGCGCGGCAGGGCCATTCGCTGAGCGTCGCGCTGCGCTATTCGGGCGAAAGCACGGACCGGGCAGGTGGCGACATGCTGGATGACTACCTGCTGACCGATCTGCGCGGTGAGTGGCACGTCAGCGGGCCGCTGGTGCTCTATGGCCGGGTCGAGAACCTGTTCGACACCGACTACGCCACCGCCAAGGGGTACGGCACGCTCGGCCGCAGCGTTCATATCGGCCTGAGGACGCGGCTGTGACGCTGGCGCCTGCCAGCAGCGGCGCGTCTGTCGTCGTGTGCAGCACCTGCCGCCTGTCCGCCGATCGTCGCGAAGACGACGACGGGCAGCGCGGCGGTGCGCGCCTTGCGCAGGCGCTGCGCGAGGCACAGGGCGCGAGCGAACGATACGCCGACATCGCGATCGAGGAGATGCCCTGCCTGTTCGCGTGCCAGCGGCACTGCACCGTGCATGTGCGCGGGCCGGGCAAGATCGGCTATGTTCTCGGCGACTTCGCGCCCGACAGCGAGAGTGCCAAGGCGATCCTCGAATACACCGCCCATCACGCCGAAAGCGAGCATGGCAAGGTTGCCTATGCGAATTGGCCCGCAGGGGTGAAGGGCCACTTCATCGTGCGCGTGCCGCCCGAGGGGAAGGTCGCAACGTGATTCGCTTCTCCGATCCCGCCGCGTTCGCCCATGCGCTTGCCACGCTGCCCGAGCCCGATTCGCAGGCGCGCGCCGCTGCGGCTGAGCGCCAGGCCGAACTGACCAAACCGGCGGGTTCTCTCGGCAGGCTGGAGGAGATCGCTGTCTTCATGGCGGGTTGGCAGGGCACGCCGCGACCCACGGCAGAGCAGATCGATGTGGTGGTGTTCGCGGGCAATCACGGCTGCGCGGCGCGAGGCGTCAGCGCCTTTCCCACCGAGGTGACCGCGCAGATGGTCGCGAACTTTGACCATGGCGGGGCAGCGATCAACGCGCTCAGCCATGCCTGCGGGGCGAGGCTTGCGGTGATCCCGCTGGACCTCGATACGCCCACCGCCGATATTTCGCGCGCACCCGCGATGAGCGAGGCGGAATGCCTCGACGCGCTGAATTGCGGTGCGGCTGCGGTGCCGGAGGGATGCCAGCTGTTCGTTCCCGGCGAGATGGGCATCGGCAACACCACCCCCGCCGCTGCGTTGTGTGCCGCCGCGCTGGGCGGCGAGGCAGAGGGATGGGTGGGCCGGGGCACCGGCGTCGACGATACGATCCTCGCCCGCAAGCGCGCGCTGGTGGACGCTGCGCTGGCCCTGCATGGCACTGCATGCACCAATGCCTTCGAAACGCTGCGACGGCTCGGCGGGCGCGAGATCGCGGCGATGGCGGGGGCGGTGCTCGCAGCGCGCCACAGACGCATACCGGTGATGCTCGACGGGTTCATCGGCTGCGCTGCCATCGCACCGCTGGCGGCAGAGGCACCGGCCATCGTCGATCACTGCCTCGCGGCGCATCGCTCTGCCGAGAATGCGCATGGCCGCCTGCTCGACGCGCTCGGGCTCGATCCGCTGCTCGCGCTCGACATGCGGCTGGGCGAAGGCTCGGGTGCGGCGGTTGCGGTGCAGATCGTCCACTCCGCGCTGGCCGCGCATGAGCGGATGGCGACTTTCGCCGAAGCTGCGGTGGCAGGGGCGACGTGAAGCCATTCGACCTCCATCTGCTGCGCCATGGCCCGCCGCTGCGCACCGGGCTGATGCTGGGCCATCATGACGAACCGGCGGCCCCGGGCGCACACCGTGCGCTGGTCGACCATGCGCAGGGTCTGGGCGCGGCGGAAGTGATCTCGTCGGACCTCAGCCGCGCGAGCGACGGCGCACGCGCGATCGCCGATGCCCGCACGCTCCCGCTTAGGATCGATCCGCGCTGGCGGGAGCTGGATTTCGGTGTGTGGGACGGCAAGCCATCCGCCGCGCTGGACCCCCGCCAGCTCAGCAATTTCTGGTCCGACCCCGATGCCAATCCGCCGCCCGATGGCGAGCGGTGGAGCGACCTGCTGGGCCGGGTCGGCAATGCCATCGCCGACCTCGATCGACCCGCCATCGTGGTCTCGCATGCCGGGGCGATGCGCGCGGCGGTCTCGGTTTTCACGGGGCTGGATCATCGCGCAGTCTGGGCGTTCGACCTGCCCTATGGCGCGTTGCTGTCGATCCGCGTCTGGCGCGGCGAGGGGAATGAACCGGCACGCGGACAGATCGTCGGCCTGCGGACATGAAATCGCTCATCCTCGCCATCCAGTTCATGACCCGCGTGCCGCTGCCTGCGGTCGACGCGGACATGCGCGATATGGCGGGCGCGATGCGATGGTTTCCGCTGACAGGCGTGATCGTGGGGCTGGCGGTGTGGGGCGCGGTTTGGGCGGGCGGATTGGTCGATCCGCTGGTCGCGGGTGCGGCGGGGCTTATCGCCTGGGCGGCGATCACCGGCGCGCTTCACCTTGATGGTCTGGGCGACGTGGCCGACGCATCGGGAGGCGCGCACAAGGACGCCAGCCGCATCTCGGAGATACTTGCCGATCCGCATATCGGCAGTTTCGGAGTGGTCGCCATCGGCTTGCAGCTGTGCGCCAAGTTTGCGCTGCTTTCGGGGCTTTCGAGCGGGAGCGATTTCTGGGTGTTGCCCGCGATCTGTTGCATCGCCCGGCTGGGCCCTCTGCTGTGGGCCAAGTGTTTGCCGCCGCTGCATGAGGGTATGGGGACCCAGTTCGCGAGCGCGCTACGCTGGTTCGATCTGACGGGCTGGATCATCATCGCCGCGGTCCTGTGCTGGCTTGCGCCCGCCTTTGTGGTGGCTGCTCCGGCGATAGGCCTGTGGGCGCTCTGGGTCCGTTCGCGGCTGGGCGGCATCTCGGGCGACAGCCACGGCGCGGGGATTGAGATCGTCGAGACCTTGCTGTTGCTCGCCTGGCTCGCAGCATCATGAGCGGCGCGTTCGACTGGCACGGCGGCAGGCTCGACGCGGCGTGTGCGCGTTTCGGCGGAGCGCGGGAAGAATGGCTCGATCTCTCGACCGGGATCAATCCCTGCCCATGGCCGGTGCCGGCCGATCTGGCGCCCGAGTGGCATGCTCTGCCCGATCCTTCCGCGCTGGCCCGACTGGAGGGCGTGGCCGCGAGGTACTTCGGCGTCGATCCATCGCTGTGCTGCGCGGTGCCGGGCAGCGAGATCGGGCTGCGGCTTATTGCCGCAATCCTCGGTCTGCCGGGGCGCTATCTCGAGCCGTCCTATCGGACGCACGCCGCGATGTTCGCGCAGGCGGACCCGGTGGTAGAGCCGCGCCACGGCGATGGCGCGAATGCTCTCGTCATCGCCAATCCCAACAATCCCGATGGTCGCGTCACACCGCCCCCGGTGCTGCGCGAATGGCTCGCGCTGCAGGAGGCGGCTGGCGGCTGGCTGATCGTGGACGAGGCTTTCGTCGACACCATGCCACAGATCAGCATCGCGCCTGAGGTCGATCCCGCGCGCCGACTGATCGTGATGCGATCCTTCGGCAAGTTCTTCGGGCTGGCGGGTGTAAGGGTGGGCTTCGCGATCGCGCCGCCGGACGTCATCTCCGCCCTGCGCAACCTGCTGGGGGACTGGCCCTTATCGGGCGCGGCACTCGCGATCGGCGAACGCGCCTATGCCGATAGCGCATGGATCGACGCGACGCGTAGCGCGCTTGCCACGCGCGCCACGCAGTTCGACCGGATTCTGTCGCAGAATGGGATGGAGCCGCAGAGTGCGTCGCCGCTGTTCCGGCTCGTCCGTGCGGAAAACGCGGGCGCGCTGTTCGATCGCCTCGCCCGGCATCATATCCTGACGCGACCCTTCGCCGACCGGTCCGACTGGCTGCGCTTCGGCGTACCGGCAAACGAAGCGCAGATGCAGCGTGTTGCTAGGGCGCTGGGCGATGGCTGATCCGGTGCTCGCCGCAGCGATGGCCCTGGATGCCGCGTTCGGCTGGCCCGGCTGGCTCTACCGGCGCGTGGGCCATCCGGTCGGCGGAATTGCGCGGATCATCTCGGCAGGCGCGGAGATGCTCAACCGGCCCCAGTACAGCGCATGGCAACGGCGGCTCGGCGGCATCGCGACCATGCTTGCGGTTATAGCGGCTGCCGGTGGGGTCGCGTGGGCGGCGCAAGCCATCGTATGGCAGACCTTGGGAGAGAACGGCTGGCCAGTCGTCGCAATTCTCGCATTCCCAGCCATCGCCCAGCGCAGCTTGATCGACCACGTTCGCGCAGTATCGAGCGCGCTCGCCGCAGGCGATCTTCCTGCCGCGCGGCAGGCGGTGGCGATGATCGTGGGCCGCGATACGGCCGCTCTGGACGAGGCTGGCGTGGCGCGCGCCGCGATCGAGAGTCTGGCGGAAAGCTTCTGCGATGGTGTCATCGCGCCCATCTTCTGGTTCGCGTTCCTGGGCCTGCCCGGCGTCTGGATGTTTAAGGCGATCAACACCGCCGACAGCATGATCGGCCATATCGAGGAGCCGTGGCGCGATTTCGGCTGGGCGGCCGCGCGGATCGACGATGCCGCGAATTTCGTGCCCGCGCGCCTCGCCGCGATCCTGATCTGCCTCGCTGGGCTTGGCGGCTGGCGCATCATGTGGTGCGACCATGCCCGCCACGCATCGCCCAATGCCGGTTGGCCCGAAGCGGCGATGGCAGGCGCTCTCGGCGTTCGCCTTGCCGGGCCGATCAGCTACGACGGGGTGGGGCATGAAAAACCCTTCATCGGCAGCGGCGGCGAGGCGACGCCCGGCGACCTTCGCAGAGCGATCCGGATCGTCTCGCTCGCCTGGGTTATCACTCTCATCATTGCGGGAGCATTTGCATGGCTGGCCTGATGCTGCAGGGGACGGGCTCCGACGTAGGCAAATCGGTGCTGGTCGCGGGCCTGTGCCGCGCCCTCGCCAATCGCGGGATCGCGGTGCTGCCGTTCAAGCCGCAGAACATGTCCAACAACGCCGCCGTCACGCCCGAAGGGGGCGAGATCGGCCGCGCGCAGGCGTTGCAGGCCGTGGCCGCGCGGGCGGAGCTGCACGTCGACATGAATCCCGTGCTGCTCAAGCCGCAGGCCGACCATACCTCGCAACTCGTGGTCCATGGCAGGATGCGCGGCACGCTGGGTTCGGGATCTTTCAGACAGGCGCGGGGTGCCCTGCTGGGCGAAGTGATGGAGAGCTATCGTCGCCTTTCCGCACGGTGCGATATCGTGGTCGTCGAAGGCGCGGGATCCCCGGCGGAGATCAACCTGCGCGCGGGCGACATCGCCAATATGGGCTTTGCCCGCGCCGCCGATGTCCCGGTCGTGCTTGTGGGCGATATCGACCGCGGCGGCGTGATCGCGGCGCTGGCCGGCACGCGCGCCGTGATCGACCCCGCCGATGCGGCGATGATCCGCGGCTTCATCGTCAACAAGTTCCGCGGCGATCCCGCGCTGTTCACCGATGGCTATGCCGCCATCGAGCAGCTGACGCAGTGGCGCGGCTATGGCGTGGTGCCGTGGCTGGCCCGGTCGCATCACTTGCCGAGCGAGGATGCGGTCGTCCTCGAACGCGCGGCCGCTGCCAGCTCCGGCCCGAAACGCATTGCCTGCCCGATCCTGCCGCGCATCGCCAATTTCGACGATCTCGATGCGCTGAAATCCGAACCCTCGGTCGAACTCGTGATGGTGCCGCCGGACACGCCGATCCCGGTGGTCGACATGATCGTGCTGCCCGGCTCAAAAGCGACCATCGCCGACCTTGTGTTCATCCGCGAACAGGGCTGGGACATCGACATCATCGCCCACCACCGGCGCGGCGGCGCGGTGCTGGGGATTTGCGGCGGCTACCAGATGCTGGGCCGCTCGATCGACGATCCGCTCGGCATTGAAGGTGCGGCGGGGCGCGCGGAAGGTGTGGGACTGCTCGATGTGGAAACCGTGCTGACGGGCGACAAGCGGGTGAGCCAGGTGCAGGGCAGGGCGCTCGACGCCGGGTTCGAAGGCTACGAAATCCACATCGGCCAGACCACCGGTCCCGATACGACGTGCCCCTTTGCCATGCTGGGCGAAGACCATGCAGACGGAGCGCAGAGCGCCGACGGCACCGTGATGGGAACCTATTGCCACGGATTGCTGGAATCGGGTCCCTTGCGCCGTGCGCTGCTGGCGAAGATCGACGCTCCCTCGCACGCGCAGCCGCATGCGGACCGGGTCGACGCGGCGCTGGAGGATATCGCGGCCACGCTGGAAGAGGCGCTCGACATCGACGGTCTCATCGCGCTGGCAAGGGAGAATGTCATATGACGAGCCTGCTGGTCCTAGGAGGCGCGCGCTCGGGCAAGAGCCGGTACGCGCAGCAACGCAGCGAAGCGAAGGACGGACGCCTTGCCTATATCGCAACGGCAGAAGCGCGCGACGACGATATGCACCAGCGGATCGACCGTCACCGCGCAGATCGCGGCGAACGGTGGTCGACCATCGAAGCTCCGCTCGACCTGCCGGCCGCGATCGCGGAGGCGGATGCAAAGGCCGATGCAATCCTCGTCGATTGCCTGACGCTGTGGCTGTCCAACCTCATCCTCGCCGATCGGCCGGTGCCGGTCGATGCGCTCGAGCGTGCGATCGGCGAATGCCGTCATCCGATCGCCCTGGTCGCGAACGAGGTCGGCTTTGGCATCGTGCCGGACAATGCCCTTGCCCGCCGCTTCCGGGACGAAGCGGGGAGGCTCAACCAGCGGATTGCCGGCGTCGTGGACGAAGTCGTCCTGGTGGCGGCGGGGCTGCCGCTATCTCTGAAAGCATGAGTCGCCAATGGCGTATTTCCGGCCGGGGAAAGGCTACCTCACAGGCCGTGTTGTATAACCAGCGGGCATCGTAGTCGGAAAATGGCGGAGACGGAGCGGTTCTGCCTTCTCGTCCAAGTATGTTCTACGCAGGGTCACTCAAGCCGATGCGCTCGATATTTCATTTTGGTCGCTTCGGTCGACGGCACTGCGGGCCGACGTGTTGCGCGGTGTCAGGTCTTGAAGCCGCTAGGAGGTGCGCAATTCGGTGAGTCTCTTTTCCCACATCAGCGCATGTTCGATGATCTTGTCGAGATTGTCGTAACGCGGCGTCCACGGAACGGTCGCGCGCAGCAGCGAACTGTCGGCGACGAGCATTGCCGGGTCGCCCGCGCGGCGCTCGCCAAAGACGCGTTCGATCTGGCCTCCCGTCACCCGGTCGACCGCGTCGAGCACTTCGAGCACGGAGAACCCGCGTCCGTAGCCGCAATTCATCGTCAGCGACCGTTCCGGCTCGGCGATCAGCGCATCGAGCGCCAGCACATGCGCTGCGGCCAGATCGCTGACATGGATATAGTCGCGCACGCCGGTGCCGTCGGGCGTGTCGTAATCGGTCCCGAACACGCTCACCGCATCGCGCTTGCCCAGCGCGGCTTCGACCGCGACCTTGATCAGGTGTGTCGCTCCCGCGGTCGACTGCCCCGTGCGCGCTTGCGGATCGGCCCCGGCCACGTTGAAATAGCGCAGCGCGCAGAAGTTGATCGGATGGGCATGGGCGGTATCCGCGAGCATCTGCTCGGTCATCAGCTTGGACCAGCCATAGGGGTTGATCGGCACGGTCGGCGTCTGCTCCGTCACCGGCGAGACATCGGGCACGCCGTATGTGGCGGCAGTGGAGCTGAACAGAATATGCGGCACGCCAGCCGCCACCGCAGCCTCGATCAGGCCACGGCTCTTCACCGTATTGTTTTCGTAATACCACAATGGCTTGGCGACCGATTCAGGCACGATGATCGAGCCTGCAAAGTGCATTACTGCGCCTTTGCCATCGCCCATGCCCTGTTCGGCAAAGACACGTGCAAGCAGATCGCGGTCGGCGATATCACCTTCGTAGAAAGGGACGTCCTCAGGTACCGCGAAGCGGAAGCCAGTCGAAAGATTGTCGATCACCACCACCGGGCGGCCGGCGTCGCGCAGCGCGTGAACGGCGTGGCTACCGATATAGCCTGCACCGCCGGTTACGAGGGTGGGGCTTTTATCCATTCTCTCCATGGGTTCTCAAATACGTCCACTTGGGATCAGATCAAGCGAAGCCTCTATTCACAATACCTATGCAGATTCGTTAATTCATCGCGGTCTGTTTGTTTCAACCATTCTCATCTTTCTCGACCGTTGCACTCCGCAATGCCGATTTCGGGCACGATGCGGGTTCGGGCTTCAATCCGGGGGGCGATGGTGCCTCGAAGGCTTGCAATTGATTGTTTTTAAGGGATGGTTTACCATCTTTCCTCGAACCGGAGCGCTACGCAGCGGGTCTTTCCAAGCGAGGCCAGATATCTTCTGACTTGCGAATTGAATCTCAATTACTGTGCTGC
>CEQK01041864.1_pt1 | contig 43579 bp, 42 predicted proteins | sample 531051 | NCBI WGS metagenome assembly CEQK01 (sample SAMEA2621229, study PRJEB7988) | marine metagenome | biome: marine biome (ENVO:00000447); feature: deep chlorophyll maximum layer (ENVO:xxxxxxxx); material: "saline water (ENVO:00002010), including plankton (ENVO:xxxxxxxx)" | depth 150 m
TTTCAAGCTTATTCCCACCGCCGCCGTCGACGACCCCAATTGGGATCGCGCACACAACCAGGGCGAGGTCGTGGTGCGTGCGATATCACCGGCCGATGCGCGACTCGTGGCAAGCGAAGCCGAGCCTGACTTTCTCGGCCAGGACAGCAAGCCCGGAGGCGGGACGACGACCCGTTTCGCAAGCGCCTTCCGAGACGACAAGCTCTATTCGGTGGTGGAGATCGATGACGCAGCTTATCCCGAGGACGGGCCTCGCGAGGTGCTTTCCGGCACCATCAGCAATCCGATCAAGGGCAGCTAGGAATCGATCAGGGATCGCGCCTCAGACGCGTTCCAGCGCCACCGCGATCCCCTGCCCCACCCCGATGCACATGGTCGCCAGCGCGTAACGGCCACCGGTGAGCGACAATTCGAGCGCAGCGGTGCCCGCGATCCGGGCGCCCGACATGCCGAGCGGATGGCCGAGTGCGATTGCGCCGCCGTTGCGATTGACCCTTTCATCATCGTCGGCAATGCCGAGGTCGCGAAGCGTCGCCAGCCCCTGTGATGCGAAGGCCTCGTTAAGCTCGATCACATCGAACTGGTCTTGGGTCAGACCATGGCGCGCCATCAGCTTTTTCGAGGCCGGCGCGGGGCCGAAACCCATGATACGGGGCGGCACGCCAGCAGACGCTCCGCCGACAATACGCGCGATCGGGGTCAGACCGTATTTCTTCGCCGCAGCCTCCGAGGCGACGATCAACGCCGCAGCGCCGTCATTGACGCCGGACGCGTTGCCGGCCGTCACCGTCCCGCCTTCGCGGAACGGCGTCCGCAGCTTTGCCAGGGCTTCCAAGCTCGTTTCACGCGGGTGCTCATCACGATCGACGACAACCGGGTCGCCCTTGCGCTGCGGAATGGAGACCGGCGTGATCTCCTTCGACAGACGGCCGTTCGCCTGCGCAGCCGCCGCCTTCTCTTGGCTTCTCAAGGCAAACGCGTCCTGATCCTCGCGCGAGACATCGAAATCCTCCGCGACGTTCTCACCGGTCTCCGGCATGGAATCGACGCCATACTGGGATTTCATAAGCGGATTGACGAAACGCCACCCGATCGTGGTGTCATAGATTTCCGCCGAGCGTGAAAAGGCGCTTTCCGCCTTTGGCATGACAAAGGGCGCGCGGCTCATCGATTCCACGCCGCCAGCGATCATCAGCTCCGCCTCTCCGGCCTTGATGGCGCGGGCCGCGTCGATGAGCGCGTTCATGCCGGAACCGCACAGGCGGTTGACCGTCGACCCGGGAACCTCGACCGGCAAGCCAGCCAGCAGCAGCGCCATGCGCGCGACGTTTCTGTTGTCCTCGCCGGCCTGGTTGGCGCAGCCGAAGATCACGTCGTCCACCGCTTCCCAGTCGACGCCCGCATTGCGCTCCATCAACGCGGTGAGCGGAATGGCAGCCAGATCGTCGGCGCGGACTGAAGCGAGAGCGCCGCCGAAGCGGCCGATCGGGGTACGGATGTAATCGCAGATGAATGCATCGGCCATGGCTTGGTATTCCTTCTAAAGGACCTTAGCGACGAGGACGCCGACATCGCCCTTGGTTTTGAGTTCTGCGCCGGTCACCGCCTGCAGATCGTCAAACGAGAGAGCCTCCAGCTTCTCGCGCAGCACGAAATGGCCGTCCTCGATATCGATCACGGCGAGCGAGGTGTAGACTCGCGTCACGCAGCCGACGCCCGTCAGCGGCATGGTGCAGCGCTTGAGAAGCTTCGGCTCACCTTTCTTGGTGACGTGATCTGTGACGACCGCCACACGCTTGGCGCCGTGGACGAGGTCCATCGCACCACCGACGGCGGGCACGCCGCCCTTGCCTGTCGACCAGTTGGCCAGGTCTCCGTTCTCGGCTACCTGATAGGCCCCCAGAACCGCGAGATCGAGATGGCCGCCACGAACCATGGAAAAACTGTCCGCATGGTGGAAAAAGGCCGCACCAGGCTTCAGCGTGATCGCCTTCTTGCCGGCGTTGATGAGGTCCCAGTCCTCCTCGCCCGCCGCCGGTGCCTCGCCGAATCCGAGAACACCGTTTTCCGTGTGGTAGACGACATCGCGGCCCTCCGGCTGGAAGGTGGCGATCATTTCGGGAAAACCGATGCCGAGATTGACATAGGCGCCGTCCTCGAGATCCTGCGCCGCGCGCCAGGCGATCTGCGCATTTGTGAGCTTGATCGTGTCGAGTTGCGTGCTCATGCCGCCACCTCCGGATAGGCCGCGCCTTCGCGATTAAGCGTTTCTTCCTGTTTCGGCTCGGCGACAGTAACGAGACGATCGACGAAGATGCCGGGTGTCACCACATTTTCGGGATCGATCTCGCCGAGCTGCACGACACGCGAGACCTGCGCAATGGTCGTCCCTGCGGCCATCGCCATCAGCGGATTGAAGTTCCGGGCGGCCATGCGATAGGTCAGATTGCCCATCGGATCGCCCGTCTCGGCCTTGATCAGCGCGAAATCGGCCTTCAGCCAGCGCTCCTGGACGTAAGGGCGGCCATCGAATTCAGCGACCGGTTTGCCCTCGGCAATATCGGTGCCATAGCTACTTGGCGTGTAGAAGGCCGGAATGCCTGCCCCGCCGGCACGAATGCGCTCGGCGAGCGTGCCCTGCGGCACGAGTTCCAGTTCGATCTTCCCGGCCAGATAGAGGTCGGTGAACACCTTTGGGTCGGCCGAGCGCGGAAACGAGCAGATCAGCTTGGCGACCTGCCCTTGTTCGATGAGGGCCGCAAGGCCAACGTGTCCGTTGCCGGCATTGTTGTTGATCACAGTGAGGTTCTTCGGACCCGCATCGATCAGCGCGTGGATCAGTTCGATCGGCGCGCCCGAGCCGCCGAAACCGCCGATCATGACGCTGGCGCCATCGCCGATACCGGCAACGGCCTCCTGGAGCGAGGCAACTGTCTTGTCCATGGAATACTCTCCGTACTGCATCCGGACGCGCGCCGGAAAAGCGCGAGCCCGGACACCGGTCGTCAATGAAGGCGCGCTCGTCAGCGCGCCAGAATGGTTTTCAGTACCCGTGTGAGATCAGCTTTCGGATCGTCCGACAGCGAACTGGCCCGCCAGCAGACATGGTGGTCCGGACGCACGAGCAGGCAGCCGCTGTCGCTGATTTCGGCGAGACGCGCCCATTCGCCACTGTGATCGATGTATGTCTGGCGCGGACCGATCACATGGGCCTCGATCTCGATCCCGAATTCCTCGGCGACCTTTTTCACCGCCTCCACCCAAGGCTCACCGCCGAGGCCGGTCAGCAGCGTGAAGCGACCGTGTCCGCAGATGTCGAGCGTGGAGGTCTCGGCCCCGTCGCCGTGGCGGTAGAGCCAGACATGCGGCAGCCGCGCACCCGGCCAGGTGGTCGGCTGGTAATGCAGATCCGCATCGAGCTGGAAGGCCGGCTCGATCTGCCCGTCGGTGACCACCGCATTGGAGCGGTAGCGCTGGTTCATCTCCACCCCGTGGGCGTCGAATTCGTATTTCTTGAAGGCGATCGCCTTGCGGATTGCTTCGCGCTGCGCCTCGGCCGCGGCGGTGCCGTCGGTCCGGGCCTCGAGGTTCTTCTGCATCTGCTCCGGATCGACGCCTTCCGCCATCCCGAGAGCCGCAAAGATCGGACCGGTCTCGCCAATCGACTGGTTGGCGCGGGTGACGATCTGCTTGGCGATCGGCGCGCGCTCGGCATTATAGCTTTCGAGAAGACGTTCTCCCGCCTGTCCCTTCAGAACCATGGCGAGCTTCCATGCCAGGTTGAACGAATCCTGGATCGAGGTATTCGAGCCCAAACCGTTGGACGGCGGATGCCGGTGGATGGCATCGCCCATGCAGAAGACGCGGCCGTTGGAGGTTTTGGTCGCGTAGTAGTTGTTCACGGTCCAGGTGTTGGCCGACAAGAGTTCGATCTCGAGATCCGGATCGCCGATAAGCTGCCTTGCCACGTCGGTGGCGAATTCGGGCGTTACCTCGGGTTCGGGCTCGTTGATGTCGTAGCCCCAGACGATCAGCCACTCGTTCCACGGTCGGACCATGCGGACCAGACCCATGCCGATGCCGCCGACATCGGCGCCCGGCTGCATGACCCAGTAAAGCACCGATGGCCGGTGGGCGACATATTTGGACAGATCGGCCCGGAACAGGATGTTCATCGAGCCGCCGACGCCCATCTTGCCCTCGAAGGGCAGGCGTTCGTTTTCCGCGACCAGCGATTTGCCGCCGTCGGCTCCGACCAGATATTTGGAGCGGATGGTGAATTCCTTGCCGGTCAGGCGGTCGAGGCAGGTGGTCGTCACGCCCTCGATGTCCTGTTCGTGGCGGAGATACTCCGTCGACATCCGGGCCTGGGTGCCGCGCGAGCAGGCCGTCTTGAACAGAAGCGGCTCCATGAAGGTCTGCGGCAGGTCGTTCATCTGGGTCGGCGACGACATCAGGTGCTCGGCCTTGGAAAGCGGATGGTTGCCCCACGCCTTCATCCGTCCGATCTCCTCGCCCGCAAGGCTTTCGCAGAAGATGTTTTCGCCCATCAACTCCTGATGGGTGGCGAACATATAGGCTTCGTCCTCGACCTCGCGGCCCAGATCGCGCAGCACTTCCATGGCGCGCTGATTGGTAATGTGAGCGCGCGGCGTGTTGGCCAGCCAACGATAGCGGTTGATCGCCATGTTCTCGACCCCGTAGGTCGAAAGCAGCGCGGCCGTGGCCGACCCTGCCGGGCCGGTTCCGATGATCAGGACATCGGTTGTGATATCGGGCATGTAATCTCCTCCCAAGGCAACAAAAGAGGGCGGGCCACGGCCCGCCGAAAACTCAGACGACGGGCTCCTCTCCCGCCCATGCGGCCTGCAACAATTTGCGGATCGCATCCCGCTCCACCGGGCGCGGATTCCAGTATGGCTTGGTGACGGCCAGATCTGCCGCGCGATCCAGATCGGCTTCCGAAAGGCCCAGATCCTTCAGCGCCATCGGCGAACCGACCTTCTTCGCGAAGCGATGCAGGCCGCGGCCGGCGTGGCTGTCGTCGAACAGGTCGGCGAGCGGTGCAAGCTGGTCGGGAACAGCCTGTGCGTTATAGGCGATCGAGTGCGGAAGCATGATCGCATGGGTCTGCGCATGCGGCAGATCGAAACTGCCACCAAGCGTGTGGCACAGCTTGTGGTGAAGGGCCATGCCGACCTGACCGAGAACGGTGCCGCAGAGCCAGGCGCCGTAGAGCGTTTCACCACGCGCCGCCGTGTCAGCCGGATTGTCCAGAACCCCCGGCAGTGCATCGCGAAAGGCACGCAGCCCCTCGATCGCCATCAGCGTGGAAATCGGGGAGCGGTCCTGCGCATAAAGACCTTCCGCTGCATGCGCCATGGCATTGAGCGCGGAGGTCACGGTCATCTCGACCGGCAGCGTGGTCACCAGTTCGGCGTCGTAAATGATAACCTCAGGCTGGACCTTGGGTGTCGACTGCGTGGTCTTCACACCGTTTTCGGTCTGGCCGATGACGGGTGTCGCCTCGGAACCGGCATAGGTAGTCGGTACGACGATCTGCGGCAGGTCGGTCCTGAGCGCGATCGCCTTTCCCAGGCCGATCGTCGAACCGCCGCCGACGGCGAGAACAAGGTCAGCGCCTAGGTCGCGTGCCTGCTGGGTGGCCTCCTCGGACACATCGACAGGCGTGTGCATCTTCGCACCCTTATAGGTGCCCGCGACGAGACCTCCGCAATAGCCGGAAAACTCATCCGCGAGGTCTGCTTGCTGGGGTGTGGTCAGGATCAGCGCGCGCTTGGCGCCAAGCGCCTCGATTTCTTCGGCAACCGAACGACGCATGCCGGGACCAAAGCGAACGCGCACGGCTGCGCTGCGCGCGGTAAACTGCTCGCGGAAAAACGACACTGGGCCTCCCCCTCCTCTTTATTTCAGTCCGGATGCTAACCGAAACGCAGAGAAATATTGATCGGATGTGCGGAATATAATATCGCATTGCGTTATGAAGATTGACAGCGAACACCTCGAAATACTGGCGGTCATCGTTGAAAAAGGCGGATTGACCGAGGGAGCGGATGAGCTCGGCAAGTCACAGCCGTCCGTTTCCCGCAGCATGGCGCTTCTGGAAAAACGCATCGGGATGCCGCTTTTCGAGCCGGGGCGCCGCCCCTTGCGTCCCACGGAACTCGGCGCCAGCTTGGCGCGTCTCGGCACCAGGATCCGCACCGCCAACAAGGACGCAAGCCTGCTGGTCAGACGCTTCCGCCAAGGCTTGGCCGGCCGGCTTCGTGTCGGTGGATCACCGATCTTTACCGACGGTGTGGTCGCGACCATGATCGCCGAATTCCAGTCGCGCCATTCGGACGTCCATATCGACCAGTCCTACGGCTATCTCGATGCGCTCGAGGCCGGATTGAAGAACGGCGGTCTCGACATCGCAATCCTGCCGCTTCACCCGCGACAGGTCCCGCCGGACATGGATTTTCTGCCGCTTCTTTCCGGGCGCAACGTCATCGCCTGCCGCCTCGACCATCCGCTGACACGGGTCAAGGCGATCACCCTGTCGCAAATCGCCAACTATCCCTGGATTGCACCGCCCGCCGACAGCCCGCTTTATCGCGACCTCGAGCGCGCGCTGAAATCGATCGGCCAGGAAGACTTCATGGTCAATTTCTCCGGCGGCACACTGGCGTCGATCCAGTCGGTGCTGACGGGATCGGATTCCCTGACCGTATTGCCCTATTCGGTGGTATTTCAGACCCGGCGCACAATCCCGCTCGCCGTCCTGCCTCTGAAGATCGACCATCCGGACCGGCAACTCGGTATCCTGACCAAAAGCGACCGGCAGCGCCCACCCGCGGCACAGCAGTTCATCACTTTTCTGGAGGCCGAGGCACAGCGATTGCAGGCTCGCATGGACCATGCCGAGCAGGTCACCCATCGGCGTCGCTGATCCGTTAGATCGTTTCACCGTAAGGTGCAAACGGATAGCCCCAGCAAACTGCTGAACGCATTTACGCATTCTAATTTTGCCGATTCCGTCAAAATCAAAATTGCTCTAGCGCTGAGTTTTATTTCAAAGTCACATATTTTTCGGGTTCGATCATTGTGATCCTCACGGCCACGTGCTGAGCTGTCGCCTTGCCGACATAGGCGCGCAAATCCTGTGCGAGACCGGACACCAGTTCGCGGGTCCGTTCCGGTCGCGGCAAGAGATTGACCTCGACATTGACCGGAGGCTGACCGGCGATTCCCAGCACAGGGATCACCGCGACCTGAAACGCCGTCTCATCCACACGAAGGCTCGTACAAAGCGCGGTCCGCAGCTCAGGCAACAGGTCGGCCAGCCCGCCCTTGACCGCTCCGTATTCCGCTTCGTCGACGAAGATCTTGATGTTGGGCATCAGAGCCTCACTTCACATCCGGAACGAGCACGAAATCGAAGGGTGAGCGCCAGAGCGTCGAGCCGTTGTCGACCTTTTCGTAGGGCGCAATGAGCGTGTCCTTGACCCCGAACACCGCATCCGATTCCAGATACTCGTCGCCACCGACGAATGTATGGGTCACGAGCTTCTCGTAGCCGGGCGCGGTGACGAGATAGTGCATGTGCGCCGGCCGATACGGATGCCGACCGAGCTGCCCCAGCATCTTGCCGACAGGACCGTCATCGGGGATCGGATAGCTCACGGGCTTGATGCCGACGAAACTGTATTGTCCGTCAGCGCCGGTGATGAAACGACCCCGATTGTTCCACTTGGGCTGGATGCCGGGCTGCTGGACGTCGTAATAGCCGTCGGCATTATCCGACCAGACATCCACCGTTGCGCCCTCGATCGGATTGCCGTCGAGATCGACCACGCGGCCCTCGAACAGACAGCTTTCGCCCTTTCCGTCGAGACTGATCGTATCTCCCATCTGCCGGATCGGGGCGTCGGCGACATGGAAGGGCCCGAAGACCGTATTCTCCGTCGCTCCATCCGGCCGACGGTTGTTGATCGCATCCACCAGCATCGAAAACCCGAGCACGTCGGAGAGCAGGATGAACTCCTGCCGTTCGCCCGAACACATCTGCCCGGTTTTCGTCAGAAAGCCGATGGCGAAATCCCACTCGTCCTGGGTGAGGTTCACCTCTTTGGCAAAGCCGTGCAGGTGCTTGACCAGGCTCGACATGATTTCCGCCAGACGAGGATTGGTCTCGGCGCTCATGCGCTCGTTGACCGTTTCGACAGAAGTGGTTTCGGTGAAATAGCTCACGATCTTTCTCTCCCTGAATGGATCACGTTTTGCCCCGGTCGCCGGTTTCGGCGCTCTTCGGCGGTGTATGTTCGAGCGGAAGCAGGTCGAAACCTGTCCATTGCGTGAAGGCACCCCACAGACCGCGCCGCGCGAAAAGCATGACGACGATCCCGAGCACGCCGAGGACGATGAGGTAGACGGTTCCGTAATCGGACAGCAGGCTCTGCAAGCCGTAGAACACCAGCACACCGATAATGGGGCCGGGCAGCGTGCCGATGCCGCCAATGACGACGATGAAGATGACGAAGGCTGTCCAGTCGATGACCGAGAAGGCCGAGTCAGGCGAAATGCGTCCCGTCTGAATGAAGATCAGCGCGCCGCATATCCCGGTGGCAAATGCCGTGAGGAGAAAGACGAGCGCTTTCAGGCGGACCGGGTCGACGCCTACCGAGCGGGCGGCGACCGGATTGTCGCGCACGGCCTGCAATCCGAGCCCCATGCGCGAGCGCAGGAACATCCAGCTGGCGACAAGCATCGCCACGACCAGTCCCAGCGCCAGCCAGTAGGTCAGCATGTCGACGGCCGCCGCGGGCGACACGCCAAGGACATCGCGGATGAGTTGCACGCCCGGCATGTCGCGGGCCGCACCGCGCGGCAACGCCGTTCCGGTGCCTCCGCCGAGGGCACGCCACTGACTGAAGGACAGGCGGGCAATTTCCGCGACCGCCCATGTGCCGATGGCGAAATAGGCACCGTTGAGTCGGAACACGAAGAAGGCGACAGGGACCGCAAGAACCATCGCGACGAGGCCGCCAATCAGTCCGCCTGTGAGCGGATCGAGCCCCCACAGGATGGCTGCAGCGAACATGACGTATGCGCCGACCCCGACGAAGAGCTGCTGACCGACCGAAACGAGGCCTGCAAAACCCGCCAGCATGTTCCAGTTGAGCGCCAGCACCAGCAGGCACAAGACCATGAACAGATCCTGGACGAGTGCGCGCAGCCCGAACAGCGGGATGATCGCAAGAGCGATGACGATGACGAGAAGGCAAAGGAGGCCAAGGACGTTTTTCATCTCTGATCCTCAATCATAGGCGCGCGGGAAAAGGCCCCGCGGCCGTACCAGCAGAATGAGAACGAAGGCGATGTGGCCCGCGAGTATCTGCCATTCGGGGTTCAGGGCCGCGCCGAAGGCCTGCGCCACGCCGATGACGAGGCCGCCGATCAGCGTCCCCCACAGGCTCCCCAAGCCACCGATGATGACCGCCTCGAACGCATAGAGCAGTCGCGCCGGACCGATCGACGGATCGAAGTTCGCGCGGGCGCCAAGATAGAGCGCGGCGATGGTGGCAACCACAAGCGCAATGCCTGTCGCAAGCGCGAAGACGCGCTTGGGCCGGATGCCCATGAGCTGCGCGGTCACCGCATCGTCCGAAGTCGCCCGGAATGCCCGGCCGAGCGCGGTCCGGTAGAAGATCCAGTTCAGGCACAGGATAACCAGGATGGCCGAGCCGAAGGTGACGAGCGGCATCACGCCGATGCTGACCGAACCGATACTGAACGATTCAGCTTCGATGGGACCGACCGGCAGTTTGCGGCTGTCGGCGCTGAACCCTTCCAGCAACGCGTTCTGGATGACCACCGAAAGCCCGAAGGTCACAAGAAGCGGCGGCAGGATATCGTCGCCGAGCACCCTGTTGAGGAGAACGGTCTGCAAGACCCAGCCGAGAAGGAACATCAATGGCAGGGCGATCAGCGCCGCGACAAACGGGTTGAGGCCGAATGCGGTGCCGATTCCCAGGATGACGTAGGCGCCGAGCACGATCAGGTCGCCATGGGCCAGATTGACCAGCCGCATGATGCCGAAGACCAGGCTGAGACCTGCGGCGAAGAGCGCGTACAAACCGCCGAGCAGCAAACCCTGAAGAAGTGTGTCGAGCCAGATCATGAATGCGTAATCCCGAAATAGGCGTCGTGAATGGCCTCGCGCGACAGGTCGCCCGGACGACCCGACAGGGTGATCCGGCCCTCCATCATGCAATGAACCGTATCGGCAACCTGCAGCGCCTGGCCGATGTCCTGCTCGACAACGATGATCGCCGTGCCGCTTTCGCGGATCGTCGGAAAGGCTGCATAGATTTCACGGATGATGACGGGGGCAAGCCCGAGGCTGAGTTCGTCACACAGGAGAACGGACGGGTTCGACATCAAGGCGCGGCCGATCGAGACCATCTGTTGCTGACCACCCGAGAGCGATGTCGAGGGCTGGTGCCGGCGCTCAGCCAAAACCGGAAAGAGCTCACATACCCGCGCGAGGTTCCAGAAGCCGCTGCCCTTGCGCGCATGCGCGCCGATCATCAGGTTCTCTTCCACCGAAAGGCTGGGAAAAAGTTTGCGGCCCTCGGGCACCATGCTGATTCCGGCGCGGAGGATATCCGGTGCGGTCAGAGGATCGATCCGTTTCCCATCGAGCGTCACCGTCCCGGCGGTCACTTGGGCGATCCCGGTGATGGCGCGCATCAGCGTCGTCTTGCCCGCGCCGTTTGCGCCGATGATGGCGAGGGTCTGACCCTGCCCGAGCACGAGGTCGACGCCGAACAGCGCCTGAAAGTCACCATAATGGGCAGTGAGTTCGCTGATCTCGAGAAGCGCGCTCATGCCTCGATCCCCAGATAGACTTCGCGCACTTCCGGCGAGGCCATGACCTCGTCCGGTTTGCCCACCATCAGCATGCGGCCAAAGTTGAGAACCATCAGGCGGGTGACGACGGCGTTGAGCGCGTGCAGCACGTGCTCGATCCAGAGGATCGCGGTACCTTCGGCATGAATGGCGCGGATGGTTGCGACGAGTTCGCCGCATTCCGCATCCGTCAGGCCGCCTGCGATCTCGTCGAGCATGATGATGCGCGGACGGGTAGCGAGTGCGCGCGCCAGCTCCAGCCGCTTTCGATTGAGGAGCGGCAGCGCGCCGGCCTTGTGGGTCGCCAGATGGGCAAGCCCTGCCCTGTCGAGAATATCCATGCAGAACCGCGGCGCATCCGAAGCGCTCACAGCCCCGCCGAAGCGCGCGGCGACCAGAAGGTTTTCATAGACCGAGAGATGATCGAAGGGCTGCGGGATCTGGAACGACCGGCCGATACCGCTGCGGCAGCGTTGCATCGCCGTTTCTTGGGTAACATCGCGTCCGTCGAGAACCACGCGACCGCCATCGGGCCGCAGATTGCCCGCGATCAGGTTGAAAAGCGTCGACTTTCCCGCCCCGTTGGGACCGATGATGCCCATCGCCTCGCCTGCCGCGAGCTCGAAACTGACATCGTCGGCCACCGTGAGCGCGCCGAAACTCTTCGACATACCCTGTACTGCCAGGATAGCCATGGCTCTCCCCTCACTCTCCCGACCGCGCTTTCGCAGCGGCCTCCTCACTTTCATCTTACCCCCGACACGCCGTAAGCAAGATCGGATGACTGCGTGAAAACATCACCCGCGGTTATAAGTCCGGTCGCTCCGCACCGCCCAAGACCCCGCTGTCAGCGGAAAACGTCGCGGTATTCCTCCTCGAGCGACACGATGCTCGCCTCGCCGTCACTGTTTTCGCGCAGTCGATGCCAACGTCGATCCATATAGACGAGGGATTCCCGCTCGGGCGCGTCGAGCCCCGCAGCAGCACCTGCAAGCAGTTCAGCCGCCACGAGTGTCGCACCTTCCACCGGCAGCGTGCCGGTGATGCGCGCGCGAAACCAGGTGGATACGCTCGTATAAAGCGGTTCGCCGGTCGGCAGCCGCTCCCACTCCACGTCGCTTCCGAACCGGTCGACGCCAGGGGTGGCGCCGAGCCGCGCGAGTTCCAGATCCGGATAGCGCAAGAGATGGATGATCACCGTTTCGGATTCGAGAACAGTCGCGGTCGATCCCGACCGCGCCGACAGCGAAAAGGCGACCGTCGGAGGCGTGGCGCTCACCGATATCAGCGACGATACGGTCATGGCGACGGGCTTGCCACCCGGATCGGCGGTGATCACCGCCACGCCGGCGGGATGGCACCGAAACGCCTCCCTGAAGGCGTCGGAAACGATTTTTGCTGTCTGGGTCATGCGATGTCCTCGATTGCATGTATCCCGGGGCGGCGCGGACATGGCGCCGCCCCGAGTATTCGTTACTTCTCGATCAGATCGTAGAATTGCCAGGTGCGATCGGACCACATGCCGCCGATGTCGCGTCCAGCGGAGGTGACGATCGACGGCGCGATGGTGAAGTGGTTTGCTGCCACCATCATGTCGCGATAGGTGCGCTGGATCACGCCCGCGCGCAGACCGGCACCGCCGGACGCGCGGTAGGCGAAGTTGCAGACATCGACGCCGACTTCATGGATCTGCGCCTTGGCGAGATGGACGAGACTGATCTGGCGTGTCGTCATCTGCTTGCCCGCCTCGGCGCTCGCCTCGATATCGCCCCAGACTTCCATGACGAAGGCGCGCGCGGCGCGGTAGCTGGCCTCGGCCCGACCGTAGTCGTACCAGAACTTCTCGCTTTCACCGAGCATGCCGGCGCGGCCCGACTTGGAGCGGGCAAACTTGGCAATCTCGTCGAGCATGCGACGACCCGCGCCCATGGCCCAGCCGGTATGGCCGATTGAGGCGAGACCGACGATCCCGAGGCTGAAAAGTTCCTCGAGACGCTGCGGCGGCGCGGTGAGAATGGGGAACACGAGGTCTTCGGGAATGAAGACGTCCTCGGCGGCATAGTCGATCGAACCGGTCCCCTTGAGGCCGAGCACGTCCCAGTTGCCGAGCTGCTTGTGTTCCTCGATCGGCGCATGGGCACACATGACCATCACGTCACCGTTCTCGTCCTTGGCCGGCTTGCCTTCACCATCATCGATGAAGCATGCCGAGTGCGACCAGGTCGCATGGCTGAAGCCCGAGCCGTAGCTCCATTTGCCGGTCAGACGATAGCCGCCCTCGACCTTCTTGAGCATGCCAAGCGGTGCGCCCTGGCCGGAGAAACGGTTATCGGTTCCGGGCGCGAACAGGCGCTCCACGGCGCTGTCGGGAAGGAACGCCGCCGACATAGCCCCGATGCAGCAATGGACCATGGACACCCATCCCGCAGACCCCGACCACCAACTCACGGCGGAAAGGAGTTCGAGAACCTCGGTCGGGCGCATCTGGGCCCCGCCCAGCTTTTCCGTGGCAAGCAGGTGCGAGAACCGAAGCGGCTTGAGCGCCTCGAATGTCTCTTTCGTCAGTTCTCCGGCTTCCTCGTCCGCCGGTGCCTGAGCCTCCAGGGTCGGACCGATCTCCTCGATCTTCTTCAGGACATCGCGGTAATCGATACTGTCGCCCCAGTACTCGTGCTTCACATGCTTGTTCATGACATCTCCTCTCACAATTTTTCAGGCGGCGAGAAAATCGCCGATCTTCTTCAGGCTCTCGGGTTTTTCCTGGAGGACCAGATGGCCGGCATCCTCGATCATCAGGGAGTGCCCGTCAGGAAGGGTGTCAGCCCAGAGCGGCAGCTGGCTGGCGGGCAGAAGCGTGTCCTCTTCCCCCCAGACGACCAGGGTCGGATTGGTAATCCGCGCAATCATCCGGCGCAGGTTCGGGTGACCCATGCCGAATGGCGCGCAGAGACGGCCAACCGCCTCCCCCTCCCGCGCACGATCGGCGCCGAATGCCTCCGCGAACGCAGCATCCGAGCCGTCCGGGAAGTATCGAAGCGCCACGGACACGTCATGGGCCAGATAGCCCGGCAGATCCTGCGGCGCGACGGCGCCCAGATCGGTCGCCGGATGGTTGGGGTCGTTCAGCCCGGCCGGTGCGACGAGGACCACACGGTCGAACTTCTCGCGCGCGACCGCGGCAAGTTCGGTCGCCATCCAGCCACCCATCGAGAAGCCCATCAGATGCGGCTTCTCAGTCAAGTCCATCGCGTCGAGAAGGTCGAGATAGTGAACGATCAGATCCGCCATCCCGGAAATGGCCGGCGCGTCGCCGGAATACCCCATCCCGGGATGGCTAGGGCAGTAAACCCTGAATCGGTCGGCCAGCCCTTCGGCAAAGCCGAATCCTTCCAGCGTCGCCGCTCCGTGGAGGAACAGGACAGGCTTGCCATTGCCCACGGCCTTGACCACGGTCCGAACGCCGCCGATCTCGTATTCCAGTGTTTCGAACTGAACAGTCATGTCGTCTCCTTCAGGCAAGATCGGGCTGGATGAGAACCTTGCACTGCGTCGTGCGCCGGCGCAGGCTCTCGAAAATCTGTGGGACCGGCGACAACCCGACCCTGTCGGTGATGAGGACCTGCGGCGCAAACCGCGCGCCCTCGGCCAGTGCATCGAGCGCGATGCCGAATTCATTCCGCTGGTGGAAAAACACCGAGAAGATCAGGTCGATCTCCTTGGAGAGAGCGACGAAGGGATCCCAGGAATCGCCGCCGACGCAGAGCCCCACTCCGATGACCTTGCCCTGCAGCTTCACCGCCTCGGTCGCCGCCTGCAGAAGACCGGGTTTGCCGACACATTCGAAAACGATGTCGGGCGGTCCGCCACACAGATCGGCGAGATTTTCGGACAGCTTGTCGCCCGACAGCGCGAAGCCGGTAGCGCCAAGGGCACGGGCCCGTTCGGCCTGATGATCGTGCAAATCGGCCATCACCACATGCGAGGCCCCCATCCGCCGTGCCCAGAAAGCGACGAGAAGGCCGATCGGGCCGGCTCCCAGGATCGCCACGCTGTCGCCGACCTTCATTCCCGACCGGACGACGCAGTGAAGCGCCACGGCAAGCGGCTCAGCCAAGGCGGCGTCAGTCACATTCACGCCATCGGGAAGAATCTGGCACTGCCGCGCAGCGACTGTCACATATTCGGCATAACCGCCGCCGATCAGGGTCATATCCTCGCACCGTGCCGGATCGCCCGCATTGCAACGCTCACAATGACCGCAGCCACGCATCGGGACGACGGCCACCCGGTCCCCGCTTTTCAAAGTTGTAACCTTTGTTCCCACCGCCACGACTTCGCCGGCGATCTCGTGACCGAGCACGAACTCGCCGCTGATGCCGAAGGGTTCCGGGTCCTCGGTGATATGCAGATCGCTGCCGCAGATGCCGCAAGCCGCTACCCGCAGGACGACCTCGTCGGCTTCCGGCGTGGGGTCAGGCCGTTCGCCAATGCGCAACGGATTGCCGACCTTGTCGAAGATTGCCGCCTTCATGACCGGTCCTCCTTTTCGACCATGAGGTGCCGTCGGATCGGGAACCAGGGCGCATCCCAGTATTTCGAGATCATGCCCCAGATGCCGGTACGGGCGTAAAGCGCCACAAGCACCGTCATGACGCCGAGGACGACGAAATAGCTTGCACCGTATTCGCCGAAAAAGCGGTCTGCCACGAAGTAGATAAGCGCCCCGATTACCACGCCCTCGATCGTGCCAATGCCGCCGATCATGACGATGAAGATCGCCACATTCGACCACATGGGGTCGAAGGCCGACGGAGGATTGATACGTAGCTGCGCCATGAAATAGACCGCTCCGGCAAACCCGCAGCCGACAGCCGCGGCGACGTAGATCATGAAACGCAGACGACGCACGTTGACGCCTTGGCTCGACGCGGCCACCGGGTTGTCACGCATCGCGATCAGCGCCAGTCCGTAGCGCGAGCGCAGGAACCAGTAGCTGCCGCCGATGGCAACGAGGATCATCAACGCACAGAGGATCGACATCGCAACGTTCCGCTCGAAGCCGGAATAGTCGCGCATGACACCGAGCGACATGCCCGCGCCTGCGTTGACCCAGCCAAGATTGGAGGCCACCAGCCGGAAAACCTCGGCCACCACCCAGGTTCCGATGGCGAAATAAGGGCCGTCGAGCCTGTGAAGCAGCAGGTAGCAGGGAATGGCCACGATGGCCGGAACCACGAGCGCCAGCGGTATCGCCAGAAACGGATTGACGCCGAAGGTCTGGGCCAACACGAAGACGGCATATCCGGTCACGCCGATAAAGGCCTGCTGCCCCACCGACACCAGTCCGGCATAGCCTGCCAGCATGTTCCACATCTGCGCGGCGACGATGTAGCAGCACAATTCGAGCACCATCCTGATCGTGCCGGTCTTGGCCCACCAGGCCATGGTGGCGAGCGCCACGATGATAAGCGCGAACAGGCTGAGCGCGATCACGCCGGAAAGCGTCTGACGCCGCACATTGACCACCGGCGGGGTGGCCTGATCGACTGTTGTAGAGATCGAGGTCATGTTCACGCTCTCCCGAAGAGGCCCTGCGGACGCAGCGCCAGCACCAGCAGGAAGACAATATGGCCGGACAGAACCCCGAAGCCGGGATCGATGCGAAAGCCGATCGCCTGCGCGATGCCGAGTACCATCGACCCGGCAAAAGCGCCCCACACCGAGCCCATGCCGCCGATGATGACCGCCTCGAAGGCATAGATCAGCTGTGCACCGCCATCGGATGGTGCGACCGTCGAGCGAAGCGACTGGAAGACGGCGGCAAAGCCGAGGATGCCGACCGCGATGGCTGTCGCCATGGCGTAGACGGATCTCGGGTTGATGCCGGTCATGGCGGCAGCCTCCACATCGGCCGAGGCGGCACGCAGGGCCCGGCCGAAGCGCATACGCTTCAAAACGAGATCCAGTCCGAGCGTGAGCCCGGTGGCGACCAGCAGCACGATCACCGGCAGCAGACCGATATAGATCCCGCCGATCTCGATCGAGCGGCTTTCGATCCCCCCGCCAGGCAGCGAGCGGCTATTGGCCGACCAGATCTGCAACATCAGGTTCTGCAGCGCGAGCGACAGTCCGAAGGTGGCAATCAGCGAGGGCAGCGGATCCTCGCCCACCACGCGGTTAAGCACCGCGCGCTGGAGAATCCAGCCGAGCGCGACGGCGAGCGGCACCAGGGCCGCCATCACGGCGAATGGCCCGAGCCCGAAGGACGACGCCAGCGAAATGCCGATCAGCGAAAGGAGAATGACCAGGTCGCCGTGGCTGACGTTGACGATCCGCATCACGCCGAACATCAGCGCCATGCCGAGCGCATACTGGGCGTACATGCCGCCGAGCAGAATCCCCTGGATGAGCGCGTCAAACCACTGCATGACCACCCCCGAAATAAGCTTCACCGATTTGTTCGCGCGTGATCTCCTCCGAGCGGCCGGTCAGCGTGACCCGCCCCTCGAGCATGCAGTAGAGCCGGTCAGAAGCGGACTTCGCGAGCCCCACATCCTGCTCCACCACGACTATGGAGGTGCCGTGCGCCCGGATTTCAGGAAGCGCGGTATAGATCTCGCGGATGACCCTCGGTGCCAGACCGAGGCTGATTTCGTCGCACAGTAGAAGGCGCGGCTGGCACAACAGTGCCCGTCCGATGGACACCATCTGCTGCTGGCCGCCCGACAGGCTCTGTACCGGCGTTTTTGCCTTTTCCTCAAGGATCGGGAAGAGCTGATAGAGACGTTTCAAAGTCCAGCCGCCCTTGCGGCCGAGACGGCTCGTCTGGTCGATGGCAACGCGCAGATTGTCGCTGACCGACATTCCGGTAAAGAGCCTGCGTCCTTCGGGAACGATGGCGACACCCTTTTGAACCATCCGATCGGTCGGTGTGCCACCGATGGGCTTGCCGTCGAGATGAACCATCTCCGGCTTGACCGGCAACAGGCCCAGAATGGCGCGGAGGAAGGTCGACTTTCCGGCACCGTTCGCGCCGATGAGTGCGACCGCCTCGCCTTCGTGGACCTCGACGTCGACATCGTAGAGCGCCTGGAAATCGCCGTAGCGGGCAACGAGTCCGTGTGTTGAGAGAACTTCCGTCATGCCTCGATTCCCATATAGACGCGCATGACTTCCGGATCGGCGATGACCGTCTTCGGCTCGCCCTCGGCGATTTTCTCGCCGAAATTCAAGACCAACAGCCGGTCGGCCACCGCCATCAGGGCGTTGAGAACGTGCTCGATCCAGACGATGGTGACGCCGCGGTCCCGGATCTGTGCAATCAGTTTGACGAGGTCTTTCGATTCCTCGTCGGTGAGACCGCCTGCGATCTCGTCGAGCAGCAACAGCTTCGGGGAAGAGGCAAGCGCGCGCGCCAGTTCCAGCCGCTTGCGGTCGAGAAGGGTCAGCGATCCGGCCAGCATGTTGGCCTTCTCGATCAATTCGCAATCGCGCAGAACCTGCGCGCAGTAATCATAGCTTTCCGCTTCCGAGCGGCCGCCACCGAAGGCGGAGGCGACGAGCAGGTTCTCGAAGGTCGTCATCCCCGAGTAGGGTTGCGGAATCTGATAGGTCCGCCCGATCCCCATCTGGCAGCGGCGGTGCGGCGGCTCGCCCTTGAGCTGCACGTCCCCAAGCCGGATCTCACCGCCCGACGGCTTGATGTCGCCGCTGATCATGTTGAAAAGCGTTGTTTTCCCGGCCCCGTTGGGGCCGAGGATCCCGAGAATTTCGCCACGATAGACGTCGAAGCCGACATCGTACAGCACCCGGAACGCGCCGAAACTCTTCGACACGTTCCGGGCCTGGAGAAGGCTTTCCCGGGGAATGTTGTCCTGCTGCCCGTGCATGTTACCAGGTCAGCGCCACGATCTTCTGCTCCGGCGGGAACAGCTGGTTGACGGTGTTGTCGACGATCTTCAGGTCATAGGGCCATTTCTCGCCCTTCACCCACTGACCACCGAAGATCGGTGTGGTGCATATATTCTTGTGCGGCTGACCGGTGAAATTGATGCGCCCGACAACAGTCTGCAGATCCGTCGCCGCAAGAGCCTCGCGGTTTGCCTCGCGATCGAGCGGATCGTTGGAACGTTTCAGTACGTCGAGCGCGATCTCCATAACCGCGTGCGAGTAGCCGAGCGGCTGGGTCCACTGCCGCTTCTGTTCGGTTTCCCATTGATCGGCCAGCTGCTGTCCCGTCTGACCGGTGATCGACGACTTGAACGGGAAGGCCGGCGTCCACCAGACTTCGCTGGTCATGCCGTTACCAAGTGGTCCCATGGCTTCGACACTGCCGGGGAACAGAAGTGCTGCGGCGACGGTGACGGCCTTCGGCTTGTAGCCCTGCTGGTTGCACTGGGTGACGAACGTCTTCAGGTCGTCGGGATAGGTGATACCGCCGATGATCTCGCAGCCAGCTTCCTTGAAGGCGGAAATCTGGGCGGAGAAGTCGTTTGTCCGCGGCTGGAAATAGCCCGGGATTGTGACTTCGTAACCCGCCTCGCGTGTCGGCCGCGGCAGACCGTAATCTTCGTTGCCCCAGGTCTCACCATCAATGTTCTGCGGGAACAGCATGCCGACCTTGCGGTTGGTCTCGAGCCCGTTCCACAGACCGACGAAGGTGTTGAGCGCCTCATCGAGCCCCCAGAAGAAGTGGTAGGTCCAATTGAACTCGCCACCGCCGCGCGGCATGATCACGGCCTGCCAGGGCGCGCCCGAGGAAATGCAGGGCGTCTCGTAGAGTTCGGCCTGCTCCATCGACGGCAGGATGGTATCGGTCGTCGACGCCGGCACCAGGATGTTCACCTCGTCATTGAGGATGAGGTCACCGGCGATTTCAGCCGCCTTGTTGGGGTTGGACTGACTGTCCCGTTCGAGAATCTCGAGTTCGTACAGATCGCCATTGGCCGATTGCAGCTGACCGCCGAGCGCCTCGCGGATCTTCTGGACGGTGAAGCCGTCCGTTTCACCGAACAGACCGAGCGGGCCGGTGGCGGGCGAGATGTAGCCCATCTTGATCTTGCCGGCCGTCTGCGCGCGCAGAACAGTTGGCATTGCCAGGGAGCTTGCGGCGACGGATGCCCCGAGCCCCTTGAGCACGGTCCGCCGGTTGGGGCGAATGAGTTTATTGATAAAGGCCATTGTCGTTTCTCCTCTCCAAAACGATCGGCGCCTGCCCGCTTTGCGCGGTTCCTCCAAAGCGCCGTAGTTCCCGTGTCAGGTCATGCGTGTGAGCGAGCCCCCGTCGATCACCACGAGTGATCCGGTCATGTAGGATCCCGCCGGCGAGGCCAGCAGCAGTGCAAGCCCCTTGATGTCCTCCACATCGCCGATGCGGCCGATCAGTGACTGCGCCTCGAAAGCGGCGCGATCTTCCTTGTTGCGCAAACGTCCGCCGGCGATGTTGGTGATGAACGGCCCGGGCAGGATTGCATTGACGCGAATGCCGTAGGCGCCAAGCTCCATCGCCATGTGGCGAACGAAATGGTTCACTGCCGCCTTGGCGGGCATGTAGGACGTGCCGACGATGCTCTCATTGATCTCGGCCGCGATCGAGGAGGTCACGATGATCTTCCCCTCGCCTCTTGGCTTCATGTGCCGCACGGCGTTCTTGACCGTCGTGTAGACCGAGGACAGGTTGATCTCGATCCCGCGGTCCCACTGTTCGTCGGGAATGTTCTCGATAGCACCGTCGGGATTGCGCTCCCCGAGCGGGGTCATGAAACCGGGGCCCGGATCGATCCCGGCATTGGCGTAAACCGTGTCGATCTTGCCGTGTCTCTCCGCTACCTTGTCGAAAGCCGCAGCCATCGCCGGACGATCCGCTACGTCGACCGTCATTCCCCAAACGTCGCCGCCATTCGCCGCGATGTCGGCGACCGTCTGATCGAGGCCGTTAGCGTCGATATCGAAGATGCAAACGCGGGCACCGCCCGCCGCCATGATCTCGGCATAGGCGCGACCGATCCCGCTCGCACCTCCCGTCACGATCACCGACTGGTCTCGCACGTCGAACATCTGTTCCAGCCGGGACATGGCTTCTCCTCCCAATTACAGACAGACAAGGAGGCGGCCGGCCGCAATGCGGTCGGTTCTGCGGGCGATGCGGGGTCGCCCGGTTCCTTTGCTTGTCAGAATGCCCTTCTCCGCCTCCCCGACGGAAAGAGCGTCTCCTCCTCCCCATAACGCGGTCACGAGCCGCACAAGTCAAATTCGGAAAGCGGAGATTAATATGTATTTTCGTTATGAAGTCTCTGTAATCTGGCTGGCAAGATAATAAAACGACAAGGATCGCGCCGAGTGTCCCGGCGCGATCTTGCAGCTTTCGACGATCATCCAAACCGGCCGTCTGGCCGGTTCAGTCACCTCAGGACAGCGGTTCCATCTTGCCACCGGTCGGGATTTCGGTCGCTCCACCGTTCTCGACGATGACGAGATCGTAGCCACCGTCCTTCATGCGCCACTGACCACCGGTCAGCGGCGTCTTGCAGACGTTCTTGGCCGCGAATTCCGGCACGCCCGCACCGTTCCAGGCAACCTTGCCCACGACTGTTTCCATGTCTGTCGCCGCCAGCGCTTCGGCAACGAGATCCCCGTCGGTCGGATCGTCGACGCGGCCCATCACATCGGCCGCGACTTCGAAAAGCGAATGCACGAAGCCGATCGGCTGCGTCCAGGGCCGTCCGGACTGGGCGGTAAAGTCGGACGCCAGTTCCGCCGAGCTCTGACCGGTCAGCGACGACTTGAACGGATGCGACGGCGTCCACCAGACTTCAGAGGACAGATTGTGTCCGGCATCGCCAAGTGCTTCCACCGACTGCGGGAACAACAGCGCCTTGGCGACGGTGACCGCCTTCGGGGTTATGCCCTGCTGGCGCAACTGGTTCCAGAAGGTGGTGAAATCCGGCGGAATGAGAACGCCGGTGATGATGTCGGTGTTGGCCGACTTGAAGGCGTTGATCTGCGCGGAGAAATCGTCCGACAGGTTCTGAAAGCTTCCCGGATTGGTCAGATCGTAGCCGGCTTCTGCCAGCCCCGGCTTCAGGCCGTTTTCCGGATCGCCCCAAGCGTTGCCGTCCGCATCATTGGGGAAAAGCCCGCCGACCTGCTTGTTGGTATCGAGCTGGTCCCACATAGCCGTGAAGACGCGGATCACGTCTTCCATGCCCCAGAAATAGTGATAGGCGTAGTCGAAGGGACGCCAGGTTGAGGGATCGCGCGGGTTGCCCTGCTGGCCGATGAACCAAGGCTGCCAGGGCGCAACGGTGGAGACCACCGGCATGCCTTCGGATTCGCAGACGCCGGCCACCGGGTTCGTGGTTTCAGGCGTCGAGGCGACCAGCATCATGTTCACCTCGTCGCTGAGTATGAGTTCCTTGGCGACATCGGCGGCGCGGTTCGGGTTGGACTGACTGTCCTTGACGACGACCTCGAAATTCTCCCCGTGCGGAGAAGCCAGGAAGGCTGCGATGTTATAGGCGTCGCTCTCGGCGAAACCGGCCAGCGGACCGGTCTGCGGCGAGACATAGCCGAGCTTGATCTTACGGCCTTGCGCGATGGCAGGCGCCGAAAGGCCCGGAGCGGCGAGCGCCAGGCCCGTCGCCGCGGTCGTTGTCATGAACTTCCGTCTGTTGAACATCATGTCTCTCTCCCTTTTTTGTTTTGCACTTGCCCGGCCGTGCATTGCCGGGTTTGCGACATGTCTAGCGTCCCGCCCCCATGGTGACCGGTTTGCCGGCGGCGAGATCGGTCAGGATCGATTGCAGCATCGCGATTTCAGCGTCGGCGACCTCGTGCGCGCGTCCGGGCAGAACATCGGTACGCAACCGGGCCCTCCCCTCCCCGAGCTCGAGCGCCGCCTCACAAAATGCAGTCGTCGGGATCCATAGATCGGCATCCGAGCCGGTCAGATAGACAGGCAATCCGTCGGCCAGCGCGTGCGGACGATCATCGGACCGCACGCCCACGCGACATCCGGTGAAGGCGACGAGTGCCTCCGGAGCGCGGCGACCGGAAAAGGCATATTCGAGCGACAGGCAGGCCCCTTGCGAAAAGCCGGCCAGAACCAGTGGCAGATCTTCGCCATAGGTCGCCCGTGTTTCGGCGATATCCGCCGCCAGTTGTTTCAGCGATGCTTCCAACGCCGCGCGGCCGTCATCGGTCAGCGGATCGACAGCCTTGACCTCATACCAGACCCCGCCTTCCGCGCGTGGAAGCACGAAGGTGACATCCGGCACGTCGAGGCGTTCGACGATATGCGACTGCATTTCCTCGGGCGACTGACCACGACCGTGAACCAGGACGCAAAGCGCCCTGGTTTGCGTGTCGGCCCGAATGTGGAGAGCCTCGGCCGCCATCAGGCGAACTCGGCCTCTTCCAGCCCCTGACGCAGCTCGTCCTCGCGGTCCTTGAACCAGGGTGGGAAGACCAGCGTCTTGCCGATCTGGCCGGGAGGCTCGTCGCGGGCCCAGCCCTCAGGCGTGGTCCAGGCGAGTTCGAACAGAGCGCCGCCCGGCGAGCGGACGTAACAGGACTTGAAATAGTTCCGGTCCTTCTGCTCGGAGATGTCGGTGAAGCCGAGCCCCTCGATATGGGCGCGCAGCTTGAGCTGGTTTTCCTCGTCACCGGTATTGAGCGCGAGATGGTGGATCGTGCCACCAGACAGCGTCCACGTGCCCTGCGGGCTTTCCCGGTCCGTTATGACTTCGACGCGCTGGATGACACCATCCGCATCCGGCACCCGGTAGACCGTGCCCTCGTCGGAATCCGCTTCCTTCTCGAGCGGCAGCGCGATGGTCATGAAATCGTCCATCGAGGTCCGGTCGAAACAGGCAACGACAGCACCGTAGATGCCCTTGATGGCGTGGTCCGGGCCGATGCCCTGCGCCTCGTTGGCAATCGGCGTTCGGTTGTCGCTGTCACTTTCGACCAGTTCGTGGGGAATGCCGCAGGGATGGGCGAACACCACACGGTCCGCGCCGAAGCGCGTGATCTTCGCAGCCTCGATGCCGCGACCGTTCAGGCGATCGACCCAGAAATCGGCAGCGCCCTTGGGAATGGTCTGCATGATCGTGCGCGACTGATTGGTGCCGCGGCGGCCATACACACCCGGCTTGCGGAACGGGAATGTCGTAATGATGGTCGAGGCATCGCCATTGGGCGAGCCGTAATAGAGGTGATAGACGGGAAGCACACCGTCGAAAAGCACCGTCCGCTTGACGGAGTAGAGCCCGAGCGCCTTCGTGTAGAAATCGAAGTCCTCCTGGGCACCGTCCGTCGAAAGCGTAAGGTGGTGATAGCCGCTGATCTGCGCCAAGATAAATTCCTCCCTTCAAAAGCCATTCCCCGACGAGGGATGCCGTCACCGCGGATAAGCGGCCAGAAAACCCCGTCGACGGTGTGACACCGTCACACATGCGCGCCGTCAGCCTTCCGTCCTCCCGACGGATCAAGCTGCCGAACAATTTTTTGGAAGAAACTCTGCATGACGGCCGTCGCCGGCCCGCTGTCTGCCAGCCGCACCAGTAGCCGCGAACCGGTCAGCGCGGGGCATACCCACCGATGGCCCGGACAAATCCGGCAGCGTACGGACATCCATCCATACGTCGCTCCTCCCATAAGATAAATCTAACGGATGAGGAGTGCGATAATTATGCGATGTTCGGCGGCTTGCATCGCGTTTTGTTATAAGTGCAACGGGGAATATGGAAGCGGGATCGGGGGTGGTCGCGGGCGAGCGGCTTCTGAAGATAGACGCGAGATTGGGTACAATCACCCCGCAGCTTGTGTTTGGGCAATCGCAATTCTTGACTGAGGAAAAATGGTGCCCGGAGGCGGATTCGAACCACCGACACGCGGATTTTCAATCCGCTGCTCTACCAACTGAGCTATCCGGGCATCCGGCGGCGGGAGCCGCTTTCAGCGATTTCCTTGGGGTCGCCCCGTCGGAAGCGAGCGCGTTATACCATCTTGTCGGGCGGTGGCAAGCACCCATCAAAACCTTTTTCACCGTGGCGCGGAATAAGGGCAATTTTCTGTGTCGCGACAGAGGTTTGGGAGATCGCGGGACGGGTGAACCGGTCAGCCGCGATCGTCCGGATCGTCCTCGGTGTTTTCACCCGTCTCGGTCACCGGAATGGCGTAGCTTCCGGTGAACCAGCGGTTGAGGTCGAGCGAACGGCAGCGTTCCGAGCAGAACGGATAGCTGTCGCGCGTCGAGGGCTTGCCGCATTCCGGGCAAGGCTGCGGTTTGCGCAGCGGCGTTACATTGTTGTCGGGCGTCATGTCAGCGTGCGCCTTCGGCCCACTTGAAGTGGACGTCATAGCCCTCGCCGGTCAACAGCGAGATGGTTTCGTAGAGCGGCAGGCCCACCACGTTGGAATAAGAGCCGACCATCTTGACGACAAAGCTGCCGGCAATGCCCTGGATGCCGTAGCCGCCTGCCTTGCCGCGCCATTCGCCCGAGGCGAGATAGCTCTCGATCTCGGCGCGCGACAGGCGCTTGAAGCGGACACGGGTCTCGACGATCTTCTGGCGGAACTTGCGGTCCGGCGTGACCAGACACACACCGGTGAAGACACGGTGCGAGCGGCCCGACAAGAGGTAGAGCCCGTTGGAGGCCTCATCGACCAGTTCGGCCTTGGGCAGAATGCGGCGACCGACGGAGACCACGGTGTCGGCCGAGAGCACATAGGCACCCGACCAGCCGTAGTCGCCCTTGAGCGCCTTAACCGCTGCTTCGGCCTTCTCATAGCTCAACCTGCGGGCGAGCGAGCGCGGATGCTCGTTCTTCCCGGGTTTCTCGTCGATATCCATCGGCATCAGGCGGTCGGGTTCGATCGCGGCCTGCGCGAGAAGTTCGACGCGGCGCGGAGAGCCCGAGGCCAGAATCAGTTTTTGCGATTTCGCCATATCCGGGAACGGTCTGCCTGACTGGTGGATGACGGGTCGGACTGCAGGCCTAGCGGAAGCGGTAGGTGATGCGGCCCTTGGTCAGGTCGTAAGGAGTCATTTCCACCTGAACCTTGTCGCCAGCGAGAACGCGAATGCGGTTCTTGCGCATGCGGCCGGCGGTGTGTGCGATGATTTCGTGGTCGTTTTCGAGCTTCACGCGGAAAGTCGCGTTGGGAAGCAATTCAACGACAGTACCCGGGAATTCGAGAACTTCTTCTTTTGCCATGTGCGTGTCTATCGTCCTTGAGATAAGCGGCGTCGGCAGTTTGCCGCGCCAAAATTGCGCGGAACCTACACAAAACGCATTCAATTGTGAACACAGGAGGTTCGCTGGTCAGTGGGTTAATATAGCATCTAGTCTGTCGGCGGCTCAATTGCAAAGAGCTTGCGCAGCCGAAGGGCCAGCATGTCGCGGACTTCGCGGTAGGAGGCGAGGATCTGCTCACGGGTTCCGGCGGCCACCGAAGGGTCCGGCGTGGGCCAGTAGATGACGTCTACGGCATTCCCCCGGTTCATGTCGAGCGCCCTGTGATGGGCTTCGGGCGCCAGCGTAACGATGAGATCGAAGAAATCGTCCTCCAGCTCATCGAGCGATTGCGGCTCGCGGTTGCCAAGATCGAGCCCGATCTCGCCAAGTACCGCATCGACGAAAGGGTCGCGCTCACCATGGCGCACGCCTGCCGAGGCGATATAGGTCCCCTTGCCGACGAGATCCTTGGCGATCGCTTCCGCCATCGGCGAGCGGATCGCGTTCATGCCACAGACGAAGAGAACCGAGCCCGGCGGGCTCTTCTCCTCTTCCCCGGTGCTTGCTACCGCCTCCCCGGACACCTCTCCTCCGCCTAACCGCGCCAGTGCAGCACGCAGACGAGAGTGAACAGCCGGCGGGCGGTGTCGAAATCGATGTCGATCTTGCCCTCGAGCCGGTCCTTGAGCGTCTGCGATCCTTCATTGTGGACCCCGCGGCGGCCCATGTCGATTGCCTCGATCTGGCTCGGGGAGGACGAGCGGATGGCCTCGTAATAGCTTTCGCAGATCATGAAGTAGTCCTTCACGATGCGGCGGAACGGGGTAAGTGACAGGATATGGGTCGCGACCGGCTCGTCCTTCTCGGTGGCGATCGAGAAGACGAGCTTGGAATCGACGAGCGACAGGTTGAGCTTGTAGGGGCCCTTGTCATGACCGACCGGAGCGAAGGCGTTTTCCTCCAGAAGATCGAAGATCGCCACCGCGCGCTCGTGTTCGACATCGGGCGTGGCCCGGCCGATCGTTTCGTCCAGGACGACGTCACACAGGCGCTTGGTGGCGTCGACCGTCATCCACCTGCTCCACTGGTTTCGCCTTGGTTCAGGCGAATGCCGACCGAACGCGCATGGGCGGTCAGCCCTTCGGCTTCGGCGAGCGTAATGGCGGCCGGCGCAAGCTGGCGCAACTGTTCGGGCCCGAGCTTCAGAACCGAGGTGCGCTTGACGTAATCGAGCACCGAGAGCCCCGAGGAGAAGCGGGCTGAACGGGCGGTCGGCAGAACGTGGTTTGAGCCGCCGACATAGTCGCCGATCACTTCAGGGGTGTGACGACCCAGGAAGATCGCACCCGCATTGCGAATGCGGTCAGCCAAGGCCTCCGGATTTTCGGTGGCAATTTCCAGGTGCTCGGCGGCTATGCGGTTGGCAAGCGGAACGGCGGCATCCCAGTCCGGCACGAGAATGACGGCGCCGAAATCGCGCCAGCTCTGGCGCGCGGTTTCCGATCGCGAGAGCGTGCTGAGCTGACATTCGACGGCTTCCACCACCGCATCGGCAAAGTCCGCATCATCGGTCACCAGGATCGACTGTGCGCCGGTATCATGCTCGGCCTGGGCCAAGAGGTCGGCGGCGACCCAGTCGGGATTGTTGTCGCCGTCGGCAATAACCAGAACTTCGGAGGGCCCCGCGATCATGTCGATGCCGACGATGCCGAAGACCTGCCGCTTGGCTGCTGCCACCCAGGCATTGCCCGGGCCGACGATCTTGGAGACCGGTTCGATCGTTTCAGTGCCGTAGGCCAGTGCCGCCACGGCCTGCGCACCGCCGATGCGGTAGATCTCGTCGACGCCCGCAATCTTCGCCGCTGCGAGCACGGCCGGGTTCAGTTCACCTTCGCGCGCCGGCACCACCATGACGATGCGCTCGACGCCCGCGACCTTGGCCGGCACCGCGTTCATCAGGACAGAACTCGGATAGCTCGCCGTACCGCCAGGAACATAGAGGCCGACGGCCTCGACCGCTGTCCAGCGCGAGCCGAGACCCACGCCGATTGCGTCCTCGTAATAGTCGTCCTTCGGCATCTGGCGGCTGTGGTGAGAGGCGATGCGGTCATGGGCGATCTGCAGGGCCTCGATCACCGTCGGATCGGTCGCCTCATAGGCCGCGGTAATCTCGGCCTCGGTCACGCGCAGGCCTGCGGCCCGAGTATCGAGACGATCGAATTTCTGCGTGAAATCGTGAAGGGCCTCATCACCCCGTGCACGCACCTCGTCGATGATCGCAGTCACATCCGCGTTCACATCGGCGGACACCTCGCGCTTCGTCGTCAGAAACGCGTCAAAGCGGGTTGCGAAATCCTGGTCGGAATGATCGAGCCTGAGAACCAATCCTGTCTCCCTCGGGAATGCACGTATCAGGTCAGCGGGTGGCGGGGCTTGAAGTCGGTACCCCACGAGCCGCTGACATCGGTCAGTTGTACTTCGATGCACTCGACATCGAGAAGAATGGATGCCTCTCCAGACAGAACAAGTTCGAGCGTGCCCGCCGGTTCCTCGTCACCAGCCTGAAAGCGGACCGCCAGAAGGGAGAGGACTTCGTCGGGCTTGGAGCGATCGAACCCGCGCGACTTCACGCCCGTCGCCCGCTTGACCGCGAGCACCGTACGGCGACGCTCCCAATCCTTGTTGCGATCGCGCCTCTTGTCACCGGCTTCCCAGACGAAACGGTTGAGTTCGACGGTCAAAACGCCGCCCTGGCCTTTCCAAGACATGTCGCCCACCTTGAAGACGGCATCCTGCAGATAGGCGGAAACGACGGAGAGATCCTCCTCGTCGAGGGCCATCAGTTTGAGCCTGTCCATGAAACCTCCAGTCAGCCGCGTTATGGTTGGCGGATCGCGCGGCTTGTGCTGCACCGCAACATAGGGTGCCGTATCAGCCCATGCAATGATCCGATGGTCATAGCACCGCTCTTATCCTACTCGCTGACACGCTCGACAATGGCGCCGCAGCGGGTGAGCTTCTCCTCGAGACGCTCGAAACCGCGGTCGAGGTGATAAACGCGGTTGACCACGGTTTCGCCCGAAGCAGCGAGACCTGCAATCACCAGCGATACCGAGGCGCGAAGATCGGTCGCCATGACCTGCGCGCCCTTGAGCTTCTCGACACCGGTGATCTTCGCCATCTGGCCCGACAGCGAGATGTCCGCCCCCAGTCGTGCGAGCTCCTGCACATGCATGAACCGGTTTTCGAAGATCGTCTCCGTGATGTGCGAAACACCGTCGGCGCGGGTCATCAGCGCCATGAACTGGGCCTGAAGGTCGGTCGGAAAGCCCGGAAAGGGATCGGTGACAACATCGACGGGGCGGATGCGCTCGCCGCCGTTCATGCGGATGCGGATACCGTTTTCGACCTCGGCGATATGCGCCCCGGCGTGGTTCACGGCCGTCAGCGCATTCTCCAACAGGTGCAGGGAGGTATTCTCGAGCACCACGTCGCCGCCGGTCATGGCAACTGCCATGGCATAGGTGCCGGTCTCGATGCGGTCAGGCAGCACCCGGTGGCGCGCGCCCGAAAGCGAGCTCACACCCTCGATACGGATGGTGGGTGTGCCGGCGCCGGTGATCCTGGCGCCCATTGCCGTGAGGCAGGCGGCGAGATCGGACACTTCCGGCTCGCAGGCCGCGTTCTCGATGACGGTTTCGCCGTCAGCGAGCGTTGCCGCCATCAGAAGCACATGGGTCGCGCCGACGGAGACCTTCGGGAAGACGAAATGCGCGCCCTTGAGCCCCTTGGGCGCCCGGGCATTGGCATAGCCCCCATCGATCTCGATCTCGGCGCCGAGCGCGCGCAGACCGTCGATGAAAAGATCCACCGGCCGGGTGCCGATAGCGCAGCCGCCGGGCAGCGAGACCTTGGCCTCCCCCATGCGGGCGAGAAGCGGACCGATGACCCAGAAGCTCGCGCGCATGCGCGAAACCAGCTCATAGGGCGCGGTGGTATCGACGATCGTCCGGGCTGTGAAATGAAGCGTCCGGGCATAGCCGGCATCCTGGCGCTCGCGGCGGCCGACCACGGAAATGTCAACGCCGTGATTGCCGAGAATCCGCTGCAACTGCTCGACGTCGGCCAGGTGCGGCACGTTTTCGAGCGTCAGCGTGTCGTCGGTGAGAAGCGACGCGATCATCAGCGGCAGAGCCGCGTTCTTCGCGCCGGAAATCGGAATGGTGCCGTTGAGCTGATTGCCCCCGACGATCCTGATGCGATCCATGAAATCCTCGCAAGGTTGCTGCGATTGGTAGGTGGTGCGTGGGCGCACCCGGTGACCGGCCGGAATGCCGGCGCTTTGTGGCGCTGTTTAGACGATACACGCAGCGGCGGCAACTCGGCAGAGAGACCACGCGCGCGCAGGCCCGTTTCAGTTCTCGGACTTCCTGTCCTTTCGCGGAGATGCCGGCAGCCCTTCGGTTTCATCGGCCTCGCCCGAACGACGCGCCCGCACCTGCGCCTTGCGGCGCTGCAGGTTGGCACGCAACTGCTCGGCCAGCCGCCGCGCCCGCGCATCCTTGCCGTCGTTTTTCTTGTCCTCGGTCATCCGTTTTTCTTTTCACCCGTCATACCGGGCAGATAGCGCAGAAATGCGCGGACGGAAAGCGCGAAGGCCGGGATGCCAAGTCGTTGAAAGGAATTGCGCCCAGACTACGTTTTCCCCACCCCGGGAGAAATCGGCGGCATGGACGCGAAAAGCACGACAGGCGGGCTTGCGCTTGCGGAAAAGCTATGGCAATAGCGGGCCGCCTTCAGCAGGTCAGCGATTTTCGACACACGTCAATCGCAAACGGGACGCGCCAAGCGCTCCGCAAACCGGCCGGACGCACGGGCTGCCGTAGCTCAGGGGTAGAGCACTCCCTTGGTAAGGGAGAGGTCGAGAGTTCAAATCTCTCCGGCAGCACCAGTTTCAAGCCTGATATATCAATAACTTGTTGGTTTCGAAGAGCATTTTCTTCGCGCTGCTCCATCAGACTGCTACAGTGGAGCAATGGAAAACATGCCCGGACATCCACGCCTATTCCGCCGTGGTGCAACGTTCTACCACCGCGCAGCTGTGCCGGTTGACATCAAGGATACCTACCCAAAGGCAGAGGAGGTATTCTCGCTCAAGACGAAGGACTACCGAGAGGCCGTCCGCCTTGTCCGTATTCAAGCTGCCCGCGTGGACCGCCTTTTCGAGAAGCATCGCCAAGAGCAGGCCAGGACAAACGCCCCATCGCTCGCGGAGCTTTCTGCGGCCCAGATCCTGCACATTGAGAATGTCTATTTCGCCCATCTCCTTGATGAAGATGAGGATCTACGCCTTGAGGGCTTCGAAGATCGCAGCTTCGAGGAGTACGAACAGGACATCGGAGATCTCGATGCCTTCAACCGGTACTGCTTCGCGAGGGGCACCGCCGACGCCTTCTTCAGGGACGAAGCCGAGGAAGTGCTCGGATGGCAGAACATAGATCTGAAGCTTGCAGCGGACTCGCCAAGCTGGCGCAAGGTCGTTCGTGCGCTCCAAGCCGCGACGATCAAGGCGTCCCGAGCGAAGCAGCAACGGAATGCCGGGGAAGTCGTCGAAACTCCGATCATACCGGCGTCCAATGAGGTACCCTCCGGGGATACTCCTCTGCTCTCGGTCGCGCTGGCGGAATGGATTGCGGAGAAGCGCAGAACAACGTGGGTCGCAAAAACAGCCGACGACCACCGAATCTGGACGGACCGGTTTCTTGTCATCTGCGGCGACAGGCCAATCGAGACCTATCGGAAATCAGACGCACGAGAGTTCAAAGAAGCGCTGATGGCCATTCCCGCAAACTGGACGAACAATGCGGACCTTCGGGATCTGAGGTTCGACGCAGCCGCGAGACGGGCGAAGGAGCTCGAACTCCCTCCGATGTCGATCTCCAACATCAACAAGGTTATCGGATTTGTGGGGGCATTCTGGAATTGGGCGAAAGCCAACTACGATGACGTGAACGGCAATCTCTTCGAAGGCATGAAGCTCGCGCGGAGCTCCCGGGCTAGGGATGAGCGCAATCCGTTTTCGGCTGAGGAACTATTGGCGATTTTCCAAAGCCCCCTGTTCACCGGGTGTCACTCTTCGAGAGCGTGGCGAACTCCGGGCACCTTCATTCCACGAGATAGCGGCCTGTACTGGGTGCCTCTGATAGCGCTCTACACTGGCGCAAGAGCCGGTGAAATCATCCAGCTCCGCACGGAGGATGTGGCGCTCCAAGACGAGATCCTCAGGTTCGAACTGACGGACGAAGGCGAAGAGCAGAACCTCAAGACGGCGACCTCCCGTCGGCTCATTCCTGTCCATCCGGCCCTCAAGGAACTCGGCTTCAATGATTTTCTGGAGCGATGCCGCAAGCGCAAACAGGAGCGCCTGTTCCCGGAGATGTCAAAGGGAAAGGACGGCTATTATTCGTCCTCGTATTCACGCCAGTTCCGCCGTCTGCTCGAAGCTACCGGCATCAAGCACTCGAAGATCTCATTTCACAGCTTCCGCCATAGTTTCGAGGATGCCTGCCGTAACAGCGGCATCCCGACGGACATCATGAACGCGCTTCAAGGTCACGCCGAGCATGGCATGGCAGCTCGATACGGCAGCGGTCACAGCCTCCAACGCCTGTCGGAAGAATTGGGGAAGCTAAACTACGAGAAGCTCGACATATCGCATCTCCTATACCGTTAGTTGGATGTTGTAACTTTTGCACCCATGGCTTAGCACTTGTAACGACATTCATTTCTGTTGTTCGGTGGCGTCATGCGCTCTACCAATTTTGACCATTTAGAACCGCTCAGTCCGGAATTACATAGGCTTGCGGTTCTGGCCGAACGGTTCTTCTCCGCTGATGCGAACACCTCGCTGATCAAGAGCCGGCAGTTTGCCGAGTACATGGTCAAGGAAATCGCCGCGCTCTCGGGAAATTATGATGAACAGCGGCGAGAGACGACGAACGAGCTGCTCCGCCGTTTGTCGCGTGAACAGGTGCTCACACGCGATATCGCGAGCCTGTTTCACGCGATCCGGATCAAGGGGAACGAGGCCACCCACGACTTCACGGGCACACCATCGGATGCTCTGAGTGCGCTCAAGTTCTGCAGGACGCTGGGGGTATGGTATCGGCGAACTTTTGGCCGCGACCCAAACTTCAAGCCCGGCCCCTTCGTCCCCCCGCAAGCCCCCTCGGAAGCGGATGATGCCGTACGGGCGGAGCTGGAAGATCTGCGCGAGAAAGTGCGGCATACGGAAGCCCGCTTGCGGGAGGCTCAGGCGTCCGCCGAGGAGCAGGCAAAAGCGCGAGAGGCCGCCGAGGAACTGGCGCGGCAATCGGTCGAGGAAAGCACGGTTTGGGAACAGTCAGCGCTGGAGCTCGAAGCCGATCAGGCCAAACTGCGTCGAAAGCTTGAAGAGCTTCAATCGCAAGCCAAGGCAAAACCCGAGCACTTCATTGCCGAGTTCAAACAGGCAGCCCAGGAAGCGGCCAATCATCTCGATCTCGACGAGAGCGACACGCGCGTCCTGATCGATGTGCAACTAATGGACATGGGATGGGAAGCCGACTCCAAGGAACTGCGCCATTCGCGAGGATCGCGGCCCGAAGAAGGACGCAACCGTGCCATTGCCGAATGGCCGACCGTGACTGGTCCGGTCGATTACGCCCTCTTCGTTGGACTGGTGTGCGTCGGAGTAGTCGAAGCCAAGCGGGAATCGATTGATGTGCCGTCCACCTTGCTGCAGGCGGAACGCTATGCCCGATCAATCCGGCTCACGAAAGCCGAACTGCACTCCGAGGGGCCATGGCAGGACGGACTGGATGAACCCTACCGGGTGCCCTTCGTCTTTGCCACCAATGGCCGTCCCTATCTTCGGCAGTGGAAATCCAAATCGGGCATCTGGTATCGCGACATCAGGCGTCCAACCAATCAGGCGCACCCGCTTTCGCAATGGTTTTCTCCCCGCGACCTGCTCGACAAACTCGAAACGGATGTGGATGCTGCCGCGCTCGGGCTCGCCGAAGAGAACTATGGCAGGGGCCAACTGCGCCCTTATCAGGAAGAGGCGGTGGAAGCCGTCGAAAAGGCCATCGAGACCGGACAGCGCGACATTCTGGTTTCCATGGCGACCGGCACCGGAAAAACCCGGACAAGCATCGCGCTCATGTATCGGCTGCTGAAGCACAAGCGCTTTCGCCGCATCCTGTTCCTGGTCGACAGGAAGGCACTCGGCAAGCAGACGAAGGACGCCCTTGAGACCACCGAGATGGAAGGGCTGCTGAATTTCGCGCAGATCTACAAGGTGGCCGGGCTGGACCAGAAGGTCCCGGAACCGGAAGATCAGGTGCAGGTGGCGACCGTTCAATCGCTGATCGCGCGGATCACGAACGAGCCGGATGTCAGCAGCCGCCCCACCCCAGCAACATTTGACTGCATCATCGTGGACGAAGCCCATCGCGGCTACACGCTCGACGCGGAACTGTCGGAATCGGAAGCGGGCTACCGCAACCTGCAGGACTATCAGTCGGCCTACCGGCAGATTCTCGACTACTTCGATGCCGTCAAGATCGCCTTGACCGCGACACCCGCCCTTCACACACGTGAGATCTTCGGCCACCCGGTCTATCACTACGGATACCGTCAGGCCGTGGTGGAAGGCTATCTCAACGACCATCTGCCTCCGAGGCGCATCACCACGGCGCTGGCGGAAGCGGGCATCCATTTCGATGGCGGCGAGGAAGTGGAGATTGTCGACCGAAAGACCGGGCAGATTGAGCTGTTCGATCTGCCGGACGACGTCGATCTCGATTACGATCTGGCGGCGTTCAACCGGAAGGTTTACTCCGAGGCCTTCAACAAGATCGTCTGTCGCGCCATAGCCGCAGAGATTCCCACGAGCGCCCCCGGGAAAACCCTGATCTTCGCCGCGCGGGATACCCATGCAGACGACGTGGTGCGGCTGCTCAGGGAAGAGCTGATCGACGAATACGGCGCTTCGGCAGTTCCGCACAACATGGTGATGAAGATCACCGGAAGCGTGGACAAGACAGAGGAGTGGATCCTCAAGTTCAAGAACGATCCGTTCCCGAAATACGTCGTCACGGTCGATCTGCTCACCACCGGCATCGACGTTCCGTCGATCTGCAATCTGGTTTTCCTGCGCCGCGTGAAAAGCCGCATCCTCTACGATCAGATGATCGGACGGGCCACTAGGCTCTGTCCGGAAATCGGCAAGGACCATTTCCGGATCTTCGACGCCGTGAACCTCTATGCCGAACTGCAGGAAATATCCGACATGCGGCCCGTCGTGGTCCGGCCTGACATATCACTGGGGCAACTGGTGGGCGATCTCTTCCGGGCAAGCGAGGCGGAGGACAAGGACTGGGTTGCCGGTCAGGTCGTGGTGCGGATGCGTGGTCTGGCGTCGAACATAGACGCCGAGACGCGGGAGAACTTCGAGCGACACACCGGACAGTCACCGGAGGATGCCATCAAGGCCGCATCCACCAAAACCGGGGAGCAACTGGAGGCGTGGCTGAGAAGCTATCCTCGCGCCGTCGAGCTTCTGCAACGCCGCCCGGTTTCCAGAGGCGACCGCCGGGATGGCGTGGTGATCTCCCATCACGAGGACGAACTGCTGCGGATCGAGGAGGTCTTCGGCAAGAACACCACGCCCGAGGACTACATCGAGAGTTTCGAGCGCTATGTCCGCGAGAACATGAACGTGGTTCCGGCGCTGATTGCCGTGACGCAGAAGCCGCGTGATCTCACCCGCAAGGAATTGTCGGAACTCGCAGGGTTGCTCGACGAGAAGAACTATTCGGAATCCATGCTACGCGCCGCCTATGGCAAGGCGCGGAATGCCGATATCGCCGCCCACATCATCGGCTTCGTCCGACAGGCCGCCCTCGGTGACCCGCTCGTTCCCTATGCCACTCGGGTGGAACAGGCGATCGCCGCAATCGAAGCCTCAAAGCCTTGGACCACCAAACAGAAGGACTGGCTTCGCCGCATAGGCCGCGCCCTGAAGGACAAGCCGGTCGCCGATCCGTCGCTTCTCGACCAGGGCGTCTTCGCCGATAAGGGCGGGTTCAACCGGATCTCGCAGGAGTTCGACGGCGAACTCGATGCGGTCCTCAAGCAGTTCAACGAAACCATCTGGAACACGCCGGCAGCCTAGGCTGCATCCCCGGCGGAATCAGCTACAAGGCCAGCGCCACACACGATCAGGAAGCAGTTGATCCATGAATGCGAATACCATCGTCCAGAAGCTCTGGCGCCTCTGCGCCGTTCTCCGCAAGGACGGCATCACCTATCAGCAGTATGTCACCGAACTGACTTATCTCCTCTTCCTGAAGATGATGGCCGAGCGCAACCGGGAGACCGGAAGCCTGCCGAAAGGCCTGCGCTGGGAGAACCTGCGGGCCGCTTCCGGCCTCCCCCAGCTTGAACTCTATCGCCACATGCTGGTGACCCTCGGCGCGACCAGCACCCGCATCGGCAAGGATGACGAACTGCTCACCCCGCCGGGCGAGAACGCAAGCGCGGACGACCGCAAACGCTATGCCGATACGCGGACACTGCCGGTCATGGTGCAGGCCATCTTCGACAACGCCTCCACCTTCATCCGGGAGCCGCAGAACCTCGCCACGCTGGTTTCGGCGATCGACGACCTCGACTGGTTCTCCGACGAGCGCGACCAGTTCGGCGATCTCTACGAAGGACTGCTGCAGAAGAACGCCGAGGAAACCAAGCGGGGAGCCGGGCAGTATTTCACGCCGCGCGTTCTCATCGATGTTCTGGTCCGCCTGATGCAGCCCCAACCGGGCGAGATCATTCAGGACCCGGCTGCAGGCACCGGCGGCTTCCTGATCGCGTCGGATCGCTACATGAAGGCGCGGACGGATGAGTATTTCGATCTGGCCGATAGCGGGGCTTGGCAAAAGAAGAACGCTTTTCACGGCATGGAGAACGTGCCGGGCACCCATCGCCTGCTTCTGATGAACCTGTACCTGCACGATCTCGACAGCGATCACGTGGATCTCGGCGACACCCTGTCCGACAAGGGCAAGGGGCTGGGCAAAGCCGACCTCATCCTCACCAATCCGCCCTTCGGCCCGGCTGGCGGTGCGCCGACGCGGGACGACCTGACGGTCACGGCCTCCGTCTCATCCTACCAGCTGCCCTTCGTCGAGCACTGCATCCGGTCGCTCAAGCCCGGCGGCCGGGCGGCGATCGTTGTGCCGGACAACGTGCTGTTCGAGGACGGGCGCGGCAAGGCGCTACGCCAGATGATGATGGACTGGTGCGACCTGCACACCATCCTGCGTCTGCCCACCGGCATCTTCTATGCGCAAGGCGTGAAAACCAACGTCATCTTCCTCACGCGCGGTAAGAAAGAGACCGCGAACACAAGCGAAGTCTGGATCTACGACCTCCGCGCCCAGATGCCGAAATTCGGCAAGACCAACCAGTTGACGGACGCCCATTTCGAAGGCTTCGAAACCGCCTTCGGCGCCAATGCGCTGGGCCATGAGCGCGGCCCTGATGAAGGCGAAGACGGCCGCTGGCGTTGCTTCACGCGCGAGGAGATCGCCACACGAGGCGACAATCTCGACATTTCCTGGCTGCGGGAGGCCGAAGAGGAAGCCGAGGAGGGCCTGATTGAACCCGAAGATATCGCAGCGGCGATCCTCGGGCATCTGCAAGCGGCCATGGTGGAGATCGAAGCGCTGAGCGCGGAGATGGAGGAAGTGGCGCCGGTGGATGCGCCGGAGGCGGCGCAATGAGTGAGTTGCCAAAGGGGTGGGCGGACGCGGAATTGGGCGACGCTGTTGTTCCGATAGAAACCGATGACCCTCGGAAAAAGCCGGAAAGCCATTTTGTTTACGTAGACATAGGGGCGATCGACAACAAGACGCAAAGAATTGTTGAGGCCAGGTCCTTATCAGGAGCGGAGGCACCCTCTCGGGCGCGGCGAGTCATTCGAAATGGGGACGTGCTCTTCTCGACGGTCCGAACCTACCTGAAGAACATCGCCATGGTCCCTCCCGAACTCGATGGCCAAATAACATCTACCGGTATTGCGGTCTTACGTGCGTCGGAAGCCGTTGATGCCAGATACATTTTCAATTTGGTTCGCAGTGACGAGTTCATCCGCTCGGTGAGTTTGAAACAGGATGGGACGCTTTATCCCGCGATCACCGACAACGATTTGTTGACGCATAAAATAAAGCTTCCGCCCCTTGCCGAACAGAAGCGCATCGTCGCCAAGCTGGACAGTCTGAGCGCGAAATCCGCCCGCGCCCGCATCGAACTTGCCCGCATCGACACCCTCGTCACCCGCTACAAGCAGGCGGTGCTGTCGAAGGCGTTTACGGGGGAATTGACGAAGAAATGGAGAGTCAAGTCGGTTGCCTTACCAAGACCGGGGTCAATCGACGAAATTCTAAAGATGCCTATCCGCAATGGATTGTCGGTCAAAGGTCGCGAAGCGCCGCCGGGTGTTCGAGCACTAAAATTGAGCGCTCTCCGGGGACAATCCGTCAACATGAACGACGTGCGATATCTTCCCATAGATAATGACCGAGCTCGACGGTTCCTATTAGAGAATGGGGACATCTTGGTCAGCCGAGGAAACGGCACCAAGGAACTGGTTGGGATCTCGTCTCTGGTACCTTCACACAGCGAACCGACGATTTTTCCCGATACAGCATTCCGCATTCGCATCAATATCGAACAAGCTCTGCCAAACTGGCTTGCGCACATCTGGAATGCTCCTCAATGTCGTTTACAGATCGAGAAGGCAGCAAAAACGACCGCAGGAATTTGGAAGATTTCCCAAAGGGATTTATCCGGTACCAAATTGCTTATCCCAAGTGTCGACGAGCAACACGAGATCGTCCGCCGCATCGAGAGCGCTTTCGAGAAGATCGACCGGCTGGCGGCGGAGGCGAAACGGGCGCTGGAACTGGTGGGCAAGCTGGACGAAGCCATCCTCGCCAAGGCCTTCCGGGGTGAACTGGTGCCCCAGGATCCGAATGACGAACCCGCCAGTGTCCTGCTCGACCGCATCAAGGCCGAACGGGCGGCAGCGCCGAAGACGAAACGTGGTCGGGGAAATAAGCATACTACATTGGAAACAAGGCCATCAGCGCATGGCAAGACATAAGGCTAGGCAACAGTCAAATGAGATCGTGGACGTTACGGATTGGCCGGTTGATCCGGAGAACCCCTATTATCCCGAAGGCAAACAGCCAAAGCGACTTCTGATCTCCCCCGGAGAACCCTCTCAGCCATTTTTATTGCCGGATCACAAGTATCTCTTCAAAACACCTTCAGGCTGGCAAGAGCGGCAAGTTTGGTCAGAGTTAATTGCCTATGAACTATCCCGGATTGTTGACCTTGATGTGCCACCTTGTTTTCTGGCCGTGGATCATCGAACGGGGGAGACCGGCGTTCTTGTAGAGTTCTTCTACGGATATGCTGGCGAAGCGCAAATGCGCTTTATACCCGGTAGTGATCCTACACACGCATGGCTGAAACACGGCTACGACCGTCGACGCGGGCGCCCGCATTTGGTGCGTCAGAACTTGACCCTCTCACGGGCTCTTGGGATTGATCGGCCTCGGGAGTGGTGGGCGCGAGCATTTCTCTTTGATGCGCTGATTGGCAATGTTGATCGTCATCCGGATAATTGGGGTTTTCTAGTGAGGCCAACGGCGGGCCGAAATTTCACCTCGCAGATGGCACCACTATTCGATAATGGCTCTAGCCTCAGTTACGGTGAGACCGACGAGCACCTAGGACGGCTTACAGATTTGGACGCGTACATTCGACGTGGGCGCCACCACTGTGGATGGCAAGGATCGGACTCCAAAGGCGCTCGACACCTAGAACTTTGTGAGATGTATCTCACTTCGTACAAACCCACTGGCAATCTAATGGATTTTGTGATTCGATTCACAGATGATGCTATATCTGAGGTGCTGCTGTGGTGCGGCGCTTTTGACAGCTCAATTGAATTTTCGGAACTTCGTGCAAACTTTCTTCGTTCGCTCCTGATACGTCGTCGCAACCACCTCGCCGCACTATGTGGACCCAATGGCTAATCTGATCCGACATACAGTTGAACCGAAGAGGCTGCTGCTAACGTGGCAATCTTCCGATGAGAAGGCCACGCGTACCCGTTTTGCTGTAGGAGAACTGAAAAATCAGAACCCTCCGTCGTTTCGATATTTTGATGCAACGGAATTTGAAGAGGTCAATGGCACGAATCTAGCCTCGATTCACGACATCGGATTCAAGCAATATCCAGCCTTTGACCCAACGCGAGCTGAGCACAACGATGGTGTTCTAGGCGCCTTCATGCGTAGACTACCTCCGCGAGGACGTAAGGATTTCGACCAATATAAGCATCATTTCCGCATTTCTCCCGACCTGTCGGTGTCCGATTTCCAATTGCTCGCAATGACAGAAGCCAAGCTTCCGAGCGACGGATTCGCCCTCGTAGATCCTTTGGATCAGACTTGTTCCGCCCGCGATCTCTTAGTTGAGGTCGTAGGACATCGCCACTACGCTTCAGAGTGCGATTTGAGCAACGGCATGGGGAGGCAGGTTGAGCTGTCCTCAGAACCTGAGAATCCCAAAGATCCCAACGCCGTAGTCGTGATGCTGTCTGGTCAGAAGCTCGGATATATTAACCGCTTTCAGGCCAAATCTTTCCTATTGTGGCTGCGCGAAAATCGAGTGCTTGCGACCGTGGAGCGCTTGAATGGCGAGCCCGGCTATCCACGCCTCTACATCTTCGCCAGAGTTGCTGCAAAGGAAGGGGTGATCGCAGCCTGAGACATTTCCGAGAATCGCAATTGAAACCGCAGTAGCCAGAAGCTCAAGATCGGCAAAGTCTTCTCAGCCGAAGACGTATAACCCGCGACCATTTTCGCGAAAAATCTGTAAGCCCGATTTGATATATTGCAGTGGGATTTACCCCCCCGCCCCCCCAAGGGTCTTCGCGAATTTTTCTTCGGCACTCATGGCCCCGACTGCACCAAGCGACGGACGTTCAACAACGTATACAATCATGACCGCAACGACTGCCCATTGACACGGCGGTCATTTTTCGTTCAACAATTAATGGTCACAAACCTGTAAAGAAAGTTGAAAGATGGCTCTTGTCGGTTATGCGCGTGTGTCCTCAGTGGGGCAGTCTCTCGAAGTTCAGCACGACAAGCTGAATGCGGCCGGCTGCGAGGAGATCTTCTCGGAGAAGCGGTCTGGACTGGAAGCGGATCGGCCAAGGCTCACCGAGTGCCTCCGCTATGTCCGCAAGGGTGACATTCTCGTCATCTCGCGTATCGATCGGCTCGCCCGGTCAGCCGAGCACCTGCTCTCGCTCATCCGGCAACTTGAGGACAAGGGCGTGGCCCTCAAGGTTCTCGACCAGAACCTCGACACCTCCGACGCCCCTGGTCGTGCCTTCCTCGGGATGCTTGCGGTCTTCGCCCAGTTCGAGGCGGACATCCGCCGGGAGCGCCAGATGGACGGGATCGCGAAAGCCAAGACCAATGGCGTGAAGTTCGGGCGCAAACCCCGCCTCACCCCTGATCAGGAAGCTGAGGCTATCCGTCTGCGAACGCAAGAGGGCTGGTCGGTGCAACGCATTGCCGATCACTTCGGGATTTCCAAGGGTCTGGCTCACCGGGTCACCACCGCGAACGTAGCTTAGTTGGCGCTGCTGCAGTAGTCGTTACCGGTCCGAAAATCTGAAACGGCTTCATATAGCACACGCGAACACCTCGGGCCGCTGCCCGGCACCACCCGGATTGGGATCGGATGTGTTTGCACGAAAGCTGTCGCGCCGATGGCTACTGCCCTCCCCCTATACCGATTTTCCACAGCATCGAAGGAGTTCACGCGATGAACCCACCACGACAAATCACGATTTACACCGACGGATCCTGCAAGGGGAATCCCGGACCCGGCGGCTGGGCTGCCGTCCTGACGGGCAGGAAGAGCCCGAAATGTCTCTCCGGAGGCGTCCCGGCGACCACAAACAACCGGATGGAACTCATGGCGGCCATCGAGGGGCTAAAGGCTCTGTCCCGACCATCGGAGGTCCTGATTGTCTCCGACAGTGAATACCTCGTCATGGGCGCACGGGATCGTCTCGGCAATTGGAAAGATCGCAACTTCCGGAACGTCAAGAACACGGACCTGTGGCTTCGGCTCCTGGAGGAAATGGAGCCACATCTCGTCAGCTGGCATTGGACACGCGCTCATGCCGGCGATCGCTTCAACGAGATTGCAGACAGCCTTGCGAAGAAGCAGGCGGCTATGCAGTCGCGCCACCTGGAGGCCCATGCATGAGGAAACCGTTCCGCCCCGCCTCTCCCGGCATTGACACCGTCACGACGGATGCCAGACCCCGGATGCCGCATGTTGCCTGTGGCGCAGGTCCGGACGATGCCGGAGGTCTTCCAGCCGCGAATGTCAGCCGTCTTCGAGAAGCACGTCAGCGACCTCCGCACTGCGCTACGCAACGCCGGGGAACTCGCCTCCATTCTCGTGATGCCAATCGATGATCATGCCGTGGTGATCGACGGGCATCATCGCCTCGAAGCATATCGGATGGAAAATCGATCGACGATCCCCGTTGAATTCTTCGTCGGTTCGGTATTGGACGCTCTGCTTCGCTCAGGTTCAGAGAACAGCAAGGTGACGCTGCCTCTCAGTCTGGAGCAGCGCGGGAACTTCGCATGGAGACTGGTGCAACTGAGAAACGCCGTCGACGTCCCCGGCTGGATTTACAGTCGCCGGGAAATCAGCATCTCCGCAGGGATCTCCGAGGGTACCGTCGCGAACATGAGGCGAGCGGTCCACAAGCTCGGAGATGAAGCCTCCACCCACATCACTTGGCGATCAGCTCAAGAAGCTGCCGCCGGCCTCGAACCACCGGACCTCAAACCATTCGGAGAAGAAGAACTGGAACACCGTGCACAGATGGTCGCCGATCGGTTGGCGAAGTCACTCGGGACGCACCGAGCTCAGCATCACGAAATCATGGCAAGGGGTCTCACCAAGTTCCTGGGTCGCAACACGCCGGAGGTGATCATGGAGATGATCGCACAGTGCGAGGCCGACCCGGCGCTCGCCGAGTTTGTCCCGCGTCTCCATGGGCACCCGGAGTGGGACGATGTGGATGCCGACTATTGATCTAACTCCTCGGTCCAACGAGGGAGCTTTCAAGGCCCCTAGGTGTTCACGGGGGATCATTCCCTAGGCTGTGCAAATTGCACAGAGTGAGCACCCATCGACCCATCGGCGGCAACTCATAGTCGACAAACTGACCCGAATAGACGCCTCGCCGCTTCCAAGCGGCGGGGTAT
>CEQK01079133.1_pt1 | contig 43141 bp, 50 predicted proteins | sample 531051 | NCBI WGS metagenome assembly CEQK01 (sample SAMEA2621229, study PRJEB7988) | marine metagenome | biome: marine biome (ENVO:00000447); feature: deep chlorophyll maximum layer (ENVO:xxxxxxxx); material: "saline water (ENVO:00002010), including plankton (ENVO:xxxxxxxx)" | depth 150 m
CGAGCTTATTGGTTCGGTACGTGGCTATATCCGCCATCTGCGTGATCTCAATCTGAAGGGAGAGGCGGGGAACGCCGATTATGGAACGGAACGAGCCCGGTTGGTGAAGGCCAAGGCTGATCTTGCAGAGATGGAAGCCTCACAGATGCGAGGGGATTTGCTCTCTGCTCCTGACGTGAAAGTGGCCTGGACTGAAATCGTGGCGCTGATGCGGGCACGGCTGCTGGTGCTGCCTGACAAAATCGCACCGGTGGTTCATGAAACAACAAGCCTCAACCAAGCAAGGGACGTCATCAAAAAGGCGATCCACGAAGTGCTCACGGAAATCGCCGAAACCGACGTTGAAATCGTCCATCACATTGATGGGGACGACAGCGCTGCAACAGGTGGCGAAACAAACGCTGGAGGCGGTAGCACCACCGCCAGATCTAACCGTAAGTCAGTGGGCGGACAAAAATAGACGACTGAGCTCTGAAGCGAGCTCCGAGCCCGGACAATGGGTGACGGAACGCGCCGAGTATCAACGCGGCATCATGAATGCCATTTCCGATGCCTCGGTAGAAACCGTGGTTGTGAAGACCTCGGCTCAGGTCGGCAAGACGGAATGCATCCTGAACACGGTCGGCTATCACGTTGATCAGGATCCATCACCCATCATGGTGGTGATGCCGACAGAACGTGATGCCGAGACCTGGTCTAAAGACCGCTTTGCACCCATGGCGCGGGATACGCCGTGCCTTTATGGGAAGCTGTCGGATCCGAAGTCTCGGGATGGATCGAACAAGATCCTGCACAAGAAGTTTGTCGGGGGTCATTTGACGATCGTTGGTGCGAACGCACCTTCGGGTTTGGCCATGCGTCCAATCCGGATCCTTCTGTGTGATGAAGTCGATCGCTACCCGCCCAGTGCGGGAGCGGAAGGTGACCCGGTTAATCTGGCGCGAAAGCGCACGGTGACGTTCTGGAACCGCAAGATCGTTCTGGTCTCAACGCCGACGATCAAAGGTGTGAGCCGGATTGATGCGGCTTGGGAAGAAAGTGATAAACGATGGTTTTGGGTTCCTTGCCCGGATTGCGGAACCCATCAGGTTCTGAGGTGGGAACAGGTCCATTGGGAAAAGGACGCTGCTGGTGCCCACCTGCCGGAAACGGCCCACTACGTTTGTGTGGAGTGTGGCTCGGTTTGGTCGGATGCGCAGCGGTGGTCTGTAATCCGTCATGGTGAATGGCGAGCAGAAAACCCTTTCGCCGGGATCGCAGGGTTCCATCTGAATGAAATTTATTCGCCATGGGTTCGATTGGAAAACATGGTACGGGCGTTTTTGTCTGCCAAAGCCCAAGGGGCCGAGGGCATGAAAACCTTCGTGAACACCTCTCTCGGTGAGACCTGGGTCGAAACCGGCGAAGCCCCAGATTGGGAGCGCCTGTACGATCAGCGCCAGCAATGGTCGCCGGGAACGGTACCAGAGGGCGGTTTGTTTTTGACGGCGGGGGCCGATATTCAGAAAGGCCGCATCGAAGTGGATGTCTGGGCCTGGGGACGTGGACTGGAAAGCTGGTTGGTGGATCACATCGTCATTGATGGTGGTCCGCACGATCCAGACCCCTGGCTGAAACTGGAAGCTCTATTGGATCAAACTTGGCCCCATGTAAGTGGGGCGCATCTTCGTATCGCCAAACTGGCTGTCGATACCGGCTATGAAGCTTCGGCTGTCTATGCCTGGGCTCGACGGGTTGGTTTTGGTCAGGTTGCCCCCATTAAGGGAGTTGAAGGGTTCAATCGGTCCAGTCCGGTTTCAGGTCCCACGTTCGTTGATGCGACCGATGGCGGCAAGAAGCTTAAACGCGGCGCTCGGCTTTGGACGGTTTCTGTCTCGACCTTTAAATCCGAGACCTACAGGTTTCTTCGAGCATCTCGTCCAACGGATGAGGAAAGAGCCGAGGGAGCTGAGTATTTACCCGGCACGGTTCATTTGCCGACCTGGGTGGAGACGGAATGGCTTAAGCAGTTGGTTGCCGAGCAGCTTGTGACCGTCAAGAACAAGCGCGGCTTCACACGTCTTGAATGGCAAAAACTGCGTGAACGTAATGAAGCTCTGGATTGCCGGGTGTACGCACGGGCAGCCGCATGGATTGCGGGAGCCGATCGATGGTCTGCAGAAAAATGGACAGACCTTGAAGATCAGCTTGGTGTCCCGGCTCAAGATGCCGAAGCAGCGGGCATGATCAACCGACCATCCCACCCGCCAACGGAAAAACGCCGTTCGGATTGGTTAGGTCGGCGTGACAACTGGTTTTAAGGAAAATTCACGATGACGTCTTGGTCAGATACAGAACTGGCAGCGCTTAAACGCGCCTATGCCAGCGGGACGTTGCGTGTCAGCTATGACGGTAAATCCGTCGAATACGGTTCAGCGGAAGACTTGATCAGCCGGATCCGAACCATTGAGCGAGATATTGCCGCAAGCAAGAAGCCTCTGCCGGTTGCGGGATTTGCGGGATTCAGCCGAGGCAATTCTTGATGACGGTTAGCTGGTTGGATAAAGCCGTCGCGGTCTTTGCACCCGTCACTGCCACAAGGAGGGCTTTGGCTCGTCAGGCATTTGACGGCCTGGCTCGTGGTTATGATGGTGCGTCCAAAGGGCGCAGAACTGATGGCTGGAGAACCGCTGGCACGTCTGCAGATACTGAAGTGGGCATGGCCAGCGCGTTGTTGCGTGATCGCATGCGTGATCTTGTTCGCAACAATCCCCATGCGGCCAAAGCCGTGTCCGTGTTGGTCAACAACATCATTGGAGCGGGCATCATGCCCCGGGCGGTTTCGGGTAACGAGGCGCTCGACAAAGCCGTCAACAAACTCTGGGATCAGTGGTCTCGTCATTGTGATGCCGATGGTCAGTTGGATTTCTACGGTCTGCAGACCTTGATCTGTCGTGAGATGGTCGAGGCGGGAGAGGTGTTGGTTCGCCGCCGTATGCGGAAAGCCTCTGATGGTCTTAACGTTCCAATGCAGCTCCAGATCCTTGAAGCTGACTTTCTGGATGCGACAAGAAACGGAGAGACTGCCGGGAAGGATCGCCTTGTCCAGGGTGTGCAGTTCAACGGCATAGGGCAGAGAAAGGCCTATTGGATTTATGAAAGCCATCCCGGTGACGCCTATGGTGCCATTCAAGGGAGCTTCCAAAGTAAGGCAGTTTCCGCCACCGATATTGTGCATGTCTATGAAAAGCAACGTGTGCAGGTTCGCGGTGTTCCATGGGGAGCGCCGGTCATTCGATCTTTACGTGATCTTGATGACTATGAGGTTGCCGAGATCGTTCGCAAGAAAACGGAAGCCTGCGTCACGGCGATTGTTTTTGGTGATGATGAATCCCAACAAGGCGTTGCTCCTGCTGTCACCGATGCTGATGGTAAACGGGTGGAGCAGTTTGAACCCGGGCTCATTGCTTATGCTCGCGGCGGCAAGGACATCAAATTCAATCAGCCAGCGGCCACGGGAGGCTACGGCGAATACAAACGCGCAAGCCTCCACACCATATCGGCGGGTTTTCGGGTCCCTTATGAATTGCTCACTGGTGATTTAAGCCAGGTGAACTATTCGTCAATTCGTGCCGGTCTCGTCGAGTTCAGGCGGATGATTGATGCTGTCCAATGGCAGCTGTTCATTCCCATGCTTTGCCAACCTGTCTGGAACTGGTTCACCGAAGCGGCCTGGGTGGCGGGACACATCCCTGAACCGGACGTCCCTGAGGAATGGTCTCCACCGAAATTCGAAGCGGTCGATCCCATGAAAGATGCCATGGCGGATCTGCTCTCCATTCGATCCGGCACCATGACTTTGGCGGAAGCCATCGCGCGGCAAGGCCGCAATCCTGATGCCGTTCTGGCGGAAATTGCCAGCATGAACACCAAGCTGGATGCCGCCGGGATTGTTTTGGACTCAGACCCAAGGCGGGTCACCAAGACAGGCAGTGCGCAGACGACAGACGCCTTTGCTGCGACCGACACCACAGACTGAAATTGAGGATCAGATGGATAAGACCATTGAACTCCCGGCCATGCGCCGGGCGGCGGAGCTTGCGCCGAATTCAGCGGACCAGGAGGCTCGGACTATTGATGTGGTTTGGTCCACTGGCGCTCGGGTTCGTCGCCAACCCTTTCTGGGAGACCCTTACGATGAGGATCTAAGTCTGGATCCGGACCACGTTCGTCTGGAACGGCTGAACGGAGGGGCCCCTTTCCTAAAGGTACATGAAACCGGTGAGCTGAACGCTGTTATTGGCTCGGTTGTCCCAGATAGCGCCCGCCTTGAAAACGGTCAGGGCATTGCGACGATCCGGTTCTCCGAGCGTGACGAAGTCGAGCCGATCTGGCGCGACATCGTGGCAGGACACATCCGGGCCGTTTCCATTGGTTATCAGGTTCACCGCTACGAGGTGAGCAAATCAGAAGCGGGCAGGGAAGTCTGGCGAGCTGTTGATTGGACGCCTTTTGAAATCTCTGCCGTGCCTGTTGGCGCAGACCCTGCCGCAGGTTTCCGATCCAACCACACCACCCAAACACATGAGTGCGTCGTGCAACGTGGCGACGCTGATGATTGCAGCAAAAGGAATTCCACCATGCATGACGACGATATCCCCACCACCGAGGAAACCGATATGACCGAAGGTACCGTGAGCACAGAGGAAGCTCCCAAGGTTCAGGTGTCGCAGGAGAAGCGATCTCTTGAGCAACGAAACAAGACGCCTGATGTCCAAAAATCCGATGCGGAAGCTTTGGTCACCAAGGCCCGTGATCTTGAGCGGGAACGTGTCTCGACCATCTTTGATCTGGCAGGTAAGCTTGATCTGGAACGCAGCTTTGCCGACGATCTGGTGAAACGCGGTGTCTCCCTTGAGGACGCGCGTAAGGTCATTCTTGATCAGGTTGCCGCCAAATCCGAAGAAACACGAACCTTCTCGCAGGTTTCCGTTCCTCTGGGCGGTCAGGATGAACGTGTGACCCGTCGTCAGGCAGTGACCAATGCGTTGTTGCATCGGTACAGCCCGACCTTGTTCCCGTTGGAAGATGCTGCCCGTGAATATCGTGGCATGACCCTGATGGAATTGGCACGGGAAAGCCTCGCCAATGTGGGCGAAAATACCCGAGGCCTGTCTCGGGATGAAGTTGCGACCCGTGCGCTTCACTCCACGTCGGATTTCCCGGAGATTCTGGCCGCCGTCACCAACAAGACGCTTCGTCAGGCTTACGATGCTTATCCCCGGACCTTCACGCATTTCTGCCGACAGGTTCTGGCCACGGATTTCAAGGCCATGCACCGGGTCCAGTTGGGCGAAGCGCCTCAGCTCTTGAAGGTCAACGAAAGTGGCGAATTCAAGCGGGGGACGCTTGGCGAGTCCAAGGAAAGCTACCGCATCGAAACCTATGGGCGGGTGGTTGCAATTACCCGACAGGTTTTGATCAACGACGACCTCGACGCCTTTACCCGGATTCCCGCCATGTACGGCAATTCCATCGCTCAGCTTGAAAGCGACGTTGTGTGGGGCATCATTACCTCCAACCCGGCAATGGCCGACAACAAGGCACTCTTCCACGGCGACCATAAGAACCTGGCCGGGACTGGTGCTGCGCTGTCGGTGGATGCCGTTGGTGCGGCTCGTGCCTCCATGGCCAAACAAACTGGTCTGGATAAGAAGACGGTTTTGAACATCCGTCCGTCTTTCCTCATCGTCCCCGCCGCTTTGGAATTGAAGGCCGAGCAGATGGTGGCACAGAACATTGTACCCGCCGACACCGCCAATGTGGTGCCTCAGTCCATTCGCACGTTGTCGCCGATTTCTGAACCGCGTCTGGATGCGTTGAGTGAAACGGCTTGGTACTTGGCGGCAAACCCGAACCAGATCGACACCATCGAATATGCCTATCTGGAGGGCCAGCAAGGAGCCTACATCGAAACCCGAAACGGTTTCGATGTGGACGGCGTTGAGATTAAGTGCCGATTGGATTTTGGAGCCAAAGCCATTGACTGGCGTGGACTGTTCAAAAACCCCGGCGCGTAACACGGGCTTTTCATAATCATTTCTGACGAGACGGGCGGCCAATAGGTCGCCCTTCGTCTTTTGGAAAAGGAAACCTTCCATGAAAAACTACATTCAACCCGGCAACACCCTCACGCTTGCAGTTCCCTACGATGTCGTTTCCGGCGGGGGCTTCCTGCTTGGCGGTATTTTCGGTGTCTCCAACATTAGTGCGGTTGCTGGCGAAGAGGTCGAGACAAGCCTTGTTGGGGTCTTTGATTTGACCAAAGCTGCGTCTCAAGCCTGGAGCGCTGGTGACAAGGTTTATTGGGATGACAGCAATAAGGTCGTTACCAAAACGGCGACAGGTAACACCCTTATTGGTGTGGCCGTTGAAGCCGTTGGTGGCACAGCCAGTGAGACCATTGGGCGTGTTCGCTTGAACGGCAGTTTCTGATGACTGCTGTGGGCATGGCGATGGATGTGCTGTTTGCCGATCCGAATATCGCATCTGACGGTCTCTACATTCCGTCCGGTGAAGATGCCGTGCCTGTACGTCTCATCGCTCGACGGCCAGATGAAATTATTGGTTTTGGTGAAACCCGGGTTCTTTCAGAGACAACTCTGTTTGATGTCAGGGTTTCTGAAGTGCCTGAGCCAAGGCCTGGCGACCGAGTGACTTTCAATGGAAGTAGCTATGTCGTGCAGGGGGAACCTGAACGCAAAGATCCTGATCGATCGGTTTGGACACTGGATGTGAGGCCTGCATGAAGCTCGCGGCCTCCATTGCCGGTTCCATGAAAGCCGATCTTAAAGCTGAATTACGCCAGATTGAGAAAGCGGTTACTGGTGGGGTTAAAGATGCCGGTGACGGGCTCAAGGGCAGTCTTCGGCGTCAGGTGATTTCTGCTGGACTGGGAACAAGGTTGGCTCGCACATGGCGAAGCCGGGTTTATCCCAATAAGGGCTACGATGCAGCGAGCCTTGTCTGGTCAAAAGCACCGCAGATTGTTCGAACCTTTGATCGAGGAACGGTCATCAAAAGCAAATCTGGCTTTTGGTTGGCCATTCCAACGGCTGTGGCTCCGAAGCGAGGTGTTGGGGGAAAACGGATAACACCATCCAATTTTCCTGAGCATCGGTTTGGGCCACTGAGGTTTGTCTATCGGCGTGGACAGCCTTCCTTGTTGGTCGTCGATGGCGTTCGTGTGAGCGGCAAGACCGGTCGTGTTGGACGTCGTGCCAAAGGTGGCTCGTTCACCAAAACAGGTCGCATCAAATCGGGGATCACCACGGTAGTGATGTTTGTGATGGTGCCGCAGGTAAAAATACCCAAGCGACTGGATGTACGCCGCGCAGCGGAAAGCTGGTCTCGCCGAACACCGCATCTCATTGATCGCCATATGCCATCGGAGTAGGTCGTGTCTTCGAAAACTGAGCAAATCTTGGGAGCTTTACAGTCGGCTCTAAAGGCCATTCCTGGTGTCACTGTCGAACGTAATTCAGCTGTGCCTGAGAAAATCCCGTCGGCTGGACTAATCATCCTTCGCGATGGCATCGCCGATGAGCCGGAACTGCCTTTGGGCGGTTTCGGCGGGGTCTATTGTCGCCAGGATGCAGAGATTGAGATCTTTGTCGAAAACGGTGATGCCGCTGCCCGCGACGCAGCCTTCGACACCCTGCTGCAGCAAATCGGCACCGTTCTTGATGCCGATCCAACACTGGGTGATTTGGTCTTCGGCATGACCTACAGCCGCCCGGAAATCGACACTGAGGCGGTGATCGGTGGCCCAGCTATCAAGGCTGGCACACTGATCGTCGCCATTGAGTTTGAAGCCGACACCCCCCTCGGCTGATCTTTTGACAATCTAGGAGAATACCGATGGCCCGAGCCTTTGGTTCGAGCGCCACGCTGCTGCTCAAGCGGGAAACCGCTTATGGGCAAACGGCCAGTGGCGACTATATCCGCATGCCCTTTAATCGCTGCACTCTGGGTTCCGAACAGGGCCTCATTGATGATCCTGTTTTGGGACAAGGCCGCGATCCGCTGGCCCCCTTGCAAGACGTCATCAATGACGAAGGTGAAGTGGTGGTGCCGATGGATCCGCGCTATCTCGGGATTTGGCTCACCGGCTTGTTTGGCGATCCGGTTACCACGGATAACGGTGATGGTACGTTTGACCATGTGTTTGCTTCGGGAAATGATGCTTTGCCGAGTTATACGGTCGAGATCGGCATGCCTCAGGTCCCGGCTTTCTTCCAACATACCGGCGTTGTGCTGGGATCCATTGCGCTGGAGTTTCAGAGATCGGGCGCGGCGGCGGCAACACTTGGGGTGATTGCGCAAGGGGAGGTTCGCAACGATACGTCTCTAGGCGGAACACCAACATCTCTCGCTTTTACAAGGATCAGCCAGTTTCAGGGCTCTATTACCCGGGGCGGTAATCCGATCGGTAATTTGACCGGTGGGTCGCTCAATTACTCGAACAACCTCGAGAAAATCGAAACCATCCGCTCGGACGGCAAGATCGATGGGGCCGATCCCACGGTGGCGGCTTTGACGGGTCGCATTGATGTGCGGTTTTCCGATACCACCCTGATTGATCTGGCGGCAAATGGTGCGCCAGTAGATTTGACCTTCGGCTACACCGTTGGCAACGCCAGCGTCATGTTCGCTGCTCACGAGGTCTACTTACCGAAGCCAAAGTTAGCAGTCGATGGTCCTGGTGGTGTGCAGGCGAGTTTCGATTTCCAAGGGGCTCGCAATGAGACCGCAGGGCGCATGCTCGATGTCACCCTCATAAACGATTTGGATGGGAGCGACTACGCATGATCTCCTTAAAACAACCCAGTGAACCGTTCGACATTGAGCTTCCTTATGGTGTCTCGGTTACTGCCAAGCCCCTGACCACGGCTGGTATGGCGGCGGCCCAGGCTTCTGCTCGTCGACGTATTGAAGGATTAGAAATTCAAAGCAAGGAATTGTCAGAAGCGGGTTTAGCTACCGAGGGCTTGCCGGATTTTTCAGTTGATGCCGAGCGAGATGGTCTGTTTCAGGACCTCTTGATCAAAGAATTAGCTGTTCGCCATATCACAGCTTGGTCTGGCATTGAGGATGACCCGGACGTTACGCCGGAAAACGTCGTGGCACTGATGTCGCTCTATCCCGTTGGAGAGCGGTTCTTTCAGGAATTCACCCTGAAGCAGGTGTTGCTCACTGCCGCAAAAAACGGATCCGGGCTCTCTGCCGCTGGCACTTCCAGCCAGGCGGAGGGCCCAGTTACTGCCAAGCATGCGAAACGGACTGCGGACAAGCCTGTCCAAGACGCCGATACGCCCTGATCACCGATGAAGAACATGAAGCCTGGGACGTGCTGCAAGCCTGTCTTGGTCAGATGCGCGTGACGACGTCAGGCCATGTGCTCGGTATTGATCTGGGCGTGGCTCTTCAAATCGCGAAGGCCCGTGGGGCAGACCTTTTGATCATGTCTGAATTGTTGCAGGCGGCAGAGCCCGGATTGGTCGAAGCTTTGAACACACGAGAAGAAACCTGATGGCCAAAGCCAAACATACGTATGCGGTCCGTCTCGCCGTCGAGGGTGGCAATAAGGTCAAGGCCGAGCTCGTCAATGTGGGAGAAAGTGGCGAGCGATCCCTTAAAAAGATCGAACGTGCCGGTGGTAAAGCCTCTCTTGGCCTGTCTTCCCTTGGCGAACGTGCCAGAATGCTCACCACGGGTATGCGGGCACTCGGCGGCGCTTTGGTTGGAGCGGCTGCTGTGGGTGGTCTCGCGACACTGATTGATCGTTCTATCTCTGCCGCTGATGCCATCGGGAAAACGGCGGATAAGCTCGGCGTTGGCATTGAGGCGCTCCAAGAACTGCGTTTTGCCGCTCAGTTGGCGGGCGTCCAACAACAAACCCTCGATATGGGATTGCAACGTTTTACTCGGCGTGTGGCCGAAGCAGCCAAAGGCACGGGCGAGGCCAAACAGGCTTTGACCGATATGGGCATCGCTCTTCGTGACCAGCACGGCAACATCCGTCGTTCCGAAGATTTGTTGAACGATGTGGCGGAGGCCTTTAAACGCACCGAAGACCCTGCCGAGCGACTGCGTCTCGCCTTCAAGCTGTTCGACAGTGAAGGTGTGGCCATGGTGAATATGCTGGTCGGTGGTGCAGATGCGCTGGAAGCGACCCGACGACACGCCCGTGATCTCGGGATTGTTTTGGAAGAGGACCTGGTCCGCAATGCGGAGAAGGCTCGCGACCAGTTGGACACTTTGGGCAAGGTGGTTTCTGCCAACCTGACCCGGGCGATGTTAGATCTGGCTCCGGCCATTACAGACATTTCCTCCGGGCTTGCCGATTTGGCTGCTGATGCGGCGACCGCCTATGAGCAGATTAAGCTCGCCTTATCTGGTGATTTCAATTTCGAGGGTATGTCGGAACGTTCGACGCGGCGCATCGTTGAAGAACGCCGCCAAGAACTTCAAGAAATCGCTCGGGAGCTCAATGAAATCGGTGATATCGGTTTTATGGATGACCCCATTGCCTGGGGTCGCAAGGTCGCGTTGGAACGCCGACTTCAGGAGCGGGTGGAACAATACCGCCAATGGGCCGCCAAGCTTGCCTGGATGCAAAGGGATGATGGCGATAATGCGCCAGCACCCGATGGCACGACCACACCCGATGCCATTGAGGCCGATATTCGTTCGGCTCAGGACCGGTCTCGACGGATTGCTCAGATTGAAACCGATCTTCAACGCCAGCTTTTCGAGGTCACCCATCAAGGGGCAGATCGCATTCGGGCTGAATATGAGCGCCTCGTTTCTGAAATGCAGGGCTTGATCGAACCGGGCGGTGGTAATCTGGATCAGGTTGGCGCAATCATGGCCCGTGCGGCAGCTGTTCGTGATTCCAAACTATCCCGTCTGGCTGAACAGGAAGCCGAAGCCGAGCGCAGAAAACAGGCTGCGAATACCCGGATCATTGAAGGGCTGAGGGCCGAGCGTGATGAGTTGGCATTGACTGATCGCCAACGATTTATTTCTCAGGCGCTTCGGCGATTGTCTGCCGAGGCGACGGACGCCGAACGGGCTCAGGTTCGAGACCTGGCCGGTGCGCTCTTTGATGAAAAACAGGCCATTGAGGCCAGGACAAAGGCCGAAGAGGACGCAGCGCGTATCCGTGAACAAGGCAAAGCTCTGACAGAAGAGCTTCGAACAGCAGAGGAAGCCTATGCCGCCGAGGTCAGAAAACTAAATGAGCTGTTGACCGCAGGAGCCATTGATCAGGAAACCTTCGCTCGGGCCTCTGAGCGGGCTTATGACCAAATGCTCAGTGCCAGCAAGGACTGGTCGGCTGGCGTTGTCCGGGCCTTGCGAGACTATGCACGGGAATCATCCGACGCGGCCCAGCAATTTGAGCAGGCCACATCCCGAGCTTTAAAAGCCAGTGAGGATGCCTTCGTTCAATGGGCGACCACCGGCAAGGTGAGCGCGACTGATCTATTTAATTCCATCGCGGAGGAAGCCTTGCGGACCGCCTATCGCATGGCGGTCATCAAGCCCTTCGGGGCCTTGTTTGAAGGCATTTTGGGTTCGATCGCCGGAAGTCTTTTCGGGGGATCTTCCGGTATGGTCGGAGATTTCCCTGCACCGGGGCCTGTGCAAGTAGCGCATGTCGGTGGCGTCATCGGATCTGATCCTTTGCCGAGCCGACCAATACATCCGACGGTCTTTGACAATGCACCCCGATTTCATGGAGGCGGTGTGGTTGGCAATGAAGTGCCAATCATTGCCCAACGTGGCGAGACGGTTTTCACGCCGGGGCAGATGCGAGTGCTCAGAGCTGGTCTTCGGGGCTCTGAACTGGGTCAAAAGCCGGAAGTTAAGGTCAATGTCCATGTCGATAACCGTGCCCCGGGAACCGAGGCCAGAGCGCAGTGGCGTTCTGATGGCGGCGGTGGGCTCAGGCTCGATATTATCGTGGAGCAAATAGAGGGCCAGATCGCCCGGAACATCGGTCGCGGCGAAGGCTTGGCTCCGACCATGGAACGACGCTACGGGCTCAATCCGGCAGCAGGGGCGTATCGATAATCAGAAGGGCCTAAACAAATGACAATCACCTGGCCCAAGACCCTGCCGCTTCCAACGATTGATGGATATGGAGTCCATCCTGGCGAAGCGATCCTTCGCACTGAGATGGAGGCGGGCCCCGCTCGCCAACGTCGGCGTTTTACGCAGGTGCCGTCACGGATTTCTGTGCGTTGGCTGTTTCGTCGCGAGCAATTTGCACTCTTTGAAGCCTGGTATCGCTGGCATGCCAAGGAAGGTGGCGAGTGGTTCGAAATTGATCTGATGGGTGGGCTTGGCCTTGTCGGCCATGAAGCCCGATTTACGCGCCAATTTGAAGCCCGACTGAAAAACGGTGTTCTCTGGGAGGTCACTTCTGATCTCGAGATTCGTGAGCGTCCTACATTGGATGGGGATGCCCTCGATATCTTCCTTGAGAATGATCCTGCTCTTTTGCTGTCGACCATCGCTGATTTGAACACCCTTGTTCATCAAAAACTACCGGGTCCAATGACCTGGTAAGGGAAGTTTTTTATGTCTTTGCAAACTGATTTGGCGGCTGCCGTAGCGCAAACCACGGCGGACGGCCAGCTGCTGCATCAAATCGTCCATGGTGATGACCAATCCGTTGTCCAAACGGAAGGCGGAGCCGTCAAAACCGTGGCCAAGGCCATGGCCGACGTGGATGCTCAATTGCAGGGCAGCCTCACGACGCTTGATGAGATGGTAGCTTCGGCAACCGAAAGCGAAGCGCAGGCTGCCACCAGTGCGGTCAATGCTCAGTCCCACGAGCAAAGTGTCTCCAATAGTGCTGTGGCCGCAGCGACTTCGGAAACCAACGCCGAGATCAGTGCTCAGTCAGCGTCGGGTAGTGCCGATGCCGCAGCATTGAGTGCTGCAAACGCCCAAACTTCTGAAACCGGAGCCGCTTCTTCAGCAACGGCTTCTGGCCAAGCTCAGGTGGCGGCTGAACAAGCTGAGGTTAATGCGGTGCAATCGGCACAAGCCGCTGCAGTATCTGCCGTGGCAGCAGAAACCGCTTCCAGCTCGGCCACCAATTGCCAGGGTATCGCTCAAGGACGTGCAGAGGCGGCGGCTCTTTCTGCTGAGAGCGCTACGACTTCTGAAACAAACGCAGCGAATGCTGAGACTAATGCTGCCCAGTCGGCGGGTCAGGCCGCAGCCTCGTCTTTTGCTGCACGCTCGTCTGCTGATGAAGCGCAAACAGCGGAGACCAATTCAACCTTCTGGGCCGGTGAAGCGGAAAGTGCGGCTATCGCAGCGGAAGCGGCGGCGGTCATTGTCGCCAATGCCACCGGTCTTGATCTGCAAACCCTGATCGTATCGGCCAGGCGTGGATCGGACTATCGCGCCCTTGGCATCGAACTGTTCTGAGAGAACCTGAGATGACGACCCTTGCCCACTATCAAACGCTCAAAACAGCCGAAGCCAATGCGCTCTCGGCCATCAACGCCAAGCTGGACCAGCCCAACCTCCGCATGGATGACTTCGCCCTCATGGTGAAGGCCATGGAGCTCATGGAAAACATCCATGACCCGTTGGCCTATGAGGCCTTAAAGCAAAAGATCGCCCAGAAATCCGTCGGGTTCTATTCCCCGGATTTGAGCGGGGAGGATTTGCTGATGCTGACCCGGGCCACCCGTATCGGCGACGTGCCTTTTGGTGGCGAAGAGCGCTGGAAGCTGATGAACCGGGATGAATGCAATTTGGACCTCGCCGGTGACGTCATGGTCGGTGAGCGCTCTCTCGAAGCCTTTGGCGAAAGCGTCCTTGAAAATCTGTAATTGGAGAAACTTCCATGCCCATCACCATCCCACCCATTCCGGATACGTCGCCTTTTGCGACCTTCGATGAAGACATCGATATCTTTAACAATTCGAAGGCCAAGGACATTCCGGCCAAGCTGAAGGCCATCACCGAAGCTTTGAAGGCACATATCAATACACTCTGGCTGGCCACGGCGACCGGGTTTGTGAACGACACGGTCATTGCGGATCTGAATACGGCGCTCGCCAACATCGAAGCCTTCAACAATGACTTGGAAACCGAGATCAATGATCAACTGGCCGAGTTTGAAGTCAATCTGGGGAACTACTTGGGCACTGGGGCTGGTTATTCGGTGGATGCGGCCAATGCGGCCTTGTTCACCGGCACCATTGTTTCCGGTGATCTGACCTACGACAACCTGGGCCGGGTCGTCTCTATCCAGCAAGGCCCTCGTCTCGTGGACAACATCACCTATGACGATCAGAGCCGGATGACGGGCTATGACGAGATGCTGAGCATTGGCGGCATCGACTACGCCCGCAGCTTCACGTTCACATACACGCCCGATGGGCAAATCGACGCCATCATGGAGGTCTGACGATGGATATTTTGACGTTTAACGCTGTCAAACAGCAGCAACATCACCTGAACACGGATCTCCTGGATCCGTGGAAACAAGCTGCGTTTGCCGTGGTGACCATGTCCAGTTCAGCACCTTGGGGCACCATTGTTTACAATCATTACCTTCAGGAAGTGGGCCGTCAAAACTATAACAACAGTGACTACACGCAAGGCTGTACAAGCAGCATGGGAACGGAATTCTTCAATAACTGGTATTCCTACGGTCAGACCAACTCAAACATTTCCTCGACGGATTCATCCTATGGTGACAATACAGCTCGCTGCGGTCATTTAGGGCATATAGCCCTGGCAGTTGCCTCTGATGGAACCATGGTTGGTCGTGCTGCACCTCATGCGGCGACGGCACTTCGCAATGTCGGCGTTTGGGTCAATAACAAGACCAATAAGAACCTCGCCTTGTTCATGGAAAACCAATATGCCGGGGTCGCACCCCGTGCCATCGCGCCGGGACGATTGTCTGGCACTGAGGGTTGGCACCTGGCCTGGACGGCAAACAAGTTCTACGCCCAGAATGATTTCGGCACCTACAACAAGTACGGGATGATCGGATACAACGAGAAGACCCGCACCCTTGTGATCAATGAAAACACCAATGGCGGGACGGGCATGCGGTTGCATGTCTACTCGAACGTGGCTCCTTTCGACATCCATGCCTCTGATCGCAAGACCTGGTTTGATGCTCTGGACGAGGCTAACCATACGTTCTTTGACTGGACGACAAACTCGGCTGGCTACAGCGAAAGTCTTTACCGTGCCGTTGTTGTACCTTGTGATGACGGCAAGGTGATCATCGTTCGGATGGAACCTCACAGCTACTGTATGCTGGATCGGTTCACGCCGGATGGTGCTGGTGGCTTTACGCAGGAATCGACCCATACACTGAGCACCACAACGTCCTATGGGATGGAACAGGGGGATCGCAACGGCATTCGCTTCCAGATCTCAAACGACGGCAAATATGTCATTTGTTACCAGCCCTATTACTACTACGGGGCCGGGGCCGAGGTGTTTCTGATCCGCGTGTCCGACGGCAAGTATGTGTTCTTGCAGCATCAGGACAGCAGTTACGGACGTTCATTCGCGCCAATCCGCGACAGTGACTTCATGATTTCCTATAGCCCGAATTCTGATAGCGGCTATGGCATCTACATGTCGCACATCGACACCAAGAGCATTTTTGAGGCGATTGCCGACAAGGGCGACATGAGCTCCAAGGTGCCGGGCTTCAATGTCTACATCTTCGACAGCGCCTATCACTCCACCAACTATCCCTACATCGTGCCGATCATAGGAGGTAACTAATCATGGTTGATAAAATCAGCTTTCCCCATAGCGACGACTGGGGCGTGATTGGCCCGAACGGTCAATTCAAGCTGCCTGTGCCGTCCAAGCTCGGTCACCGGTTTCAGTTGGTCGATGGCAAGGTTGTCGATCGCTATGGCGGCATTACCGACGAAGAGGTCAAACAGCAAGACGCCGATACCGTGGCATCTCAACAAGCGGCGGAATTGGATGCAGCTCGATCTGCTCTTGTTGGCCGAGTTAAATCAGAGGCCGGTGAACGGATCGCGGCGACCGATTGGAAGGTGGACCGTGCCAGAGAGCGCGATGCCTTGAACGGCACAACCACCTTGAAAGATGTCTATGCCGAGCGCGAAGCCATCCGAACCGCCAGTGATGAAGCGGAAACAGCCATTGCTGCGCTTGCCACATTGGATGAGATCCAAGCCTTCACCTGGTAGCCCTCGCATTTCCAATCGAACCCAATCCACCGGCCTTGAGCCGGTTTTTTTATGTCTGCGTTTTGACCCATGCCTGATCCAACACTTAGCCAGGCCATCCGGGAGGCCTATGCAGCCGCTCCTTCCGATGTGGTGATCCTGCATACACTTGAATTGCGCCATCCAGCTTTTGTCGATGACGACGGAAGCCCGACGGCTATTCGGGTGGTGCGGGATCACCGGAATCTGGAAGCCCGTCTGGAGGCGTCAGCTCCCGTAAACGGTGGCGAGATGGTCACCTTCATCGCTTTGGCCTTTGATTTGTCGTTGCCACCCATCGACACGGCACCCGTGCCTGAAATCACGGTGACGTTGGACAACGTCAGCCGTGAGATTGTTCGCCATCTGGACGCTGCAGCCGTTTCTCAGGACAAGATTGAAATCACCTATCGGCCCTATCTCTCCACGGACCTTGAAGGACCGCAGATGGATCCTCCGATCACGCTGGTGCTGACGGAGGTTGAGGCCAACGCCCTTCAGGTGACCGGTCGGGCCCGGATGCTGGACATCGGCAACAAGGCTTTTCCGAGCGAGACCTATACAGCCAAACGGTTTCCGGGGCTGACGCGATGACGAAATTGTTTATGCCAGCCGCCCTGAGCCAACCCTGGCATTGGGCCGAAACCTATATCGGCATCCCATGGGCGGCAGATGGCGAAGGGCCGGACAGTTTTCACTGTTGGGCTTTCGTTTGTCATGTGCAGCAACGTCAGTTTGGCCGCGAATTGCCAGCGATCCCAAACCCGGAAGACCTTCTCGCGATTGCCAGAGATTTTCGCGATCACCCTGAACGGAAGCGCTGGGTTCTCGTTGACGAACCACAAGAAGGTGACTGCTTGCTGATGCGCCAGGCCCGCTATCCCATCCATGTCGGCGTCTGGCTCGACGTGGATGGCGGCGGTGTACTCCATTGTGCCCAAGAAGCTGGGGTCGCCTTTCAGAACCTTGCGTCCCTGTCTGCCAATGGCTGGCGGATTGAGGGCTATTATCGCTACTTATTTGATAATCCCGGTCGCGGCTCCGCCGCTCCTCGCCTCTTGGGACCTAATTGATGCTTGCTGCCGTCACCCTCGTCAGAAACCCGTTCTATCCTGAGCGGGACCGAGAAGTGCGTCCGGTTCTAAGCCCGGCTTCTGTGCGCGGATGGCTCATTCAACAAGGCATTGAAGAGTTTGATCGTCCGACGATCTGCCTATTCAACGGCCAGGCTGTTTTGAGAGCCGATTGGGAAAACACGTTCATCAACGACAATGACGTGGTTGCCTTTGTGACCCTGCCTCAAGGGGGCGGTGGTGGAGGTGGTGGGGGAAAGAACCCGCTGCGCACCGTCCTGTCCATTGCGGTTATGGTGGCTTCGTTTGCGCTTGGCGGGCCTTTGGGCGCGGCCATGGGGATTTCGGCCAATGCGGGGGCAGCCCTTGGTATTGGCGCAGGCGTTCTTCAGCAAGCTATCGGCGGAGCGATTATCTCACTGGCAGGTATGGCGTTGATGAATGCCGTTGTACCTGCGCCCAAGCCATCTGTACCGTCGTTGAGTTTTGGTTCCCTTGGTGCGCCACCAGCCCCTAGTCCAACTTATTCTCTATCAGCCCAGGGCAACGAAGCCCGTCTCGGCCAGCCGATCCCCGTTCTTTATGGCCGACATCTGATCTATCCCGATCTTGCAACCCAGCCCTATCAGGAATTCGTGAACAATGAGCAGTACCTGTTTCAGCTCCATGTGATCGGCCAAGGTGAATTCGATCTGGAGCAGGTGCGTATTGAAGACACGCCCATCTCGTCTTTTGAAGAGGTGGAGACGGAGATCGTTGGGCCGGGTGGCATTGTCACCCTGTTTGAAACTGACGTGGTCACCGCACCCGAGGTCGCGGGTCAGGAATTGCGCAGTACAGGTGATGGTGGGGACTGGATTGGTCCGTTTACAGCTAATCCCGCTGAAACCAAAGCCGGTCATATCGGCATCGACGTGGTGTTCGCCCGGGGCCTATATTACGCCAACGACAGCGGTGGGCTTGATACCCGCAGTGCTCAATGGGAGGTTCAGGCTCGAACCATTGATGATGAAGGCCTGCCGATCGGTGATTGGTTATTGCTGGGCACAGAGAGCTATACAGCCTCAACCAATTCTGCGCTCAGGATCAGCTATAAATACGTTGTTTCGTCTGGGCGCTATGAAGTGCGAATGATCCGCCTTGATACGATTGATACGTCATCGCGTGCTGGACACGAGCTACGCTGGGGTGCTGTCCGCTCATATCTGGAAGGCATCCCGGAATTCGGCAATGTAACGCGGTTGGCCGTCAAAATGCGGGCGACCGACAACCTATCTCAACGCTCCTCGCGGATGATCAACTGTGTGGTTACCCGGAAGCTCTCAATCTGGACCTCTGAAACCGGGTGGTCATCGCCTGAACCGACACGCTCCATTGCCTGGGCTTTTGCTGATGCTTGTCAGGGGGCTTACGGCGCTGGCTTGGCTGAGGCCCGAATGGATCTTCAGGCATTGACCGAATTGGATCAAACCTGGTCGGCAAGGGGCGATACCTTCGACGGGGTTTTTGATAGCACCATGACGGTTTGGGAAGCCCTGATCCGTATTGCCCGTTGTGGTCGGGCCGTTCCCGTATTGCAGGGTGGTGTCGTGCGGCTATTTCGGGATGCGCAGCAGACTTTACCTGTGGCTATGTTCAGTCCTCGCAATATCGTCAAAGGCTCATTCAAAATTCAATACATCATGCCGGGTGACGATACGGCGGATGCTGTGACCGTGGAGTTTTTCAATTCCCGGACATGGAACCCAGATGAGGTCACGTCCAGTCTTCCGGATAGCGCAGCACAAAAGCCTGCCAAGGTGATGCTCTTTGGTTGCACCAATGAACCCCAAGCCAAACGCGAGGGGCTCTATATGGCGGCGGACAATCGCTATCGCCGAAAGCTGGTCTCCTGGCAGACGGAACTGGATGGCCTGATCCCGACCTATGGGGATCTGGTGGCTGTCACGCACGATATGCCGCGATGGGGACAAGGTGGTGAAGTGGTTTCATGGGATCCGGAAACGTCAATATTGGAAGTCTCAGAGCCTTTGGATTGGTCGGAAGGAGTCGATCACTACATCGCCTTGCGCCGTCGCGATGGGAGCCCAGCCGGGCCGTTTAAGGTTCAGGCAAATGGCGATGATATGAGATCACTGAGGATCTTGGATGCGCTGGATTTTGTGCCTTACACCGGCACGGCAGAAGAGCGCAGCCATTTTGCCTTCGGCCCAGGAGAGGCGTGGAGTGCCAAGGCGCGTGTGATTGCAGTGCGGCCTCGTGGTGAGCTGGTCGAGATTACAGCTGTCGGTGAGGACGTTCGTGTCCACGAGGCCGATCTAGCTGCCTGAATTTTAGTCCAAGGAGAAAGCCTATGAACTGTCCTTCAACGAAGGACGGGCATGTCGTCATGCCTGAGGAAGAATTTGAGCAACTGCTCGAGTTGGCCGCCGAGCGTGGTGCAAAGCGGGCGCTGGCGGATGTCGGTCTGGTCGATGAAGAAGCAGCTGGCGATATCCGTGACCTTCGCTCTCTGCTCGGCGCTTTGCGTGTAGCCAAGCACACAGCCTGGTCGACCATTGTCCGTCTCGTCACCACAGGGGTGTTGATCGCCCTGATGGCGGGTGTGGCCATAAAACTTAAGCTGTTTGAAGGAGGTCACTGATGCCTGCACTCTCAGAAAAATCCATTGCCAAGCTTTCCACCTGTCACCCGCTCTTGCAGCGGGTTTTTCATGAGGTGGTCCGGGAATTTGATTGCACCATCCTTGAAGGACATCGCAACAAGGATCGCCAGAACCAGATGGTTGATGAAGGAAAAAGTCAGGTTCGATGGCCGGGCGGAAAACACAATACGGTCCCGTCTCTAGCCGTGGATGTGACGCCTTATCCCATCAAATGGGACGACCGGGAACGACAGACGTTGTTCGCGGGCTATGTCCTCGCCACCGCCAAATCCATGGGCGTGACCCTGCGCTGGGGTGGTGACTGGGACCGGGACACCGAGGTTCGCGATAACAATTTTGATGATCTCGTTCATTTTGAGATCGTGGAGCAAGAGGCGCGGAAGGGCGAAGCCCTGACAGGGAAAGGACAGTAGCCATGTTGGATAAATTGATCGGCAGTGGCATCGTCTCGGCCGCAGAGGGCGTTGCTAACATTATCGACCGGTTTGTTGAAACTGATGAGGAAAAACAGGCAGCCGAGTTGATCAAGGCCAAGCTGATGATGAAGCCGAGTCTGGCCCAGATTGAGCTCAATAAGGTTGAGGCCGGACACCGTTCTATCTTCGTTGCGGGCTGGCGTCCCTTTATCGGCTGGGTCTGCGGCTCCGCACTGCTTTGGCACTTCATCCTGTTCGATATGTTGACCTGGGTAACTGTCAACTTCTTCCCCCATGTGACGGCACTGCCTGAGCTGACCGGCACCGAAGCGCTGGTCACCGTGCTGCTGTCCCTGCTGGGCCTGGGTGCTATGCGGACGGTGGAGAAGTTCGGGGGGCGGGCTAAATAGCTCTCCGTGACAGCATGGTCTCCGGGCGGCGGCGGGACCAGTCCTGGTCGCCTTCCAAGCCGGTCCCGAGATCAATCGAAGCCAGAATATTGTCGTTTTCATCAATTTCGCCGATTTCCAGCTGGGCGGCGACGCAGTGCCAATGTCATGTAGTGGCTGGCGATACGAGAGTTCTTCCTAGGAGTTACAGTAAGGTAGCTTCTACTCTTGGTCGGAATCTGGCTCTCCGAAGGGATAGGAGGATTAGATGGCGCGTTTTGATTTGACGGATTTCGAGTGGTCGGTGACCCAGCCCTCGCTTCCGAACAAGCCTCGGGGCGTTCCGCGTGTTGACGACCGGCGTGTGTTGAACGGGATTTTTGGCGTCTTCGAACGGGTGCGCCCTGGGCGGATATACCGTCACGCTACGGCCCGCACACGACCTGCGTGAACCGTTTCAACCGGTGGCGTAAGGCCGGCGTTTGGAGGCTGTTTCAACGGCTTACGATGGCGACATAAAGATGATTGAATCCTCGTCGGTTCGGGTTCATCAGCACGCGACGAATGGTAAAAAAACAAATCCGATCCCGTTGCATGGGCCGCTCGCGGGGCGGCCTGACGACCAAGATCCATGCCCTGGTCAATGCCGCCGGGTTGCCCATCGCGCTGAAACTGACCGAAGGCCAGACCCATGACGGGCGAAGCGCCGCCTACATGTTCAACACCGTGCAGGCCGGCGATATTCTCCTGGCCGACCGAGCATATGATTCCAATGCCCTTCGCGAAAGCCTCGCTAGACGCGGTGCTTGGGGCAATATCCGCGCCATGCCGAACCGGCTCAATCCGCCTGCCTTCATCCGGTGGCTTTACCGACAGCGTAACGCTGTCGAGCGGTTCCTCAATAAACTCGAGCACTTCAGGGCAGTCGCAACTCGATATGACAAGCGTGACGACAACTACCTCGCCTCAATCAAACTCGCCGCTTTGCGGATTTGGCTACAATTAAAGAGTAGGAGACCTAGACGGTTCCTCCAACCGTCGCACATGTACTGCCTCTCGCTTGAGTGACGCTATCAGATGACCGAATCTCGTTTTGGTTTATACAGTCTATTTGGTCAGTCGGAGTGCCCTATTTGTGACCGCGCCCTCGCACCCATCCATCTTGACTTCATTATCATTGGACGATACTTGTATTGTAAGTTAACAAAATGAAAAGTTAATTTTCAATGAATGCGCTTCATACCATTTTGCTCGTGACCAATAACGCCAAAATACATGATTGCGTAACAGCGTCCATTCGCGATGACCCACATTATAGGCTAATTGTTTGCGAGCGTGAACAAGATGTGGCGAACCATTTGAACGTGGTGAATGTTCATCTGCTGATTTGTGACAAAGCTCTTATAGCAGACGACGTCAATAACACTTTGATGAATACTCGCATTTCCAATCCACATGTGGCCCGGATGGTTATCGGTCATGTGGGCGAGGAAGAAGCCTGCGCGAGTTTGGCAAAGCGCGCAGCGGCTTATCTGTTCCTGATCTTTCCCTTCCCAGAGACATTGATCCAGATGGCAATCGAGCGATCATTAGAGATGTCTGAATTGTCCCGGCGGCATCGGGTATTGTCGCGTGAGCTCAAGATTTCCATGGACGATGGCATTTTCGGTGAGGCTGCGCCGTTCTCGGTCAAAGGCGGATGGTCGCAGTTTGAGAAGTTGGTCTATGTGAGTGCCAAGATGGCCGAGCTTTGTGCGGAGGCCAAGCAGGCGGCGACAACCAATCTTCCCATATTGATCCATGGTGAGACCGGGACTGGCAAAGAACTGTTGGCGCGGGCGATACACTTCAACTCCGATCGCATGAACGCGCCAATGTTGGTTCAGAACTGTGGTGGGATCAACGAAGAGACGTTGCTTTCGGAAATTTTCGGTCATGTGCGAGGAGCATTTACCGGCGCCATTTCCGATCGGCTTGGATTGTTCAGGGCAGCGGATGGCGGCACTGTCTTTCTTGATGAAATCTCCGAAATTTCGCCGGGGTTCCAGGTCAGCTTGTTGCGGTTCCTTCAAGAGGGAGAGGTCAAACCTCTTGGCTCCGACGAAATGGGGCATTCCGATGTGCGGATTATCGCCGCCAGCAATCGGCCCCTGGATAAGATGGTCGAGAAGGGGGAGTTCCGCCGCGACCTTTATTACAGATTAAAAGGGTTTGAGCTGGAAATTCAGCCGCTTCGAGCGAGGCCAGAGGATATTCCCGTGCTTGCCCAATTTTTTGTCGAAAAGTATGCAGGTGTGGTCGGCAATCGCGTCGTTGGCATCACCCAGGAAGTTTTGGATCGCCTTTCAGCTTATCAGTTTCCAGGCAATGTGAGGGAATTGGAAACCGAAATCCGGCGCATGGTCGCAGTGACGGAGCAGGGTGGCTATATTGCTGTGCGTCACCTGACGCCGGCCATGGCAAGCGTCCAGCCCAAGGTTCCCGGCGCGCCTGGGGCAGGTTTTATGCCTGACGGCGGAACTTTGAAGGAAATGGTAGAGTCCCTGGAGAAGCAAATCGTCTCCCAAGCCCTGCAACGAAATCATTGGAACCAGAGTAAGGCGGCAGGTGAATTGGGCTTGTCCCGGGTCGGGCTCGCCAACAAGATCAAACGCTATGAATTAAACGACCTATAATTTATGAGGCCATCGAGGGGGATGCGCCGTGTCAGATGATGATCGGGTAATCAAGTTTCCCCAATCACGCGTTCCTGGGACTAGTAAGTCGCGTCCAGTGAAAGACCTGGGGCGAACGCCCTTTGCAGAAATGATCGATCCGGAAGGCAAACGTGGCACAGGACATTGGTGCAGCCGTTGTCAGGGTGTTTGGTATGGTTTTCCGATCGAAACCCAATGCCCAGTTTGCGGCAATCGCCACGGCTGAATATTCATTCTCATTCGCAAACAAAGTTTGCAAAATGGCGCGCAAAGTATCTTTGCAGAGACGCATGCTGGTCTGTGGATAAAATTCCAATTCCAACATAATATATTGATATAGAAGAAAAAAATTTACAGCCGGAACTTGGCATGTCGCTTGCCTTAAGGAAAATCACGGGCTGAATTTAGCCTGCGATCTTTGGGCGCCAAGGGTTTCTAAAGATCTTGGAAAAACGAAATAGAAAATGGAGAAGATGGGATGGCAAATCTTCTATGGCTTCAGGGCGGTGCATGCTCCGGCAACACCATGTCATTTCTGAACGCCGAGGAACCAAGCGCCTGCGACTTGGTGACCGACTTCGGTATCAATGTGTTGTGGCAACCTTCGCTCGGGTTGGAGCTCGGCGATGGTGTTAAGGCCATCCTAGAAAAATGCATTTCCGGCGAGATTCAACTGGATATCTTCGTCTTTGAAGGCACGGTTGTGAATGCGCCTGACGGTACCGGCAACTGGAACCGTTTCTGTGGCCGTCCCATGAAAGAATGGGTGAAAGAGCTATCGGATGCTGCTCAGTTCGTTGTTGCAATTGGTGACTGTGCGACCTGGGGCGGTATCCCCGCGACGGCACCGAACCCCACTGACAGCCAAGGTTTGCAGTTCTTGAAGCGCGACAAGGGTGGCGCTTTGGGTGAAGGGTTTACCTCCAAAGCCGGCCTGCCGGTTATCAACATTCCCGGATGCCCGGCTCACCCCGACTGGGTAACTCAGATTTTGGTTGCCGTGGGGACCGGTCGTGCAGGTGACATCACGTTGGATGAATTCCAGCGGCCGAAAACATTCTTCTCCAGCTTTACGCAAACCGGCTGCACGCGGAACATGCACTTTGCCTACAAGGTATCGACCACGGCATTCGGTCAGCGCAAAGGCTGCCTGTTCTATGACCTGGGTTGCCGCGGCCCGATGACCCATTCGCCCTGCAACCGAATTCTGTGGAACCGCGTGTCGTCTAAGACCCGTGCCGGTATGCCGTGCCTTGGCTGTACGGAGCCGGAGTTCCCATTCTTTGATCTGCAGCCGGGAACAGTGTTCAAGACACAGACCGTTATGGGCGTGCCCAAGGACTTGCCGGAAGGTGTCGACAAGAAGGGCTATGTGAAACTCACCGCGGCCGCGAAGGGCGCTGCCCCCGCTTGGGCCGAAGAAGACATTTTCGTCGTTTAACGGCGACGACAAGAGGAGACATAAAATGTCAGCAGCAGTTGAAACCTTGGATATTTCGCCGGTTGGTCGGGTAGAAGGAGACCTGGACGTCCGCGTGGATATCGAAAACGGTGTTGTGACCAACGCCTGGACCCAAGCGGAACTTTTCCGTGGGTTTGAAATCATCCTGAAAGACAAAGATCCGCAAGCTGGCCTCGTGGTAACGCCGCGCGCCTGTGGTATTTGTGGTGCATCTCACCTGACCTGTGCCGCCTGGGCACTGGATACGGCCTGGGGCACGACCGTGCCGCGGAACGCTATTCTGGCTCGCAACCTGGGTCAGATCGTTGAATCGATCCAGTCTTTGCCGCGCCATCACTACGGCTTGTTCATGATCGATTTCACCAACAAGAATTATTCCGGTAGCCAGTTCTTCGAGGAAGCTGTCAAGAGGTATTCGCCCTTTACCGGGACGTCTTATGAACAAGGTGTCACGATCTCTGGTCGACCGGTCGAAATCTATGCCTTGTTGGGCGGCCAGTGGCCGCATTCGTCCTACATGGTTCCCGGTGGTGTTATGTGTGCTCCGACCCTTACGGATGTGACGCGTGCCTGGTCAATTCTGGAGCATTTCCGCCGTAACTGGATCGAGCCGTTGTGGTTTGGTTGTTCCATGGAGCGTTACGAGGAAATAAAGTCATATGATGATTTCATGGCTTGGTTGGATGAAAGCCCTGACCATGCCAATTCTGATCTCGGCATGTACTGGCGCATGGGTACGGATATCGGCCTGGACAACTACGGCAAAGGCCATGGCAAATTCGTGTCTTGGGGCTATCTGCCGCATGAGGACAAGTACAACAATCCAACCATTGATGGTCGCAACGCTGCGGTCATCATGAAGTCGGGTGTGTATGACGGTGCCACCGATACCTTCAAGACCATGGACCAAGCCTTCGCCCGCGAAGATACGACACATGCGTGGTACGATGAAGGTGCCGGTGAAGTGCATCCATTTGATCGTACGACCAATGCCGTCATGAACAACGAGACGGATCACGATGGCAAGTATTCCTGGGCTACGGCTGTTCGCCATGCCGAGAATGGTCGTCTTGAAGCTGGTCCGCTAGCTCGTCAATTGATCGCTGGTGGTGATCACGGCGAAGGCTGGCAGCATACGGATCCGTTGATCTTGGATATGTACCGCAAGATGGGTGGTGCTTCGATTCAGCTACGACACTTCGCTCGCATGCACGAGCTGTGCAAGCTCTACCGCGAAGCCGAGCGCATTCTTCGTGAGTTCAAACTCAATGACGAATGGTACATCAAGCCGACCGAGAAAGACGGTCAAGGCTGGGGAGCGACGGAAGCTATCCGCGGTGCGCTCTGCCACTGGATCGACGTTCAAGACGGCAAGATCAAGAACTATCAGATCATCGCGCCGACGACTTGGAACGTGGGTCCACGTGCCGGTGACGGAGAACGCGGTCCGATCGAAGAGTCCCTGATCGGCACGCCGATCAAGGACAACAGCGATCCGGTCGAGGTTGGTCATGTATGTCGGTCCTACGACTCTTGCTTGGTTTGCACCGTGCATGCGCATGATGCCAAATCCGGCGAAGAACTGGCTCGGTTCCGTACAGCCTAACGAGTATACGGCGGCTGGGGTAACTTCCCCAGTCGCCGCCTACGTTCATTTTTTAATGGATTTTCGGCTGGATTTTTATCTGGTCAAATTTCGTATATTGCCAAACCATCAATAAATAAAACTTAGGGGCACCTGGAAATGGAAACCGCCGCAACGAGTTCTCCTACGCCCGAAGAAGAGAGGGCCAGTTACGTCGAACGCTATGGCGTCGCGCCATCGGCGGCTGACCACGCGACACTTCTGAAGATGATCGAAGACCTGATGACGGAAGGTCTGGAAACCAAGGTTTCGCCTTTCCCTGAAACTGATCGTGAATTCGCGGCGGTCCTTGACGAGCTGCGTCCGTTGAGCGCCGATCAACTGCGGGCAAAACTGGTGATCAGCGGTTGGTATTTGAAGCCATTCGGTGAAGAGGAGATGCGTTGTCAGGAATGCATGTACTTCCTCGTCCATAAGCGTTGGTGTGATCTGCCGGAGCTGAGCCTGCCGGCGGAGCCCGATTGGTGGTGCCGCTTATGGCGGATTTAGTTTCAAAGCCGGTTGGGCGGCATTGAAATTTTATTTCACTTGTATAAGGGAGGTTGCCCATGTCTGATGGATCCACAGCTGAAGATGATGCTCTTCGCGAACAGATCAGAGGCAGACTTTCCGGTGGGCTTGAAACCGAGGTCTGGCCTCGGGCTGAAACCTCCGAAATGGTCAATGAGCTGGTCGGTCGGCTAAAGACCGAAGCGGCGGATGATCTTGATGCAAAGCTGGTGGTCTCTGGATTTACCGACCACACCATCGAAGCGGATGGGTTGGAGCAACCTTGCGAAACCTGTATGTATTATCTGGTTCATCGGCGGTTTTGCGAATTGCCAGAACTGATGCTGCCCGTGGAACCTGAATGGTCATGTAGGCTCTGGAGGATATGACGCTTGCGATAATTGGTTGCGGCAATCCCAATCGTTCGGACGATGGAGTCGGGCCGGAGATTATAAGTCGTTTGCGAGGCGAAGAACTTCCATCTGAAATTAAATTGTTTGATGCCGGCACTGACGGCATGGGCGTTATGTATCAGGCGCGAGGGGCATCGCACCTGATTATCCTGGATGCTCGTGCTCCGGAAAAGGAGCCCGGAGCCATATATGAGGTGCCGGGTGATTTATTGGAAGCGGTACCGCCAAACAGCTTCAATTTGCATGATTTCAGGTGGGATCATGCGCTCTATGCCGGTCGGCAAATCTACGGCGAAGAGTTTCCCGAACATGTCAAAGTGTTACTGATTGAAGCCGAGTCTTTGGATATGGGTATCGGCCTCACCGCGGCAGTGGCCACGGCTGCGGATAAGGCTGCCGAAAGGGTTCGGGGTCTGGCGCAGGAGTTTGCCGATGGAGTTTGGGCATGAGCGTCGAAAAACAAGCTGAAGCCGCAGGGCACACCGCCGATATAAGAGCCGGTAAAGTTTATCTATCGGCCGCTCTATGCGAGACCTATTTTAAAGGGATTGAAGCAGTGATCGTGCTGATCCGGGATAGTTGTGTCCATGTCTTGCCGGTTCATCAGATGGCTGCAGGCGGGTGTCTTCTCAAGGTCCGAAACGCGCAAGGCGACAGGGTGGCCTCGGCGCCGGACGTGTTTCTTGCAAACGAAATGGGGAATCTGGAAGCAAGGGATGTGCCCGCCCGGTGGTCCACGGAAAATGGTGCTCTTATCCTTCAAACAACAGAATATGAAAACAAAGTTTACAATATGAATAAATAGTAGACTTCTTTTTGCAAATGAGGTTTACTCCTTGCATATAATCTATGTTGGCTTGTTTGGCTGGCAGAATCAGGGAGGATCTCATGGTTAGACGGTCGCGGACCGAGGAACAGGTGGAAGCTGCGCTTCGCGCACTTGAGGATGCTTCCGCGACAGATGCCGAAAAATCCGAAATGCTCATGGAAATTGCCATGGGGCTGCAGCAAAAGCCGCAGACGCCTGAAGATTTGCTCGGTGCTATCAAGCTCTATGAAATGGCCGTTGATCGTTGCCTTGATGGTCAGGAATTACTTCGGGCCCGCATCCAGGCACGCATGGGTACGGCCTATATGATGTTACCGGCTGAGGATGCCAGCCCGCTGCAACAAGCTCGTGATGCATTTCTCGAAGCGCTTTTGGTTCTGAACAAAGATGGCGGACCGGAAGAAATCGCCGAGACGGAAATGAACCTTGGGTTGGCCTTCCAGAATCTGGCCGGTGTCAATCTGGCGCCAATTCAAGATGCCATATCCGCCTATCAGCGGTCTCTTCGAACCTTTGACCGAGAACGTCACCCGCAAGAGTTCGCGATCCTGCAGAACAATTTGGCGACGGCTTTTCTCTCAATCCCCTTCACTGATGAAAAGGCCAAAATGCGCGAAGCCTTGGCCGTGCAGTCATTCGAAGAGGGGCTTAAGACCGTAAATCTGATCGACCATCCGGTCGAATATGCCATGCTACAGAATAATCTCGGCAATGCTCTGCAGTATGTATCGTCGAGTCATCGGGTGGAAAACGGCTTCCGCGCCCTTGAGGCCTACGATGAGGCGCTCAAGGTGCGTGACGTGAAGACCATGCCGGGCGAGTACGCCAACACGATTTCCAACAAAGCCAATTGCCTCGCAAACCTGCCGGATGATCCGGAGAATCCTGAGGCAGGGAATCCCAATAATATAGAGATGGCGATCTCGCTTTATAAAGCCGCACGCGCAACATTCGAGCGATTGGGCGAGATGCATAAGGTTCAAGCAGTTTCCGAAGCAATTGCGGAATTGAGCAATTTCGAGCAGGGCGCAGATGCGTCTTCTTTAGATGTCACTGACGCGAATGACAGCCAACGCGAAGCTGTCTGACATGTCATCAACGGAACAATCAATCGACTAACTGGAGAAATGAATAAATGGATTTGACGATGTTACTTATTGCCCTGGTCTTCGGGATTGCGGCTGCGTTGGTCGGCGGTGCGCTTTCCGGCGTTCGTTTGGCAGGTGCTGATCTCGGAAACGAATTGGCCGCATTCATGGGCTCACTTTATGGCGTTCTGTCCGGGACCTTGGCAGTTGTCATTGGTCTCGGCGTTGTTGTCGCCCTGGCGGGAGGCCTCTGAGATGTTTGAAATGATGATGAGCTCCGGGAAGTTGTTCCTGGCCGGCAAATTGTTTCAGGATAACGGCCATATGTTCCGCCAACTGTCCATTGGCGTAATTGTGGGGATTGCGGTCTTGGTTGGTGTCGCCCAAGTGGCGCCGCTATGGGCGGCGGCCGTCGCCGGGGGTGCCATTAGCGGCATTCTGCAACCGATCCTGTTTAAGAACCTGAAGTACGCCTGATGTCATGAACGAAGCCAGCAAATCCTCTGGCGCGCTGCGCTCGGAAACGTCCGAACCTCAATCGGTTGCGAGCCAGTCGAACGAAAACGGAAGTGCCGATGGCGTGCCTGAGCGCAGTCTGGAGGATATGCTGAGCCATATTCGGGCGTTGGAAGCTTTATCTGATGATTGGCCGGCTGAACAAGCCAATGCAGCCAACGCCCGTGCGCTGGCCATCGAAGAATTGAATGCTGAAGCGTTCAAGCGGCTAATCCGTTCGTTGAAAACTGTTCCTGGCATGGGGCAGGCCCTGCGTGAGGCCGCCACCGATGAGGTTGTATACGCAGTCCTGCGGAGCCACGGCATTCTCAAGCCGAGCGTTCATGAGCGGGTGGAAGCAGCGCTCGACACCATTCGTCCGTCGCTCGCCGATCATGGCGGCGATGTGGAAGTCGTCTTGGTTGAACCGCCGGGGGTGCAGGTCCGGTTCTTGGGTGCTTGCGACAATTGCCCGGCTTCGGCGCTGACGTTCTATTCCGGTGTGAAGAAAGCCATCCAAGACCATGTGCCGGAAATCACCGAGGTCAAACAAGTGAAGGGGCTGGGCGGTGCGTCTACCGCTGGCACCGGCGATGATGAAACGGTCTATTATGCTTCACCCTTCGCGCAATATACCTCTGACGGATGGCTGCATGCGCTTGATCTGGCAGAGCTTGCCGACGGGCAGACCAAGATAATCGATATCGATGGTCATTCCGTTCTGTTGTCGCGTTTCGGTGACAAGGTGACCTGTTTTGAGAACGCTTGCGCCCATATGGGAATGGCCATGGACGGAGGTGAGATCGCCGACGGCATCATCACCTGTCCGTATCATGAATTTAAGTATGCCCTGGAAAGCGGTGAATGCCTGACTGCGCCTGAAGTCCAATTGCAGCCGCATTTGGTGCGCGTCAAGGGCGATAAAATCGATGTTCGGCTGGTGGAGTAAGGATGCCCATGCAACCGACCGCCGCTCCATCGTTTCAACCCATCAAAGCACCCGGCACGGCGCTGCCCGGCGCACCTTTGTTGGACCCGTCCGGGCCAAAAGCAGTCTTAGGATGGACGCCTGACGCATTGGCCGCACCGTTGAAGCCGTCGCCGGATGCATTATTCGGACCTCGGGGTGTCTGTCTGCATCCGAATGGTTCGCTCTGGGTTTCCGACACAGGCCATCATCGGATACTGGGTTGGAATGATGTTCCTGAGAGTGATAACGCCCCCGCGGATATCTTGATCGGTCAATCGGATTTTGCCGCGGAAGGACGGAACGGCAAAGGAACGCCGAGCCTGGCAACAGTGAATGTGCCCACGGGTATCTGCGCCTGGGGACAGGGCCTTGCGGTAGCTGATGCCTGGAACCATCGCGTCTTGTTGTGGCGTGATCTGCCGACATCCAACAATCAACCGGCAGATATTGTCTTAGGTCAGGAAGATGCCAGCGCCATTCAATCCAATCGAGGTGCTGAGCAACCATCGGCAGTAACCCTTCACTGGCCATACGGCGTTCAAGAAATCGAAGGTGCATTGGTGGTTGCCGACACGGGAAATCGCCGCGTTTTGGTGTGGAGAGATCCGAGTAATTCGGGGCAGCCTGCCGATTTGGTTTTGGGCCAATCGGACTTCGAGACGCGGGATGAAAACGGCGGCCGAGATGTCGATGCTGCCGGGATGCGCTGGCCCCACGGCATCGCCTGGTGGCAGGGCCACTTGGCCGTCGCTGACGCGGGGAACAATCGGATTATGCTCTGGCAAGGATTCCCGGCGACGAATGGTGCTGCGGCAGCAACCGTGCTGGGACAGGACGACTTCAAAGGCTGCGATCACAATAAGGCTGCCTATTACCCAAGCTCCAGCGCCCTTAACATGCCTTATGACGTCGCGGTGGCCGGCGACCGGTTGCTTGTTGCCGATACGGCCAGTTCCCGGATGATCGGATGGGCAGAATTCAGCAATCCTGATGCAGATCGCCTGACGGGCCAGCCGGACTTTGCGTCCAAGGGAGACAATGGCTGGGGGCTGCCGGGACGGGACACGCTCTGTTGGCCTTATGGCTTGTCGGTCCTGGATGGATTGGCTGCTGTGGCTGATAGCGGAAATAACCGCGTATTGCTTTGGGAGATCATGCCATGAGAGCGGCAGCGATCACCGTAAAGGGTCAGGTTCAAGGAGTTGGTTTCCGACCGACTGTTTGGCGGATCGCCAACGAACTGGGATTAAAAGGCGACGTGCGGAATACCGGCGATGGCGCGGAGATCCGGCTTTGGGGGCAAGACCTAAGTAAATTTGCCGAACGCCTGAAAGACGAAGCACCGCATCTTGCCCGTATCGATGAATTGGTTTTTGCGCCGATCGATGAACCTATGCCGGACGGGTTTACGATTTCATCCTCATCCGCCGGTGCCATGAAATCCGGTGTGACGCCGGATGCCGCTACCTGCGCCGACTGTCTGGACGAAACGCGCGATCCCTTCCAGAACCGTTACCGCTATCCTTTCACCAATTGCACCAATTGCGGACCCAGATTTTCGATCATCGAGGGCGCTCCTTATGATCGGGCCAAGACCACCATGTCGGATTTTGAGCTCTGCCTTGTTTGTTCGAGTGAATACGATGATCCTGCTGATCGCAGATTTCATGCCCAACCTGTGGCCTGTCATGCATGCGGCCCGCGCGCTTGGGTTGAACGGCTCGGTGAAGGTGCGGTGAATCACGAAGCCTTTTCCATGCTTGACGACGTGGACGCGGCGGGCGGCATGCTAATGATGGGGCATATCGTCGCTATCAAAGGGATCGGTGGGTTCCATTTGGCCTGTGATGCGACCAAGGGAGACGTCGTCAACCGCCTGCGGGAGCGTAAACGACGCCAGCGCAAAGCTTTCGCTTTGATGGCACGGGATGTGGATGTCATCCGTCAATATTGTTCGGTATCGGATGAAGAAGAGGAACTTCTGAAATCTCCATCCGCTCCAATCGTCTTGCTGGAGGCCACAGGCGATCCATTGCCGGAGGCAGTCGCGCCGGGCCTCAACCGTCTTGGGTTTATGCTGCCGCACACGCCCATGCATCATTTGATTTTGCGGCGGATGAAACGGCCCGTGGTGATGACCAGCGGCAACATTTCTGGCCAGCCGCAATGCACGGACAACGATGATGCCCGGGAACGATTAAAGGACGTAGCTGACTTCGCCTTGATGCACGACCGAGCCATTGCCAATCGGATCGATGATTCCGTGGTGCGGGTCGATATGGGGTGCTCGCGTATGCTTCGCCGGGCGCGGGGATATGCCCCGGAGGCAATCAAGCTGCCGAAGGGTTTGATCGGCGACACTCACGTGCTGGCCCTAGGGGCGGAATTGAAAAACACCTTCTGTCTGATCAAGGATGGCGAGGCGATCCTTAGCCAACATATGGGCGACCTGGAGGACGCGGCAACCTCTGATGACGTGAGCCACAACCTGCGCCTCTACGCCGATCTGTTCGAACATGAACCGGCGGTGATCGCCGTCGACTGCCATCCCGATTATCTGTCGTCAAAGCGCGGGCGCGGTATGGCGGAAGAGGGCGGGTTGCCGTTGCTGGAAGTCCAGCATCACCATGCTCACATCGCCGCCTGCATGGCCGAGAACGGTTGGAGGCCTGATGGCGGGAAGGTCTTGGGCGTGGCCATGGATGGGTTAGGTTTTGGAGTTGATGGCACTGTCTGGGGTGGGGAGTTTTTGTCCTGTGATTATCGAAGTTTCAAACGGCTTGGTTGCTTGAAACCGGTGGCCTTGCCGGGTGGGGCGCAGGCTGTCCGTGAGCCTTGGAGAAATGCCTACGCGCATTTGATGGCGGAAATGGGTTGGGCCGAGTTCTCCATGAATTTCGATGAGCTGGACGTATTCCGGAAACTTGCTGAAGCGCCCCGCGAAACTCTGGATGCCATGATCGAGAAAGGCTTGAACGCGCCGTTGTCTTCATCCTGTGGGCGATTGTTCGATGCGGCGGCGGCCATCTGCGGGCTTGCTTGGGACCGTCAGGCATATGAAGGCGAAGCGGCGATGCTGTTCGAGGCGGCGATTGATCCAGATGCGATGGGTGAACCGGATGACCTGGCCTACCCCTTTGCCATTCCGCTCTTGGACGGCAAAGGGTTGCCCTACATCGAACCCTTGGCCGTGTGGCGGGCGATGCTGGGCGATCTGCATTTGCAAACGCCTGTTGGCACCATTGCTGCGCGGTTCCATCGCGGGCTGGCGCGGGCGATTGCCGGCATGGTGATGAAGTTGGCGGGGAACGACCGGGAATTTGAAACAGTGGCGTTGTCGGGAGGCTGTTTCCAGAACCGGACATTATTGCGATTGGTTGTCGAATTGCTCGAGAGCCAGGCGTTTCGAGTTCTCACCCACGAGCGGGTGCCGGCGAACGATGGTGGTATCGCGCTGGGTCAGGCGGTCATTGCCGTGGCAAATATCGAAGCGGTGAAAAATCCGCAAAGGAGGACATCATGTGCTTAGGAATTCCGGGGCAGATTGTCAGTATTTCTGATGCTGAAAATAAGCTGGGCGTGGTCGACGTCAGCGGTGTCAAACGCGAGATCAATTTGGCCTGCATCGTAGATGACGAGCATCCGTTGGAAAGCTGCGTCGGTGACTGGGTATTGGTCCATGTGGGCTTCGCCATGAGTCGTATTGACGAGGCCGAAGCCGCAATGACCATGGATATCCTGCGCCAGTTGGGTGATGCCCAGGAAGAACTGGCGGCCATGCGGGAAAGCGATGAGATGATGAACCGGAAGGCCGGATAGGAAGCGTTATGTCGAACACGTCGCATCTACGCCAGCTCTATCCTTTCCTTGACGGTGGCCGAACTGATCCGAAGGCCATGGCGTTGGCGTTGGATGAATCCGTGCGTCAAAAGGCCCAAAATCATGTATCCGTGTTCGAGGAGTTCTTTGACAGAAACGCCGAAGAGATCATCGCCTCTGCCCAAACCATCGCGGAAACCTATGAAGCAGATGGGCGGTTATTGACCATGGGCAATGGGGGCTCCAGTTGCGACGCTGCTCATGTGGCAGTGGAATTCCAGCATCCCGTAACTGCCGGGCGGCCGGCGTTGCCCGCGTTCAATTTGACGCAAGACATCGCCATGTTGACGGCCGTCGGGAACGACGTCGGGATGGACCACATCTATCTACGCCAAGTGATCGCGCAGGGACGGAAAGGGGATTGTTTGATTGGTCTGTCGACCAGCGGCAATTCCGGCAATCTTGTCCGGGCCTTTGAAAAAGCCAAAGAGATGGGGCTTAAGACCATTGGCCTTGCCGGCATGTCGGGCGGTGAAATGGCTGCGTTGGGTTTGGATCATTGTCTAGTGGTTGAAACCGACAGCATTCACCGCATCCAAGAAGTTCATGTGGCGACGTACCACATCCTTTGGGACCTCGTGCATACGTTGCTGGCCGATAGCCGTGGCGGATTGGATACAGGTGCGGCGGCAGAAGAAGGAGCGTCTTCATGAAGTATGTCGACGAATTCCGTGATCCCGAACAGGCGAAAGTATTGCTGCGGGAAATCGAAGAGCTGGCGTCGCAGGTCGATGTGGGCTCGAACCGCCCGCTTTGCATTATGGAGGTCTGCGGCGGCCACACCCATTCGATCTTTAAATACGGGATCGAGAACCTTTTGCCGAAGAATATCGAGCTGGTGCATGGCCCGGGCTGTCCCGTTTGCGTTTTACCCATGGGGCGGGTTGATGATTGTGTCGCCCTCGCCGAAACACCCGGTGTCATCTTTTGTACGTTTGGTGACGCGATGCGTGTCCCGGGGTCGAAGAAATCCTTGATGCAGGCAAAAGCTGAAGGCGCCGATGTGCGAATGGTTTATTCGCCCCTGGACGCGCTGGAATTGGCGCGACGCCATCCGGACCGGGAGGTTGTGTTCTTTGGCTTGGGTTTTGAAACGACCATGCCGTCGACGGCGTTGACAGTGCTGCAGGCGGAGCAGGAAAGCATCGAGAATTTCTCGCTATTTTGCAATCACATCACGATCATCCCGACCATCAAGGCGATCTTGGACAGCCCCGATTTGCAGATCGACGGGTTCCTGGGGCCGGGCCATGTGAGCATGGTTATCGGCACGGCGCCCTATGACTTTATTTCAGCCCACTACAATCGCCCCTTGGTCGTCGCCGGGTTCGAGCCTTTGGATATTCTGCAGTCTCTTTGGATGCTGTTGAAGCAGATGGTCGAAGGCCGCACTGAGGTCGAAAACCAATATGGCCGTATCGTGCCGAAAGACGGCAACGCTCAAGCTCTTGGTGCCGTCTCGCAAGTGTTCGAGCTGAGAGAATTTTTCGAATGGCGGGGTCTGGGTTCCATCGATCATTCTGGCGTACAGATCCGTGAAGAATATGTCCGGTTTGATGCCGAGAAAAAATTCTCTGTCCCGGACATCAAGATTGCCGACCCGAAATCCTGCCAATGCGGCGAGGTGCTGAAAGGCGTGATCAAGCCCTGGGACTGCAAGGTGTTTGGTCGCGCCTGTACGCCCGAAACGCCTTTGGGCGCCTTGATGGTTTCCTCGGAGGGGGCCTGTGCGGCCTATTACCAATATGGCCGCCTTGATTTAAAGACCATGGCTGAAAATTCAGATGTCGCAGAAGAGTCTGCGGACCAGGGTGCGAGGAGCGTCGCATGAACGAGATGAGCAAGAAAGCGACCTCAGATCGCACACGACGCCGAGGCAAGGTCAACGTAGACAAGGTCACTTTGGCCCATGGTGCCGGCGGCAAAGCCATGCGTGATTTGATTGACGATGCATTCCTGGACGCGTTCGGTGAACCGGACGATGGTGTCTTGGAAGATCAGGCCCGATTGCTCATGTCAGATTTGTCAGCGCAGGGGGACCGGCTGGCCCTGACGACGGATAGCTTTGTCGTCGATCCTTTGTTCTTCCCGGGCGGTAACATCGGGACCTTGGCTGTTGCCGGCACAGTCAACGATCTGGCCGTTTCCGGCGCCAAACCACTCTATCTGACATGCGGGATGATCATCGAGGAAGGCCTGCCGGTGGAAACGCTGCGCCGGGTCGCCCGGTCCATGCAGGAAACCGCGGAAAAAGCGGGGGTGCGCATCATCACCGGAGATACCAAGGTCGTCCACCATGGCGCTGCGGACAAACTCTTCATCAATACGGCCGGGATCGGGGTCATTCCGGAAGGCCTGGACATTTCATCGGCCAATGCCAAGCCCGGCGACGTCGTGATCGTGAATGGGGTATTGGGGGACCACGGCGCAGCGATTTTGAACGCCCGTGGCGACCTGGCGCTGGAAGCGGATATTGAAAGCGACTGCGGTCCCCTGAACGGCTTAATAGACGCCATTATCAATATATGTCCGGAAGTGCGGTCCATTCGGGATGCAACGCGAGGCGGCATTGCCAGTGTGCTGAACGAGGTCGCGGAAGATAGTCGTGTCGGCGTGCTGTTGAACGAACAGAGTATTCCCATGCGGGCCGAAGTTACCGGGGTGTGCGAAATTCTCGGGCTCGATCCGCTCTATCTGGCGAACGAAGGAAAAATAGTTGTCGTCGTGCCGGGGGACATGTCGGACGCAGTCCTGCAAGCCATGCGGACTCACGAAGACGGTCAGGACAGTGTCGTCATTGGTAAAATCTGTGAGGCGCCTGCCGGGACCGTGGTGATGGAAACCTTGTTCGGTGGCAGGCGCGTGGTCGACATGCTGGTCGGCGAACAATTGCCGCGGATTTGTTGAGGGCGCGGGTCGATGCATGAACTTGGGATCACCCGAAACATCGTCAGCATCGTCGCAGAGCGCGCGGCGGGCCGTCGGGTGACCAAAGTCGTCGTCGAGATCGGCAAGTTGTCAGCCATCCTGCCGGACGCTGTGGAGTTCTGTTTTGATGTTTGCGCCAAGAGTACGCCCTTGGAAGGGGCGACATTGGAAATCGTTGAGGTCATGGCTGATGCAAGCTGCCGGGACTGTGGCGAACAGTTCCTCTTGGCCACCTTGATTGAACCATGCCCGAAATGCGGTTCCAAAGCTTTGGACCGCAAAGGGGGTGACGATTTGATCATTAAACATTTCGAATTTCTTGAAGAAACAGATGAAGACGCAATTGAACAAACGAGGGAGGCAAGCTGATGTGTGGCGTATGCGGTTGTTCCAGCGGCACGGTTACCGTGACCAAGATGGATATCGGTCTGGAGAATAAAGAGCAGGGTGGGGATAGCCATACCCATTCACATGATGATCATCATCACGACCACAGTCATGACCATAGCCACGATCACGGGCATGATCATTCGCATCATCATCACCACGACCATGAGCACGGTCATGATCATGGACCGGGGCATTCCCATACGCACATGCATCGGGCGTCGGAAAGTGTCGAGTTGGAAGCGGCCATTCTGGGTAAGAACGACAAGTTGGCTGCCGAGAATAGGGGCTGGCTCAAGGCTAAAAATATTCTGGCGTTGAATTTGGTCAGCTCTCCGGGATCCGGCAAGACGACCTTGCTGGAACGCACTTTGACGGACTTGAAAGACAAAATACCGATGGCGGTGATCGAGGGGGATCAGGAAACCCTCAATGATGCTGAGCGGATCAGGGCGACGGGGACTGCCTGTGTGCAGGTGAATACGGGCACGGGCTGTCATCTGGAAGCTGACATGGTTCAGAAAGGAATGGAGCAGCTGGACCCGCAGGAAAACTCCCTGCTGCTGATCGAGAACGTGGGGAACCTGGTCTGCCCGGCGTTGTTTGATCTAGGGGAGCGGGCGAAGGTCGCGATTTTATCGGTGACGGAAGGGGCGGACAAACCCGCCAAGTATCCGCATATGATCGCGGCCTCCGACATTTTGGTAATCAATAAAATTGATCTGTTGCCCTACGTGACCTTTGATGTGGACGCCGCCATTCAGGCTGCGCGGGACATCAACCCAGCCATCAAGGTCTTTCAGGTGTCGGCGACTAACGGCGAAGGTTTGGACGTTTGGTACGACTGGCTGCTGGCCGAGATTGGTGTCTCCGGCACGATTCAGGCTGCCGAGTAGGGAAGCCGGACGGAAGGGACAGCGGCGGTGGAACTCGATCTGACCTTGGGGGGTGTTCTGCTATTGGGGCTGGCAGTCGGGCTCCAGCATGCGCTGGAAGCCGACCACCTGGCAGCCGTGTCCTCATTGGTCAGTGGCGAACGCTCGTGGCGTCGGATCGTTCGTCATGGTGCCGTTTGGGGTGTGGGGCATACATGTACTTTGGCAGTCGTTGCCGGTACGGCGATCGTCCTGGGCTCGAATATCGACGGTGCCGTGGCAAATTGGTTGGAGTTTGCCGTCGGTGCCATGCTGGTTATCTTGGGTGGCCAGGTTCTGTGGCGAATGGTGAGCCAGCGCATCCATTTTCACGTTCACAAACATGCTGACAGCTCGCATCATTGGCACGCCCATTCCCATGCCGGCGAGAATATAAACAGCAGCCATGACCACGCGGCCCATCCTCACGACCACGCCCACAGCCCGATCAGCGGATGGCGTACCCTTATGGTTGGTATGGTGCACGGAATGGCAGGTTCGGCCGTGTTGGTCGTGCTGGCCGCCAGTCAAATTGACGATCCGGGTTTCAAGCTGTTTTACGTGGTGACTTTTGGATTCGGGTCAATTGTCGGTATGGCAGGCCTCTCGGTGATTGTCGCCGTGCCGCTCAGCTGGACCGCGCGGACCATTTCGTGGGCCAACAACTTGCTTCAAGGCGGGATCGGCACGGTTACGTTAGGTTTAGGAATGTTCATAGTGTTCGAGACAGGAGTGTCTCATTCACGTCTATGAATTGCGGTCGGAGATGTCGAAGAACCTCTACAGCATAATACGAAGCGGCGCATCGGAGCAAATACCATGATCAAATCTTCAGTTTAGTCGAAGGCAGATAGTAGCGTAAGGCGCTCTATGAAAGGCCGCCATATTTTCGTAATTCAAAGCCTCGTTGACATTCCCGTATTTGGATAAATCCCTTGTAGCTGGTCAAATTGGCGGAAACGGATCGAGTAGTCCCCTGATCAATCAGAAGTCAGGTGGTGCTCAAACCTATTTGGTATTTCGAGGGGAAAACAGTATCTACAGCTTGGCGGTAGACTCTGTTGATTACGATGTATCACCTGCCCGTGTGACCAAAGGGCAAGAGCACCATCCTATTCCAGTGATGTTGTCGGCGCGTTTAGCCATAGATCGTGACGAACAAGGAAAAGGATTGGGCCGAGCGTTTCTTAAAGATGCCTTATTGCGTACACTTCAAGCTGCCGATATTGCTGGTATTCGAACTCTTCTCGTTCATGCCAAAGATGATGAAGCACGAACTCGGTATGAAAGCTTCTATTTCGAACCAAGCCCAACAGACCCATATCATTTGTTTTTGCTCATGAAGAATCTTCGAAGCCTGAACAAACAGATGATTGTATTGATGCCCCCTTCCTCAATACAAAAATATTCAAAATTTCGCATCATTACTCACGATTACGAGGAGGCGGTTGAAATTGAGGTTATTTACCTCCGGTTAGGTAGTGTCTTTATGCATAAGGCCTGAAATGTTTTCAGAAACCTTAGTGGCGGCGGCAAGAATCGGATCTGCCGCGAGGTGCGCATAACGAGCAGTAGTTTGAACCTGAGTGTGCCCTAGAAGCTTACCAATCATGGGCAGGCTCATCCCTTGTGCGACGGCCTTGGAGGCAAATGAATGTCGTAGGTCATGGATGCGGACGTCTTCAATGCCAGCCCGCTTGCGGATCCGTTGCCAGAATTTCTGGATCTCTTTGCGATTGGTTCCTGGGATTTTGCCGCAGATAACCCATGGGTTCTTTGGCTGCCGTTTGAGGTTTTTAAGGAGATCAAGGGCAGGGGGGCCGAGATGGACAACTCGTGCGCCGGTCTTTGAATCAGATAGTCGTAGGCAGCTGTTGTCGAAATCAACCTCTGTCCATTTGAGTGACATGATTTCGTTGAGGCGGCAGCCGGTAAAAATCAGGAGGCGGATAGCAGAAATAGCATAGATATCATCGACACCTATTTCTTCGGCTTCGTTTAGCACTGAACCGAGATCGCTCAGCTCTTTCTGGCTGAGGTAGCGCTCGCGTTTTTCTTCTGGGTATTTTTTGATGTGTAGCCGTGGATTGGAACCTTCAGGCCGCATTCCCCATATCTCTGCCATTGAGAACATTTTTGAGATCAGCTCAAGGTTCCGATTTGCCTGGTAAGGGATGTGGCGTAAATCATGATGAAATTTGGCGATGTCGGCCCGTGTTACATCGGAGACCTTCAGGCGTCCAAGGGCTGGCAATATGAAACGGCGAAGGTTGCGTCGGTATTCTGTGGCAGTGCCTGGCTTCAGACGGACAGAAATATGTTCTTGGTCGAAACGCTCTGCCAGCTCTTTCACCGTACAGGCTTTTCGGGCTCGGGAACGTTCGCCAGCAGGATCTTCTCCGTCCTTGACGGCTGCCAAAACCTTGAATGCCATGCGACGGGCTTTTTCGGGAGTGAGGACACCATGGGCTCCCAGGCTCATGCGTCTGTAACGATTGCCGATCCGGTATTGAACGATATAAGAACGACGGCCACTTGGTAAAATGCGAACGGCAAACCCAGCAAGGTCGTCATCGCAGATGATATAATCCTTATCTTGCGGCTTAGCAGACTCGACAAGGCGTTTGGTGATTTTAGGCATATGGCACCTCTTTGCGGCTGATTAACTCTCGATGATCGCTGCGCTGCTCTTAATCCCTGGAATCATAGTGGAATCATGAGGGCTGGTTTCGGCGAGCAACCGATCGAATGACAGCGTAAAGTGATTTCTAAAATAGTCCAGTAATATCAACTGGTTAGAGTGTTTCTGCGGAATTTTTAGAAATGCTGAGAAATGACCATATCACGGCTCATAACCTGAAGGTCGCAGGTTCAAATCCTGCCCCCGCAACCAACAAAAAACGCCCCCTAAACCAATCGGTTAGGGGGCTTTTTGTTTGGCCAAAACCCAGCCGACAAAATCCAGGGGTCAACCTATGGAAAGCAGACTCTAGATCCAAATCAGAACGACGGCGAGCGCCATGACCGCTGCCGCCACGACGAACCCCGGGCGCCAGGGCGGCAGGACGTGGGGCGTATCGACTTCTATTGGGCCACGGTAGCGCTCAAGCGCGATGGCGCGGAACAGATTGCGGCGGGGCCGGGGGGAGGGCTTGCCGGTCATCCTTCGCCCTCCACCAGGCGTTCGCGCCGCACGACCGCCATGAAGTCCGGGGCCTCGGCGAATGCCGCCGGCATCCCTTCCCAGGTTTTCCGGCCCTGTTCCAGCACGATCACCCGATCGGCCGCCGCGATGGCGCTTTCGCGGTGCGTGGCCAGGATGCAGCCGATCCCTTCGCGGCGAAGATTGCTGAAGATGCGCGCCTGCATGTCCTCGGGGATGGCGTTGGTCGCTTCATCGAGGATCAGCAGCTTGGGCCGCCGCAACAGTTGGCGCGCGATCAGAAGGCGTTGTTCCTGTCCCGTCGACAGCTTGCCGTGCTCGACGATGGTCTGCATGCCCATGGGCATGGCGCGGATGTCGTCACCCAGCGCGGCGAGCTCTGCGGCCCGCCAGACCGCATCGAGACCGACCGGGGCCAGGCCGGAAATGATGCTGCGCAAGGTCGATGATGCGGTGACGCGGTCGTCCTGCTGCACCACGCCGATGCCGGCCCGCCAGGCCCGAAGGTCGATCTCTTCCAGGTTCCGGCCTGCGACAAGGATGCGCCCCCGGGTCGCCGGATCAAACCCGAGCAACAGCCGCAGAAGGGTCGACTTGCCGCTGCCGGAGGGGCCGACGACGGCCAGCCTGTCGCCGGGGACGAGCTTGAGTGAGACACGCTCAAGCGCCCAATCGGCCGTGCCGTCATAGCGGAATCCCAGGTCTTCAAGGACGACGGCCGCGTCATGGCCGGGTGAGGCGTCCGCGGGGTCGAGGGGGGCATCCAACAGGGGGCGGAGGTCCGGCAGAGCGCGGGCCAATGCAATCCCCTCGGCCAGTGCCTCGCCGACGCGCAAGGCGGCGGACAGGGCCAGCCAGGCGAGCAGGAGCGTGAGGGCGGCGGACCACGCCGACACGAGATCACCGTTCCGCGATGCCGCGTACACGACGAGGGCGATCACCCCGGCCCATAGCCAA